>PPYE01585065.1_pt1 | contig 31486 bp, 38 predicted proteins | sample 1559881 | NCBI WGS metagenome assembly PPYE01 (sample SAMN08240022, study PRJNA423297) | Human gut metagenome, whole genome shotgun sequencing project.
CACTAATATTTTGTAAGGCACTCAAAAGATAAGGGGAGAGTCAGATATGAAGAGTGAATACGATGAAACAATATATAAAATAATTGATGGAGCGTTTATTAATTCTCATATTATGACTAAGCGCTTGTACCGTGATAGGGGGATTCGAAAGTTGATTATAGTTGATGATGTAATGTTTTGGCGAATAGAAATTGTGCTGTCTCAAATGTATACTAATTATGAAAAGGCACCAATAATATAACATGGGGATTGTCATGGTAGATAGAAATTTTGGGAAGAGGGTACAGAGAAAAAGAAAAGCTGCAGGTCTCAATTGTGATGTACTGGCTGAGAAATGCTATGTAAATGAGGGATACATAAGGCAGATAGAGGCGGGAGCTGTGCCTAGCATACAATTAATAATTCAATTGTGTGATATTTTAGATACTACGCCAGATTATCTCCTTGGTTATGTGGGCGGAAATAACAGTGAGGAGAAGCTGTTGCTTGCTAAAATATATGAATTGGATCCAGAAGAGGTACATGTGGCGCGGTACTTATTGGATCAATACTTAGAATACAAAAAGAATCATAATTTGTAGAAAGGGTACAAAGATGAAAGATGTTGGATTTGGCAGAAGATTACAGAAAAAAAGGAAAAATCATAATCTGACATGTGAGGAATTGGCGGACAAGTGTTTTATCAATGCTGGATATCTGCGGCAGGTAGAAAGCGGAGAAATACCGGGGATATCGCTGCTTATTCAATTATCTGATTTATTGGATACATCCCCCAGTTATCTTCTTGGATTCCCCGATGATCTACAGGAAGAAGACAGTACCTTGATTGAAAAAATAAACTGTTTAGATGAAGAGCAGCAGAAAGTAGTGTTATATCTTCTGAATGCATATACGGAGTATAAAAATGGTCAACGATAAAAGCAGCACAGAAAGTATCCTGCTTGGGAAAAAGGTGCAGGTGTTGAGATTAAAGAAAAATATGAAAGTCGATGATGTTGCCAAATTTTGCGGTAAGTCAAATGGTTATATCCGAACTCTGGAGAGTGGAGGCAGAATGCCCAGTTCAAAGCTGCTGATAAAACTCTGTGAATGTCTAGACACGACACCGGATTATTTACTTGGATATTACAGGAGTAAAAATCAAAACGAAAATGAGATCGTGCAAGGAATCAGGGAATTAACACCGGCCGAAAAAGAATTGGCGGATTTTTTGATTGATAAACTTAGAGTTATGGAATAACGAATGTCTGATGACTATGGTGAATTATGAGAGCGTAAATAAGCGCTCTTTTTTGTTGTGTACAAAAAGTGAGCGCTTATTGATGTAGAGTGCTAAACTAATTTTACAGATGTAGATTTTGACGAAACTTTGAGGGTGAACATCCTTTTTGGGTGCGGAATACTTTAGTGAAGTAGTTGGAATCATTAAAACCAACGTTTTCAGCAATTTCTGTTATGGTACATTTTGTATTGGTAAGGTAGTCGATGCTTTTTTCTATCCGATATTGCAAAATAAATTCAAATAGCGATACGTTCATGTGTTTTTTGAAGATCCGGGAACATTCGCTTTTACAAAGATGAACGCTCTGGGCTATATCATCCAGTGAGAGCTTGGAAGCGTAGTTTTTTTCTATATATGATAAAATGTCCCGGATCCTGTCATAGTTGCGTTTGTCAAAAGGCATTTCTTCCGAAACACAGTTGTTGTGCAGAAATAATAACTGCCAAAACTGTTCTAATCTAATCATGATATCTATTTCATATGTACTATAACGATTGGAGTCGATCTGGATGATTTCTTTAATCAGTTTCAAAACCTTCTCATGCCAATCTTCTGAATGATTAAAATGTATAGCGGCTAAGGAAAAATTCTGTATGATTGGTTTCACATAATTCATATATACGATGCTGTTCTTGTATCCATAAACTAATTTGGGTTCAAAGGTTATAGAGGTATAATCACAATCCTGATTTTGGAACATGCAGCCCATGTGCAGCGTACTAGCATTACCGAACAAGGCTTCGCCTTGATGAAGATTGTAGGTGTTGTTATTAACCTTATAAACCATTTGTCCCTTTGTGATCAGTGTCAGTTCTATTTCTGGATGCCAGTGCCAGAGAAAAGAACCTGATTCATATTTGGATAGTTTTTCCTGGCTCACTAAGATGGGATAGTAATAATTTCCATGTTCCTTTAACTCTTTTTGGAATTGGTTTGTGATAATCTGCATAGAGCCTCCATTAAAAACCATATCTCAATATATTTCTAGTTTCACACAATATATTACCATGATTTGGGATATTCCACAATATATTACGGGTTTTTCGCATTATTATTATGGCGGCAGTTACGATAAAAAGTATAATTGGAATAAATCATATGAGTGATTAAGAAAACAGAAAAGGAGATTTGGATATGCAATTGCCTAATGCAGCATCATTAAAAAAAGTATATGGAAACGTTCAGGACTGTCAGGCTCGTTTTGGAAAATTAGCACAAAAGTATAGAGAATGTTATCAGAATGATCAGATGGAGTTTTTTTCTGCGCCTGGCAGAACGGAGATCGTAGGAAATCATACAGACCACAATGGAGGAAAAGTTTTAGCTGCCAGCATTGATATGGATACGATAGGAGCAGCTTATCCTAATAATTCCTCAACTATAGAGATTGTGAGTGAAGGGTACGAGAAAAAAATAGTGATTGATATAACGGAGGTTGACAAAGTACCGAAAAACCAGGGGACAGTATCGTTGGTGGCTGGAATGATAAAGGCCACTGAGGAATTTGGATTCCGTATTTCTGGATTCAGGGCCTACATAGAAACCGAAGTGATCAGTTCAGCAGGAGTCAGTTCATCTGCATCTTTTGAGATGCTTCTTTGCTCAATGATCAATCATTTCTTTAATAAAGGAAACATGGATTATGTTGCATATGCCAAAATAGGGCAATATGCAAAAAATCATTATTGGAGTAAGGCTTCGGGTCTTATGGACCAGATGGCCTGTGCGGTCGGTGGGACGATTCTCTTGGATTTTTCCAAAGATGTGTCTTATCAGAAGTTGGACTTTGACTTTGAAGATTTCGGTTATGATCTGGTAATCGTTAATACAGGGAAGGGACATGCAGATTTAAGCCATGAATACAGTGAGGTTCCCACGGAGATGGAAGCAGTTGCAACAGCTCTTGGCGTATCCAGACTGATTGAAAGTAATTTGCCTGAATTTACGGTGGAACTTCCGCAACTCCTGAAACAAACCGAGAATGACAGGGCGATTTTGAGAGCGCTTCATTTTTTTATGGAAAATGATAGGGTCAATCAAGCAGCAGAGGCAATTCGTACAGGCAATCATGAAATATTGAAAAGGGTAATAACAGAATCAGGTAGATCTTCATGGGAACTTCTGCAAAATTGTTATTCCATATCCGATTTTAAAGAGCAAAAGATCACGTTGGATTTGACATTGACAGAACTCTTTTTAAAGAGGAAAGGTGATGGGTGCTGCAGGGTACATGGTGGAGGATTTGCTGGAGTGATTATGAGTGTGGTTGCCAAAAGAGACACGGAGGAATATATCCAGTATATATCTGACTTTGTGGGACGGGATAATGTGTATCCCATGCGTATTCGAAAATATGGAGCAGTACATTTGGAGAAATAATGCATCGGGAGGACAAGAAAATGGAACATAGGCCAAAGATACTCATTAGTGTCCTGGTTGCAGCGTATAACATACAGGATTTAATTGAGCGGTGCCTTCAGTCATTAATCAACCAGACTTTAAAAGATATCGAGATCATTCTGGTAGATGATGGTTCGACAGATAATACGGGTGCGATTTGTGATAGATATGCGGAAGCTGACAGCCGGATCCGTGTGATCCATCAAAAGAACTTAGGACTTCCGATGGCGAGAAAGGTCGGCCTGGACGCAGCAGTAGGGAAATATATCAGCTTCGTTGACAGCGATGACTGGTGTGAAGTTGATATGTGCGAGAAATTATGGAAAAGGGCATCAGACACAGGCGCTGATATTGCATTTTGTTCTGCATACAGGCATAGAGATGATGGAATTGTAAAAATTTGCAACCTACCTCTTCCAACAGGTGTCTATAAGGTCAGGGATATAATGGAATGCTACATCAAGCCTTTGTATGGAGATATGAAAGCTGACAAGTTGATTACAACAGGGTATGTTTGGTGCTGCCTCTTTAAAAGAGAGGTTTTGCAGGGGATCCGTTTCTTTAAAGAAATTTGTCTGCATGAGGATGAGGTTATGGTCCTGCAGGCATTGTCAAATGCGCAGACAGTCTTTGTGACGAGTGACGCTCTCTATCATTATAATAGGATAGGGACAAATACTATGAGTAAAAAAAACTGCTACTGGGAAGGTTATTGGGACAATATGGTTGCGGTGTTCCGTGCAAAAAAAATGTTCGGGAAAAGTCTGTTTGCAAATGATGAAGAATTTATGTACCGGCTGGTTACTTGGTTGTATATGAAGTTTTTTCGTTCAATCAGAAATGAGACACACCATACAAATCCCAGGGGATTTTTGGGAGGCTTACGGAATCTGTACAGGTTGGCAGACAAACAATATTTGGTCCAGTATAAGCAATATCTGTCCCGTACTGAATTGACACGGACAGAACGCCTATTGGCAGGTTTCATTCAACGGAGGTTATATTTTGTTCCATATTTCTATTATGCCGTGAAGTGTAATCGAATGCATAACTTCCAGGAAAAAACAAAGAATTAGGCTGCATAAGAGAGGAGATTGACGGAATGAACAAAGAATACTATGAAATCAAAGTGACGATGGTGTCCGGAAGAGAAACAATATTTGATAATCTGGAGTTTGGAAAGAATTATACATTTGAAACGGATGCCGTTGGTGTGACAGTTAAGACAGGAAAGCGTATGGACGTAGATATCACCGCAAAAAATGATTCAGACCGGATAAGCACAGTATTTTATAAATTTGTCCTGGGCATGAACAATTATTCTAAGGTCATCGCACCGGACAGCGGCCGTTGGTTTCTACGCAACACCAGCCTTATTGATTTTTGGAAAAGCTGCAAAGAATTTTCTTCTAATATTGGTGACATCAAACTTCCTTTATTTATGTTTTTGCGAGATGACGGATATGTGGGAACTGCCGTTGGTGTAATCGGACCAAATCTGGAGACAGAGTTTCAGATTCTGGAGCCAGAATCTAACCGGGCATTAAACGTACACACCGGACATATTACGCTGGGAGTACAGCGGGGAAACCAGGCATATCCACTCAACAAGAGGGAATACCATGAAGCTTTATTTTACTACCATATGCTGGAGGGTGAGAATAGACCATGGATGTTAGTGCAGCGGGAGTTCTCTATGCAGATCAGTGAGAAGTATCAGTTGGTAGATCAGTATTCCAGAAATGCGTTGGAGCCGATGTGGTGTTCATGGGTCGATTGGGATAGCAGTGATATTAACACAGAGATGCTTTTGGCCAACATGGAAGCCGGCGTACAGTTAGGAATTAAGAATTTCATTATAGATGACGGTTGGTATGGAAACGGGCTGGACAGTGCTTATTCTGTAGATATGAATATTGGAGACTGGGAACCGGATAGCAGTAAGATCCCGGACATGAAGCGGTTAGTAGATAAGGCTCATCAGTTAGGCGCAAGACCATTCATTTGGTGTGCACCTCATGCCGTAGCAGAAAAATCAGAAGCCTTTAAGCGTAATTATGCATACTTAATTGCAGACGAGACTGGAGCCCCGATCATAAATGAACCACAATATTATTCTTATTGCTTTGAATGTGCAGAATCGCGTGAGATTATGGCAGATATATGCGTGAAACTAATCGAAAAGTGGGGATTTGATGGTTCTAAATATGATTTGTTTAACTGGGTCCCCAATGTACCCTGCAAAAATCCCAATCATGTGCATGATGTCAGTTCCATGATTGAAGGCTTTGAGAAGACGTTGGAATTAATCCATAAGAAAACAAAAAAGATAAAACCTGAGCATATGGTGGAATTGAAACAGAATTACGGGACACCTTTCAATATGCAGTATGGTAATCTAATGAGGGCAGGTGATTCTCCCTTTGACCTGGAGACAAATTATCAGAGGACATTGCACATACAATCGTACACCCCTTATGCATTAAACGACTATCAGACTTTTACAGATAATGACACAGCGGAGGATGTGGCTTGTATTATAATAAAGATGATGGCGGCGGGGGTTCCCTCTTATGGGATGGATGTTGCAAAATTGAGTGATGACGTGAAAGAAGTCATTAAGTATTATAACAACCTCTACTCCTATAATCTGGATAATTTCAGGAATTTTAGGATTCCGCTCAATCCCAATAATACAGCAATGTATATGGAGGGGGCAGAGAATGATTATGTCTTCTTATTAACACAGAACAGGTGTGTCGAGTTTGCACGGGATACCCTGATTTTTAATGGAACCTATAATAAAAGTTTGCTTATAAAGAACAATGGGGACGATCCTTACTTTGCCGTTATCCGGGATTGCAAAGGCCGTGTGTCAGGAAAAAGGGCATACGAAAATGATCTGGTGGAGATAGAGGTTCCTATTGGCGGAAGTATTCAAATTTTGTTTGAGAAGTAACGTTCAGATTTGTAAAATCAATACTGCAGAGGACCAAAAGGTTCTTTGCAGTATACTGATAAAAATATTGTACTCAAGGGAAGGGGGCATAAAAATGAGAGAAGATAATGAGCAATTTACGGGGAATGAGAGTTTGGAAGATAAACGGAGTCAGGATAAATTGAGAACTGCCCCTATTTCCAAATTGATTGTTTCTCTCGCTGTACCTGCCATTATCGCACAGGTAATTAATGCATTATATAATATAGTGGATAGAATCTACATCAGCAGGATACCGCAGATTGGGGACATGGCAATAGCCGGCGTTGGGGTATGTTTTCCAATTCTAATCTTGATCTCGGCATTTGCACAATTAATTGGTGTGGGGGGATCGACACTTGCGGCAATTGAACTTGGTAAAAGAAATCAGAAGAGAGCAGAAGAAATGCTGGGAAATGGCTTTGTTTGCCTTATCATGCTGTCAGTGGTATTGACGATTGTTTTTCAGTTTACAAAGCATCCTATTCTGATGGCATTTGGAGCAAGTCAGTCCACAGTGGGATATGGGCTTGAATATTTATCAATTTATTTGTTTGGTACAATCTTTGTGGAAACGACACTGGGACTAAATCAATTTATTACCTGTCAGGGAAAATCTAAGATTGCCATGCTGACCATATTTGTGGGAGCTGGGCTAAATATTGTATTAGACCCGGTTTTTATTTTTGTTCTGGACATGGGGGTAAAAGGTGCTGCTGTTGCGACAGTCATTTCCCAGGCAGCAAGCTCTATTTGGATCATACACTTTTTGCTGTCAAAAAATAGCAACATAAAGATACGAAAAGAATTTTTCCCTTTGCGAAAAGATATTGTTCTGTCCATTACTGCGTTGGGAGTTTCATCGTTTATTATGTCTTTTACAGAATGTTTGATAAACGTGGTATTCAATTCAGGGCTGCAAAAATATGGCGGGGATTACTATGTAGCTGCCATGACCATTATACAGAGTATCATGCAGATCGTATATATTTTTTCTAATGGTATTACCCAGGGGGTACAGCCGGTGATCAGTTTTAATTATGGCGCCCGTCAGATTAAACGGGTTAAAAGTGCCTATCGGATCGGATTTGCCAGCCATATAACTGTAGCCGTGCTTTCAAGTGGTATCATCATATTGTTTCCACGCTTTTTTGCATCGCTTTTCACAGAGAATCAGACGATCATTGGTATAATAATAAAAATGATGCCAGTATTTCTTTGCGGCTGGGGTATTTTTGGAATCCAGTCAGGGGCGCAATGTGCATTTGTTGGACTCGGCCAGGCGAAAATATCTTTATTTTTGGCCTGCCTGAGAAAAGTGTTCCTCTTAACATCACTGGCAATTGTCCTGCCGCATTTCATTGGAGTCAATGGTATTTTCTTAGCAGAGCCGATTTCAGATATCACATCTGCAGTAATTGCAGGAGTTTTATTTGCAGTTAATATCAATAAAATTTTGAATCCGGTTCGGGAACAAATACATATGGTATAGAAAAAATGAGTCTGTTAAAATGGGGATGAATAAATTAGGTTATTTAAGCAGAAGTGAAATAGAATCTGTGCTTATTACAATGGTAAATAATACAGCAAGTGGGAGACAGGAGTGGAAGCTGATAGAATATCTGCCGATTACGGTTGTAAGGGTAACAGCAGGAGAAGCCGATATATCGCAGAGCATTATGGCTGACACAACATTATATGGCAGTGCCTTAACGCTGGAATTAACAGAAACCATTCATCTTCCAGAAGACAAGGGAGATGTATCCGGACAGATATCCTATATGGAGAAATGCGGAAAGCAGGTGTTTTCTTTTGCATTATCCTATGAATGGAAAAACTATAGAAATTGTAATAAAGAAGAATTGCAAAAATGTTTTTGCGATTCTGCTATTGTAAAATTGGACGAACAGGTTGTTCCCTTACTGCTTGGTTCTGGCCAGACACTTTGTAATGGGGAAAATGATGGCATATTCTATAAGGATGATACAGAAGCAATCTGGTGTAACAATCCAGTGGTAAGAATGGGAAGAGTGCTAATGAGGGAAAATAGGCTGTTAGATTTTCATAACAGTATTTTAGATTGGAAGTATAGGAAAGCGCTGTTGGACGAAATGGAAGGCAGACATGGATAGCTGAAAGATGAGCGGGATATTGGACTTCTACGACACAGAAGGTCAATATCCTGTCTTTTATATTCAATGAAGAGGAAAACTAAATATTCGATATCATATATTTTTACGCAGTGTACTGTATTGTGTTATGTTTTTTCGTGTGGTATATTATTTGTGTACAAATTTTAAACAGCATGGTAGGAACATAAGAAAACGGAGGTTAAATATTGCATATCGAATCAGCGGAACACAACGATAAGCATCTGAATAATACTTATGAGATTGTATCAAAGATTGGATTTCTAATAGGTGTAAAAAAAGCAGTTTTTGAGAATACATATGAACCTCTTGCGTTGGAATGGTTTGATGAACTTTGGAACGACAAGAATGCCCGAATAATAAGAAATCTATGTGCTCTGCGGACCATTATCTTTCAAAGATATAGAGTAATTAATGCGGAAATATACTATAACATAAAAAACCTGGATACCCTGCCGGATCTGATTCCTCAATCTATCATACAGGAATTGACTGATGATGGTATCGAACTAATCCATGTAAATTGGAAAATAAACCAGTACATATTGTTGATTAATACTGAAATCAATCATCGTATTTCAGAATGTAAGCAGTGGTTTCCTTTGTGGATTAAATGGGAATATATAAGAGATTTATTTGTGATTCCAAAGGTAGAATACAACAAGCAGCTAAAGGCAGTCTGGGGATATTATATGCATCATTTAGAAAGCTATCCCTATCAGATGTATATGAATTTAAAATCGTATCAAGCAGGAAATATCCTATTTAATGATGAAAAATTTGTTACTACATTATATGGTTATTATGGGGAGAAATTCGTTGACCGTAATAAGGTTAATGATGCCAGTGACTTTACAAAAAACAGTATATACACTTTTATTGAACATAGCGATAAAATAGCCATAGTAGTTGACTGTGAGAATGCCAATCCCTATAAGCTGTATTCAATGCTTTATAATATGCCACAGGAATACAGCGATAAAATTGTAAAAATGATTTTGTATAATGACAGACATACTTCGACTGTGTGGAAACTATTTAACAGGTTTTTAAAGATAAGCATCCAGCATGAAATGATTGACCGTATAAAAGATAATAAATCTTTAGTTGATATAAAACTTACTGCAGGAACCTGCAGGGAATATTATAGAAATCACATCAATTCATTTATTTTGATTTCGTCAGATTCTGATTATTGGGGATTGATCACATCTATGGAAGAGTGTCACTTTATGGTAATGGTTGAGTATGAAAAGTGTAGTTCAGCAATCGTAAATGCGATGAAAGAAAAAGATGTACCTTATTGTTACCTTGATAAGTTTTGTTCTGGAGATTTGGAGTCCATACAGTCCGAAGCACTTCTAATAGAAATCCGTAATTCGCTAAAGCAATATGTGATTCCTATAGATGCTTTGGTAAATGAAGCGATAAAAAACACACGAGTTAATTTATCACCACAAGAAATAGAGCAATTTAAGAATAGATATCTTAAAAAAATAAAATTGGTTCTGGATAATGAAAACATTTTAGTCGATATTTAAGAAGGAGGAGAGTAATGTACAATGATTTATTTAAAGAGGATATGGAAAACCTTTTAAGGACGTTTGCTAAGAAAACGAAGGAAGAAAAACAAACCTGGATATGTACAGAATATAATGCTGTTTCACTAATGCAAGACTTTAGTGCTCCAGGCAATGCCTTTGTCTCCCATTCATTTGAGTTGAACACATATCATAATGGCAGGCTATTTGAATTGACGTTGACAGAAGAAATAACCATGCCATCAGAAAAAGGAAATATATATGGTTCACTGTCTTTTGAAAATGAGCTTGGTCCAAAAAAATATGACTTCTCTCTTTCATTCAATTCTGACTATGATTTTTGCAGTCCGGAAGAGATAGCATCAAAATTTGCAGATTCTCCGATTATTGAACTTGCGGACGCACTTGTGCCTGCAGTTATAAGATCAGAGGCAGTGGAATTCGCATTTACTTATGCGAGGTTTTGCATGCAAAGTGGGATAGAGAAATTCATGAAAATGCCTTTGGTTCAATTGACTGAGAAATTATTGGACAAAAAGGACGTAATGACATTTCATCAGATAATCCTGGATACCAGGTATCGTAGCAAGTTATTGAAGGATTTTGATGGCCATTACAAACCATAATCATAAATCTGGTATGAGAAATTGAATGTGGACAGAGGTGGCAGAAAATGGTATACTTTTCACAAAAAAAGGGAGGGAATTGTTATGGCAGGAAGAGGAAGAAAAACAATTGCACAGAAGATTGAAGCCAACAAGGCAGAACAGATAAAATGTGAGGAACGGCTCGCGCAACTGAAAGAGGAGGAGAAGTCACTCTTCTTACAGGTGGTCGAAGAATCAGGATTGTCTGTTGAAGAGGCAATCAAAGCAATTCAAAGTGTCAGCGAAACAGAGGAATAAACGAATTTCTACATAAAAAGGCAGGTACATCATTTAGGTGTACTTGCCTTTTTTACGTAAACAGTAAGTGTGAAGCTCCAAAACTATTGTGTTTTCTCCTGTTCTTTTGTTATGAAGTCTTCAAACAGCTCGATAAAAGTATGGATGGCAGGGGATTCCTTTTTCCAGATCAGATAAGTAAACGAAATTGGTGATTCGATTTTTTGGGGAGCAATGAGCCGTATCTTGGATTGGTCACTCCCTTTTACAATATATACTGGGAGATAGGAAACTCCCTGATTGGCGCTAATCAAATCCTCGGTTGCACGAACAGAGGAAATACTGACAAAGTTAGCATCAGAATATAAGCTGTTGATGGAAGTTTTGAGATTATCCCAATAGGTGGGATGGTTATCTGTTATAATCCGGTATTTCCTGAAAAAGTCGTCTTCACTTGTCAGAGAATCATTTTCTGGAAGATTGGGGACTGCCAGTTGGATCCTACCTTCACAGACATTTTTATATTGGACCTTGGTTGTATTTGGTTCTCTGCGGTCAATACCAATATCATATTGGTTATCTTCAATTGCCTGTGGTATGTACTGATCAAGAACAGTAGTGGCAATGTCAATCTGCGGAGCAGCATTAAAAAGAATCGGAAGAAATTTTGGAAGTAAATAGTTGTCTATGTAGGTGGTGACAGCGAGATTCAACTTTGTACGTTTGGCAGCGCCCATGTTCTTCATATCATATAGACCCTGTTCATAAACATTGATTGTTTTCTGGGCAATGGGATAGAAATATTTACCAGATTCCGTTAAAACAATATTGCGTCCAAACTGCTCAAACAGGTTCACACCTAAAAGTCCTTCAAGATTTTTAATGTGATTAAATACGGTTGTCTGTGTGATAAATAACTCGTCTGCGGCCTTTCTGTAATTTTGATATTTCGCAACTACAAGAAATGTATAGTACCATTCAAGATTCATTCACTCACCCCTTCTTCTTTATTCAATCGTTTAGTTTTCCTTAATATTATATCAAGATTTTCCGAATTTTAAAACAGTTGGTTATGCATTATAATCAGCATATCAAATCAAAGGAGGAAAATGATATGGTTAGAATACAGGATAATACAGTCCGTGATGGTATGCAGCAAAGAAATATCAACAAGAATTTCAGGACAAAGCTGCAGGCATTTGAGTTGATTGGAGAATCGGGCATTGATTCAGTTGAGATTGGTATGTGTGCGTCTGATGAAGACTATGTAATGCTCTGTGAAGAGGCAAAACGCTTGAAGGACACCCAGGAAGCAGTAGTTTTGACCAGATTAGTGAAAACGGATATTGATCTCGCATTAAGGCTTTTCAAGAAATTCCCCAATCTTGTCATTAAATTGCTGGTTCCAATATCAGACCTACATATAGAAAAGAAACTGGGTTTTACCAGAGGTGTTATGAAGTATAAATTGGAAGAGTGCCTTAAATATCTGCGGCAGTCGTCAATAAAGACAGATGTTTGTTTTGAAGATGCTACGAGGGCTGACATGTGCTATTTAATAGACATTCTGGATATGTGCAGCCACTATGAGATTAACTTTATCACTATTGCGGATACCGTTGGCTGTATGGTTCCGGAAGAGTTTGGAAATCTCATTAACAAGATAAAGAATAGGGCTTACCCATTTAAAATAAGCGTCCACTGTCATAACGATATGGGCTTGGCTACAGCTAATAGCATCGCAGGAATCATAAATGGTGCAGAGCAGGTGGAAACAACTTTCTTGGGAATAGGAGAGAGAGCCGGCAATACTTCTGTAGAAGAGGTTACGTATATTCTGCAGAAAAAGTATAATCTGGCTAATCATATAAAATTGGACCAGATTTATAGAATTAGCAATCAGATTTCAGCATGTATTCATTTTAACCCAGATTCGATAAGCCCGATTATTGGAGAAAATGTTTTCGTACATGAATCAGGCATCCATCAGGACGGAATGCTTAAAGATGTGCAAATGTACCAGTTTGTCAGCCCACAGGAGTTTGGGATTCCACCAATGCCGCTAGGGTCTTCGCTAAGCGGCATATCAAGTTCAAAGCTAATCTTCGGTCAGGTGACTAAGGAATTTGGCAAAATTGAGGATGTAAAAGAAGTCATTAGTTTTTATCGGACAGCCGCAAAGGTTATAGATGGAATTACGGTTGAGGAAGCTTGTGACTTATATAAAGTGTTAAAGCTTGCATCATGAAGGAGGAGGCAGTATGCGTATGGAAATAATTAATGATATTGAACGATTAAGTGAATTAGATAAGGTGGTACAGTGCATGGAAGAGGGGAATCCGGTGATTATTCCCACAGATACTAATTATAATCTTGCATGTCTGCCAGAATCTTTCGAGGCCATAGACAAGATTTTTCGTTATAAGAAGCGGCCAAAGAATAAACCGCTGTCTCTTTTCTTTTTGAAGCCGGAAGACTGGATAAAATATGGTGTCTGTGAGAATGAGGAAATAATGCAGCTTTTAATAGAAAAGTTTTGGCCGGGTCCTCTCAACATTATTGTTAAAAAAAGGGATAATAAATATGATTATATGCTGAACGGCATGGATTCCATTGCTTTGGGCTGTATCAGCAATCCCACATGGAGAACCTTCATGCAAGCATTGAGGCGACCTGTGGCGATAACATCAGCAAATATTTCTGGTACTGTGGATGATATGCTGGTAACAGAAGAGATTGCCATTGAACAGATGGGAACATCAGTTGAGTATTTTATTAAATCTCAAAAACCGATTTCCACATCAAAATCCAGTACAATTGTGATTGTTACAAAAAAGGGAGTCAAAATTTTGCGTGAGGGTGACATTGATCGAACAATGTTGGAGGACGTATTAAAAGAGAGGGGGCATTGCGTTGAATAATAAAGTTAAATTAGGGATTGGATTATACCGTGTTTTTTCCAGAGCGTATTTTCATCTTCCTTTTCTGGTCATCTATTTACACAAATTAGGTTTTCGCATCAGTGTGATCGAGGTGATTATGGCGATATACGGTCTTGCTGTTTTTGCATATACCAGGATTCCCACAGGAGCAAGGGCTACAGCACGTTTATCGAGCCGAGGTGTGATGATGCTGAGTGAAGGTTTCAAATGTATTGGTTTGGTCCTTATGATTCTATTGCAAAATTTTATTGGCATTTGTATTGCACAGGTTATTTTGGGATTGGGATATGGAATCGCTGCTGGCGCAGATACCAGAATCATTAATACCTATCTTGATGATGAGGGAAGATTTCAGGCAAGGAGCAACAGCTTTATGTTTGCTTCTCTGCTCATTGCTGGACTCTTGGGCAGTGTTTTATTCAACATCGACATAAGATTGCCTTTTGCGGCAAGCGCGGCAGCCGGTATAATTACGATTATGATCTGTTTGATTTTGCCAAAAGAACCTGGAAAATTAGTAGTAGAGAAGAAAAAGAATGAGCGGGTAAAACTTTCGTGGTACGAAAAACAAATGGTAGGGGTATACTGTCTCACCAGAGGAATTATATTAACATATTTTACTGGATTTCTGCCATACCATCTGTTTATTGATCAGGAAATCCCGGTATTTGGGTTTATTGCTATTTTGACCAGCTATACACTTTTGGGTAATATTTCATCCAATTTTATTGTAGGCAGGCTAAAACCGGAAATCGCAGGAAAATTAATGAATATCAGTTTGCTACTGGCGCTTCTATGTTACCTTTCAAATAATCTGATTCTTATAATCGGAGGTACAATCCTGCTGGGACTGACTTCTGGGGCTACAAGGCCAATCTGCATGAATGCTCTGAAAGGAAACGGTTCCAATATACCGGTTATTTCCAACCTTATGGAAAGCATCTACTCCATTATAAATATTGTTCTGTTACTTGTAGGAGGTTTATTATATGAACTTTATGGTTTTACCGTAGTTCTGTCCCTATTTATGATAATGTTTGTTTTTTACATTATATTCTATACTATATCAAACAGGAGGATTTATTGTAATGAAAATTCATGTGGTTAAAGAAAATGGATATTTACCAAAAAAGTATTCTAAGTATGCAGAGGAGAAGGATCGGCGCAATGGAAATCCCATCGTATCCTTTCCAATTGAATTAACAGAGGTTCCAGAAAAGGCAAAAACTTATGCATTGACACTCATTGATTTCGATGCTGTTCCTGTCTGCGGGTTTCCTTGGATACATTGGATTGCGTGTAATGTTCCGTCAATTTTAAAAAAGATACCAGAGAATATTAGTGCAGGTAATATGCCAGGTATTGGTATTATCCAGGGACAAAATAGCTTTGCGTCACCCTTTGTCGGTGAGACGGATACAGCAATCATTCACCGATATGCAGGCCCGACTCCGCCAGATAGGGACCATAATTATCAACTTAGGATATATGCACTGGATACGGAATTAGAGTTACAGGAAGGGTTTTGTTTAAATGAGCTCTATGATAAAATGAATAGACACATTATAGACGAGGCATGTGAAAATATACTTGCCGAATGCTGAAAATAATGTGAAAAGTCTGGAGCACAGCGATTCAATGCTGTGCTCTTTTTTTATATGTAAATTCTAAGGGAATGGTGCTTTATAAAATGATGAATGCAAAACTGAAAGTTGACAAGAGTTATAAATCAGTGGTCTGTTGAATACATATATATAAATGTATACTGAATTATAACAAGTGTAACTAATAGCGAATGGCGGGATTATATGGAGGCAAAAAGATTCGGCAGAAAAATAAAAGAGAAACGCAAGGAACATGGTCTGACAAGTGAGGAATTAGCAGACAAGTGTTTTATCAATGAAGGGTATGTTCGTCAACTAGAGTCTGGAAAAAAGATTCCCAGCATGCCACTTCTGATTCGTATGTGTGAAATATTAGAAACATCGCCAAATTATTTAATGGATTTTGTGGAGGATAATGATGATAAGGAATTTCTGATGCGAGCATATAAGTTGTCACCAGAACAAAAAAAGGCAATGCTGTGTATATTGGACGCATACATAACATATCAGGAAAAAGAAAATAGGTAAAATGGAAGAAAATGCAGTCCCAAAGGAAAGAGTGGAACTGCATTTTCTGTTGTACATTCATTCTGTTTTCTCAAAATACAATCGGATTAGAGAATCTTCTTGTGTATTGGCACTTATTTTGTATGGAGTTAGTTCCAAATACATATTTTTGGTGAGCGGATAAATGGAACCCGATGTGGCGTCCATGAGTATTATACTATACTCCATTGTACTATATTCATCAATACAATCCTGACATAAATATTTTGACATGATTTTTTTCTGCGGGCGGGAATCTTCGCTCAAGTATATATCTGCTCGATAGCGGTCTGTGATATCAGGAGACAACATAATAACAATTCCGTTTCCTGAACTATTTATGGTGGTACTACAGCCATTAGACCAATCCCCTTTGGGAATTGTGCTGGGATTGCGTGTGTTCAGGTCAATTAGTCCAAAAGCAGCATCACAGGATATCAAAGACTGAAACCTACCAGAACATATATAACATTCTGATTTCGGGTATGGCTTATAAATTAAGTATAATAATGTAGTAATAGCAAAGAGTGAAAACATTATAGGGATAAAGCATTTTGGCTTCAATGGAGTCTCCGATCTTGAAGCTTCTGGAGAGAAACAGCCGTAAGTCGGTTCCAAAGCTGTTCATATTCTTTATTTAAAGTAAGGAATGTCTGAGGTAAAAATTCTTGGCATACGTCCAGTAAATCACAGATATCCTCATCACTTGGTTTCTTTTGTGATAGAAAAAGCCGGTTGGTTTCCTCAAAAGCCCTTTTTATATCGTCTGGCTCAAAATGTGATTCTAATGATGTCATAAATTTAGTTGCTAATTTCATTTGCAGATCCTCCTTGTGTTATCTATTAGATTAAAAATACAACTATAAGATAACATTTTGTGCCGGAAATGTCTATGAAAAATGTTCGACAAGATATCCCCAATATAGACAATTTCATAGAGATTAAAAAAGAACCAATAGATAACGTATGTTATAAAATAGTGGACTACTGAAAAAAATAAATAAAAAGTATACTGATAGATAACAAATATATCTATATGTTGCAAAGAATGGTGGAAACTATCATGGACATGAAACGGTTTGGCAATAAATTAAGAGAAAAGAGAAAAGCCCATGGAATGACATATCAGGAGCTGGCAGATCGGTGCCACATTAACCACGGTTATGTTAGACAACTGGAAGCTGGCAGTAAATTACCCAGTATGCAGCTTCTTTTTTTACTATGTGATATTTTGGAAACTTCCCCCAACTATTTGCTTGAATATGCAGAAGATGCTGATGATAAAGAACTTTTGAAACGGATATATCAATTAACGCCGGTTCAAAAAAATGCAATGATTTGTATGCTGGATGCATATATAAAATTTCAAAAAGAATTATAAGATTTACGCCTTAATGGCAGCTAAATATAGAGGATAAGAACTTTACATGAAAAAATGTTGATTAAGTGGAGTAACCAACGGAGAAAGAGAAATCACAGGGAGTGACGGAAACTCTAACTGTTATAATGAGAGCATATGTTTGTATGTGAAAGACCGAGTAGGTAGCGTTGCAGAGTTTAGGGCTTCTGTTCCTTTGGGGACAGGAGCTTTTTGATTTTTATAGCGTGTTGGTTTTCGATAGACGATAGACATTCGTTAGATATGGAAGAGTAAGTAATAAAAAGTGACATGTAACTACGATTTTATTACATAAAATAAAATTCATATTGAAGCTGGTGTATAATGGAGATGGGCAGAGAGAAAAGACGGGATTGTATGTGATGGTCTATGTTGCATCAGAAAATGTATTTGGAAGATGTATTTTTTTTAAAGTATTGCTTTAATAAGGTAATGTTACAACGTGGTAAGAGAGCGACGAAGTAACAATATGAACCAAGATATTTAGTTACAAGAGGACAAAAGGTGATGTATTTCGGAACGGTAAATTTAATACAGAGTAATTTGATTATATTGCATAATGGATTTATAAGGGAAGGTAAATAATACCTTTCCTTATTTTTACTTTAAATTAGAATAAGCCAATACTCCATATGAGAATGATAAGAGATATTGCTATCAAGTATTATAGTAATAAGTTAAGGTAAAAAGGAGTATTGGAAAATGCAGAACAGATTAAAGGAACTAAGAAAAAGTAGACATTTAACCCAGGAAGAACTAGGAGAGAAGATATCTGTAACACAACAGAATGTTAGCAAATATGAAAATGATGTATATGAAATGCCGGTGGACGTGCTGGTAAAAGTGTCACGCTGTTTTAATGTCACGATAGAATATCTGCTGGGATTGACTGAAATTAAACGTGATATAGCTGGACAGGTAGTAGTTAATGAGGCTGTGGACGAATACTATGATTTTATTGAAGCGTTCAAATCGCTGAGTGATGAAGACAAGGAACTGATTTGGTCAATCATTGAAAAAATGAAGCAGATCAGACAAAGAAAGGGATGTACAAACGATGATGAAAGTTGCAATTTGTGATGACGATATAAGTTTTACTGGAAAATTCGAGCAAATGTTGATAACTATAAAAAACATGGAACATATTGAATTGGAGCCGGAGGTTTATCTTGATGGGAAGGAGTTGATTGAGAATATATATGAGAGAGGTAAAAGATACGATTTAATATTTCTTGATATAGAAATGAAGGAGATGGACGGTCTGACTGCAGCAAGGGAAATCAGGAAAAAAGATGAGCTGACAATGTTGATATATGTGACAAGCCATGAAAGCTATGCAGTTGAGGCGTATGAGGTGCAGCCGTTTCAATTTATTGTAAAACCAGTTGACTTTGATACTGTGCATCGGTATTTTATGAAAGCATATGAAAAACTGACAAAAGGTCCAGATTATTTTCTTTGTGACTTCAAATGGAAGACTCATATTTTACGAACGAGTGAAATCATGTATTTTAAGAGCAATAGACGTGTTATCCAGATTTACATGGTTGATGGGAATATATATAAGTTTTATAGCAAGATGGACGATCTTGAAGAACGGTTGAAACTGGAAAAGGCGGATTTCTGGAGAATACATCAATCTTATTTGGTGAATGTCAGATACATTGATGTCATTTCACACGACCATATTATCTTAAAAAATAAGAAGGCATTGTCCATTAGTGAAGAAAAAAGAAAATTAATTGGTGAGGAGTATTGTAATTACATAAAGGGGAATATCATTGAATAAATCAGTATGGGATTTTGTAATGGGCCTGTTAATGTCTTGTTTATCAGCATGGATTTTAAGAGAGTATCTGGGTACTTTTCTGATAAAAACAAAAGCAAATTGGAGAAATAGTGCGAGATGGGGATTTTTCATTTTATGGCAGATTTGTTCTATTTTGAATTTTATCAAATTACCAGATTACGCTATTTTGGTGATAAGTGTATTTGCTGTATTGCTGGTGTCATTTAGTTATGAAGGACATGTATTCAGAAAAATAGTATTTGTTCTTGTTTATAATTCAATTTGGATGCTTACGGAAATACTGTTGGTTTTTATTTTTATAGCAATAGGATTGAACTACGATGCACAGGAAATACTTGGATCGCTTCTTTCAAAAGTGTTTCTGTTTGTAATTGTAGAAGCACTTAAGCGCTTTTTTGGGAATGAAAATATTAAGGATCTGCCACATTCCTATAATATGACATTGGTTTTAATTCCATTAGGAAGTATGTTCGTGGTTTATACTTCTTTTCTTATGAGTGCCAATAGCCAAAGACCGTTTAGTGTGCTGTGGTCATTTGCTTCTTTGATAATTATGCTTTTTATAAATGTTTTGATATTTACCATTTATATAAAATTATCAGAGGATATGGAATTAAGGCAGAAGAATGTGGTATATAAGCAGGAGATAGACTTATACAATAAGCATATTGAGGAAAAAGAAAATTCCATGCTGGAATTTCGTAAGGCCAGACATGATCTGAAAAATCAACTGATTTTTCTGTTGGAGCGATGTGAAAAAAAGGAATATAAAGAAGTGGAACAGTTTTTGGAACAATTAATTGAAAAGGCACCTTTCGATAGTCTGACGATATCCAAAACTGATAATTCAGTTGTGGACGCACTGGTCAACTACAAGTATACTATTGCCAAACGTTTTGGGGTCGAGTTTATTGTAAAGTTGGAGATACCCGTAAGCCTGCCGTTTGAAAGTGCAGATATGTGCGTTATTCTCGGAAATGCATTAGACAATGCACTGGAGGCAAATATTAGGGCTGATATTGAAAAACGCTATGTCAAGTTGAATATGCGCATGGAGATGAATAATCTGGTAATCATTATTGAAAACTCATTTGATGGGCATATCAGTAAGAATGAAAAAGGGAAAATTCTGACGGTAAAAACAAACAAAATAGATCACGGACTTGGACTGGGTTCTATTCAGGAGGCAGTAAATAAATATCATGGATTTATGAAGACAAGTTATACAAAAAATGTGTTTATTTTAGAAATACTGCTATATGGTGAATAGAAAAAGTTACAAGAAGTACCGAAATAATTACATTTTAGGCATATGCTCCATTTTTATATGCTAAAATAGGGAAAAATTAAGGAGGTCATTACCATGAAGAGATTTAAGGAATTTGTATTGCATCACATGAAAGCTTCAAATACCCTTGCAAGTATGGCTTTAGCATTTGCTTTTATTGCAGCCAACAGCCCTTGTTGCTGTGTTTACCATCAGCCAGATAAGCCAAACCTCAAAAGCTTGAGGAAATTTTAATGGAATGGCTGGCTGATAAACTTACTGATTATATTGTTAAGAAAGATATAATTAGTAGAGAAAGTTATGAGATATATCGGTATGGAATGCTTACCGGGCTGGAAATGACTTTATGTATGGTTATATGTTCTATTATAGCCATACATTTAAAGTCATTTTTAGAATTTGTGGTTTTAATTGCAGTCTTTTTTTCTCTTCGTGCGTATGTTGGCGGCATACATCTAAAACATTATCTGGCATGTCTCATATGTTCCTGTCTGATAATTACATTACTATTGGTTGTTGCTCATACCTGGAATCCTGATTTGCGGGTAACTGCGATTATTACATCCGCCGCATTTTTCCTTATTGATTGGCTGGCTCCGGCAGCAACAAAAGATAGGGTAAATGATCATGAAGAGGCGGTATTTTTTCATAAACAGCGGAGACGTATTTTATTTGGAATTGCCGTGTTGGATATTGTTTTCATATTATTAGGGCTTAAGGTGTTCTGTTCTATGATGATGTACACCATGCTTGTTGTGCTGGCTTCTATGATCATAGGAATAAGTAAAACTGGATGGAGGTGAAATGACTGCAATGTATGGAATTGTACTTCGTGGTACAATCTTTTGCAGCAGTAATGAAGATATTGTTTATGGGTGAAACGGAGAGTATGGCTCGGAAAATTGGGGAAATTTTGCGAGATGATGAAACCATGTGTTGGCATACTTGTGGCGAAATGGACGATGATTTTGAAATGGAAGAGTTTGATGTAGCTATTTTGGACGGAACAATTGGGCAATCTTATACATTAAGCAATTTGATTAAGCTCAACTGTCATAAACGAAAACCGGTCATGGTCCTTGTGGGTAACATTAGTGTCAGAGAAGAAAACTGCATATGGGGCATGGGAGTGACAGATGTTATGAAAGTACCTTTTACCAAAGATGAATGTAGGAAAAAAATTGATAGTACCTATAGATGGAAATGGTATTATGACAGGCATAAATGCCATAATACGGAATGCACTCATTGAACGGTTAAAGGAGAATGACTTATGAAGGATTATATTCGTTCTATTGCAGAAAACATTAAAAAATTACGTGAGCAAAGAGGTATGACACAAGAGAAACTGGCAGAATTGGCAGGAATATCTCAAAGTCATCTGAGTAAGATCGAAGCTGGATCCAGAAACATTGGAATGAAAACATATACAAGGATTCTGGAAGCATTAGGGGCTGTTCCTATTTTGTTATCAGAAGTAGAACGAATTGAGAGACATGTGGAGTTATTGGAGCGTTTTATATGTATAATAAAAGAGTGTTCCGAGGTTGAATTGAGATTTTACATGGACACGTTGGAATCTATGAAGGATAATATGAATAAAATAAAATCGGATGAAGAAAAGAAAAAAGTCAGATTTCCACGGACGTCCCGCAATACCTGTTCAAGTGATAAATTGGACGGGGAATGGGCTTCATAATGTCATTCAGCTAAAGGAGGGATCGCCATGTGGCGGCTCTTTACTTCTATCAACTGTGAAAAGGTTAATTGAATATTCTGTATCTATGGGACGACCGAAATAGGCCGTCCTTTTATGGCTGTAAACGGCTGGATGGGAGCATCCTGCTTTCTTTTTTCAGCCGGTAAAGAAGGTGAACACATGCCCGAAGTAACGACCAGACAAATCGAACGGGTAAAAGAATGGAAGTTGTTTTCTTATCTGCAACAGCATGAGTTGGAAGTGCTTCGCTGTGCCGCCGTTCGTTTTTTAGAAAGTGCTTGACAAATATAAATCGAGTGGTATAGTTGATACTAGAATCAAATATATTAGGAGGTGCAATATGTCGGTTGTTGATCTTATGTTACTAGGTTTTCTTCAAGATAAACCAATGAACGCATACGAAATTAAAAAGGAGGTTGAGCAGAAAAACCTTATTAGGTGGATAAAAATGAGTTCGCCATCTATTTATCGAAATATTAGCGCCCTTGCTGACAAAGGATATATTGATGGTGAAATAGTCCGCGAGGGTGAAATGCCAGAAAAAACAATATATACCATTAATGAAAAAGGGAAAAACTATTTTCTGCGCCTTATGGAGCAGTATGCAAAAACTCCTCCCCAAATTTATCTTGACTTTACTGCTATTATATCTAATCTCAACCATGTGGACAGTGAAACGGGACAAAAACTGCTTGACGATCTTTACCGGACATTTCAAGAGACGAAGGAAATATTATCGACCATTGAAAGCTCATATAATCGTTATCAGGCAAAGGCTGTTACTCAATTAAATCAACAGATGTATGACTTGTTTTGTACATGGTTAAGGAGCTTCAAAGAAGAATATTTTATGCAGGAGCCAAACAAAGATATGGATAAGCTATAAGGGCGATTATGCCCTTATGGAAAATGACCATGCTGAATGTCAAAAAACTTTTCAGCAACTTTTTTTAACTAAGTAGTATCAACTATATTAATATCACATAAACCACAGGAGGTTCCATATGAAATCCAAAAAATTTAGCAATATGTTGGCACTAATTGGCCTAATGATTAGCCTTTTAATTTTCGCATTGGATACGACTATCGTTAGTACCGCAATGAAAAATGTAATTGAGTCCTTAGGTGGTATGGAATATTATGCTTTGCCGTTTACATCGTATATGCTTTGTGCCACTATTGTTTCCCTTATTTGCGGAGGCATTGCAGATGCTCTAGGACATAAAAAAATATTTGTAATTGGTATTGTCGGTTTCTGCATTTTCTCTATGATGTGTGGCTTTTCACAAAATATTGAGCAGCTCATCATTTTCAGGGCGGTACAAGGTGTTGGTGGTGGTATGATAGCTTCTTGCGTTTTTACAAGTGTTGCTGATCTGTATGGACCGAAGGAACGTGGAAAATACATGGGTATTATTACATCTATGTACGGATTGGCAAGCGTAATCGGCCCGTTGGCTGGTGGCATTATTTCGGATTGGTTGGGCTGGAGCTGGATTTTCTTCATTAATGTACCGTTGAGTTTAGTTGCAGTCATTTTGATTGCCGGTTTTCTTCCTGCTTCAAATAAAGAACATAAAAATGTCAAGCTGGACATGAAAGGAATTGTATGCATTACCTTTGCGCTAGTCCCGTTCCTTTGCATACTGAATTTTGCAGGAAAATACTTTAGTTGGCTTTCTTTGCCGGTAGCCGTGCTGGCTCTGTTCAGTTTCGTCATGCTCCTCCTGTTTATTTTCTTTGAACGCAAAGTAAACAACCCTATCATACCGCTTCAATTTTTCGGAAATTCATCAACGCGATTCTCTTTTGCAATCTCGTTTTTGTCTCAATTCGCTATGCTTGTAACAATTATGTATCTTCCGTATTTCGTGCAAGGTGTTATCGGAGTTTCGGCTACTGCGTCAGGCATTGTTACTATCCCAATGATGGTAACATTACTCATAGCAAGTAATATCACTGGTAGACTGTATTCACGAAACGGCAAGAGTAAAAAATTATGTATCGCTGCGTTTGTTTTTATGCTAATTGGAACAATCCCGCTTTTAGCTTTAAACATATCAACCAGCTATATACAAGTCATACTTGGCATGATGGTTCTTGGCTTTGGCATTGGAATGAATCTTCCATTAGCAAATGTTATAGCGCAAAACAGTTGCGAGCCACGGCAAATAGGCTCTGTTACTTCTTTGGTTCTTTTTTTCAAGAATATCGGGGGAACGATTGGATCCGCATTATGTGGTGGAGTTATGTCTTACACTATGAATAGTAATTTTGAAAAATTAGATGTTGGGGGGGTGCCAGAGAAAATATCCTCCCTTTTGCAAAATCCAGAAATCCTTACAAACAAGGAGGCGGTGAATAGTATTCGCTCCGGCCTGTCTGGTGCGTCTGCGGGCGGATTTGACACATTAGTTCAATCCGCTAAGTCCATAGTCGCTCAATCAATAGGATATGTATTTATCATTTGCGGCGTAGCTTCAATATTTGGTCTTGTATACTCAATTTTTTGGCGGGAAAAAGAAAAAGCAAATAAAACGCATTCGCAAAGGTAGCCGGCGGCTGCCCCAGCAGTTGGATGGACGATAATAATGTCGTCTGTCCCTCGGATTTCATGAGGAGTTAGTCTAACGTTTACACGGATATTCGGAGCTAACGCTCTAACGTAAAGAGTTTGTTAGGCAGTGGACAGCCGTTTTTGAAGCATATCAAGCAGACAGATAAAATATACACAAAGAAACGTCAGACGTAGCAGCCAAACGGTTACTACGCCTGGCGTTTTTTGTGTAAGGGGCAATTTACCATAAATGTAACTCAAGGGATTGGCGGGAAGAACGGATATTTTGTTCACGAAAAAAATGTCACTATATAGCAAAAAAGCTGAAATGGATAATTGCAGGTAAAATTCATGTAGAATTATTCCAGCCAGTCCGTTTTAAAATATGCTTTCATACTGTAGAATACTACCAAACGAAAAGGAGGGACAGAGGGATATGATACTTAACAGTTTTGATATTGCACATAATATCCGGTTAGTGCGAGAGACAAAAGGACTTACAATAGAAAAACTTGCAGAGTTAGCAGGCGTTTCGGCAAATCATATGAGTAAAGTGGAGAATGGCTTAAGAAATTTAAGTATGGAGTCATATTTAAATGTATTACAGGCATTAGATGTATATCCAGTTTTTATTGCAGGCACAGATGATGGAGAAGAAACGAAAAAATATATTTCAGATTTTATGGAGATCATTAAAGACTGTTCCGGAAGGGAAGTGACCTTTTTATTAAATATGGCTGTAAGTATGAAAGAAAATATGATAAAAACTGGACTTTCCGCAAGTGGAAAAAAGTAACTGGATATGGATATGGATATGTTATGAACATGACATTTTTGGCATTAATGGAGAAGAAGATGAAAAAATACATATATTATTGGTGGCCCATTCTTATTCTAATTGACCTGGTATTGATGTTTATTGCAATTATTGCCTTTGTAATTGCGTTTATTATAATTTGATAGGAGATATAAAATGCTGACAGTTGAAGAATTAGAAGAATTACAAAATATAAGTTTAGATCAAATCAATCTAAATACATTAGTGGATTTAAACAGTATAAGAGTTGATACTTCCCAGCCAAAAGAAAAGCGCATTGAAATGCTGTTGGAAAGTGGGATTAATCCATATCTTTTCCGAGTGGGGAATATGAAAATAAAAGTTGCTTATTCAAATACAGGAAGAACACTATCTGATATTATTGAAAACTTAGTGGAAAAAGCGGAGATTTGAACAACGGTACAAATGATAAAGGATAAAAAGAAGGTGATGATGTTAGATGGGTATGGACAACTGATTTGGAATATGGTAGAATAAAGGCGGAATAGAACTAAAGATTAAGCAGGTCCTGCCACTTATTTGGTGTATAGCCGTCCGTTTCAGGAGGGTTCATACAGCTAACTAATAAGTGGTTAGGAGCTGTTTTTATGTTTAAAAAGTATAATCATATCTTTCGAACGTACTCTTATCTGCGTCTATCGGTAGAAGATGGCGATCAGATTGAGAGTGACAGTATCAAAAATCAAAGAGTCATAGTTAACCGTTATAAGGAAAATCATCCAGAAATCCAATTGGTCGGTGAGGAGATTGATGACGGATATACCGGTACTAATTTCAATCGCCCAGGCTTTCAGAATTTGCTGGAATTGATTAAGAAGGGCATGATCGACTGCATTATAGTGAAGGATCTGAGCCGATTGGGAAGAGACTTTACTGAAGTGCTGCGGTATGTCCAACGCCGGTTCCCAGAGTGGGGAGTGCGCTTTATTGCAATTGACGATAACTATGACAGTGACGATGAATCCTGTAAACAGGATTTTCTGACTTTACCCATTAAAAGTTTATTAAATGAGAGTTACCCGGCAAATACCAGCCTTAGCATCCGGAACACATTAAAAGCTATGCGTGAACAGGGGCTTTTTGTTGGGGCATATGCATATTATGGATACCAAAAAGATCCGGAAGACCGTCACCGGCTAATTCTTGACCCTGTTGCTTCTGGGGTGGTCCGGGACATTTTCGCATGGAAAATATGCGGTCTTAGCCAGGATGCCATAGCCAGGAGGCTGGATAGCCTTGGATTTTTGCCGCCTGCAGATTACAAGGTGTCACAAGGTATCCCATATAAAACAACCTTCAAATTATATGAGCGCAGCCATTGGACGGCGGTGGCAGTGGGGCGGATACTTTGTAATATTGCCTATGTGGGCATATTGGTTCAGGGAAAAACTACAACTCCCAATTTCAAGGTGCATAAAACAATATATAAGACTGAGGAAGAGTGGGACATTGTAGAAGGGGCTATTCCGCCAATTGTAAGCTGGATTGATTTTATGATTGTTAATCATCTTTTGGAAAAAGACACACGGACTGCGCCAGGACAGGATACCGTTTACCTTTTTTCAGGTATTTTGGAATGTGCGGACTGCCATCAGTCACTTGTGAGAAAACCTGCTAAGTATAACGGGAAGGAATACGGATACTATGTGTGCTCAACAAATAGGGATCATAAAGAGCAGTGTTCTTCACCACACCGTGTATCTGAAGCAAAACTTAAAAAAAGTATGCTTCTGCTGATCCAGCACCAGATTTCTATGATGGTAAATTTGAAGTCTATTTTACAATATGTGGAGACAATTCCCTTTTCCGACCGCAAAGTTGAAAAAGAAAGTAACCGGATGGAAATGTTGAAGAAGGAGTATCAATGGAATCTGAAACTGTCTACGTCTCTTTACGAAAGTTTTCAAGAGGGAATCCTTACTAAAGAGGAGTATCTGCAGATGAAAAAGCAGTATTCAGAGCGCTGTGGAGAATTGGAACAGTTGATGGAACACCAGGAAGAGGAAAGCAGGAATATATTCCGAAATATCTGTGGAAAGAATAACTGGATTGAACATTTCCTGAAATTTGGCCAGATCAAGGAACTCGACCGAAGACTGGTGGTTAGCTTGATTAAAGATATACAAGTTACAGCCCAGGGAAATCTGGAAGTGACATTCTGGTTCGAAGACGAATACAGGCAAGCCATAGAAAAAATCAAACAGATTCATTCGGAATTGCCCAATGCCAAAATGCAGGGCTTCTTGAAACAAGTAGGAGAAGGAGGCGTTTTGTGTGGCTAGAACCAGTAGAAAAAGTTCCAAAGCAGAAAAATCAGTTTCTGTTTTTAGAGAGAACCGATGGGCCTCCTACGCGAGATTATCAGTGAAAAGCAACAAAGCGGGTGTTGATGATTCTATCACACATCAGCTTGAAAGGAATCGAGAGTTTATAAGGAAAAATATACAGGACGGTTCATTGGCAGGAGAATATTATGATGATGGTATTTCAGGAACAACATTTGATCGCCCCGGATTTAATGAATTGCTTCAAGATATCAAACGCGGGAAGATCAATGCAGTCATCGTCAAGGATTTCAGCCGTTTTGGAAGAAACTCTCTGGAAGCTCTTGAACTTCTGGAAGTTGTGTTCCCTTCCCTTGACGTAAGGTTTATCAGTATTGATGATGCATATGACAGCGCGGATCCGCGTTGTAGCAGAGACAGAATGGTTTATATTATTAAGCATCTGGCAAATGAGTATTATGCACGCGTTGCATCAAAAAAATTATCACAGGCTCACGAACTGAATCGAGGAAGTGGAGAGTTTTGGGGAGCAAGACCGCCGTATGGATTCGCACGCTCTGAAAAAAACAGTAAGATACTTGTCCGCGATGAGGAAGCTGCGGTTATTTTGGTACGCATTTTCGATATGTTTGTCCTAGAAGGATATTCATATTTTAGGCTGGCAAAGCAGCTTAATGAAGAGAATATTCCCTGTCCGCAAGCATATTACCTTATAAAACACGGAAAACAGGACAAGGTAGAAAAGAATCCTGAGAAATATTTATGGACCGGTTATACGATATCAAATATAATTCAAAATCCAGCATACATAGGATGTCTGGTAACTCATAAGACAGAGCAGAGTTATTACAAAAACCAGAAAATCAGAAGGGTTCCCAGACAAGAGTGGAACCTAGAAGAGAACGCTTTACCACGTATTATTGGACAATCAGTCTATGATGAGGCGCAGGAACTGGCAAAACAGGCGTGGATAAACAATTTCAATCGAGAAAATGACACGAAAAGTGGAATGTTCAACGGAAAAATAATCTGCGGTATTTGTGGAAGAAGTATGAGCCAACACCGGTATAAGACCAAAAAGGGGTTGGGATTTGAGTATCATTGCCCAGGACATGATGTGGCTCCTGGTATCTGTAAAACCAAATTTATCAATGAAAAATATATACTGAAAGCCGTAGAAGTTCTCCTCGATAGATGGGTAAAGGCTGCAATGAAAGAAAGGAAGTCTTATAAAAAGGGCGTATTTCTAACTAAGCTAAAAAGAGAATTTCAACAGAATATGGCGATAGCAGATGATGAGTTGCAGAGAATAGCAGTAAAACAGCAGCAGATATATGAAGATTATGTCGGGGGACTTTTGGATAAAAGAGAATATCTTCAAATTAAAAATCAGTATTCAGAACAAAGAGAAGGGCTGATCGAGAAAAAAGGAAAGCTGGAGATGGAACTAAATGATGCAGTCCGGAAATATTCTACAAAGAATAAATGGCTTTCGAGTTTACTGGATGTTCATGGAAATGTTTGCATCAACACGGAGGTTATTGATGAATTGATTGCAGAAGTTAGGGTTGTAGATAAAAAGTCTATTGAGGTTATCTTTAGATTTGAAGACATATTTACCATAGATGCAGAAGGTGAGGCGGTATGATTATGATAAAAAAATATTTGTTTTTCTATGAACGTCTTTCAAAGGAAGATGGGGACGATGAGAGCTGCAGCATCGGGAATCAACGAAGATTATTACTGCGTTTCCAAAAAGAGAAGGACGAATTTTCAGATTATGAAGTAGAGGAGTTTATCGACGATGGCTACACAGGGTCGAATTTTGAACGTCCGAATTTTCAGAAAATGATGGAGAGAATTAGAAACCTGTATGGCAATAAGATTGTTGTAGTGACTAAAGATTTTTCTCGTTTGGGACGTGACACAATCGACACTGTGAATTATTTGGAGAAAATTTTCCCGTTTTTAGAGGTGCGCTACATTGCAGTGAATGACGATTACGATAGTAATGATTATCCGTATGGATTGGACTTTGAAAATAAATTCAAAAATTTGATTAATGGTATATATCCAATGCAGCTTTCATATGCACATAAAAAAATCAAAATGGAAGAGGCCCAGCAGGGAAAGCATAATGGACCGATACCAACTTATGGATATCGGTATACCAAAGAACGCGAATATGAAATAGATTGGGAAGCGGCTACGGTTGTTCAGATAATAATGGATTTTTTGGAACAGAGAAAAAGTTATAAATTTATCATCTGCTTCCTGGCAGAAAAGAAGATTGAACCCCCTAGTATTTATTTGACGCGCAAGTATGGAGTGAAGCTGAGTAAAGTTAGCAAAAAATCTGTATGGAACAGAGTAACGATCCTTAAAATCGCAAGGAATAAGACCTATTTGGGATATTCTGTGCGTCATACAGTGGAGAGCTGTTCTCTGGGTACAAAAAAGACTCGTGCTATCAAACGGGATCAGCAAGTTTTGGTTCCGAATAGGCAGCCAGCCATTATCAGGACAGAGCAGTTTGATAATGTGAATGATTGGCTCGATGATAGAGCCGAAAAGGCCGGCCATAAAAATACCAAACGGCAAAGAGTTTCTGCACTATATAAAAAGGTTTATTGTACAGAATGTGGCTGTGGCATGACCAGAAGGATAGATGGTAATTATGATGTTTACGTTTGTTTGGACAGAAGGGAAAATCCCCTATCGGTTTGTACTATGGAACCTATTCAGACATCAGTTTTGGAGACAGCGGTTTTTAAAGCGTTACAGTTTAATATATATTTATTTTTGGACAATGAAAGAAAAGTAAAAAAATTTTTAAAGGGGAATATAGCTGACCGGCATGAAGAATTGGCATATTTTCATAAATCCGTTGAATCAATAAGCCGTCAAAAGATGGAACTGTATGAGAAATATAAATCAGAGCAGCTTACAAAAATGGAATACATGAAAAGAAAAGAAGGTCTGACAAAGCAAATCGGTGTATTGGATAAACGCATTGCTGAAATAGAAGAGGATATTAACAGGCATGAGGAGGATAATTTTATATTTACTTCAGAATATGCTGGATTGGTTGAAAAATACAAGGAAGAAAAAATACTTTCATCAGATATTGCAGATGCTTTTATTGAGAAAGTGTTAGTGGATAGGGATCATAGTGTTGAAATCATTTTTAAATTCCAGGATGAAATTAATAAAATCAATGAAAGAATAGCGTGCTGAGAAGAGATTGTAATAGTCCTATAGTT
>PPYE01357151.1_pt1 | contig 31479 bp, 29 predicted proteins | sample 1559881 | NCBI WGS metagenome assembly PPYE01 (sample SAMN08240022, study PRJNA423297) | Human gut metagenome, whole genome shotgun sequencing project.
TTATTTTATTGGAGTATCAAATTTATTACCAAAATGTTTCTTCTCCATTTTATCTCGAAATTGAAAAACTTTCTCTTTGATTAGAGAAGTTTTGTTTTCATGCATGAAAATGTCCCCATCTATAGTCAAAGCATTGCTTTTCTTTCGATGTCCATTTGCTTCACGCCACACGACATTGCCTGGCATGTCTTTATTTATGAGGTTTTACACCTTGCAAAAATAGTAGAATTATCCTAATGCCACAAGTTTTTAAGCATGTTTTTTTGAACTATCTGTCTTTTTTCTCCCAAAACATTTAAAAAACTAAAAAAAAACACTATATAATAAGGTATAAGCAAAAAGTTTATTTACTTTTGCAACCAAAAGTAATTGTGTAGAAGCTTATGCAAGAAAATTTAGTAATCGTCGAGAGCCCTGCAAAGGCAAAGAAAATCGAAGAGTTTTTAGGTAAAGACTATAAGGTGATGTCTTCTTACGGCCACATTCGTGACCTGAAAAAGAAGGAACTTAGTATAAACGAGCAAACCATGGAACCAGACTACGAGATTCCTGATGAAAAGAAAAAGCTCGTTACAGAATTGAAAGCAACTGCAAAGAAAGCCAAGAAGATCTGGTTGGCTTCCGATGAGGACCGCGAGGGAGAAGCCATCAGCTGGCACCTTTGCGAAGTTCTCGGATTGGATGAAGAGAAGACAAGCCGTATCGTCTTCCACGAAATTACAAAACCGGCTATCTTGGATGCTATTCAGCACCCACGCCACTTGGACATGAACTTAGTGAATGCCCAACAGGCTCGCCGTGTCCTCGACCGACTGGTGGGTTTCAAGCTTTCTCCAGTACTTTGGCGCAAGGTGAAACCTGCTCTCTCTGCTGGTCGCGTACAGAGCGTAGCCGTCAGACTCATCGTAGAACGTGAGCGCGAAATCCAGAAGTTCAAGAGCGAATCTTACTACCGTGTTTCTGCCATCTTCGCATTGATCAACGAAAACGGAAATGCTACGGAAGTGAAAGCTGAACTGGACAAGCGTTTCAAAACACATGAGGAAGTAGAGGCTTTTCTGGAAAAATGCAAGGATGCCAAGTTTACAGTAGAAGCGGTCAACAAGAAACCTCTGAAGCGCACACCAGCCCCTCCTTTCACAACCTCTACCCTACAGCAGGAGGCTGCCAGAAAGTTGGGATTCACCGTGAGCCAGACCATGATGATTGCCCAGAAGTTGTACGAAAGCGGACGCATCACCTACATGCGTACCGATAGCGTCAACCTCTCCACCCTCTGCACCAATGCCAGCAAGGATGAAATCATCAAGGTATATGGAAGCGAATACAGCCAGCCACGCGCCTACCACACCCATTCCAAGGGAGCACAGGAAGCGCACGAGGCTATCCGCCCTACCTATATGAATGAGACTTCTATCGACGGAACCAGTCAGGAGAAACGACTCTATGAACTGATCTGGAAACGCACCATCGCCTCTCAGATGGCTGATGCGCAGATAGAGAAAACAACGATCAACATTCATATCGACAATGCTGAGGAGAAATTCGTTGCCAATGGTGAAGTCATCACCTTCGACGGATTCATCAAGGTTTACCGCGAGTCAACTGATGATGAAGATGGTACAGAAGATGCAACACACATCCTCCCTGCCATGAAGGAAGGAGACGAACTGCAACGCCGCGAAATCACCGCTACAGAGAAATTCTCAGCAGCACCTCTGAGATATACCGAGGCCAGTCTGGTAAAGAAACTCGAAGACTTAGGAATCGGCCGTCCTTCTACCTATGCGCCAACCATCAGCACCATCCAGCAACGTGAATACGTGCAGAAGGGCGACAAGAAGGGCGTTGAGCGTTCCTATACCATCGATTCGCTGAAGGGAATCAAGGTGACACAGAAAGTGAAGAAGGAAATAGCAGGCAACGAAAAGGGAAAACTGCTGCCTACAGATATCGGAATCGTTGTCAACGACTTCCTGATGGAAAACTTCCCTGGCATCATGGACTACAACTTCACAGCCAATGTGGAACAGAAGTTTGATGACATTGCCGAAGGAAAGACCGAATGGAACAAGTGGATGAAGACATTCGACAAGGATTTCGAGCCGGAAGTAAGCAAGGTGATGAATGCTCGCAGCGAGCACAAGGCTGGCGAAAGAGAATTGGGAACAGATCCTAAGACAGGCAAACCGGTATTCGTCAAGATAGGCCGATTTGGTCCTGTGGCACAAATCGGTTCTGCCGAAGACAAAGACAAGCCACTCTTTGCCCAGCTCCCTTCCAACCTGAGTATCGAAACCATTACGCTGGAAGAGGCACTGGAACTTTTCAAGCTTCCTCGCGAACTCGGAGAGTTTGAGGGCACCAAGGTGAGCGTAGGTACAGGTCGCTTCGGTCCATACGTGCAGCACAACCGCAAATATGTTTCCATTCCTAAGGGAGAAGATCCGATGACCATCACTCTCGACAGAGCCATCGAACTCATTCAGGAGAAGAGAGAGACTGAGCAGAAACGTCACCTCAAGAGCTTCGCCGAAGATGAGAAGCTGGAACTTCTGAACGGAAAATATGGTCCTTACATCGCCTACGATGGTAAGAACTACCGACTCCCAAAGAACAAGATGGAGAATGTAGAAGCACTCACCTATGAAGAGTGCATGACCATCATCAAGGAAGCACCGGAGCCAAAAACGGCACGTCGCAGGAAATAAAAACGCAGATAGAACAACAAGAGAGAAATGAAATCAATCATCATCATAGGATATATGGGCGCCGGCAAAACAACTGTCGGCAAAGCCCTTGCCAAGGAACTCGGCGTCATGTTTTATGACCTGGATTGGTATATAGAAAGCAGGATGCGCAAGACCGTGAAGCAAATCTTCGACGAAATGGGAGAAGAGGGATTCCGACAGATAGAGCACAACATGCTGCACGAAGTAGCTGAGTTTGAGAATGTTATCGTCAGTTGCGGTGGAGGCACACCTTGCTTCTTCGACAACATAGACTATATGAACCAATGCGGAGAAACCGTCTATCTGAAAGCATCTGCAGAAACACTTTACGAACATCTGAAGATGGGCAAGGGAGTACGCCCTCTGCTGCTCAACAAGACACCAGAGGAGGTTCAGGTATTCATCAGAGAACAGCTCAAGCAGCGCGAGCCTTTCTACAGCAAGGCAAAGCATATATTCGACATCAGCGTGATGGATGATTTCGATAAAATCAATGATACCGTCCAGCAGCTACGCAAGCAGTTGGACATTTAAAAAAGAATGATCAGTAAAGGTAAGCACCCGCAGAAAAAGGTAGCTTACCTTTATCACGTCAATATCAAAACAACATTTATAATACAGACTAATAGCAAGAACAAGAACAGAAAATGAAGAAATGGACTATTGAAGACTCGAAGGAGCTCTACAACATCAGCGGTTGGGGCACTTCTTACTTTGGCATCAACGAAAAGGGTGATGTCTATGTAACTCCATGCAAGGACAATACGCAGATAGACCTGCGCGACATCATGGACGAGTTGGCTTTACGGGACATCAACGCTCCTGTATTGCTCCGTTTCCCAGACATTCTCGACAACCGCATTGAGAAGACAGCCAGCTGTTTTCAGAAAGCCAAGGAAGAGTATGGATACAAGGGAGAAAACTTTGTCATCTATCCTATCAAGGTAAACCAGATGCAGCCTGTCGTGGAGGAAATCATCTCTCACGGTAAGAAGTTCAACCTCGGACTGGAAGCGGGTTCCAAACCAGAACTTCATGCCGTCATTGCCGTGCAGGCTCAGAGCGACTCGCTCATCATCTGCAACGGTTACAAGGACGAGAGTTATATCGAACTTGCCTTGCTGGCACAGAAGATGGGCAAGCGCATCTTCATCGTGGTGGAGAAACTCAACGAGCTGGACATCATCGCCAAGGTGGCTAACAAGCTCAATGTGAAACCCAACATCGGCATCCGCATCAAGCTCGCTTCTTCAGGCTCTGGCAAATGGGCTGAGAGTGGTGGCGATGCATCGAAGTTCGGTTTGACAAGTGCCGAACTCCTTACCGCCCTCAACAAGATAGAGGAGATGGGCTTCCACGACTGCCTGCGCCTCATCCACTTCCACATCGGAAGCCAGATTACCAAGATCCGCCGCATCCAGACTGCCCTCCGCGAAGCAGCACAGTTCTATATCAACCTCCACAAGATGGGCTACAATGTAGATTTCGTAGATTGTGGTGGTGGTCTTGGCGTGGATTACGACGGCACCCGCTCTTCCAGCAGCGAAAGTTCCGTGAACTACTCCATCCAGGAATACGTGAATGACTGTGTCTATACCTTCGTGGATGCAGCCAACAAGAATAATATTGAGCATCCTAACCTCATCACCGAGAGTGGCCGTTCGCTTTCAGCCCACCACTCTGTATTGGTCATCGACGTATTGGAGACCGCTTCCCTGCCGGAAATGCCAGAGGAGTTTGAGGCAAAGGAAACCGACCACCAGTTGGTCAAGGACCTGTATGAGATATGGGACAATCTGAATCCACGCAACATGCTGGAAGACTGGCATGATGCAGAGCAGATACGTGAAGAGGCATTGCAGCTCTTCTCTCACGGCATCGTAGATCTGAAGACCCGTGCAGAGATTGAGGCGATGTACTGGAGCGTGTGCCACGAAATCAACAGTCTTTCCAAGCACATGAAGCATGTACCGGAGGAACTCAGAGGATTGGACAAGATTCTTGCAGACAAGTATTTCTGCAACTTCTCCCTGTTCCAGAGTCTGCCAGACAGTTGGGCCATCGACCAGCTCTTCCCTATCATGCCTATCCAGCGCCTGGACGAGCGTCCAACCCGTAATGCCACCTTGCAGGACATCACCTGCGACAGCGACGGAAAGATAGCGAATTTCGTGACCGACGGACATATCGGCAATGTTCTCCCTCTCCATCCATTGAAGAAGAATGAGCCATACTATCTCGGTGTGTTCCTCGTAGGAGCTTATCAGGAAATCCTGGGTGATATGCACAATCTCTTCGGCGACACCAATGCAGCCCACATCTCTGTGAAGGACGGCAAGTACCGCATCGACCAGATATTCGACGGCGAGACCGTGGAAGAGGTTTTGGACTACGTACAGTACAATCCTAAGAAACTCGTCCGCCAGTTGGAGCAGTGGGTGACCAAGAGTGTGAAGGAAGGCAAGATTTCGCTCGATGAGGGCAAGGAATTCTTGGGCACCTATCGCAATGGTCTCTTCGGATACACTTATCTTCAGTAAGTGAAGAACGAAAAGTGAAGAGTGAAGAATTCAATTGCTTTTCTATTAAACATTAAACACTACACATCAAACATTATAACAATGGAAAAAGTAACAGTAGTAAAGGTAGGCGGTGCCATTGTAGAAGACAGCGAGCAGTTGGCACAGCTCCTGAAGGATTTCGCAGCCATTCCTGGCAAGAAGGTATTGGTGCATGGCGGTGGTCGCCGTGCCACCAAGGTTGCTGCAGCCCTCGGCATCGAGAGCAAGATGGTGAACGGTCGCCGTATCACCGATGCAGACATGCTGGAAGTGGTGACCATGGTTTATGGTGGACTGGTCAACAAAAACCTGGTGGCAAAACTCCAGGCAAACGGTGTGAATGCATTAGGTCTGACAGGAGCCGATATGGATGTCATCCACAGTCATAAGCGCCCATTGAAGGACGGTATCGACTTCGGCTTTGTAGGCGATGTAGAACGTGCCAACGGCAAGATGCTCCAGACATTGCTGGAAGAAGACATCACCCCAGTAATGGCTCCGCTGACCCATGACGGCAAGGGCAATATCCTCAACACCAATGCCGACACCATCGCCAGCGAGACCGCCAAGGCACTGGCACCTTACTATGATGTGACATTGATATACAGTTTTGAAAAGAAAGGCGTACTCAGCAATCCAGACGATGACGATAGCGTGATTCCAGTGATTACCCACGCCGATTTTGAGAGATACAAAGCAGACGGAACCGTAGCAGGTGGCATGATTCCAAAATTGGAGAATGCACTCGCAGCCATCGATGCAGGAGTAAAGGAAGTGATTATCACCCTCGCTACTGCCATTGACGGAAAGCACGGAACGGTGATTAAGTGAAGAGTGAAGAACGAAGAGTGAAGAATTCATTAGCCCTTCATTTCTTAATAAGAGTTAAAAACAGAAATAATTTAAGATTGGTTGTAACTTTCTTATAACATAGTCGTCATTGATAATAGAGGGATGAAAGAAATCAGTTTCCGAAACGATGTTTTGCCACTGAAGAATAAACTCTTCAGACTGGCTCTGCGCATTACTCTCAACAGAGAGGAAGCAGAAGATGTCGTGCAGGATACAATGATTAAAGTCTGGAACGCCCGCGAAAGATGGCAGGATTTGGAATCCATCGAGGCATTCAGCCTCACTATCGCCCGCAATCTCTCGCTCGATCGCATCAAGAAGAAAGAAAATCAGAATGATTCGATAGAAAACGAGAAGACAGAGCAGCCAGACACCGCTTCTACCCCATCCGAGCGAATGATTCAGAAAGACAAGCTGGACATCGTGAGGAAAATGATAGACGAGCTGCCAGAGAAACAGCGCTCCTGCCTGCAACTGAGAGATATCGAAGGAAAGGCATACAGGGAAATAGCAGAAATCCTGGAAATAACCGAGGAACAAGTAAAAGTAAATATCTTCAGAGCTCGTCAGACAGTAAAACAAAGATTTCAACAATTCGACAGATATGGATTATAAGTACATCAACCAACTTTTGGAACGCTACTGGAAGTGCGAGACCTCTTTGGAAGAAGAGAACATCCTCCGCACATTCTTCAGCCAGGATGAACTTCCTGCCGAGCTGGAGCCGTATAAGTCTCTCTTTGCCTATGAGTTGAGCGAGACCAAGAGCGAGGCTTTGGGTGAGGAGTTCGACCAGAAGATGATGGCTATGATCGAAGATGAATACACCAAGGAGCCTAACAAGGCAAAGGTTGTATCGCTGACAGAGCGCCTGAAGCCATTATTCAAGGCTGCCGCTGTCGTAGCCATCTTCCTCACTTTGGGCAATGCTGCTCAGGTTCCATTCCAGGAAGATTCTCAGAATGTTGAAAACCTGGGAGTTATCAAGGCGACAAGAGGCGCTTCTGTTGCATTGAGTGGAGATTCTGCCAAGGTAGATTCCATGCAGCACACCAGCATCGACAAAATGACTGTTGATCAAGCCTCTCCCACCATATTAAAGTAGTAATTTCTATGCTTTCTCTATATAAAAAGAATCATGTTTAGTAAAACAATTCGAAACTGTGAAGTTTCATTTCTCTCAAATTTTTCATAACATACTAACGTAATAGGGCTGCCAGAATATTCTGGCAGCCCAACTTATTTTTATTCACTTCTTACAGGTTGCACAACATATCCTTTATCTCGCAACAAGGATATCAAGCCTTTATCTCCTGGGAGATGCATCACTCCAACGGCTATCAAACAAGCCCTATCCTTTAAATGACCTTCTATCTTTTTCAACCATTTGATATTTCTTTCGGTTACCATTTTCGAGTCATCCACTCCTTTGGGAATTAAAGACTGATTATGGGTATATAGCTTCTCCAAATCACCAGACAAATACATTTCATGGCACGGTGCTGAAGCCGCCACCTTTTCAATTTGAGAAATCGCATTATATAAATCCACAGCTTGCTCGTCCAAACTCTTATGGTATTCTGCAGTATCCCTTATTGTTTCCACCAATGCCCTTGCCAATTCCTCATAAGTTTCCAATCCAAAAACTTTAATATTCTTCTGCAATGCATCACGATATAGACAATCATCAACACTTACAGTCTTAACATTCCCCTTTATCTTCATCAATCGAAGGCGCTCCACCCAGTATGCAGGTTTAAATTGCACATAAGAAGATCGGTGCAACTTTTCGCAGAAAAAGTTATCTACAAGCCGAAACTGCTCTTCATTATCATATAAACCATGATAGCTTTCACCTTGAGGCAACGTATTATAATCGCTTGCTTCATCTGCTTTCATAAAGACAGAAGCAGATGCCATACAATCAGCAACAACAGCAGAATCATTAAAATTTTTACTCTGCTCAAGATACATACAAGACACATTCTCTAAGACTTCACCCAACTGGGGAAACGCCGTGAAGATTTCTTTCTGTGTAAAGTTATGCCCGCCACCATGCATCGTACCAAACAAGTATGATTTGTGCGACAATCCGTTACCAGATATTTCCCACAGCATACCATCCTTCTGGCTGTTCAATTTCACATTCGAGCAACCTCGACATCCACTACAGAAACATACCGCAAAGAATAAAACCAGCAAGCCAAGAAGGCTTCCTCCTTTTCTATTTTTCTTCATTTTCTTAAAATTTAAACCATACTAAATAACGTAAGGAATACGTTATTTAGTATATATACATGAAACTAATGTCCTTTCATACTTTCGCAATATTTCTGCATACCCAATTCAAACCCTGTGCTTCCACCTTTCCATCCGTCATTGAATATGTAATAAGCAGGGCTTAAAACCTGCGAGCATATAGGGCATGTAGAAGTATCTCCCGTATGAACCGCTTTGGCATACACATAAACATCTGGCAAACTTCCACCATTATAAGTATAATCCCCATAACAATAAACTGCAGGAAGACAACCTCCATTTAGAGTATCACATCCACCTAACATAAATTTCTTTGCACCCTTCGAAAGAACCTGGTTCTCACGAAGAATAAGTCTTGGAATTTTCTTCATACTAAAATCCTTTTTAAGTAAATAATTCTGCAATTAAAAACACATTACAAACGATAGTAATCCTTTCTAATCATAATGGATGCAGAAAAACCATCATGACTATCTATAGATAATATCATATTTCAAAAGACAAGGCTCTTTCCACGATCTGATGCATATCATAATACTTATACTCAGCCAAACGCCCCAGAAAAGAGACATTAGTAAGTTTCTCTATCTCTTTTTGATAAAAAGAAAGCACTTGAGTATTTTCAGTATCATTAATAGGATAGAATGGTTCTAAGCCAGGTTTCCATTCCTGACTATATTCTTTTGTAATCACTGTACATTTCTGATTACCACCCAAAAAATGCTTATGTTCCACAATGCGAGTATAAGGAGTATCACTATCCGTATAATTGATTGCAACATTACCTTGAAAATTATCCATATCTAATTTCACTTCCTCAAATCTAAGGCTTCTATACTTTAGATGCCCGTATTTAAAACCAAAGTACTCATCTATAGGTCCACTATAAATAACCTTCTCTGCCAAAGCCTCGAACCCATCTTTATTCTCGAAGAAATCAGTCTCTGTCCTAACCTCAACTCCTTCCAACAAAGAATCAAACAACTGATTGTACCCTTCAAAAGGAACACCTTGGTACAAATCGTTAAAATAATTATTATCAAAAGTAAAACGAATAGGCAATCTTTTGATTATAAAAGCAGGAAGCAAACGGCATTCTCGCCCCCATTGCTTTTCCGTATATCCTTTTACAAGTTTCTCGTATATTTCACGACCAACCAAAGAAATTGCCTGTTCTTCCAAATTGCGAGGGAAAGAAACGATTTCACGCCTTTGCTCTGAAATTATCTCTTTAGCCTCATTAGGTGTTCTTGCCCCCCATAACTGATAAAACGTATTCATATTAAAAGGCAAATTATACAGCTGACCTTTATAAGAAGCCAAAGGACAATAATGTATCTCTTTGAATACAGCAAGCGAATTTATGAAATCCCAAACTTTCTTATTACATGTATGAAATATATGAGGTCCATATTTATGTACCCAAATTCCATCCACACTTTCGCAATAGAGATTTCCTCCCACATGCGGTCGTTTCTCTATCACCAACACACTTTTTCCACATTGCTTTGCACGATAAGCAAGAATGGAGCCTGCCAAACCTGCTCCTACAATCAAATAATCATACATAGTTATTTTTTACTTACATTTAACTTTCAACAAATGACTCTACTGAAATAGGGTGACAATGCTCAAAATCATACAAGGTCAAATATCTGATACGAAACCACAGACTCCAATAATCAGCCAACGCATTGTAATATTCCAATTGGGCAGACATCATATTCGTCACCGCCATATGAAGAGATTCAATCTCCCATCTACCAAGTTTGTGCTGAAGCAACACTGTAGCATACATTTCCTGCGAACTCTCCCATGCTTCCCAAGCATCCCGAAGTATATCTTTCTGTAATTGCAACTTCCCTACAGCAGACACGACTTCATTTTCCACCCCATCTGCAATTTCCCTTAATTCCATACAAGACTTATCATATTCAAGTACAGCTTGTTGATATTTCATTTTGGTTCTGCCAAAAGTAGCCAACGGTATCGTCATCCCTATGGAAACATTCTGCTCCTGCATCGGTTTCTTATAAGCTCCACCAAAGGTTTCAGACATTTGATGCAAACCTACACTTACATCCAAATTAACCTCTGCGAATCGTTGCACCTTTTGTTTTTTTAGCATTTTCCCCTTCTCCTTTGCGTTTTTATCCGCCTGCAACACTTCCCAAGAATTTTGCTTAGCAAACTTGATCGCATCCTTCAAAAGTATCGTTCCTGTTGGAATAAATGATGGCATCATAACTTCAATATTACTATTCATTTGCAATTTTTTAGCCAAAAACTCTTTACCAACATCATACTCCATCTTTGCCTTCATCGCAAGAGTCTTTGCTTTTGAGCGCTCTATTTTCATCTCATCTCGTTTCAACTTGGTCATCCGTCCTAACATTACCTCTAATTCTCCTTTACGATAGAGAGTATCACAATTTCGAAAATTCTTTTCTGCCAGCAACTTACGTTCTTTCTGTAGCAATAAAGAGAAATAACGATTTACTACATCTTCTGATAGTTTCTCCATTTCTTGTAATAATTTCTTTTCTGAAATCTTATATAATATTGGAACAATTCTCTTATCCCACGCATAAGAATTATAACCCAACAAACTTTGCGAGTAACCGATTCGTAAAGGAACTGAAGCAAACTGCCGATATCTATTATCACCAAAAGATTGATAATAACGTATATCTGTATCCACATACAAAAAGCCACCCAATAATCCAATATTTTGTTGTAATCGTAATCGCGCTGATGAAAACAATGAATTTTGAGTTCGATAATAAGTTCTATCTTCTTCATACGAATACCTTTGCACAGCATCCCCACTATACAATATCGGTGTCATTAGCAACGACAATTTTGGGGCCTGCTCTGCCTTATAGTACTTATAATACAATTTGCTAATATCAAATTCTGTAGCTGCAATCCGTGCTCTTAAAGAACGTGTTTTTGCAAATTTCAAAATCTCACCAAGACTTTGAGACAACAAAGGTAATGGAACTTCCACTATCAAAAAGAACCATAAGAGTTTGAATATCTTTTGTTTACTTTTCATTAGCCAAAACTTTTTGCTTCTCCAACAATCTATTTATAGGTTGCAAGAACAAATTACACAATCTTCGATTCTTTACCACAATCCGTGCATTACCAATCAATTGTTGCACAGTTGGCAACTGCTTATAATATATTGTTTGCAATCCTTTAGGAAATCCCACATCAACCATATAAAATCCATCTGCAGTCGGAACATTTGATACGTCCTCGACCGTTCCTACCAAACTACCATAGTCTGCTTCTGGAAAATTATTGACATCTACCAAAACTTGCTGTCCTTTTTTTACTTTTCCGGCACCACTTGCTTGAAGCATTGCCTTTCCTATTGGTTGTTTCCTCTTCTTAGGCGTAACAACAAAAACGATTTCCCCACTAGCAACATACTGATTATCTCCCCAAGCCTTAACATAGTCAACATTTCCTTCTATAGGACTAATCAACAGGTAAGTTTGCTCCCATTGCTTTATCATCTCAGACAATAAACGCACAGCAGAAAGAAAATCTTGCTCATACTTGTTAAGATTTTGGGTATGCAGATTTTTTAAATCCAACATAGTTTCCTTGTCTACTATTCTTTGTAGTACATGTTCTTGCTCTTCTACCTCTCTATTTATCGGAGCTTGCTTGGTCAAAAGATAAACATTGCGAGACTTACCATAATCTTCTTCCGACAAAACCCCTTCCCTGAACAAGATAGAGTCACGAACAAAAACCTCTCGGCTCGTTTTTTCCATCTCTTCATTAAGAGCATGCCGTTCATACTCCATTTTTTCCATTCCAAGACGACCGAGTTGCCTTTTTTGCGTCAATGCAATCTTCTTGGGATAATAATCCTGTCTCATATATAGGCATCTAGCTTGAAGCTGAGAGCAAAATTGTACATAAGACTTCTGTATATCTCCCAAATTTAAATCCCTTCCTTGCACTGTTTGCGCTAATGCTGTCAAAGATAGTCTCTCTTTCTTCCACCTTTCCAACAGTGTTTTTACAAACACTACATCCTCATACTTTGCCGTACTTTTTATTATAGCTAACACTTGTCCTTTCTTTGTAGAATGATTTCGCACAACAATAACCCTCTCAAGGTTTCCCGATGTTTTAGCAACAACATTAGCAGGAGGTGTTATATTTGTAATAACCATGGTTGCGTCCAACGTTTCAGGATAGTAAAAGAAATAGCTACCAACCGACAAGATTGTAACTATCATAAATATTACAAGGATACCATACCGTTCAAAACAAGTCGGTATTCTGCCTATAATATCTTGCAATTCTTCACTACGGAGTTCTATTTCATCGTGTTTCATATCTCTGTCCTTTTCAAGATTCCAGTTCTAATTGATTTTTTACTAAATTAAAATACACCCCTTGCATCTGCACTAATTGCAGATGTGTTCCTTGCTCTACAATACGACCTTCATCCAATACTACTATATTGTCAGCATCTTTAACCGTACTCAGCCGATGAGCAACAACTACAACAGTTTTTCCCCTATAAAACTCACGAAGTTTTCTCATAATGATACTTTCATTAGTCGCATCAAGTGCATTAGTCGCCTCATCAAAAAAAATAAATTCAGGATTCTTATAAACTGCACGAGCAATCAAGATACGTTGTCTCTGCCCTTGGCTAACCCCCACTCCCTCCATACCAATTTTGGTACTATAGTTTAAAGGTAGTTGATTGATAAAATCTTTGATGTTTGCTGTTTCCACAGAAAAGTTCAACCTATCTCTATCAACTTCATCCTCTCCTACCGCTATATTATTGGCTATCGTATCCGAAAACACATAGCTATCTTGCATCACAGAACCAGTCTTGCATCTCCAAAAATGCGGATTTATTTGATTAAGCGGAGTTGCCCCAATGAAGATAGAACCGTGAGACGGCACATAAAATCCCTGAAGCAACTTAATCAAAGTTGTTTTGCCACTTCCGCTTGCTCCAACAATAGCTGTCACTTTATTTTGAGGTACAACCATTGTTACATCATGCAAGACATTATCTCGTTCTGCACCACTGTAACTATACGACACGTGCTCTATCTTTATATCCTTACAGTTTGGAAGAAAAGTTAGCTTGCTTTTTATATCCATTTCTTCATCTTCTAACCCATTGATTTCATTCAGTCGTTCCAAACTAATTTTAGCATCTTGCCACCCGTGCGCAAATCCTATAAAAGAGCTGATAGGACCTGACACCTGCCCGATAATAAAAGACAAAGCCATCATCATACCTAATGATATTTCACCTGTCACTACCATCCTTGCTGCTAAATAAGAAATAAAAATACTTGTAGTACTAGAGAAAAAAATGGATCCCACCGACTGAATTTGACCAATCTTTAAACCATGAATATTTATACGATAAAGGGAAGCCTGAATACGCTCCCACTCCCACCTACGAGTCTTCTCCATATTATTAAGTTTTATATCTTGCATACCCTCAATAAATTGTACCATATTATTCTGCAACTGAGCAGAAACTGCAAATCGCTTATGATCCAACTGTCTCCGATAAGGCATGAATAACAATATCCAAATCACATACAGTCCATTGCCTATAAGAAATGTCACTAATATTTTCCAATTATAAATACCTAAAATACTACCAAAGACCAAGAACGTCCCCAAAGACAATAAAACATTAATTGTATCTCCCATCAAAAAGTTCTTTATACGTCCATGATCTCCAAAACGTTGCAAGATATCTCCCATTTTCTTAATATCAAAGAAGTGAAGAGGCATTCGGGTTAGTTTCATCAAATAATCAGACAGTAAAGCGATGTCTATCCTTGTATGAAGATGCAAAGAAATCCATGATTGTATAAAACCTACAGACGTTTGTGACAAAGATATCAGCATTTGAGCAATCAACACCAAAAGAATAAAGTCTATGTTTCGGTTTTTAATGCCAATATCTATCGTCGATTGAGTCAAGAATGGTGTGACATAGCTTAATACCATAACTACCAACGTCCCCATCAATATCTGCAAGATTTCCTTACGATATGGTATGACATACTTAAAGAAATAGCTCAAACTTGTAGCCTTACCCTTTTCATCAAATACGTTTTCAAAGAAAGCTGGAGTCGGTTCTATTAACAATACAGCTCCGACCTCCTCACCATCAAGTCTTGATGATAACCAATACTTACTCATTTCTTTATTTGTACATGAAACCTTTCCAGCTGCTGGATCTGCTATCAGATACTTTCTTCTGCTTCCCACACCTTTTATACTATAACATACTACAAAATGATTTTGATTCCAGTGCAAAATACAAGGCAAGTTCGCCTCTGCCAATTGTTCCAAAGTTATTTTTGCACCAATTGTCTTGAAGCCTATTTTCTCCGCCACATCACTAATCCCGAGAAGAGATACACCTTCCCGAGTAATAAAACTATTCTCTCTAAGATATTGAAGGGAATAGCTTTTTCCATAATACTTAGCTATCATACGGACACAAGTTGGTCCGCAATCCATAGAATCTAACTGTTGATAACTTTGAAACATATAACTAAAAAATCAATGGTACAAAACGTGCGCAGAAATTATAAACTACGTGTATTATGATACAATATTTTACATCTCGTGTCTTAACAAATACCCAATATTGAAGAATGCCAAATAGCAAGGTATCTATCCTCCAATAAGGTACTGTCCAAACTCCATCATTAGCCTTAGGAAGGAAATGTATAAGACAAAAAAATATACTGGACACTAACATTTTAGCAAAATTAGAGTAATTATATTTCGTCAAATAGCTAATAACCCATTGTCTAAAGAACAATTCCTCTGCAATCGGTCCCAGTAAGCTAAAAGCCAATATACTATATAACACCCCTGTAAAGGATAAATCAGAAGTCCCTATATCTTTGACAAACATAAGCAGCCAAAAATGGCATATAACGAATACTACAAAACCACAAACAACTGCTCTAACAGAATAATTAGCATTCAACTTTTTCCGTGGAATGATTTCAATTGGCCGATAAAATTTATAGGGTAAACAAAACCCTAACAATAAAAACAAGTTAGCAATAATTCCGCTAATATGTACATGCGTTATATCATTTCCACCAATTATAAAAAAAGTAGTAGCACTGGAAAGTACAGATATAACAATTGCACAACAAGACCAAAGAAAAATTACAAATATTGGTTTTACAATTCTATACATCACTTTTTATTTTATAAAGTTTGATGGTCAGATAAAACCATCAAACTCGTTAAACATTTAGTAATTTTTACCTTCGTTACATGCACACCATATCATTGCACCATAGGTTACAACTGTCCCTATTAGACCACTGCCCCCATCATCTGTACCTGGCAACAATTTTGAACACTTGGGGCAAGTAGTTGCATCACCCGTATGCTTACCATAAGATGCATAATACCCATAAACTACAACCTCCGGCAGTTCGTAACCACCAACAAGGTGACCCATACTTATTTCTGCAAGAACTTGGTTCTCACGAAGAATTAATTTTGAAATCTTTTTCATAAAATTTCTTTTTAATTTTTATACTTTCTGTCTCTAACGATTAGATTAATTCCTAAGGAAGCCAGTCCGTCGAGGGAAAGTTTACCATAAGGAACATCGCAAGTTATTCTTTCCAAATATTGATCCAGAATCACTACAGGCAAGATTTCTGAAGAAGTTGGCATACAAGAATAGACAACTGTTTGCCAGTTCATATAAATATCCTCCATAACATCCATTTGCATCCTTGGTTGCAACTTCTCGATTCCAAAATGCCGACACAATCTATTGAATATGTAGACATCTCTACAAGGAGCACTGGCTTCAACATAATACTTGGTCAACAAGACCTTTAGTTGAGATGTTACTTTTTTTGCCACAAAACTCTTCAAAAGTTTTTTTGGCAACCTACTCAAGAAATACATAACTGAGTTCAAATAACACAAGCTAAATCGTACTGGTTTATGCAAAATGCGATACAATTTATGCAAAATTTCGGCAACAATTCTCTCATCCATGCCTATTACAAATAATCCTTCTGCAAAAACATCATTACAACCCGACAAACTCCAATCTACATCACCTCCATGTTTCTTTGTCAACATACGTTCTATCTCTGCCAAAGAGTCTTTCTGCAACTGTACAAAATGAAAATTTGACAAATATTTCATACTCCACCCAATTCCCAAGAAGCCTTTAGCAAAATCTCGTGTCGCTATGTTTAGAGATGTTTCTATTGTATCGCTCAATATTCCATCCGCAAAATCGAAATAACGTTTGGCGTCCACAAAACGAGCATAATGATAAAAAAACATAGCTATTCCCAAGGGACCAGTCAATAGTCCTTGTCCATTTGCTTTCTGACAATTTAGCATCAAGATATTTGCTATTTGATTCAATTGCTTAATATAATCCATAATAACTAATCGATTTTATTTAAATAATTGGTGTCAAAACATAACCTTCTTTTCGCAAGAGTTCTATAAGTCCAGTTTCTCCTCCCAAATGAACAAAGCCAAAAGAAACAAGACAAGAATTCAACGTTATATTCTTGATTATCTTTGGAAGCCACTTCTTATTTCTTACGACAACCAAATTTTCGTTTTCTCCCATGCCACCACGCCCTTGAAGTTTTTGTTCTATATTACAAAAATTATTTTGACGATACATGCTATCTATCATTAGCCTAAAACCTCGACCATCTTTTCGCATGCTATCATTCTTTATATTCAATATCTCATCATACAACATATCTGCTTGCTTCCTCAAAGGATAGGCAAAATAAAGGGTATCAGAATTAACAACATCTTTTCGCTGGTCATAAATCGTTTCTAAAACCCCATATTTCTTATTCAATTTCAAGGCTTCTTCATAAACGCAATCATCTACATTTTTACCAGGCGCAAACTTATCATTATAAAAAAAACGCCTCAGACGACTCCACCAAAACGCCGGCTTTCGATCTTTATAATTATATATATTATACTCTTCTACCAGAAATTGATCGACTTCTTTCGCCATGTTAGCATCATCATACAAGCTTTCGAAGGTGATTGTATCTGGCATAGAATTTAGAGCATTCGGTAGAAATGCAATCATACCTATCTCGGCAGCCTTAACACATTCCGCTATCACTAAAGAGTCTTTCAAGTTATGGTTTGTCTCTGTCATCACACAATCAACATCCTTCATTATATGCTTTAATCGTGGAAATATTCCATACAACTCTCCTATTGTATAATCATGTACCCCTGTATGACAAGTTCCAAACAAAAAAGAATCATGAGCTAATCCTTTTTGTTGTCTGAGAGCAAAAAGGGCAAGTATTAATATTACCAGTATGCACCGCTTTTCCATAAACATACACAGTAGGCAACTCATAACCACCGACAAGGTGTCCCATACTTTCCTGCGAAAAAACTTGATTGTCACGCAAAACTAATTTCGGTATTATTCTCATTATTTTTCTTTTTATTTATTATACTTCTAAAATAATTCACTAATTCTGGCACATGCCTATCAAAAGAGAAATTAAGACGGTGTTTCTTGACATTCGCCTGAAGTTTAACCATCTTTCTTTTATTGTACAATTGCTTAGCTAAATCTTCCATATCTCTATAGAAAATACCGCAACCGATATCTTTCACACAAGACTGCATGGCAACAATATGTTTCCAGTTGTCTTTTTGTATTGTAGGAATTCCAGCAACCATCATTGTTGAAATTCGAGCAGGAAGATTCAAGTCATTCCAAGAGACATCAGAAAGCACACCATTGTTTTTACTATCAAAACAATGTAACCATCCTGCATCATATTGAGAAAATTCTTTCGTCCAATTTTCAGGACTACAATGCTTATGAATATGAAAATAACAAGGAGCTACCTGCATAGCCTTGATATTAAAACTAACTTTCGATGCCTCATAACTTTCTGTATAGAGATGTAAGTGAATGCGATTATCAGCCAACATCTTAATATCATCAATCGTTAATCCTACGATTCTTCCAGCAACAACTGTATGAATTTCTCCATCGATCGATGACAATTTTGCAGAAAAATCATTTTTGAAATAATCTTTCTTTGGCAAATCTCCATCAAGAACCAGATAATCTCCCATCTTCGGAATATACTGTTCATACCATTGCCGCAACTCTTCGTTTAAGAAAATTTTCCCATCTGCTTTATGATAAAGATAAACCAACTTGTTCCATAATTCATGCTCAAAACATAAGAAAGGCCCTTCCTTGAAATGCCAAACAAATGGAATATCTGGAAATTTCCTCAAAACATCATAAGCAATTGAAACTGCACAGAAATTGAGTAGTCCATATATCACATCTGGCTTCACCCGACGTATCTCTTCCTCCCAATGTTCATAATCTAAGTCCTCTACATGTCCAAAAGGCAGATGCCCCACATTCGAAAAACTAAACGAAGGAGTTTGCGTCCATAGACCATACAACTTATGACCTGCTTCCTCCAAGGCATAGATTCGCTCTGGATTATACGACAATTCGCCAACTAACAGAATTTTCAAGCCATCCTTTGCCACGGAAAAATCACTATGATATGGCGCATAAGCCACTACTTCATCTGTAAACTTATTTTCTGACACTTTCATACGAACAGGATCTTGAACTTTATAGTATTGTCTATAACGATTGATGTGACCACCAAAAGTTTCGCTAATTATCTTATACCGTTGAAAAGGATGGATAGTCCATTGACAGGTTATCTCATTTATATAATAGAAGGAGCCCTTACCTATCAGTTTGTGCCAAAAAGTTTTATACAAATCCTCTGACACCCATTTTGAACGTTCAACCCATCTATCAGTAGTTTTCATGTGTGCAGTCTGCACCAACTGCAAACTAACCTGTTTTACCAAGCCATTAATATGACTATTCTTATGATAAAGCAATGAGTCTGAAACTTCCGAACGCATTTCTGTATAAGCTAACACTACATCTTTATTTATTTCAAAAACCTCCTTCAACATTTGAAGATGATTCTTTAAAAAGAAATCGTCCGAAGGCAAATAGGCTATATAGTCATATTTAGCGATATCCATTGCCTTATTTATCGCAGCGCCAAGTCCTGAGTTCTCTTCATTTTTCAGATAAGTAACACGCTCATCAGCTATATAGTCTTGAATAAATTCTTCTGTCCAATCGGTACTTCCGTCATTCACGATAATGAGTTCCCATTGGTCATAGGTCTGCATAAAGAGACTTCGGATGGCATTTCTTATATATCCCACCTGATTGTAGGTTGGCATAATTACAGAGAATTGTATCATAAGTTATTAAGTTCTTGGTTATAATTCGTTTTTAAAATATTCTATAGTGAGAGAAAGTCCTTGTTCTATATCAACCATCGGTTGCCAACTACGCAAGAAAGTCCTTGCCCTTGTTATGTCTGGACATCTAACCTTTGGATCATCAGATGGTAATTTTCTGTATTTCAACATTGAAGAAGATTTTGTCAATTTAACAATCAACTCGGCCAAAGAAGCTACAGTTCTTTCTTGTGGATTTCCTATATTAATTGGAACACAAGGTACCCCATCTTCCATAACTTGCAATATACCAACAATCAAATCATCTATATATTGAAAAGACCTCGTTTGATTTCCATCCCCATTTATCGTTATTGGCTCATTCTTGAGTGCTTGCGTGATGAAGTTAGAAACGACACGCCCATCTTCTTTGCTCATATTTGGACCATATGTATTAAAAATACGCACAATCCTTACATCAACACCATGCATACGATGATAGTCACAAAACAGAGTTTCTGCACTTCGTTTTCCTTCATCATAACAACTTCTTATCCCATTAGGATTGACATTTCCCCAATAATCTTCTTTTTGAGGATGTTGTGTCGGATCGCCATATACCTCGCTCGTAGAAGCCAATAAAATGCGAGAACCTTTTTGCTGTGCGAGTTCCAACAGGTTCAATGCACCTATGACATTCGTTTGGAAAGTATGAATGGGATTCAACTGATATTGAAGAGGAGAAGCGGGTGAGGCAAGATGGTATATCTCATCAATATCTCCATCTATTGCTACTGATCCAACAATATCTCGTTGCACAAACTCAAAGTTTGGACATTTCATAATGTTTGCGATATTCTTGATTCTACCTGTTGACAAATTATCAATACAAATAACATTGTATCCTTTATCCACTAATTGACAACATAAATGCGAGCCAACAAAGCCAGCACCTCCTGCTATCAGCACTCGTTTATTCTTCCTGTTCATCTTTGTTGCATTTAAAATTCTACATTTGCTTGATAGGTCACATTTCCTTTTACCAATCGTACTAATACTACACCTTCAATATCTGATGGTATTTCAACTTGTCCTGTTTCATCTATAAATGCAACATGAATCACTTTTTCCTCCTCATCCATAATATAGACCATACAACCATTACAATTATCAAATAATAATAGATAACCATTCTTGATTACATTAATCGGGAAAGGTGGGGCACGATGGACTCCTTTATGATCCCTATCAGGATTACTATAATGCAGCGTAAAAGCTACATACTTTTCTACACTTAAGCAAAAGCTACCATTGGCAACCAGGCCATCAACAACATTTGTACTATCACTTTCTTCATATTCTACAAGTTTAAATTCTGCTGCAAAATTATATGAAGAATATTAGAACACCAAGGACATCACCTAAAAACAACACACCTATTTTACACATTTTCGCTTTTACAGAAGGCGTATCTACCTGTATTACAACAAGATATGCTTTTTATACACAAAGATTACACATTTGCTATTCCCATTAAATTTGCCCATAAAGACGAAGCCTGTTTCACCCCAAATAATTTCTCATTTGCTGTATTTTTTGCATTAGTGACCCGTTGAGTTGACGTGTTTAATAATATTGCCATCTCTTTATTTGAGATCTTTGCACAGAGAAGCACACATATTTGTTGCTCTTGTTTTCCCAATGACACTTCTAAAAATATTTTATGATACTGAACAGGCAGACATCGTTCCATAACCATAATCAAATCTTTCCAATCTTCCTCTGTTGGATATTTCTGAATGCGCTTAGGTTTTGCTAAATTCTTAAATTTTGCCACAATATCGCAATCTCTCCAAGCTACCAATTTCTGTTTCGTATCTAAATTAGCATATTTGTTACGAAGTTTCCTCACAATATCTTCTAACTCTTCGATTCTATGCTTTTTTTCTTCAATAACAAACTCTTTATTTACTTTAATTGATTTTACTTCTTCCTTTAAACGGCTATAGTCATTAAAAACTTTTACATATTCATCATTCAGAGCAGCATACTCTTTTTTCTTTATTTTTTGTTTTTTCCTATACCAATATACAAATATCAGAATACAGAAAAAAATGCAAACACAAAGACACCAGAACTTAATACTATCATTTCTTAATTCAAATTCCTTACTCAAAGATTCCTTTTCCAATCTAGAGTAATCATACAAAGCCGCTGACTGTTTTACGGCATTTGTTACCGATTCCTTTAAAATCTTATCCATCCCTTGCTCACTCAACATAGCATATTTCACAATAGAATCTACGTTTTTCCTTACTTTATATACAGCTAACAATCCACGACTTTCCTCATATTCATAGTTAGCTACACCTAATTTACGAAAGCAATATTCTGCTGAATCAACTTTTCCTACACCTAAATAATATTGTCCAAACAATTCATAACAATGAATTCTATCAAATGTTATGCTGTGCCTCTTATCAAACAATCCTGTCTCTTCCTCAAACTTTTTCAAATAAATATAAGCTTGAGAATATTGACATTTATCCAAAAGTATTCGTATTTTCGTAGGCAAAGTATTAATTGCAGCTTCATGATAGCCATTCTTTTCATACAAATCTACACATTTTTGAGTTTGTAAAATAGCAGATACTGTATCACCTTTCATATAGTAATAAGGTACCAATAGTTCCTTGCCTTTTATATAATTATAGGTATCCTTTGCTTTTAGGGCATATTTACTATATTGCTGGATAGCTCCAATAGCCTCACTCATTAAATTTTGTCGGGCATAAATATCTGCCATTTGACCATAAATACTAAACAATGTAATATAATCACATTTGGAATCCAATGTATCAGCAGCCTCAATGGCCTCCTGAAAACACTTTATAGCTTGAGGTGCCTCATTTTGGTCACGATATATACAACCATAGAGATAATGAGCTTCCATTTTCTCATTAGAACTCCCCTTTTTATCATAAAAAGATACAATCTCCTCAAAAACAGAGTCCGAAGGCATTTGAAGATATAATTTATTCTGTGCTTTTGCCAACAGCAACCGATATTTCATTTCTACAGATACCTCAAAAGGATTCTTAACCTGCAACTTCATAAGTTTCAAACTGTCGTATGCAGTCTGAGGTGATATCTCCATCAAACTATCAAGTTGGCACAATCGCACTAATCTATGGTCATGATTTGTACATGATGCCAAGAGACTTATCATTACTACGAGTAAAATCGAAAGCTTTTTAATTGGTCTAAATTTCATAGATTTACAGTTTTTATCTTTTTTATGCACAAAAGTAAGCTTTTATAACCAAACAGCCAAATAAAAGTTCACCAATTAACTTAAATTATGAACAAAACAAGAAAACGCAAGTTACAATTCCTATGCTTTCTCTATATTAAAGGTTGGTTGAATACTTAATAGTATAGATGAGGAATGAGGTTCCTTAGACTTATTTAATCAGGGATACGGCATGAGCGCTATAGTCGTACAACATAGGAGTTTATAGTCGTACGACATGAGACCAGAATAAAGCGTTACTCATATTTTTTGATACGTAAAGTTGTGAAATGAGAATCTTTTTTATGCAGAAATCCTGTCTTTGAGTGCTACATTAACTTAAAACAAGCAGGTAAAATTCGGAAGGAAATAATTACAAAGAAGGATATATCATATCGTTTATATATCTATCATATGGAATCTATTAGGAGAATAGACTTAGATTGAATAACATATACATAATTCTGCCACAGACCTCTTATCCGAAGACTGATTATTTGTCATTCCCACTTGTGAGAAAGCAAGAGCAGGCATCAAAAGAAGCAAAATTGCACTGAGTTCAGTGCAATTCTTTATAAAAAGTGCACTAAAACCGGTGCATTTTCATAAAATATATGTATCTTTGCAGCATATTCATCAATTTAAAGCAAATAATTATAAAACAGCTACAAGCAACATTTTTCTTGCCACTCTGGTATCGGTCTGTACTCAACTGAGCCAAAGACTGCAAGGCAAACAGCTTATACTCCTCACCTTTCTCACCTCCCACATACTGCTGGAGTTCCAACAAGGCATCTGCCACAACACAAGCAGCACTGGCGTCCTTAGGAGCGCCACCTTTCACCCCACGAGGATCATCCATATCCCAGAGAGGAACGAGATCATCGCTCGTTTCCTTCAATCGTTTGATATAGATGTCGGTCACTTTCTGAGCGAAGTCCAGGAATACCCTGTTGTGCGTATAGCGATAAACCATCGTATAGCCGTAGATGGCCCAGCTCTGTCCTCTTGCCCACATCGAATGGTCAGCATAGCCCTGATGGGTCACACCTTTGATGAGATCGCCATTGATGGTATCATATACTGCCACATGATAGCAGCTGCCTTGCGTACAGCCTCATCCTTGGTGTTCTGATAATCCATCCAGAGAATGCCCGGCCAGAATCCGTCGCACCACTCCTCAGGAGTTGCCTTGCGGCAGTTCCATCCCTTCTGTCTGTCGCCCTTCAGGATATTGCGCGGTTCCATCGAGAAGTCATAACTGCCATCCTTCTGGCGCAATTCATCCAAGGCTCTACCCACTTGCTTGTGGCAATATTCTAATTGCTTATCCACATCAAGCACCCACATCTTGTCTGCCGCAGAGTTCTTATCCGAAGCCTGATGATTTGCCATTCCCGCTTGCGAGAAGGCAAGAGCAGACATCAAAAAAAGTATTCTTCCTATTTTCATCGTTATTGTTTATTATTAATACGAATCAAATAAGAAGAATACTTATTAACAAATTCTTTTGGATGCAATAAATGATTGATTTTCCCTGCATCAGGGGATTAAGAGAGAAGAATTACAGCGTAAAACGATAGCCCACAGAAACCGTAAAGGCATTCGTCTTAGACTGGCTTGGCATATTGGCCATCTTATCCACCTTGCTCAATCCTAACTGATATCTCGCATCCAATATCACATTCTGATACTCGTAAGCCACGCCAATCGGAATAGAGACATCACATTTCTTAGCTGGCCATTTCTCATCAAAGGATTCTTTCTCCTCATACACCGAATGGCCGGAATTATCAATCGTAATTTCCGAAGAATCCCCCTTATATTTAGCATCACCCAAGAGGAAGCCAGCCTGTACGCCCAGTAGCAAAGCCAACTGGCGTGTGACGTAGGCCTTCACCATCAGAGGCACTTGAATATAGTTCAGATCCACGTGCTGGTTGTTGTACCCCGTCAGCACCGTCTTGCCATTATCCTTACTTTCCGTCTGATAACTTGGCCATCGGAAACCCTGTTTGGCATAATAAGCTCCCAAGCTGATGCCCACCTGTTCAGTAGCCCGATATTCGAAATCAACACCGCCCATAAATCCAGCTTGATATTTGGATTTCATATAGTCAGCATTTTCTTCAGTCGTGAAATAGATTTTATTATTACTCCAATTAGAGAGCACCACACCAATGCGAGGGATAACAGATATTTTCCCCACAGGATTTTCTACATCTTGCGCCACGGCTGCCATTACAGAAAGCACCATCAAGGCGACTGCCATCATATACTTTTTCATACTATTCATATTTTGAGAATGATTATATAAGAAAAACGACACAATTCCATAAATATTGCATCAAGAATCTGCAATTTTTCTTATGACGCATTCCCCATATTTCTTAAGTTTCTTATTCGTTATGCAAACGAAGCTGATTATCCAAGCAAGTAACTTTAGTTAAAGTTCAATAATAAATATCACTTTAATTATCAGACATTTGGAAATATCTTTGAAAAAGATTATCTTTGTGCAAGATATTTCTAACGCAAAGCTTATGGAATTTAAGAAACTCATAGATAGAAGGGGCAGAATTAGAGCGAATGAATGAAGCCCTTCATAGAGAAGATACTCAGTTTATCGTCATTTATGGTAGGCGTAGAATCGGTAAGTCAGAGCTTATCAAACGCATCGTCAAAGCACGGCATAAGGCGATTGTTTGGCAATCTGTCGAGCCACAGAAGAGCGCACACTATCCCTATTCAAGTTCTCACCCTCTATCCTTGCCGAATGCACGATTTCTTGTGTTAAGGAGTCGAGCATGGATTGGTTTCGCTCCTCGAAACCAAACATGGAAAGCCTGCCCAGCAACTTTCCCCTCAGCATATTCACTTCTGCCAAGCTATTGCTAAAACAGGCATTGTCCCAAGTCATGTGAGGCCAATCCTCTTGCTGCCAAATATACATTGTTGCTTCCCTCATAATTGATTCTTTTGGCGCAAATATAAAGCATTTTATCGGATTATGCAAGTTTTGCGGAGATTATTCGCATTATTCTCCGCATTTTTGCGGAGAATAGGAGAAAATAGCATCGCTATAGCGACTAAATCGAGTAGAAAAAAGCCCGTGGCTATACAACAAGAACAATCCCTATAGCGATGATAAACCATTGCTATAGGGATTGCTTAAAAATTAATTAGAAAGGCTAACTTTTCCATTCTCTGAGCAGACGATGCGCTGCTCAGCTCCATTCTTCAGTTTCACGATGATGCCCACGGCACCCTGCTCGCTTGGCGTAAAGTAATCTACCGATGCGATATCGCCCGGTTCTGTATCAGAACTTGGCTCATATACGCAGACGAAAGGATGATTCCACGCCTTACCGCTTGCCGCATCCATCACCTTCATCTCCTGTCCCAGGTTATGATAGAAGTAATCGTGGGTCTTGTCGCCCCCTTCCTTCTTTCGGCTGCGGAATACATCGATGTAATAACCGCCCTTATCGCAGGTCTTCACAATGGCGGTGGTTCACTCTGCTGCTCTGCCTGTGTTTCTGGCTCAAGGAAGCTTACAGTAGCATAGGTCATCTTTCCTTTTGTTTTACTAATAATACGATTGGGAAGAAGGAAATACGTAGCCTTTTATAGAGTTCTTAATTGTGTTAAAAATACTTCTTCTATAAGGTTATTCTGTTAACCACTTCCAGATAGGAATGACTTCTATGGTTATGCCATCTTCCTCAATGATTTCTTCTTCATCGTATGTTATGATGATGGCTTTCCTGATAGGATAAACCTTATTTAGGGCGATGAGTGCTGCTACTTCTCGCTTCCGGGTATCTATATCTTCAAGACTGAAGGAAGCCTGTATCGCCAGTCCTTCTTCTGGAATGTAGAAATCCACTTCTATGTTCTGGTTGTAATAATACAGTTTCGGCATCTCATAGTTTCTGTTGTATTTCTTATGCAAGGTGATGGCGCATAGATTTTCCAACAAAGGCGACTTTGAGTCAGTAAGAAAGATGCTCAGCAAACCATTATCAGTAAAGTAATGCTTCTTGGCAGTTTCCTTTTCAGCAAATTTAGAGGCATAGTTGTCTAACGTAAATAAGAGACAAGCCTCTTTGGTGTATCGGATGTAGTCAATCATGGAGGCAGTATTGGTAGAAACGCCGGCACTCTTTACCATGTTGGCAAGTCTGTTGTAGGCAGTTGGTTGCATGATATTATCGGCAAGCCGCTTGATGGCAAGTCGTAAAGCATGATCATTCTTGATATTGTTTCTCTGCACCACATCGCCCAACACGATTTTCTCATAGAGTCCATTCAGCCAATGACGGTTGTTCTTATAAAGAAGAAGTTCCGGGAAACCTCCCCATTTGAAGTATTCCGAAAAGAGTTGCTGTACTATATTTTTTTGCTTGCCATACTGCCAGTTCTCTTCGAGCGTAACGCCTTTGGCAACCAGATATTCTTTGAAAGAGAAAGGAAAAACCTTTTCGTCAAAGTAACGGACTCCCAGAGTTGTGGCGATGTCACGGCTCAGCATCTTGGCATTGGAACCCGTGATGAATACCCTATATTTCTGATTGGCAAGACGGCGTGCAAAGTGCTCCCATCCCTCGATATTCTGAATCTCATCGAAGAATAGGATAGGTTTATAGGAGTACATGGTATTGTATGCCTGCAGAATCAGGTCGAAGTCTTCCACTTTCATTCCGTAGAGGCGTTCGTCGTCAAAGTTGATATAGACGAATTCCCTGATGTCGTGCCCTTCGGCAAGGAATTGTTTGGCACGCTGATAGAGCAGATAAGACTTTCCTGCCTGACGGATACCTACAAGCACATATCTTCCCTGCTCCTCAAAGTCGAAAGGTCTCTGATAGAGTTCTATCTCCTGTATTTCGTTTTGTCCCTCCTTGATGAGAGTCTTGAAAACTTCTTTTTGCATGGTTCTATCTATTTGATTACCGTGCAAATATACGACTTTTATTTTTTGCTACCAAATAAATTACGTCAAATTTGTTTATTGCCAATAAATAAATCTGCTATTTTTTATTTACTGACAATAAACAAATCTACTACACAGAGTTCCAGCCATGCTCTCCAAGCGGTCCCTCGGGGACCACGTGATGGGGAACCGGTGAACAAGAGACGAGCAACCGTTGCTCATGAAGCGGGCAACAAGTGCCCAAACTAAGATCCACAATTTGGGCAATACATTGTCTCTATTCCTAATGTAGTTTCCTATATTTAGTTGACTACATAAAAATCTCCAGACTACAAAATGTCAAAGAACGAATGTATGTTAAACTTTTAAACGAAACCACTTTTTAAAGTGGACTCATTATTCAATAATCAAAAAAAGGCTGCACCATTTTTGGAGCAGCCTTTTTCCTATATCGTATTTTATTGAAAGCTTTCTATTTAGTTATGATTCGCTCATTTCAGAATTTAGCAGGAACATTTTTCGGTTTCTGAAGCCTCAAGATCATCTGGATAAAACTTGGTATCATGATACAGAGCGAGAAGCCTACAGCGTAATATATGGTCTTCTCATCGCCATGGAAGAGGTCGATGAGTTTACCATCGCTCTGTGGCATGAGATTATTCAAGACATAAGCCATCGTATTGTTCACCCAATGCATCAGAATGCCCGGAACAAGACTTTTGGTGCGATAATACATCCATCCCAAAAGCAAGCCCATCAGGAGGGCATTGATAAACTGCGCCTTATTGCCATGTATCAAGCCAAACACAGCTGCAGAAATGAAGATGGCAACCCAATGATTCTTCTTGCTTACCATATCAAGCAAAGTACGGAGGATAGCGCCACGGAACACGATTTCCTCTGCTAGAGGTGCCAATATACCGATAGCTACATAGCCCCAAGGCTCCTTCATCAGCGAAGCAAATACCCGCTCGGTATCCGCATCCATCTCGACGCCTATCTGCTCATAGACAAACTCCAATGGAATGATAGCGCCCAGAGTAAACAAAGCTACCCACAACAGACTGATCCAAGGCTTTGACTGCAGATAGTTACGGGTAATGGGAGTCCATTTAGCCTTCAGGAAAATGATGAGGGTGATGACATTACTGAATACCGTAGTCAGCGCCGTCAGGATGGCATTATTGCCCGTATGCATAGCAAGAAGAGTTGCCTGATAACCTTCGCCCTTGACAGCAGCCCAAATGCCTGCTCCAGCATAAGTCAGAAATATCTGTACGACTATAAATATAATAATGTATAAAACTATGTCTGTCAGACCTTTTTTAAAATTAATCTTTGCCATTATCAATCTCCTTATTTAAAAATTCCACTACTGTTTTTTCATCTTCCTTCAACTGTTCTGCCAATTCCTCTGGACTATCAAATTTCTGTTCGCCACGGATTCGCTTGATGAAGCAGACAAGCAGCAGTTGGTCGTAGATATCACCCTCGAAATTGAAGATATGCGTTTCCAGCGTAATCTGCTTGCCATTAAAAGTTGGTCGGTTGCCCACATTCATCATGCCCTGTTTCCAAGTCATAGAGTTCTCCATACGAACCTTTACGGCATAAACTCCTGTGGCAGGAATCAACTGCCCGAAATGCGAGATGTCCAGATTGGCAGTCGGAAATCCGAGTTTTCTTCCCTCATGATAACCATTCACTACTTTACCGATAATGGTATAAGGATAACCCAGACACTGGTTGGCCATCTCTATTTCACCTTCTTTCAGGAAGGAACGGATGACAGAGGAAGATATATTGATGTCATCTATCCGGAAGGCATCGTTTTTGATGACCTCAATACCCAGTTCTTTGCCGTAACGCACGTAATCCTCGAAAGTCTCAGAACGGTTATGACCAAAACGATGATCATAACCGATGAACAGTTTCCTGACATGGAGATGGTCATTGAGTATCTTCTGCATAAACTCGCGCGCTGACATGGCAGCCATCGCCTTATCGAAATGCAAGACAACAGCATTATCCACCTCTGTTTTTGAAAGGAGGAGAAGTTTTGAATCGAGCGTACTCAACATCTCCGGCTGATAATCACTCTGGAGTACCTTGCGGGGATGTTCATCGAAAGTAATGATGGTAGATTGCAAACCCTCCTGTCGGGCGGTCTCTACAAGATGACGGATCAGGAACTGATGTCCACGATGCACTCCATCGAAGAAACCGATAGTTGCCACGCAAGGCTGCAATTGCACTGTTTCGTTGTAATGTATTGTATTCATTCTATCTTAATCATTGGATTATCTTCTCTTAGCTATCATCCGCTTGAGTGCCCTCCATATTTCACCTACCCAAAGTACGATGGATGTAGAACCGATGATGAGCAGCCACTCGTGGAGCGACAATGGTGTGGTGCGGAACATTTCGCCACCGAAGGTTACGATGATCCACTGACCCACCAAGACCAGAATAAGCACTAAGATCATTCCCTTATCCTTCAGGAAATGGCGGAATGCGGTGTGATGACTCATCAGCGCCTTGGCATTGAAGAGATTCCAGAACTGTATCATCACGAAGGTAGTGAAGAACATGGTCAACTCATGCACATCTACTCCACCCTTGCCTCTGCGCTCACAGTAAACCAGCAGGGCAAACATCACGAGGAAGAAGACGATGCCGCAGAACAGGATTCCGAAACCGATGCTCTTGTTGATGATGAAATCAGATGCCTTGCGTGGTTTCTCCTTCATCACCTCGTGAGATGGAGGCAATGAGGCGAGTGCCAGGGCAGCAAAGGTATCCATGATAAGGTTCACCCAGAGAATCTGGGTTACCGTCAATGGCATCTCGGTTCCGATGACAGAACCACCCAACACCAGCAGGAGGGCTGCCACATTGACTACCAACTGGAAGAAGAGGAAACGCTGCAGGTTGCGATAGAGCGAGCGTCCCCACATTACGGCATTGGCGATAGATTTGAAGGAATCATCAAGCAGAGTCATATCCGAAGCCTCCTTCGCCACAGATGTTCCAGAACCTAAGGACAAACCCACATGGGCATAGTGAAGCGCCGGAGCATCGTTGGTACCGTCGCCTGTTACAGCAACCACCTCGCCACGCTTCTGGAGCATGGCCACCAGTCGCTGTTTATCGGTAGGACGGGCACGGCTCATCACGCGGATATCCTTCGCGCGCTTGTAAGCTTCTTCATCAGAAAGTGCCTCCCACTGTTCGCCCGTAATCATCTGCTGGTCGAGCGAAGTCAGAGAGCCATCTGCTCCAATATTCTCAGGTTCATCTTCGAAGACACCTATCTGCTTGCCTATCTCCAAGGCGGTGGCAGCTGTATCACCCGTAACCACCTTCACCTCGATACCCGCATGACGGCACTCCTGCACGGCAGCAGGAACATCAGGACGGATAGGATCGGCAATGGCTGCAATGGCCTGCAGTTGAAGGTCGTTGGCATCGAGAAGTGCTACCACTTCGGCAGTAGAGGTTCTGGAAGTTCTCATGATAGAA
>PPYE01207466.1_pt1 | contig 31471 bp, 43 predicted proteins | sample 1559881 | NCBI WGS metagenome assembly PPYE01 (sample SAMN08240022, study PRJNA423297) | Human gut metagenome, whole genome shotgun sequencing project.
AAAGAAAATGACACATGAATATAAAAATCAGATTATGTGCATTGATTCTTTGATAAAAAAGAAGAAATATGATTCATTGGAAAGCTTTGTAAATAAAATCAGTGGTCAAATTAGTAAAGAATTGGATTTTATTTGTACAAATAATGTGATTGTGGATGCAGTATTGAATACTAAATATCAGGAAATAAGGGATAAAGGTATTGTTTTTGTATTTAAAATTAATGATTTATCATCTTTGAATATTAGCGATGAGGATGTTGTGGTTATTTTGTCCAATCTATTAAACAATGCGATTGAAGCATGTGAAAAGTGCAGAGGGGATAAAATAATAAAATTGAAAATTGTTATAGAGGACAATAATGCGATTATATCGGTGAAAAATACTTATGAGAATGCTGTTATTTATGAAAATGGAGAGATACAGACTACAAAGATTCTGGATACAGATGAACATGGAATAGGAATAAAAAATATAGCTGAAACAATAAGGAAGTACGGGGGCTCTTATGTGATTCAAAACGATGAACGAGAGTTTTATTTTTCCATTATGATTCCTCTAGTGAAAAGTGATTTCTGAGAACAAATCACTTTTTTGTCGTTTTCTGCAAAATAAGTACACTTTCTGCAATAGACCTTGTTAAGAAATTGTGTATTGTTATACTTACAGTAGAAGGAGGCGTTGATATGATTGAGAAGATGGCAATGGGGTTGGTTGACCAAATGGCTGAGGAAAAAATGATTGACAAGGAAGCGGAAGAATATTATGTCTATACGCTTGTTTCGTTAATGGAAAAATTTATAACCATTGGAACTATTTTGCTAATAAGTGTACTGATTGAGAAATTAGTTCCAACAGCATTCTTTTTGTTATTCTTTTTGTCATTAAGAAAAAGAACAGGCGGATATCATATGAATACCTTTTTTCAATGTTATTTGGGTACAGTGGTTACTTATATGCTTGTCTTAGGTTTATGTATGGTTTTGGTTGACTATCCGCAGCTGGTTTTTGGATTATTATTAGTTGCAATTTGCATAGTTGAAGTTATAGGGACTGTTAATCATCCCAACATACATATGGATGCGGTAGAACTGTCAGAATCAAAGAGGGCGGCAAGAATTTTGTGTGCAGTTGAAGTGTGTGTTATTTACACTTTTACTTTGCTCGGAGCCGATATGATGTATGTTTGCCATATGGCAGTTGCTGTTATATTATGTGCGGTTCTGTTGCTGATAGCTAAAATATTAAAACAGGAGGTAAAGAGAAATGAAGAAAATTAACAAAAAGGTATTGAAGGTTGTGGAGAGGGTGATAAGAAATGAGATTAAGAGAGCCAGTGGTGATCCTCCGTTTTGTTTGGGGATATTTCATCAACCGAAAAGACCGGTAGAACATAAATGTAATAGAGAAAATAAATAAAGAAATAAATGGTAGTATATTTCTTCACAGACTCCTTAAATCCTATAATTTCAAGCTTTTGCGATACTTTGTTGTTCATATCATTATTCACCCACCAGGTGAAGAAAATATATGGTAAAATAGACGTAACAAAACCTATAGATTGGAGTCTTTTACCATGAATAACAACCACCGAATCACACTGAGCACCAATAAGAACATTATTGTTGAGTTTACAAATGATACAATAAATCGTTCTGAATAAAGTGTTTTTCAGGAAACATCCAATTTAGGAATTTTGATTAAGAGAGAGATAATAAAATGAAAATATGTTATATAGTTGTTTCAGCTTTTTTGATTATTTTCTATCCAAGACAATTAACACATCTTATGTGCTTTGGGAGACATCGTGATAAGAATATTGTCAAAAGCAAAGCTGCTTATTGGGGAATATATTTGTTTTGGACAATTATTTTTTTGATTGGTTGTCTGATGATGGGTTCAGCGATGAAAGTAAATTCTACAATGGATAAATTAGTGTATTATTTCATTTTAGGAAGTGATAATAGGGATTGTGTTGAATTGGGAAGTGAAGAGAATGATGAGGCATATATTTCTACATATTATACACGAAAGGAAATCAATGAGAGCTTTTTATTTGAGGTTGTCCAAAAACATGAATATGCATATGAGATGTGTCAATTACAGGAGTTGATAATTAAGAAACAGGATGAAAGATGGATACTTTATTTGAATGATGAGGTGATGGGATATGTAGAAGTAAAAAAAGGTTTTTTAATTAAGGAGTTTTGTTTTGTGTGGGATAGGCAAAAAATAGACCAAAGGAGGCAGTTATATGAGTAAAAAAATGTGCAAGAGGATATTTTCAGTAATTTTATCATTAGGTCTTGTTATGGTTCAATCCATGAATGTTAATGCAGCAGGTAATGAAATTGGTAAATATTCAGTATTCGTTTAGTGGCAGATATGCGGTGCGGACAGGCATCTATTTGGGATTTTAAAAAATAGCAAAAATCTCTGGACACTGCAACAAACAGGAGCCTCGCAGGAACACTGCTGTAAAATCCGCTTAGTATGAGCGTATTTTGCAGCAAGTGCTCCTGCGAGGCTTTGTCATTTAATCCAATAAACTTAAAACGCTTTATTTCTTCTTCCTCGCAAGAAGCCTCTCAATATGCAGCGGTTTCCCCTGAACAGCCTGCACCTTCAATCTGTTTTCCTCACTGAAACCAACCAGAATATCATGATTAGCCTCAGCCAGATAATCGATGATACCATCGATATCAGACTTCGTGTTCTTCGGACAATGAATATACAGATGCTTATTTGCGGAAATATGCAGTGTATATGAGATGCTGAAATGATACCACAGAATCTTGTGCAGGGTAGAGTATTTGTAAATCCATAAAATCTCTTTGATAGGCACGATGGCATTGCCATAAGGCGAGGTCATGATAAAATAGTGCTCTGTGATAAACATGTCCTCGGTGGCAAGCTGTGGCAGTGTCGCAAGTTCCTCCTCAGCCTCGGCAAGCAGCTTGTGCGGATTGCCGAATACAACAAGATTCTGACACGCCGGTGCCAAAACAGGAAACCTGATGCACAGGATGTAGAATATCAGGCTGATAACAGCATAGATGAGAGTACCAAAATAAAAAACAAACATAAAAATAGTAGTTTTCAAATGGTACTCAGGCTCATTAAGATAGCAGCCTGTTATGGTATCGGAGAGTCCTTTGGAATCCCAACTCAGATCCTTCGACAGTTTATTTACAAACTGTGTGTAGGTGCCCTTGCCCTTTACGATTTTACCGACCACCGTGAGTTTGTCGATAGAGGGCAGACCCTCCTCACAGGTGGATGGTGCAAGCAGTACAATAGAGCAGTGCTTATCACGCATGCAGTAGTAGTAATAGCCCTTGATATCGTTGCCGTCCTTCATGGTGTAGCCGGTAAAGTAAAGCTTTTTAAGGGTGGTTTTTACATATCTGTCCGAATCCTTGTATGCAGCTTCAAAGCTGACAGAATCGTCAATGTGTATGGGCGATAAAATATCTCCGAGTGAAAATGCAAACCATAGCACGGTAAGCAGAATGATGTATACAATCGGGGAGAAAAGACGCCTTTTGTAAAATGCTTTGATGTTTTTTGTTATGTAGTGTTCGTAATTATCAATCATATGCTTAGTATAATGGTTTTTGTGCCTTATATCAACCTTGATTTTGAGACATTTAATTGTTATTATATAGTTACGGTAAATAGAAACACGAAATGAGGTAATTATGGAAGCATACACGAGTTTTGCCCGGGTGTATGACATGTTCATGGACAATGTGCCATATGAGGTGTGGAGCAGATATATTGTCGAAAAACTGCGTGCAAATGGCATAGACAGTGGATATGTCGTGGACTTAGGCTGTGGTACGGGAAAGCTTACCACGCTTCTTGCAGATGCAGGCTATGATATGATAGGCATTGACAATTCTTTTGACATGCTTGATATGGCGCTTGAGAGAGAGGATGACAGAATCCTTTATCTGATGCAGGATATGAGAGAGTTTGAACCGGGAGAAAAGGTGAGTGCCGTCGTAAGCGCATGTGACAGCATCAATTATATTCTTGAGCCTGAGGATCTTCAGGCAGTTTTTTTCTGCGTGAGCGAAAGTCTTAAAGAGGGTGGCATTTTTATATTTGATATCAATACTCCATATAAATATGAGGTGCTCATGGCAGATAATACCATAGCTGAAAACCGTGATGAGGGCAGCTTTATATGGGACAATTATTATGATGCCGATGAGAAAATAAACGAGTATGACCTGACACTTTTTATAAAGGAGCAGTCAGAGGATGAGGATGACATCTACAAGAAGTTTGAGGAAACTCATTTCCAGAGATGCTATGAGATTTCAGAGCTTAAGGAGCTTCTTGAGCAGTCGGGACTTGTGTTTGATGCGGTGTATGATGCGTACACAGACGATCAGGTGAAGTGTGACAGTGAGAAGGTCACTGTAATTGCACATAAAGCATAGAATTAGATAATGAGAGGTAAATTATGTCAGATTATATAGTAAGAGCAACAGCGGCGGATGCCAATATCAGAGCATTTGCTGTAACATCAAGGGAGATGGTGGAGACCGCCAGAGAGGATCACATGACAACACCTGTCATGACGGCGGCACTTGGCAGACTTCTTTCGGCGGGAGCCATGATGGGAGCTATGATGAAGGGCGATAAGGATATCATAACTCTTCAGATACAGTGCAGCGGACCTGCAAAGGGGCTTACCGTCACAGCAGATTCGCACGGCAATGTAAAGGGCTTTGCCATGAATCCACAGGTTGAGCTGCCACTCAATGCGGCAGGCAAGCTCGATGTGGGTGGAGCGCTTGATCTTGGTATACTCACAGTCATAAAGGATATGGGCTTAAAGGAGCCGTATTCAGGTCAGTGTGAGCTTAAAACAGGTGAGATAGCTGAGGATCTGACTTATTATTTTGCCACATCTGAGCAGATTCCGTCGGCGGTTGGTCTTGGCGTGCTGGTGGATAAGGACCAGAGCGTAAAGCAGGCCGGTGGATTTATCATCCAGCTTATGCCGTTTACACCGGATGAGGTTGTGGACAGGCTTGAAAAGAAAATCACAGAGATTGATTCGGTGACACAGATGCTTGACAGGGGGCTGACTCCGGAGCAGATACTTGAGGAAATTTTAGGGGATTTCGGGCTTGAAATCACAGATACGACTGAGACACGTTTCCACTGTGATTGTTCAAAGGAGCGTGTGAGCAGAGCACTTTCCACACTTAGCAAAAAGGATCTTGATTCCATTATCGCAGATGGTGAGAGCATTGAGGTAAAGTGCCAGTTCTGTAATAAGGCATATGAGTTTACGGTGGATGAGTTGAAGGAGATGCGCTAATTGAAGGACGGATATATAAAGGTCGCTGCAGCGACACCAAAGGTAAAGGTAGCTGATACTGTATACAACGGACAGCTTATTAAAGCTCTTATGAAGGAGTGCACTGACAACGGGGCAAAGGTGGTTGTTTTCCCGGAGCTTTGCATTACCGGATACACCTGTCAGGATCTTTTCTGGCAGGATAAGCTCATAGCTGCAGCAGAGGATGAGCTTATAGGAATAGCTGATTACAGCAGGAGCCTTGACGGCATATTTTTCATAGGGCTTCCATATGAGATAAACGGCATGCTCTACAATATGGCGGCAGTTGTATCGCGCGGAGAGGTGCTTGCCATGGTGCCAAAGACATTTCTGCCAAACTATAATGAGTTTTATGAGGCAAGGCATTTTGCATCGGGAGAAAACCTTAGCACATATGTCACACTGAAAAATGGACAGCAGGTGTCTGTAGATACTGATTTTATTTTTAGCTGTAAGCAGCTGCCAAAGCTTAAGATAGCGGTGGAGCTTTGTGAGGATCTTTGGACTCCGAACCCGCCGAGCATCAGACACGCGATGTCGGGTGCTACTGTGATTGTAAATCTGTCTGCATCAGATGAGGTGACAGGCAAGGCAATATACAGGAGAGAGCTTGTGAGCGGACAGTCTGCCAGATTAATCTGTGGATATATTTATGCGTCAGCGGGAGACGGTGAGTCCACACAGGATGTGGTCTACTCAGGACACAATCTCATCTGTGAAAACGGAAATGTGCTTGCCGAGTCAAAGCGCTTTACAAATGAGACTATATACAGCGAGTTTGATGTGGAAAGAATAGAGACTGAGAGGCGCAGGATGACAACATTTGTTGTCGAGGATGATCACAGATGGGCTGAGTTTGATCTTGAGGTAAAGGATACCACTCTTAGCCGCTATGTAAATCCGGCTCCTTTTGTTCCTGCAGACAAGACAGACAGGGACAGACGCTGTGATGAGATTCTTATGATTCAGGCTATGGGGCTTAAAAAGAGATTAGAGCATACCAACTGCAAGACAGCAGTTATAGGTATTTCAGGAGGACTCGACTCCACACTGGCACTGCTTGTTACGGTAAGGGCATTTGACCTTTTGGGAAAGGATCACAAGGATATAGCGGCAGTTACTATGCCGGGCTTTGGAACAACAGACCGCACATACGACAATGCGGTAAATCTCATTAAATGCCTTGGAGCTACATTTATCGAGGTGGATATAAAGGATGCTGTAAATATACATTTCAGGGATATCGGACAGAATCCGTCTGTGCATGATGTCACCTACGAGAATGGACAGGCACGCGAGCGCACACAGATACTTATGGATATCGCAAACAAGGAAAACGGAATGGTTATAGGTACAGGAGATTTGTCAGAGCTGGCACTCGGCTGGGCGACATACAACGGAGACCATATGTCCATGTATGCTGTAAATGCATCGGTTCCAAAGACTCTGGTGCGCCATCTGGTAAAATACTATGCAGATACCTGCGGCAGCGATTTGCTGGAAAGTACACTTCTTGATGTGCTTGATACACCTGTTTCTCCTGAGCTTTTACCACCTGAAAACGGTAAGATTTCACAGAAGACAGAGGATCTTGTGGGCCCTTATGAGCTGCATGACTTCTTCCTTTACAATATGCTGCGTTGCGGCTATGCTCCTGCCAAGGTTTACCGCCTTGCAAGGATAGCATTTGAAGGAAAATATGATGACGAGTTTATTCTCAAATGGCTTAAGAACTTCTATCGCAGATTTTTTGCACAGCAGTTCAAGCGCTCATGTCTGCCGGATGGACCAAAGGTAGGAACAGTGGCGGTCTCACCGAGAGGAGACCTAAGGATGCCTTCTGATGCGTGTGGACGTATCTGGATGGATGAAGTTGATAAGCTGTAATAGTAAGAGGAAAACAATGGGAAAGACACATAAGAAAACTCATAGAAAGCAGGGAAGCATAAAACGTGCAAGGCACCGCGACAGGCGCATGAAAATAGGCGCAATAGTTCTTTGTGCAGCGATAATCATAACAACATTTCTGGCGTGTGGCATGCAGCTTTTAGTTCCCGTAGCTGACGCGGTGGTAGGTGCTGATAATAAGACGCAATCAAGAGATGTTGATGTGCAGAAGAATAATAATTCACTTACCGCATCTAAAATGGATTCAGGAAAAAAGCAAAACAGCTCAGAGGCTGATGTAAACGCTGAGGAGCAAGACAGCGAGCCTGACAAGGAAACGAAGCTTGATGAGATACTTCACAGTGCAAAGTATCCGGGACAGCTAAAGGAGCTTGCCAAGAAAAATGATGAGGCAATTGACTTCATATATGAGTATCCTAAGGAGCACTCGAAAAAGCATGATATTGATCTGACTGCAGAGGCCTCGCAGGATACAGTACCTCTTTTGCAGCAGTGGGATAAGAGATGGGGCTATGAAAAGTACAGTGGCAATTATTTTGCGGCGAGTGGCTGCGGTCCGACTGCACTTTCGATGGTTGTATTATATCTGACACATGATGCACAGGCATCCCCTCTAGCGGTGGCAGAGTATGCAAAGGAGGCCGGCTACAGTGTGGACGGCTCCGGAAGTGCATGGAATCTTATAAGCAAGGGCTGCAGGCACTACGGCGTAAATGCTAAGAGTGTAAGGGTAAATGAGGATATTTTTAAGGAAAAGCTTGATGAGGGCAATCTGATAGTCGTAAATGTCGGTCCGGGAGATTTCACAGACAATGGACATTTTATGGTGATCACAGGCTATGATGATGAGGGCTTTACTATAAATGATCCAAACAGTATCGTAAAGAGCAATACCCACTGGCAGTTTGAGAGGCTGGGTTCGCAGATCAGGGCTGCATGGAGGATGTTTGTGTAGATAATAGCAGCAATACATGCATTTATGCTGATGTTTGTGATGCATATGGAAAAATTAAAAAATAAGAAATAAAAAACCTGCTGTGTCACATGCTTGTCTGACACAGCAGGTTTTTAATAACAAACAGTAAAGTATGGTATGCAGATTATAGCAATTGAATACCATGCTCCTCACATTCCTTAATTGTCTCCTCAGGCCACAGTGAGCTTTGTACCTCACCGATATGAGCCTTTCTGAGGAAGAACATACAGATTCGTGACTGTCCGATTCCGCCTCCGATAGTATACGGAAGCTCCTTGTTGAGGATAGCCTTCTGGAATGGAAGCTTGGCACGCTCAGGACATCCGGCCTTGTCAAGCTGCTCCTTCAGAGATTTTTCATCTACACGGATACCCATTGATGAAAGCTCAAGTGCGATATCAAGAACAGGATAGTATACGATGATATCAGCGTTTAAAGCCCAGTCGTCATAGTCAGGGGCACGTCCGTCGTGAGGCTCTCCGTTTGCAAGCTTGTCACCAATCTGCATTACACAGATTGCACCCTTTGCCTTTGCAAAATAATACTCGCGCTCCTTTGGAGTATTGTCCGGGAACATTTCCTCAAGCTCTGATGTGGTGACAAAGGTGATATCCTTTGGCAGAATCAAATCTATGTAGTCGTACTGTATAGCCATGTACTGCTCGGTCTTGCGCAGGCATTTGTATACTGTCTTTACTGTTTCCTCAAGGAAATCTAAGTTTCTGTCCTCCTTGCGGATGACCTTTTCCCAGTCCCACTGGTCAACAAATATAGAGTGGATATTGTCAGTCTCCTCATCACGTCTTATGGCATTCATATCTGTGTAGATGCCCTCGCCGAGAGAGAAGCCGTATTTCTTTAATGCATATCTCTTCCACTTGGCAAGAGAGTGAACGACCTCAGCCTCCTTGTCTCCCTGCTCAAGGATGCCGAAGGTAACAGGTCTTTCATATCCGTTTAAGTTATCGTTTAAGCCTGTGGTAGGATCAACGAAAAGCGGTGCTGAAACACGTGTCAGGGAAAGACGCTGTGCGAGCATGCCCTGGAAGAAATCCTTAACAGTCTTGATGGCAAGCTGTGTATCGTGAAGATTCAGTGCCGAAGAATAGTTCTTTGGTATTGTTAATTTGCTCATTTTCGATTAAACCTCGTTGTATTATTAATTTTTAAATAAAATTCCTTTAACTTGATTATTATATCACAATTTTTCTAGAAAGATAGTCCATAATATGATAAAATTAGATAGTTTAGAGAGAAACAATATCGTTTTACCTTATTTTTACGTGTTTAAGGTGTTAATGAAAGGTAGTAGATTTATATGAGAAAAAGAGATATGACCTTTGCTTCGGCGGTGCTTGAGGCAATAGATGCTATTTTAGCTCTTACCTATATAGGCTTACAGATTTATTATGGAGTGTGCTATCACATACAGGTATTTAAGTTTGTGGCCAATATACTTGTGCTTTTGCTTGTATACATTGCAATCACATGGCTGCAGCATTATCCGGAAAAGCTCAATCACATAGCAGCGGAGCTGTGTGTGGGCAATATCAGAAAGTATTCACTCAGGCTTTTGACGTTTGTAAAGCTTGTTTTTACTGCGGGGCTTTTGGTGCCATGCGTGTGTGATGCGTTTGGAATAGCAATCCGCGATGTATACAGCCTCATTATGATAGGGCTCATCCTTGTGGTGTCGGCATATTATGAGTACAGGATATTTCAGGAAATAAAGTCATTGCGGAAATAATATAGGAGAAATAAAATGCAGCTTAGTATAGAAGAAGTTAAAAAGCTGGATAGTAACAGCTATCAGATAATAGATATAAGAAGTGAGGAAGAGGTGGCGCACGGTGCCATAAAGGGAGCACTCAATATTCAGGCAGAGGAAATAGAGTCAGATGAGAGGGTGCTGCATGATAAGAAGCTTGTCATAGTCTGCAGCCGTGGTAAGACGAGTGTGGATGTGGCAGAGTATCTCACAGAAAAAGGTTTTGATGCGGCAAGCTTAAAGGGAGGCTATATAAGCTGGCTGCTTGATGCCATGAAAGAGGATGAGGTGGCAGAGCGCGATATAAAGGCAGATGTGGAGCAAAGCATCAGAAAGAAATTTAAGAAATCCATCTGGCGCAAGTTTACAAAGGCGATAAATACCTATGAGCTTGTAAAGCCGGGGGATAAGATTGCGGTGTGTATCTCGGGAGGTAAGGATTCCATGCTCATGGCAAAGCTTTTTCAGGAGCTTAAGCATCACAACAAGTTTGATTTTGATGTGAAGTTTCTCGTCATGGACCCGGGCTACAATGAGGCAAACAGGCATGTCATAGAGGAAAACTGCAGGAACCTTGGCATCCCTGCCACTATTTTTGAGTCAGATATATTTGATGCTGTATATGATATCGAAAAATCGCCATGCTATTTATGTGCGAGGATGAGAAGAGGACATCTGTATGCATTTGCAAAGGAGCTGGGCTGCAACAAAATTGCGCTCGGACATCATTATGATGATGTTATAGAGACGATACTCATGGGCATGCTCTACGGTGCACAGGTACAGACCATGATGCCTAAGCTTCACAGTACAAACTTTGAGGGCATGGAGCTTATCAGGCCTCTTTACCTGGTCAGGGAGGACGATATCAAGGCATGGCGTGATTACAACGGTCTGCATTTCATACAGTGTGCCTGCAAGTTTACAGATACCTGTACCACCTGCAATAATGAGGAAAACCGCTCAAAGCGTGTTGAGATAAAGCAGCTCATCGCTAATCTTAAAAAGGTGAATCCTTTTGTCGAGGCAAATATATTTAAGAGCGTGGAGAATGTAAATCTGGCTACGGTTGTAGCATATAAAAAGGATGGCATAAAGCACAGCTTCCTAGATCACTATGATGAATAAGACAGATATATTTCAGGAGGGCATTGTATGGCAGATATCATGGATTATATTGACTGGCGTGGAGACATAGGCTTTGATGAGGTACATGTAAATGAGGTGGACGGACTGATTTTTTCACAGCTTATTTATGTGCAGATGAAGCCATATATGCCGGATGCAAAGAAGTCATACCTTACGATAAAACAGCTTTCAAGCCTTTACTGCGCGGACCACAGTGATGATGAGATTGAGCAGATGCCTAATCTTTTCCGCCACTCCGCGAGGCTGCTTCAAAAGCTGGCGCACTCAAGGCGCTATGCTGACTGCATTTTGAGATATTATATATACGATATTAGTGAAAAAGAGGAGTCGCAGTTTTCTGCGGTTACGATAGAACTGCCTGACGGCACATATTTCATTTCCTACAGTGGTACAGACCATTCCGTGGTCGGCTGGAAGGAAAACTTTAATCTAAGCTATCTCGATGAGACACCGGGACAGAACAAGGCGAAAAAATATTTAAAGCAGGTGGCAGCATATATATGCAATGATGATAGGGGCATAAATGAAAAAGCCATAAATGATAAAGCTTTAGATGATGAAAATATCAACAATAAAAGAATCAATACAAGCATCAATACAAGAAAGCTGTGGATAGGCGGACACTCAAAGGGTGGAAATCTGGCAGTGTTTGCCGCCATGCATGTGGATAAAGAGGTGCAGGATGTCATTATTAAGGTGTTTAATTTTGACGGGCCGGGCTTCAATCACAAGATGATATATACGGCAGGCTACAAAAGAATTTTTGACAGAATAGAGACATTTCTGCCGCAGTCATCTATTGTTGGCTTATTGCTTGAGCATGTGGACGATTATGAGGTGGTAAGAAGCCGTAATTCGGGGCCGCTGCAGCATGATGCTTTTTCATGGGAGATAATGGGCGGAAGTATCATAAAGGCGGATGGACTGGACAAAAACAGTGTGCGCCTTGATAAGACACTCAGAAACTGGATAGGTAGCATGGATGAGGCGCAGCGAAAGCAGTTTGTAAATGTGCTTTTTTCAATAGCATCGGACTCCAATTTTGAGAACCTTGACCAGATGTCATTTAAGCAGCTCATTGAGATGATAAAGGCTGCCGATGATCTGTCAAAGGCTGACTGGAGCATGCTTAAGGATACAGTAAGACTCCTGATTTCTGCCGGTGTCGGCGTGGTCAGGGATGAAAAGGAGAAATAAATGTTAAATCAGTTTTCAAGAACACAGCTTTTGCTTGGAAAAGAGGCGATGGATAGGCTAAAGGGCGCAAGAGTCGCAGTATTTGGAATAGGAGGAGTGGGCGGATATGTCTGCGAGGCACTAGTCAGAAGCGGCGTGGGAGCGATTGACCTTATCGATGATGACAAGGTGTGTCTTACAAACCTAAACAGGCAGATAATCGCAACCCGAAAGACCATAGGAAAATACAAGACAGATGTGATGGAGGAGAGGATTCATGATATTAATCCTGATGTCAGTGTCGTGACGCACAGGTGCTTCTTTTTGCCGGAAAATGCTGATGAATTTCCGTTTGAAGAGTATGATTATATAGTTGACGCGGTTGATACGGTCACAGCAAAGATTACGCTTGTCATGAAGGCACAGGAGAAAAATGTCCCTATCATAAGCAGCATGGGAGCGGGAAATAAGCTGGATGCAAGTGCATTTAAGGTGGCTGATATATATAAGACCAGCATGTGTCCTCTTGCAAAGGTCATGCGCCGTGAGCTTAAAAAACGTGGCGTGAAAAAGCTCAAGGTGGTATACTCTGAGGAGAAGCCTACAAGACCGATAGAGGATATGTCTATAAGCTGCAGAACCAACTGCATCTGCCCGCCGGGTGCCGAACACAAGTGCACAGAGCGCAGGGATATTCCAGGAAGCCTTGCATTTGTACCATCAGTGGCAGGACTTATCATCGCGGGCGAGGTGGTACAGGATATAGCCTTTGACAGGGTATGATGAAGAATACAATTACGAAAAGAGAGGAATAAAAATGCCAGTATTTGATTTTAGCGATACACCGGTAGCAAATGAGCATCCGGAGTGTACATATGAGACATTTCATTCGACAGAGACAAAGGCATCGGCCGATAAACCGATTGTTGTGATAGACAATAAGCAAAAGGAGTGGGCGCATCATGCGCTCGGTATGTTTACAAATCCGATAAAGCGTACATCCTTTGAATTTGAGGATGGTGATGGGGTGACCAGTGCAGATATCCTGCGCATTGATTCCCGCTTCGTTAGCCTTTTTAAGTGGCTTGGCGAAAATCACATAAAGGTACAGCTTTCAGGAGCCAATACACCTGACGGATACGCAGTATACAGGGTGAGGGAGGTGTCTCTCGGCAGAGGCACAAAGCTGTCTGCAGAGGATGGATTCCTGCAGTATATGATGGAAAGGCTCTTTGCCAGCACCATGCCTGAGGATGAACCTGACCTCGATGATTACGAGGAAGAGGGCGACAGCATGAAGCTCACCAGTATACAGAGCATCACAGATTTCATGACCTGTGCAGGCCGTACACTGCCTGACAATATACTGCTGTGGGCCAGAAGAAATCTGGCAGTTGCGCGTTCAAGCGAGGTATCACCTGAGGAGAGACGCCATGCGCAGAGAGCACTTTCCATCATGATGAATATCCAGTGGAAGGGAAATTACTTTGAGGCAATTGACCCTGTGGAGGCAAGGCGCATACTCGATGAGGAGCTCTATGGCATGGAGAGCGTGAAGCAGAGAATCATTGAGACCATTATCCAGATAAACAGGACTCATACACTTCCTGCCTACGGACTGCTGCTCTGTGGACCGGCAGGAACCGGAAAGTCACAGATTGCATATGCTGTTGCACGTATACTCAAGCTTCCATGGACCACACTCGATATGAGCTCCATAAATGATGCAGAGCAGCTCACAGGAAGCTCAAGAATCTATTCAAACGCAAAGCCGGGAATCATTATGGAGGCATTTTCACAGGCGGGAGAGTCAAATCTTGTATTTATCATCAATGAGCTCGACAAGGCATCAAGCAAAAACGGCAACGGAAATCCGGCAGATGTACTTTTGACACTGCTTGACAATCTGGGCTTTACAGACAACTATATGGAGTGTATGGTGCCGACCGTCGGAGTATATCCGATTGCAACAGCCAATGATAAATCCCAGATTTCTGCACCGCTTATGTCACGTTTTGCAGTGATTGATATTCCGGACTATACCGATGAAGAGAAGAAGGTCATCTTCCAGCGATTTGCCCTGCGCAAGGTATTTGAGCGAATGGGAATGAAGGAGGAGGAGTGCGTTCTCACAGAGGACGGACTTGATGCAGTGATTAAGCTTCACGAGAACACATCGGGCATAAGAGATCTCGAGCAGGCTGCAGAGCATCTGGCAGCAAATGCACTTTATCAGATAGAGGTTGATAAGGTAAAGCAGGTGGTATTTGATGCTGAGGCTGTTTTTGAGCTTTTAGGCTAGAAGGATATGATTACGGATACAGGAATTGTTACGAAAATAAAAGGAGATTGTCAGGATGAGAGAATTTGGAAAATCCAGAAAATTAGATAATGTGCTTTATGATGTAAGAGGACCGGTGGTGGATGAGGCGGCCCGCATGGAGGAAAACGGCACAAATGTGTTGAAGCTCAATATAGGAAATCCTGCGCCGTTTGGCTTCAGGACACCTGATGAGGTGATATATGATATGTCTCGCCAGCTCACGGACTGTGAGGGGTATTCCAACTCCAAGGGACTTTTTTCTGCAAGAAAAGCAATCATGCAATATGCACAGCTCAAAAAGCTTCCTAATGTGACGGTTGAGGATATCTACACCGGAAACGGAGTCAGCGAGCTTATAAACTTAAGCATGTCAGCGCTTCTTGACAATGGTGATGAGGTGCTGGTGCCGGCACCGGACTATCCGCTTTGGACAGCCTGCGTTACACTTGCGGGAGGCACGGCAGTGCACTATATCTGTGATGAGCAGTCAGAGTGGTATCCGGACATAGAGGATATCAAAAAGAAGATTACAGACAAGACAAAGGCAATCGTAATAATCAACCCTAATAACCCTACAGGAGCGCTCTATCCAAGGGAGGTGCTGCAGCAGATAGTTGATGTGGCAAGAGAGCACGAGCTTATGATTTTTTCGGATGAGATATATGACAGGCTTGTGATGGATGACTATGAGCATGTGTCTATTGCGTCGCTTGCACCGGACCTCTTCTGTGTGACCTTCAGCGGTCTTTCTAAGTCACATATGATAGCAGGCTATCGTATCGGATGGATGGTTTTAAGCGGCAACAAGGCGCTCGGAAAGGACTATATCGAGGGTCTCAACATGCTCTCAAACATGCGTCTTTGCTCGAATGTTCCGGCGCAGTCGATAGTGCAGACAGCTTTAGGCGGATATCAGAGTGTAGGCGAGTATATTGTGCCGGGCGGACGAATCTATGAGCAGAGAGAGTACGTCTACAAGGCATTAAACGATATACCGGGAATTTCGGCAGTAAAGCCAAAGGCAGCATTTTACATATTCCCAAAGATTGATACTGCAAGGTTCAACATCACAAACGATGAACAGTTTGCACTCGATCTGCTTCGTGAGAAGAAGATACTCATCATCCACGGCGGCGGCTTCAACTGGGATAAGCCTGATCACTTCAGAGTGGTATATCTGCCTCGAACAGAGATATTAAAGGATGCCACAGGCAAGCTTGCAGACTTTTTGGCTTCATATAAGCAGAAATAATTATTGGCATAGATAATTATAAAACATATGATATAAAACATATAACATATAACATATAACATATAAGCTCCGGCACAGAAAACTTTTTGTTCTGACCGGAGTTTTTATATTATGCTGTAATATTTTTTAAAAGTAACCTACCTGTAACTTTACATAATGTATTATACACTTGTATCGCGGGGCGGCTGCACTTTAAAGGACAGACCGCACAGCACTCAAAAATGCATAGAGAAGAAAAGGAGAATTAAATGGAACTGCTTAGAGTAGAACACTTATCAAAAATATACGGAGCCGGAGAAAATCAGGTCAAGGCTTTGGACGATGTGTCATTGAGCGTGGAAAAGGGAGAGTTTGTGGCAATTGTAGGGGCGAGCGGCTCCGGAAAATCCACACTGCTTCATCTGCTCGGAGGTGTTGACAGGCCAACAAGCGGAAAGGTGTATATAAACGGCACTGATATTTTTGCAATGAATGATGATGAGCTTGCCATATTCAGAAGAAGACAGGTAGGCATCATTTATCAGTTTTATAATCTGATACCTATATTAAATGTGGAAGAAAACATGGCAATTCCGATGGAGCTTGATGGGAGAAAGGTGGAAAAAGCGCAGATGGATGACATGCTTTTGCGCCTTGGACTTACAGAGAGACGCACTCATCTGCCAAATGAGCTATCAGGAGGACAGCAGCAGCGCACATCTATAGGAAGAGCCCTGATTACGAGACCATCTATAGTGCTCGCGGATGAGCCGACAGGCAATGCAGAGTTAGTACGACAAAAAATCATAAAAAATGAATGTCCATGCTTCCGTCCTCATGCACCAGCACAGATTCGACAAAAGACTTCCAGAAGACGTTCTTTTCCTGATTGCTGAAAGTGTTGTACACAGCTTCCCAGTCATCGTTCAGCAGCTTGCGGACGCTGTCGAGATTGCGGACAGGAGAAGCAGGACACTTCTGAAGTTCTTCGATCTGTTTTTTAAATTTATCATATTCACTTCTGTATGCGTCTTTATCAATTAAGTCATCCATAAACAAATCATACAGCTTCTTGATCTTGCGTTCGATCTTTGACATTTCTTCGACAGGATTCTTCTGCACCGCACTGGCAGCAGTCACTTCATACTTCGCAACATAGTCTGACAAAGCTGGTCTGATATGATTCAGCATGTATTCTTCAACGTATTCTTCACGATACGTTTTGCCGCGATCACAAAGTTTTGACTGCGCCTTGAAGTTGCACCGATAGCTTTTATACGCTTTTTCTGCGCCGTCTGCCATGCGCCTATATGTAACAGTGCCAGTCATAATGTGATTGCAGGACGAACAGATCAGAAGACCTGAAAAAATATAGAATTGTTGTGTGTGCCTGATCCGAACATTCCTGATAGCAAGTTTCTGGATGCGTTCAAAGCGTTCAGGACTGATTGTCGCAGGACAGAAGTCAGGATCATCACGATATTGACCTTTGAAAAGCGGATTCTTCAGGTATCGTGCAACTGTATCATAGCAGACACGAATGTTGTATTTGTCCTGAAGAAAAAGCTGCGTGTCACGCTTGCTGCATGTAGCTTCAAAGCGGTCAAACATATCAAGTGCAAAGCAGTTCCATTCAGGATCAATGATGACATGCTTTTCTGCATCCAACTTCAGACCGCGTGGAAGGCTGCCTGACACATAGGTTTTATTCTTCAGCTTATAAGCGAACACATCTTTGATTCGGTCGGAATCACGATCACATTCATCCTGTGCAACAGACAGACGAATATTGATGTGCAATCTTCCGTTTGTGGTTGTGGTATCATAGTTTTCTGTGACAGCCTTCCACTGCACACCATTAGCTTCAAGTATTTCCTGAATTTTATGATAATCGCCGATATTCCTGAACCATCGGTCAAGTTTGGTAAATATGATCAGGTCGAAAGAATGAGCCTTCACGCCATCCAGAAGTCTGACAAACTCTTTTCGTTTGTTGAACTTCTTTCTTGCTGTCAGGGCTTCGTCAATGAATGTGTCAACAAGTATCATCCTATTCACTTTGATGAAATCTTCAAGAATCAGATCTTGTGCTTCCAGTGTGTCGCCGTGAAGTACCTGATCATCGTGACTGCATCTGATATATTTAACTACACGAAGCCCGAAAAGTTGTGGGTTTGGAGTAAAAAAAGACATATAAAAACCTTCTTTCTGGTAGCGAAAGAAGGCTTGATATGATAGAATGTAAAAGGACATAATATCATCGTGGGCGGTCTTCCGCGATATATTTTGTTTAACATTTTGCAAGGGAAGTCGCTGGTCACGGCTTCCTTTTTTATTTGTATAGAGTGCCTGAAGCGTGTACATAATCAAAACTAGGAGGATGACGCAATGGAAATCCTAACGTGGCAGGCACGAACAGACAGACACTTGACTTTGAAGCAGCTGGAAGCCCTGACAGGAATCAGCAAGTCAACGCTGAACACGATTGAAAACGGCATCACATCGCCAACACTGCGCCAGCTTGAAGCGATAGCAGCTGCACTTGATGTCAAGATCACTGATCTGTTTGATTCTGAATATAAATGATAAACTGTGCGCCGACAATGCTTCTGACGCTTATTTCCTGATATATGGAAATAACTGGAAGCGGTCTTTTATTCCAATAATTTCCATGATACAATCCCGACAAGAGAAGGGAGGGAAGCCGATGATCCGAAAGAGAATCAACACGCTTCTGAATAAGTTGTCGGATGCACAGCTGAAGCGCATATATAAATACATAAAGTATGTATACATACACGGATAAAGTAAAAGGAAGTAGGACTGGTCAGGTCACTGCTTCCTTTTGTTTTGCTTAAATTCTTTATATGCTTTATGACGCTTGAAACCAAAATATAAAAGCGGCGCAGCAATCACAATACACACAGGATTGAAAGCAACGAAGAAACCTAATAGCATAAAAATACCGAAGCCGATCAGAATATTTCCACTTTTAGGAATTGGAACAACTTCAACAGGCTTTTGATCTTCATGCTTAATAATATTATCAACCGAACGATAAACGCCAGTCGCATACACAGGAACTTCAGGAACATCGCCGAAGATTTTATAAAAGCAGAATAGTGTTGCTTTTGCATCGTCAAGCGCATTGTGCCAGCTGTCTTCGCTATATGAATAATATTCTGCACATGTCTTCAGCTTTTGCCATTTATATTCGTTGTAACGCTTTTGCCCATAAATTTCAGCAAATGCAAGCATTACATCAACGACAATAGAATTTTCTTTTGCATGATATTCAATGCCAGAATTAAATATAAAAGGCAAATCGAAGCCGTGAATGTTATAACCGACAATCATGTCTGCATTTTCTAAAATGCGTTGAATAGTATGTGCATAATATAAAAGCGGCTTACAGTCTTTTACCATTGAAGGGCTTATGTGGTTTACTTTTTCAGCATCAGTCCAGCATTCGTGATGAACAGGCTTCACATATTCACTGAAAAGGATTGCACCAGAGCCGTCAACAATAGAAAGCTGAAGAATTTCATCGTCATAGTGATTCAGTCCTGTTGTTTCTGTATCAAGACAAATAATGTTCAATAGATCACTTCCTTTATTCAGTTTTATCCCAACCAACCTTCTTGACTAGCTGCTTCATATATTCTTTGATTCGCTCACGGCTTCCAGCTGGTAAAGACACATACATTTCAACAAGTGCCTTGTCAAAATCGTTCAAATCATACTGCGCGCACAATTCATCAACGATTGTCTGCGGCAGGTCGTCAAACATTTCCCCTTCGCCATACATCAAATAATCGTAATTCACATTGTATTCACGACAGATCGCCTTCGACATCTGTTCAGTCAGGTTGCGATTACCTGATTCTATATTTGAAATAGCAGTCTTACCAACACCCAACTTTTCGCCAAACTTTTCCATTGTCAAGTCTAACGTTTTACGAATTTCTTTCACGCGTTCGCTTTGCGTCATGATCAACACCTCTCTTTCTTATCCATAGAATAGCACGCTAAGAACAAAAGGTCAATAAAAAAGTTCACAAAGAAAACAAAAAAGAGTTGACAAAGTTTTCAGCGTGGTCTATACTGTTCACATAGACAACAGAACAGACCACAGAAGGGAGCAAACAAAATGACAAGACAGGATTTAGTCAACAAATCAATAGACAAATTAAACGGAGTAAAAGAAGCAATCGAAATGATCAACCTTCTTGAATACGATGAGTGCATCGCAGTTCTGAACGGAACGAAGAACCTTCCTTCAGAAGTACACAGCGCACTGATGAAAAGAGCAAAAGAAGCCAATGGCGGCAAGACAACACTTGTGCTGGCACTTGCAGGAATGCAGAACATTGTGAACGAATAAAGAAAGCAGGGCGGCAGCAGAGTCGCCCAAACATAAAGAAGGGAGCAAACAAGATGAACATAACAGTATCAACAAAAGAAAAAGCATGGCAGCTTGCAGACAAACTTTTTCCGACAGATTACATGAAAGACGAACACGACAGCCCTCGCGCTGGTTATCCAGTATTCAACACAACATCAACAGATGATAAATACACAGGCTTCCACATATCAGATCTGAACACAGCACTTGAACTGAATATGGGAGCAGAAACAATCAGGATCAACATTGTGGATCAGGAAGCGGAGATCAAGAACAACTTCGACAAGCTGCTTCAGTATGTGAGCGACAAAAGAAAGTCGGCAGAACTTCATGAAAGACAGAAATACAACTATTACTGTGACAGACAGGCTGGTTGCTGGAACTGGACGAAGGAACAGGATGAAGCATATCAGAAGGAATGGGACGACATCATCATTCAGATGCACGCATTGAAAGACCTTGAAAACGCGATGAACCTTGCAAGAACCAAAGGGATCATATAAACATTACAGAACGAAGGGAGGAAACAACATGGCAGCAGTTACAAACGAAAAGAAGAACCTGAACAGCCAGACCGAAGATGTCAGCGAATTTATTATGCTGCTGAAGCAGATGTCTGACAGTGACAGAATGGTCATCAAAGGGATGATGATGTGGGCGGCAGGAGAAAACAGACCAGTGAAAACAGCCTAAAAGGGCATAGAATGTCCCCGACATTTCTGTCGGGGAGTAAATGAAAGGAAAGTACAACATGAACACAAAAGGAAAGATTGATTTTACAAAGACAGACAATATTCAGTTTATTGAAAAAGTAGCCAGCGAGATCAGCAAGGAAGACAAGAACTGGCAGTGGGAAGCAAGAGAGATAAAACAGCATAGCTTGTTGCTGTGGTGGGAATATCTGGAAGACGAAAAACAGGAAGGCTTCAGGATTGAATATGATGAAGCTGAAGAAGTATTCAGCGTATATGACGAATGGGACAACGACATCACATATGAACTGGAAGACACACTTGACCTGAAAAGCACGATGCGAAGTGTGTTCTGGTATGCGTCAAGTAGATACTAAGAAGGGCGGTACAACAGTATGGAAAAGCAGAATTTATTCACAGAAGAAGAGCTTGCAAAGGTTACAGACGAAGCGGAAAGAAAGCACCTGATCGAGTGCGCGAAGGATCAGTCAAAGATTGATTTGCAGTATATGAAGATCATGGAAAAATACGACTTATGGGAAAAAGGAAGCCGATCAAGATATTTTCACGCAACAACACATGAAAACGCAGAAAAGATCATGCAGGACGGAGTGATCCGAAAAGGAATGGACGGCGGCGTGTATATCTGCAAACAGCCACTTGAAGCAGCGCGATTTGTTGCGATCCGCGGACATGAAACAGGAACAATCTTTGAAGTAGAACTGGAAGACAGAAAAGTGTTTGAAGCACACGATCACAATGAAGCGTTCTTCGGATGCAAAGCATATATGTACACGGACGACATACCGACAGCAAAGGTTGTGAAAATATCAAGATATTCAACAGAGCAGGAGGACGACAAGGAATGACATTGCAAGAATACGAAGCGCAAGGCGGCTGCGAAGGCTGCTACTTCTACGGAACAATAGACGTGGACGGAAGAAAAGGCTGTACATTCCACTGGTTTGACGATGAATCGGAAGACTGGGAATACAGCAAGAATTGTGACGAAATATCAGACTGACAGCCGAAACAGGGCGCAAGCCCTGTCGATGAAGGACGGCAACCTTCATCCTGACGATGGCAAGCTGAAAGCCAGTCGGATGAATACTGTGAAAACATAGCGGCGTGTGTGTACTGCCAGAATTACACATGGATGGTCAACAGGTTTTAGGAATGTTTTTAATGTGAAAACAAACGACACAGCATAATACATGACCAGAAGGGGGAATGTTGAAAAAAATATTTTGGACTTTGCGAAAGCAGTATGTGAAGGAGAATGAACGATGATTGACGAAAAGAAAATCGAATTGATGAAGAAGCTGCAAAGACTTGCGGAACGTGGAGTGGGCGGCGAAAAAGAAGGCGCACAGAAGAAATTGCAGCAGCTTATGAAAAAATACAACATTGAAGAAAGCGATCTGTCAGATGACAAGCTGGAAGACCATGAATGGAAATATCACAACGACTTTGAATTACGCTTGCTGAAACAGACAATATACAAAGTAATGGGAAAAGACGGATTGAACCAGATGTATCACTACAGATCAGGAAAAGGAAAGAAAACCATTCAGGGCGTACAGTGTACAAAAGCACAGGCAATTCAGATCGGGATTGAATATGAATTTTACTGCGAAACATGGAAAGAAGAACACGACTTCTTCTTCAAGTGCTTCGTACAGAAGCACAAGATTTTCCCGACCAGAGAAGAAATGATAATAAGACCACAAGACGATGTTGAAATGTCTGACGAAGATGCGATGCGGATGCAGATGGCTATGTCAGCAATGAAAGACAAGAGCATGACACAGAGAATTGAGGGATAGAAGATGCGAGGAATGAACCTGAAAGACAGAATACAAAAAGTCATTGACCAGAGAAGGAAACAACTGATCAAAGAACGTGACGAGTGCGAAAGAAAAATGCACGACACAGTAAGTTATTACGGACTAGGCGGCGCATACAGAAGACAGGAAGCTGCGAGAGATAAAAGAGAAGAACAGCTGAACGAGTTGGATGACTTTGAAAAGCAACTGAAGAATACAACACGACATTTTGAAGCAACTGTGTACTTCTTCGGATGCAGTAAGTGTGGCGCGGTCTGCATGACAACGAAGCAGCCTTTTGATGATTGGCACGAATGTCCAACATGCAGACAGATGATCAATTTGCACAATGTAAAGAGCAAAACGATCAGGATTGCAGATGACGGAACAGCATGGATTGAAATGCTGAAGGAAGCAAAAGAATAGGAGGAAACACAATGGCGAACATAGATGTCATGTACAGCAGCAAGACGGATCAGTGGGCGACACCTGACGACTTCTTCAAAGAACTTGATCAGGAATTTCATTTCAACCTTGATCCTTGCGCTGACGAACAGAATCACAAGTGCGAAAAGTATTTCACGAAGGAAGACAATGGTCTTTCAAAGGACTGGGGGGGTATCGCGTGTTTTGCAATCCTCCGTATGGTAGAGCAATTACAGACTGGGTTGAAAAGGCATACAGAGAAGGAACGAAAGACAACACGATTGTTGTTATGCTGATACCAGCGAGAACAGACACAAGATATTTTCACGACTTCATTCAGCACCGATCAGAAATCAGATTTGTGAAAGGGCGTTTGAAGTTCGGGAACAGTAAACAGGCAGCCCCATTCCCTTCGATGGTAGTTATATTCAGGGGTGCTGGAATGTAGAAAGGAGAAACGCGCATGAATACACCAGATGCAAGAAGAATATTTGAAGCAATAGCAATGATCCTGTCGAACAGGAATGATGGAATCAGGGTGCAGCTGTCGGAGATTAAGACAAAGGCAGCGAAAGCATCTTGAAGGGCAAAAAAAGAAAGCCTTCGGACTAGCTTGGCGGCTTCCGAAGGCGATCCAGATTGTGACTTTTTAAGGTCTGCACATCTATAAAAATTATACAGCAGACTTCCAAAAAAGTCAATAAATCAGGGACTTTCAAAAGGCTTCGCGTCCTTGTAATAGATAGTAACAAATCAAAGAAATATATAAATATCTATAACAGGAGCAAAGAAGGACATGAAGAGAAGGAAGAAGGCTGTGTATATAGATTATGACTATGAAGCAGCATACCAGAAGATGTTGACTGACTTGGAAGAAGACAACATGTGCAGGATGCTGAATGAAGGCAGAGTCAGATCAATATATGCCACTAAGGAGATAAAGGCAGCAGAGCAAATGGATATTGAAATATATCCAGAGTTCAGAAGAGGACAGAGAGAGCAGATACCAGACGAAGCAAAGCTGAAGAAGCAAAGGCAGGCGCAAAGAAACCTGAATGAGAAGAACAGCAGGAAGGAATGTGAAAGGACGATCAATGCGAACTTCACGGACAATGACATCTGGGGAACACTGACATATACAGACGACAACATGCCGAACAGCATGAAGGAAGCACAGCACGATATGACGCTGTACATAGGACGCTTGAACTATGAGCGAAGGAAGAAGGGGCTTGCAAAGCTGCGTTATGTGTATGTGACAGAGTGTTCAGACAAAGGACGCTGGCATCATCATTTTGTATGTGACGGCGACATGGGACTGGAAGCGGTTGAAGAAAAGTGGAAGAAGGGGCGCAGAAATCAGGTGCGCAGACTTCAGAAGGACGAAAACGGACTGTCAGGAATGGCGAACTACATCACAAAGCAGAAGCACCCTGACAAGAAGGGAAAAGAGCCGAAGCCAGTCGGGAAGTATCAAAAGGCATGGAAAGCCAGCAAAGGATTGAAAAAGCCTGAAGTACATAAAAACCACTATAAGTTCAAGCAGAAGGACATTGACGAAGTTGTGACAGGACGATGCGATCTTGAAGACAAGCTGAAGAAATGGTATGCAGCAGACGGCTACAAGCTGACATCGTATGAAGTCAGATACAACAACATGAATGGCAGATTTTATATATACGCAAGGATGTATAAACAGCCACAGGAAGGAGAAAAGATTGACAAAGCGACAAGTAAGATTAAGCAGAAAACAGCGAAGAAGAAGACAAAGAAGAAGACAGCTGCACGATGCGGCACATAAATTCATCAGGGCAGCAAAGAACTTTCTTCAGCGCAAACCGAAGACGGCAGCAGCAATCCTGATCACATTTATCACAATATATGTGTCGGTAATGCTGGGATTTGCGATCGGCGACATGATCAGCGCAAAAGGAAAGACGGCAACAGAACAGGAAAGCGAAGCAGAAGAACAAACAGAAAGTGACTTGGATGCAGATGAAGAATATCCATTCAATACAATGTCACAGGATTGGAGTGGCGAAGACATGGAAGGTTTCTGCTATCACGAAATATCAGACGAATGCAAGGCAGCAGGCGGCAAGTTTCCAGTAATGGCGCAGATATACACATACATTGTTTGTCAGAACTATGGTGTTGACTATGAAATGGTGTTCGCACTGATCGAACAGGAAAGCGAATGCAACTGGAACGCTTCAGGCGATGGCGGCACATCATGGGGATATATGCAGATAGCGCAGAAATGGCACAAAGAAAGAATGCAACGCCTGAACTGCACCGATCTGACAAATCCATATCAGAATGTGACAGTCGGCATTGATTACCTGAAGGAGATTCAGGACAGTTTGCAGGAAGTTCCAGAAGATGTGCGTCCATATTACGTTCTTGCAGTCTACAACTACGGAACAAAGGGAGCAAAGGAAAACTTGTGGAATCATGGCGTGTTCAAATACAGCTATAACACAGCGATCATGGAAAGAGCAGCACAGCTGAAGGCAGAGAAAGAAAGACAGGACACGAAGGAGGAATAAAAGTGGACAACAAAAAAAGATTGTGCTTGGAAGATGCAGTCACGAACGCAGAAATCTACGCAGTGAAAGTGATTGAAGAAGAACTGAACCGAAAAGGAATCGCACCGAACAGCATTGAAAGAAAAATCATCATCACACGCACAGCGGATGTGCTGGCAGCACACAGGGAAGAAGTCAGGGATATGTATAAAAAGTCGGGATTGCTTCTTCAGGACTGGATCATAAAGATGTCAGGCATAAAAGACCTGATCGCATTCAAGAAAATGAAGCAGCTGGGATTCACTGGCGATGTCATGCAGGACATGAAGAAGATGGAGGAAGCACGATGAATATGAAGTATGCGATGCGTTCGGAAGATACCGAACAGATCAATGTCATCAGCTGGGCTTCTTGGCAGATGCAGAAATATCCTGAACTGAAATGGCTGCATCATATCCCGAACGGCGGCAGCAGGAACAGAGCCGAAGCAGTAAAGCTGAAGCAGATGGGCGTGAAGTCAGGCGTGTCGGACTTATGCCTTCCGTACCCAAAAGGAATATATTGCGGACTGTACATCGAAATGAAGTATGACAAGGGCAGACACCAGCCGTCACAGAAAGAGTTCTTGACCGATATGGCATCAGCAGGACACTATGTCGCGACATGCTACACGGCAAGGGACGCGGTTGAAGTTCTTGAAAAATACTTGAATTTGAAGCGTTTACAGACACACATTCATGTGTCAGATTCAGACACCGCAGTCACGGAAACAGCAGAACGCATGAAAGAGCCGAACAACAGCGTATGGAAAGACGGCGAAGTGAAACCGCTGAAGGTGTAGGACATGAACGGATATGCGGCAGCAGTCAGACAGTTTTATGACATATACAGACCGATCGCAAGGAAGTACGGACTGCGAATGTCAAGCCACACTTCAATATACGATGATGGCTGGATAAAGATATATAAAGGCGAAGGAGCAGACAGACAACAGATCATCAAGATTGAAGAAGCGAACGACACAGACCTATACGACAGGGCAAGGGAAGCAGTGATCAGCTGGGAGAACAGCAAGAAGGAAAGAAATGCAAGACGATAAAAAAGCACATCAAATCACATTGCAGGAACTTGGGATCATACCGAAAGAGCCGAAGCGAAAAGAAGAAGTCAGAAAACAATATGCTTTTCCTTGCGGCGGTTGCGTGTGTAGCCACTGCGCAAACAATGTGGAAACGCCAGACACATGCACAGGAGAAATGAAAGAACCTTGCTTCACATGTGACTATTGCAAGCATTATGACGGAAAAGGAACAGACAGGCGACTTCAAGATTGTGACAAATACATTGTGACGGACGAACACGCGAGAAGGTTAAGAAGGCACATGAAAATAATAAACAGGAGGAAAGCGCATCAATGAAAATAATAGCAGTAATGAATCAAAAAGGCGGCATCGGAAAGACAATGACCGCAGCAGCTATCGCCTACATAATGGGCGAAGAAAAAGGAAAGAAAGTGCTGATCTGTGACGCGGATCAGCAGGGCAACATATCACTTCTTTACGACAGGTTTGATCCTGAAGGACAGGGAATGTCAGAATTGCTTGAAAATCATCAGGCAGCAGGCGGCGCATATTCGACAACAGACCTGATCCAAACAACACCATATGGAAATATTGACATCATACCAGCGAACGGATATTTGATGCGAACAAACATGACACTGCTTCAGGAAGAAGGAGAAGATCAGATTCTTCGATTTGCAGCAGCAATGAATGAAGTCAGAACTATATATGATTATTGCATTGTTGATTGCGGTCTGATCATGGACATGACAGTCACAAATGTGATGATTGCAGCAGACCTTGTGATTGTGCCTGTCAAGATCGGCGGCTTCGAGATTGAAGCAGCTGCAAACATGGACAGTCAGCTGACATCGTTCAGAAGGATAAATCCTGACATTCGCATGAAAGTATTGATGACGATGCGCCAGAAGAACCAGACGACACTTCAGGTTGAAGAATGGCTGAAAACACAGTCAGGACACGATTGCTTTGCGACAGCGATCAGGCGATCAATAATCGCAGAGAAGTCAACAGTCGCACAAGTGCCGCTTCCAAAGTTTTCAAAAAACTGCATCGTGACGCAGGACTATCGTGCAGCAACATACGAATTGATGAAAGAGGTGTGAACATGGGAGTGTATGAGATAATCACAGGAATCACAAAAAACGAAGAAAATCTGAAAGTCGAAATCAGGCAGACGGAAGGAACGCTGGAAAGAAATCTTGTGTACATCAAAAACACAAAAACAAACAGGGCGTATTCCTTTACATTGGCGGACGGCGATGAATATGGCGCAGACGCAATGACACGAAATGCAGTTGCAAAGTTGCATTCTGACATGTATGGCTGCAACGAAAAGACGCTTGACAGAATCGAACACGCGCTGGGAATAAAACTTGAAACATGGCAGTCAGAATATATCCTGTCACAAGGCATCACATATCCACATGAAGGAAGAAGGACAGGGAAGACGCTTGCATATCAAATCAAGACACTTTTGACTGCGCACGATGACATAACGATCTACGGCAACGAAGAACAATACTACGTTGACGAAATACATGGCAGCGTATACGAAAAAAATTATGTCACAGACCTTGCAAGGCTGTCAGAATACCTTCGCAAAGCTGGCATCGGAGTTCCGAAAGTGACATTGAAACTGGACAAAATGAGAAGAAGGGAGGACGGAATGCGATGGAACTAAAAGGACAAGTCACAATCAGCATTGAAGACTTTGAAAAGCTGAAGGCAGAAGCAGACATGAAGGAGTATGCAGAAAACCAGCTGCAAGCATTCAAGGACAGGATGTCACAGTTTTACGAGATTGAAGACACAGAGTTCTGGAAACAGGTCAAAGAGATTGACAGCAAACCAATGACAGACAGACAGATCGACAAGGCACTATCGAAGGCAAGGGAAACATTGAAGATTATTGTCGATACGGAAACACTGAAAAAGACAATCAGGTCAATGATAAATAAAAAAGACTATCCAGACGATGACACACACGTTGACCTAAGCAACACAACAGACAAAGAACTGAAAGCAATAGAAATATGCTTCAGAGAACAGGAGGACTGACAATGGCGTGGAATGTAATGGAACAGCTGAACGCAAACGCAAAGAAGGCAGCAGTCGGGGACAACACACCGAAGGCACACTTCAGGACACAAGATGTCAGCATCAATAAAATGTACAGCAATGATAAAAACTTCTATTCGGTTGAGGACATCGAACCGCTGGCACAAAAGATTCTGCTTGTTGGATTGATGGAAAATCTTGAAGTTGTCCGTGATCCTTGCGACAGGGGCGAATATAGAATCATAGCAGGAGAAAGACGATGGCGTGCGCTGAAGATACTTGTTGAAAAAGGATATACAGAATTTGAAAAGGCAACGTGTCAGATTCAGACACCAGCGTCAGAGGAAGAAGAAACACTTCGCCTGATCATCGCGAATGATTACAGAAACAAGACAGTGTCAGACCTTCTGGAAGAAGAAGACAAGCTGAAGAAAATATTGGAGCGAATGAAGAAAAATGGACAAACGATCATGGGAATTGACCTGAACAGCGGTCGCATTCGCGATGTTGTTGCATATTTCCTGAAAATAGCACCGACAAAGGTCGCACAGATTGAAAGTATCAACAAGCATCTGATCCCTGAATTTTCAAAAGAACTGAAAGAAGGTCGCCTGACCTTTTCTGCTGCCTATATGATCAGCGGAATGAATGAAGAAACACAAGCAGAAATGCTGGAACGCTATCAGGAAAACGGCTTGACATACAAAGAAGTGAAAGAGATCAAGCAGCAGCAGGAAGAAAAGGCGGCAGCAGAACAAATTGAAGATCAAATGGATATTAACCAGTTCACAGAAACAGAAGAAGAGATCGAAGAAGCTGAAGACGAAAGACTTGACAAGGTCATTGAAAACATAACAGACAACATTGAAACAGCTGAATGCGTGGAGATGTTGGCAGAATTAGGGATATTGATTGCAGACGAAAGCGGACAAGCAAGAAGAATCGGGGATGTGCTGGAAGATGTCAAGAACGCATGGGAAAAACTCACAAACGCAGAAAAAGACAGATTGACACGCAGAACAGAAAACTGGAACGAATGGGAAGATGCACACCCTGAAAGCATCACATCGCTGTGTTATAGCTGCAAGAGATATTCAGACTGCAATGTGAAGACAGGAACGTGTCAAAGCTGCGATCGGTACATCAACAAGGCAGAAGCCGAAAAGACAGAAGAAGAAAGATACAGCGAAGAACAGGACGCGATTGACAGAGAAACAGCAAAGAAACTTCGCGAGAAGGCAGACGAAGAAAAGATGCAGCGGCTTCCTTCGGACAGCAACAAGGACAAGTGCATCAGAATGTCACAAAGCGCATTTGAAGAAATTGAAGAAGGCAAGCCGTACATCATCACAAAAGACGACAGCTTCAGAAAAGGACAGGAAGTGACACTGATTGCGTTCAAGGAAGGCAAGGCGACAGGGCAGCAGTGCAAGAAGACAATTATCTGCGTTGACACAAGCATCACATCATCAGCACTTGAAGACGGCTATTGTATTTTAGGACTGGGAGAAGTTGAAGAAACGCTTCGGGAAGCGGCAGCAGGCGCAGGACAGGACGCAGACAACAGAACACTACAATATGGAGCATAGGAGGAACGAACATGCAGGAAAAAGACGATATTAAGGGAATGGCACAGACATTCAGAGAAGCAGCAGACATTCTGGACGAGATCGCAGACCTTGACGACAAGGAAGACATGACGAGAGAGGAAAGAAAAGAAAAAGAAGAAGAACTGTCAGCAAGATTCTTGCTGAAAATGATTAAGATTCAGCAGGCATAAACAGCAGAAAGGGGAATCGACATGAATGAAATAATATGCGATAAATGCGCGGCGACATTCACACCTGACATGATAGAGATTCAAAACAGAGTGATCACACAGGATGAAGAACACAACGACATCATCGAACAGTATTATGAATGCCCGATCTGTGGCACACATTACACAATCACAATCACTGACAGGGTGCAGCGAATAGCAATTCAGAAACGCAGACAGCTTCAGACAGCAGTCAAGAACGCGATCAGAGCCAAAAGACCAGCAAGGGCGCAGACGTACAAGAACAAAGAAAAAGAACTTGCAGACGACATTCAGGCGCGTGCAAAGATGTTAAAAGAACAATATGCAGAATATACGGAGGAATAAAAAACATGTACGAACATTTCACAAAGACACAGCAGCAGTTCGATGTCAGACGCGGCGATGTGTATTATATCAACAACAACAGAGGACAGAGAGGAAACGAGATCAGGAAGGACAGACCAGCCGTCATTGTGTCGGCTGACTTCCTGAACAAACACAGCGGCGATGTGGTCGTTGTGTTCCTGACATCACAGCCGAAGAAAGACATGTCAACACATGTGACGATCAGAACAACTGGAAGAGTGTCGGAAGCACTATGCGAACAGCCGACAACAATCAGCGTGGAAAGATTAAACAACAGAATCGGCAGTGTGACAGAAAGAGAAATGCAGCAGATAGACATTGCACTTCAGATAGCTTTGAATCTGGATGCAGGAGCAAACACACAGCCAGAACCCGAAAATCAATCGGGGGGGG
>PPYE01662307.1_pt1 | contig 31449 bp, 23 predicted proteins | sample 1559881 | NCBI WGS metagenome assembly PPYE01 (sample SAMN08240022, study PRJNA423297) | Human gut metagenome, whole genome shotgun sequencing project.
GTCCTGCGGCCAGTTTAGCAGCGAGTTCGGGACGGCTGTCCAACAGGTCGTCGAGTTCGCGGGCGACGCGCAGCGGGGCCACCGGGTCGAAGAGCGCGGCCGCACCCACTTCGACGGCGTTCGCGCCGGCGTACAGGTATTCGAGCGCCTTCTCGCCGCTGTCGATGCCGCCGAGGCCGATGATCGGAATCTCCGGCAGTGCGGTGCGCACCCGATAGACGGCTGCCAGGCCGACCGGCAGCACGGCCGGGCCGGATACGCCGCCGGTGACGTTGGCGATGATCGGCTTGCCGGTGCGAATGTTAATGCGCATGCCTTTGAGCGTGTTGATCATGCTCAACGCGTCGGCGCCATGTTCCACGGCCGCGCGCGCCGGCACGGTGATGTCGGTGACGTTCGGCGTGAGTTTGACGATCATCGGCTTGTCGGTCATCGGGCGCAGCCGGTCCATAAGATTGGCGAGGGCCACCGGGTCGGTGCCCACGCTCATGCCGCCGGCGGAAACGTTCGGGCAGCTGACGTTGATTTCCAGCATGTCCGCGTCGGAGTCGGCGAGCTTTTCCACGACCGCCGCGTAATCGTCATCGCAATGTCCGGCGACATTGGAGATGACGAACGCGCCCGCGGCCTTGAGCTTGGGCAGGTCCTCGGCCAAGTAATGGTCGATGCCGGGATTCTGCAGGCCCACGGCGTTGATGTTCGCGGCCGGCGATTCGGCGGTGCGCGGCGAGGGATTGCCTTCCCACGGTACGGGCGAGGCGCCCTTGGTGCATACGGCGCCGAGCTGGCTGACGTCGTAGAACCAGCGGACGGCGGCGTACTGGAAGGTGCCGGAGGCGGTGCCGACCGGATTCTTCCATTCCAGACCGGCCACCTTGGTGTGGTGCTTCCACACGTGGGGCTCGTACAGGTTGATGTGGTTGTCGCCGCCCTGCGCGGACTGGTTGTTTGCGCTCATCGTCACTTCCCCCATCCGAGCTGTTCGCGGGTGAACACGGGTCCGTCGGAGCAGACCTTGAGGCGGCCGTCCACGGTGTCGATGGTGCACAGCACGCAGGTGCCATAGCCGCAGCCCATGCGCTGTTCCATGCTCAGCTGCGCGGGGATGCCGCGTTCGGCGGCCCAGTCGGCCACGGCCTTCATCATAGGCAGCGGTCCGCAGGACAGAATGATCGGCTTGCGATCGTAGGCCTTCAGGTCGTCGCCTTGTTCCAGTTTGTTGAGCAGGTCGACCACGTTGCCTTCGGCGTCGTCGATGCTCCACGACCAGTCCGCGTACCGGGAGACGTATTCCTCGGCGAAGTGGTCGTTGCGGTAACCGAATACGGCGGTGGCAAAGGAGGCGTCGTGTTCGGCGAGCTTTTGCGCGGCGTAGATTAGCGGGGGCACGCCGAGTCCGCCGCCGACAAGAATGTAGTTGGCGTCTTCCTTGAGGTTGAAGCCGCGGCCGAGCGGGCCGAGCACGTCGACGGTGTCGCCGGCCTGCAGTCCTGCCAACTGTTCGGTGCCGTGTCCCACGACGGCGAAGATCACGCTGACTTCGTCGCCGTCGACTTCGCTGACGCCGAACGGACGCGGCATGAGCATGAAGTCGTCGTGCGTGAACAGGTTGACGAACTGGGCGGGCTTGGCATGGGAGGCGATGAACGGGTCGCGGAACGTCAGTCGCATCACGCGGTCGGTCAGTTCCGTAACCTGCGTGATTTCGACGTTGTGGCGCGGCGGGAAGAATCCGGCCGCAGTCGCTTCCGTAACCACATCATGGGTGGGGGTGAAAGTTGTCATTTCATTCCTATTCAGCACATCAAGCTCCCCCTATCAGGGGAGCGGTCAACCGCAGGTTGACTGAGAGGTAGTTAAACACACTCGGCTCCGGTTTCCAGCCCACACTCACGTATAGCCCACAGCCGGACAATCTACCTACCTATATACGGCAACCCGCAGATTATCGCGCATGTCGAGCGCCGCCTGGCGCGCGCTGCTCGCCACAAGGTCCAGCGCCTCGTCGGCGGTCATGGATTCGGAGTACTTGCCGCTCTTCTTCCATGCGCCGATAATGCCGCGCGACGAGTTGACGATGGCGCCGCTGCCCTGCTTGTCGAACATGCCTGCCACGTCCGCGGCCGTGCCGCCCTGCGCACCGTAGCCCGGCACGAGGAAGAACGTGTGCGGCATACGTTCACGCAACGCCTTGCCTTCCTCGGGGTGGGTGGCGCCGACCACCGCGCCCACGCGGGAGTAGCCGTGGCTGCCGATGGTCTCGGCGCCCCATCCTTCCACAAGATCGGCCACGTGCTCGTAGACCTTCGTGCCGTCGGCCAGGTCGAGCATCTGCAGTTCGCTGGAGGACGGGTTGGAGGTGCGCACGAGCACGAAGATGTCCTTGTCGGCTTCGGCGGCGGCCTCGACGAACGGGGTGATGCCGTCGGTGCCGAGATACGGGTTGACGGTCACCGCATCCTCATGCCACGGGTCGAAGTCGCCCACGCCGTTCAGGTGGTGGGCGTAGGCGGCTGCGGTGGAGCCGATGTCGCCACGCTTGATGTCGCCGAGCACGTAGAGGCCCTGCTGGGCCGCGTATTCGCAGGTCATCGTGTAGATGTCCACGCCGGCGGGGCCGAGCGCCTCGTACATGGCGATCTGCGGTTTGACGGCGGGCACGATGTCGGCGATGGCGTCAATGATCGTGCGGTTGTATTCGAAGTAGGCGACGGCCAGCTGCGCGGATTCGACTTCCTCCGGGGATTCGACCGAGTCACGCACCTCGTCGGCAAAGCTCGCCACGACCTGCGGCGGCACCAGCGCCTCAGTGGGGTCAAGGCCCACGACGCTGGGGTTCTGAGTGTTGTCAATCGCTTCGATCAGGCGATCCATGCTGCTCCTTGTGTTATCTACAGACGGCTGAACATCAGCTGGGAGCCGATGATTGTGGCGAGGGGGCGTCCGGTGACCTGCCAGCCGCCGAACGGGGTGTTACGAGCCTTGGAGTGGAACTGTTCGGGGTCCACGGTCCATTCCTCGGCGGCGTTGAGCACCACGAGGTCGACATTGTCGGCGTCATCCACGCGGCTCAAGTCGAGCAGTCGGTTGACGCCTTCACGCTGCGGCTGAGCGTCGCTCTCCCCCGCAATCACGCCATCCGGATCATCCCCGGTGGGCGCGGGTTCGGCGTAGTCCTCGACCAGCGCGGCCACGTCGGTTGGCACATGCCCCATGAGTTCGGCGGGTCCAACGGACATGAGCTCGATCAGACGCTCATCGGAAATGAAGCCGCCGTCGACGAGCACCTTGTGGCACACGCCGTACGCGCATTCCAGTCCGATGATGCCGTTGGGCGCCTCAAGGAAGCCGAGTTCCTTCTCTGCCAACGTGTGCGGCGCATGGTCGGTAGCCAGCAGATCCACGGTGCCGTCGGCGATGGCCGCGATGGTGGCTTTGCGGTCCGCTTCGGAGCGCAGTGGCGGATTCATCTTGGCGAGCGTGCCGTACTTGAGCAGCGCCTCGTCGCTCAACGCCAGATAGTGCGGCGCGGTCTCGCAGGTAATCGGCAGTCCTTCGGCCTTGGCCCTGCGAATCGCCTCGAACGAGATGGCAGTGCTCACATGCTGGAAGTGCACGTGGACACCGGTGCGGCGGGCCGCTTCGATATCGCGGGCCACGATCTTGAGCTCGGTGTCTTCCGGAATGCCGGGCACGCCAAGCTCGCGGGAAACGGGGCCTTCGTTCACGGCACCTGTATCGTGATGCTCGCAATGCTCGATCAGGTACAGGTCGGAGGCCTTGACGTTCTCCAGCACCTGGTCCAGGATCTCCGGCGTCACAGCGGAACCGTCGTCGCTGATTGCGGTGATGGGGTGCGTGAGCATGGCCGGCGTCTTGGCGTCGTCCTCGAATCCGGGCACGTACTTGAGCCAATCGGCAACGTCGCTTGCCTCATGACCGGCGCGATCCTTGGACGCGCACACGCACAGATCGTAACGAACCGGCAATTGAACGTCATGCGCAGTATCGTACTGCTGCAGGAAGTCGATGACGTTGTCGAAGCCGGCATCCAGAACCTCTTTTGCACCGGTCGCTTCCGGGCCAGACACGGTCTGCCCATCCAGTGCCGGCAACGTGTTCGGCATGATGAGCACGTTCGTGTATCCGCCGGATGCGGACGCACGGCAGCCGGAGACCATCGATTCCTTGTAGGTCTGGCCGGGATCGCGGAAGTGGACGTGTGGGTCTTCGAAACCGGGGGCCACGGTCAGGCCGGTGGCGTCGATGTCGGCGCCGTCAGCCACGGCGGAGGTGTCGGCGAAGTAGGCGGCAGCGGTCCCGGGCACCACGAGGTCGATGACCTCGCCGGTGTTCCAGACCTTGATGTTGCGTAGGGTGATGCTCACAGTTTGGCTTCCTCGTCGCAGTAGTCGCAGCGGTATTCGAGCCGCTCGGAGTGCACGAGGTGGAACATCTGCTTGATGCCGGGCTCGGCGGTGGTCACGCAGCGCGGGTTCACGCAGGAAATCACGCCGACGATGTGCTCGGGCAGGTTCGGCTGCTTCTTTTCGACGATCTTGCCGCCGCGCACCACGTCCACGGTGGCTTGGCGGGCCACGAAGCCGAGCACGTCGAGGTCGATGTCCTTGTCATCTTCGATTTTGATGATGTCCTTGGAGCCGTAACGCTTGGAGTCGGCGTTCATGATGAGCGCAAGCTTGGTTTTGGCCGGGTCGATTTTCAGGTATTCGAGAACCTTCAGCGAGGTTCCGGCCGGCACATGGTCGATAATGATGCCGTTCTGAATGCTGGTGACTTCCATCAGGCCTGAACCTCCTTGGGGTTGAGCGGTTTGTATCCGGGCAGTTCGTCGCCCACCACGGTGCTTTCGAGGGCCATGCGCACGAGCATGCCGTTCTTGACCTGTTCGAAGTAGGCGGCACGCGGGTCGTCGTCCACGTCCACGGCGATTTCGTTGACGCGCGGCAGCGGGTGAAGCACGGCCATGGACGGCTTGGCGAGCTGCAGCTTCTCTTCGTCGAGAATGTAGGTGTCGCGCAGGCGCAGGTAGTCGTCTTCGTTGAAGAAGCGTTCCTTCTGTACGCGGGTCATGTACAGCACGTCGAGGTCGCCGATCACGGAGGCCAGGTCGCGCACTTCCACGTAGGAGCAGCTGTCGGTGGCGTTGATGCGGTCGATCACGTACTGCGGGGTCTTGAGCTCGTCCGGGCTGATGAGCACGAAGCGCACGTTGCCGAAGCGGCACAGGGTCTCGATCAGGGAGTGCACGGTGCGGCCGAAGGTCAAATCGCCGCACAGTCCCACGGTCAGGTCGGTGATGCGGCCGAAGCGCGACTGCAGCGTGGCCAGGTCGGCCAGCGTCTGCGTGGGGTGCATGTGGCCGCCGTCGCCGGCGTTGATTACCGGCACGGATGCGGCGCGGGAGGCCACCAGCGCGGCACCCTCCTTCGGGTGACGGATGGCGACCACGTCCACGTAGTTGGACACGGTCTTCAACGTGTCGGCGATGGATTCGCCCTTGGTCACGGAGGCCAGCTGCGCGCCGGCGAATCCGATGACCTTGCCGCCGAGACGTAGCATTGCGGTCTCAAAGCTCAGGCGCGTACGGGTGGAGGGCTCGTAGAACAGCGTGGCCAGCACTCGCCCATCGCAGGTATGGGCAATCTCTTTGCGGTGGGAATCGATGTATTCGGCCTTATGCAGCAGGTCGAGAATCTGGTTTGTAGACAGGCCGTCCAGCGTTACGACGCTTTTGCCGACCATTGGCGTTTCTTCAGACAAGGCTCACCTTTTCGCTCGTGGTTTTCAGGTGGCCACCCTTGCGTGACCTAATCTAACTTACGCCATTTTTCGGACAGCCGCATTCACCGAGTGTCCACCTGAAAATCCAACGAATATGCTGCCTTATCGCTGCGCGCGGCGTCGATTTCGTTCCAGTCGCGGTGCGATCACGTGCATACGCGGGCGAGGGGCGGTTTGCGGCTGCTGCGTTGCGGCGGAGGCCGTGGCGGTGGTTGCCGCAGCCGCCTCGCCTTCGGTCTTCCCATAGAACAAGCGCTGGCATACGTCACGGCATTTGCGCATCACGGCCAGCAGGTCGTTCTCGAAATGCTGGCCGCGGTGGGCGCCGTAGCCGAGGTAGACGGCGATGCCGCCCAGCGAATAGATGTCATCAGGCAGAATATCGGCCTGGTTGGCGCGCCCGCTCCACAGATAGCTGCCGTTGCGGGCCGCGGTGCACAACGTCCATGCCTTGCGCAGCTGAATCGCGTCGATAGCGCTGATGAGCTTCTTGGCTCCCAGCACGTCCAATGCCTCCAGCGTGCCGTTGACGCGCAGATCTTTGATATCGCCGGCGTGCTGGAGCTGCATGAGTTGCACGGTCCATTCCACGTCAGACAAGCCGCCCTTGCCGAGCTTCAGATGCCGTTCACGGCGCACGCCGCGCGGCAGACGCTCGGCTTCCATGCGGGCCTTGAGCTTGCGGATGTTCTGCAATTCTGCTTCAGTCAGTTCCGTGGTCGGGTAGCGCAGCGGGTCGGCGATGTTGATCAGGAAGTCCCGCGCCAGTTCAGCGTCGCCGGCCGCGTACCGGGCGCGCAGCAGCGCCTGGCGCTCCCAGGTCGAAGCCCAGGATTCGTAGTATTCCTCGCAGGAGGCATAGGAGCGCACGAGCGGGCCGTTCTTGCCTTCCGGGCGCAGGTCCAGGTCGAGTTCGATCTTGGGTTCCAGCGTCGTCGGTCCTTGCAGGATGTTGCGCAGGTCTTCCACGACCTTCTTGGCGAAGGCGTTGGCTTGGCCGTCGTCGGCATCGTCGGCCGGACGGTAGATGAGAATGGCATCCGCATCGGAGCTGAAGTTCACTTCGCGCCCGCCGTAACGGCCCATGGCGATGACGGTGATGCCGGCCGGCGCGGTTTCGACGCCGAACTCGGCGATCTGGTGGCGCACGGCCCAGGTCAGGGAGGCATCGATGATCGCGTCATACACGTCGGTCATGGCCTTGAGACTGTCGGAGTCGCTGATCACACCGCTCATCCAAGACAGGCCGATGCGTTCGATTTCGTGGCGGCGCATGGCGCGCATGGAGGTGGCGAACTCGTTGATGTTCGAGCCGAAACGTTCCAGCGCCGAGCCGGTCTGCACGTCCAAGGCCTCGCGCGTGCGGGCCTGCAGATTGTCGTCGTCGCCAAGCCAGCTGATCGATTCGACCGACTTGTTGAGCGCGTCGCCCAGGAATCGTGAGTTGGACAGGATGTGGCACAGGCGCTGGGCGGCGGAGGTGGAGTCGCGCAGGAAGCCGAGGTAGCCGGATTCGGTGCCGAAGTTCTCCTCCAGTTTGCGCCAGTTGAGCAGGCCCTCCTGTGCTGCCTCGACGCTCAGGACGATCTGGTCGTTCTCCATCTGGGCGTTGACCGGCAGCATCGGGCGATAGTAGATGTCGAGGTGCAGGTGGCGTACTTCGCGGCGGGTGTCGTCGTACTTGTCGACGAGTTCTTCCGGGTGCAGGCCGAATGCGCGGGCGAGTCGGCGCAGCTCCTGGTTCTGGTTGAGCTCGTCCACGTCGATGTCGCGCTTCTTTTCGAGGCCTCCGACCGAGGCCCGGCCGAGGTCCGGGAACAGGTGCGTGCGCTTCAGGGACCAGATCTGCTGGCGATGTTCCATCACGCGCTCGAAGCGGTAGTCCTGGGACATGCGCACGGCCTGCTTGCGCGAGACATAGCCGCCTTCGGACAGGCGCTGCAGCGAGTCGAGCGTGTTGCTGGTGCGCAGCGATTCGTCGGTGCGGCCGTGTACGAGCTGGAGCATCTGCACGGTGAATTCCACATCGCGCAGACCGCCGCGGCCGAGCTTAATCTCGCGGTCCTTCAGGGGCGCGGGAATCAAATCCTCCACGCGCTTGCGCATTTTCTGGCAGTCGTAGACGAAGTTCTTGCGCTTGGATGCGCTCCACACGAACGGCCGGGTCATGTCCATGTAGGCCTGACCGAGGTCGGGGTCGCCGGCCACCGGGCGGGCCTTGAGCAGCGCTTGGAACTCCCAATTCTCGGCCCACTGCTCGTAATAGTTCTTGTGCGAGGAGAGCACGCGCACCAGCGCGCCGTCCTTGCCTTCCGGGCGCAGGCCGCCGTCGATCTGCCACAGCGGCTGCTCGGCCACGCCCATGATGGCGGACTGGCAGACGCGCTGTAACATGGTGCCCATCTTGGTGCCCACGCGAATCAGCGTCTGATGGTCCACATCCTTGTCGGCCGGTTCGACCACGTAGATGAGGTCCACGTCGGAGACGTAGTTCAGTTCCTGTGCGCCGAGTTTGCCCATGCCGATGATGGTGAAGCGCACGTGCTCGCTGCCCTCGGTTTCGTGGCGGGCGATGGCCAGCGCGCCTTCGAGCGCCGCGTCCGCGAGGTCGGACAGTTCGCGGCTGATGGTCGGTTGGATGGAGGTCGGGTCGTCCGCCACGGCATCCTGGGCGATGATGGCGGCCAGTTGGTTCCGGTAGCTGGAACGCAGGGCCGTGGCCGCTTCGGCCAGATCCTTGGAGGCGACGGGCATGGCCGGTTCGTCCGGGTCCGCGCCGACCGCCTTGAGCAGACGTGCACGGCGTTGCGCGTGATTGAACAGATGGCTGTTGCAGTTGTCGACTGCTGCCGCCTCCACAAGCTGCGGCTTGAAGCGCATGAACTTGCCCATCGCGTCGGAGACGCCGAGCACCGTGACCAGACGCTTCAGGGCGTCGTTGTCGGGGATGACGTGTTCCAGATCGCGCTGGCTGGATTGCATCGCGTTGACGATATCCACGAAATTGCTCAATGCCATATCGGGGTCGCAGGCGTGGGCCAGCGCGCTCAGCAGTTCGGCGCATCGCTCATCGGGAATGTCGTCCGCCTTGAGCTGGTCGAACAAGGCGCGGGCCTTGTCGAGGTCTTGCAGACCTGCCCTGATGAGGTCCATGGAGCTGGGTTTGAAGATCGACGATTCCATAAGATTCCACTATATACGCTCATGCCCTCCGAATGGGGCATGAGCCGGGAAGGAGTCATCGGGCGACGCTGATGAGCTCCGAGGAATCCATATCGTAATCGGCCATGGCGTAGGAACGGATGGCGGGGTCATCATAGGTGTTCATGTAATAGGTGTTGGTCTTGGACGAATATCCGCTGGTGAACAGCGTGCGTTCGAACTGGCCGTCGCCCATCTTCGCCATGCCGTCCACCATCTGCACGGAGCCGAGGGTGTGGAACAGGCGCGACACATTGGCGGCTTCATCGTTCTGCTGCGGGTAATGCGCGTTGGTGTAGGCCACACGAACGAAGCGCGACGGGGAACTCACGTCGCCCGGGATGCCATGCATGCCCACACCCGCACCCCAGGCGGTCAAGGAGGCCTTGCCCCATGAAGTCGGTTCGGCCATCTCGTTGCTGACGCACATGTAGTTGCGCAGGTTTTCCATATGGAAGTCGAACGTCGGCTGATTGGTCAGCACATCGACGTCATCATGATGCACGTGCATGCCATCGGCCATCTGCTCGACGACGATGCTGCGCTTGCCGTCGCCGATGAACCAGTGCAGCAGAGACTCCTGCTGTCCCGGCACGATCTGGGAGACGAGCGTCACGTTCCTGAGCGCCTCCTCGACCTCGTCGACGGAGTCGAAATTACGCGCCACCCACAGCGGAAATTCGAACGTGGCGACGTTTTCCGTGCCTTCGACCGGTTCGTGGACGAACGAGGCGTAGCCGGGGAAATTCAAGCCGGCGATGGCCAGACCATGTTCATTGGCGCAGTCGAAATACATCGGCCTATCGGCCATGACCACACCCACGCCGATCACCGCGTTCGGCTTCGCCTTGCCGCCCGCACCAAACACCGTGTCATAGTGGTAGCCGCGCGGAGTAACCAGGATGGTCTCCCCATATGAGAAACTCCAGTCGAGATTACGGCCGAAATAGGTGTTGCCCTCATCATCGGAGAAACGGACACCAGTGCACATAACGGACTCCCTTCCATCGCTTTGGTTGGCTTGCACGTTCATGATACCCATCGGCCGCTGGGAGAACTCTGGGTTTCGCCAGCAGATCAACGTGCGGCGCGACGCATTGAGATGCGCCGCGCCGCGATACGCGTCAACCTTGCGTACCGCGGAACAACGGTTCCGCATTGCGCCAGATACGGCGCGTGGTGGCGGGGTGGTTCATCGAATACAGGTGGACGCCGTCCACGTCGTGGGCCACGAGGTCGGCGATCTGCTCGGAAGCGTAGAGGATGCCGGCGGCACGCAGGGACTGGATGTCGTCCCCCCACTTGTTCAGCAGGGTGTTGAGCCTGTCCGGGATGCGCGAGGCGTTGCGCTCGGCCATGCGACGCACGGACTTGGCTCCACGCACCGGCATGATGCCCGCCTCGATCGGCACGGTGATGCCGGCGGCGCGCGCCTTGTCGAGGAAGCGGTAGAAGTCCTCATTGTCGTAGAAGAGCTGGGAAATCAGGTGAGTGACGCCGGCATCAACCTTGATTTTGAGGTTTTCGATGTCCTGGTCCAGCGAGTCAGCCTGATAGTGGCCTTCCGGGTAGCAAGCACCAAACACCTTGAAGTCCGGCTTCACGGAGCGGATGTATGACACGAGGTCGCTGGCGTGGTTGAACTCGCCGACCAGCTGCTCGCCGTCGATGTAGTCGCCGCGCAGCGCGAGCACGGCGCTCACGCCGGCTTCCTCGAACATGTCGAGAGCCTCATCGATCTTGGCCTTGTCGGAGTAGAGCGCGGTCAGGTGGGCGACTGCAGGGATGCCGTATTCCTTGCTGATCGTGTGGGCGATGCGCGCGGTGGCGGTGCGGTCGGAATGGGTGCCGTGACCGTAGGTCACGGAGATGAAGTCGGGGTTCAGCCCTTCGAGTCCGTCGAGGGTGTCGTAGATGGTGCCGACAGGCGCGTTGCGCTTCGGGGGAAAGACCTCAAGGGTGAACATCGGGGAATGCATGCTGATTTCCTTACATAAACCCGAGCTCCCTCATCCAGAGGGAGCTCGGTGATTTCCGCTACTTGTCGAGCTTGGCGCGCACGGCCTTGGCGGCGGCGACCAGGTTCTCCAGGCTCGGCCAGGTCTCGGCGTTACCGCGGGTCTTCAGACCGCAGTCAGGGTTGATCCACACCTTCTTGACGTCCATCTTGTCAAGGATCTCGTAGATACGATCCTCGATCTCCTTCTCGGAAGGAATACGCGGGGAGTGAATGTCGTAGACGCCCGGGCCGGCCTCGGTCTCGAAGTGCGCGTCATGAATGGCGTCGAGCACCACCAGATCGCCACGGGAGGCTTCGAAGGAGATCACGTCGGCATCCATCGCGTCGATGTCGCGGATGATGTCGTTGAACTCGGAGTAGCACATGTGGGTGTGGATCTGGGTGGTCGGCTTGACGGCGGAGTGCACCAGACGGAAGGCCGGAACGGCCCAGTCGAGGTACTTGACGTGCCAGTCGGACTTGCGCAGCGGCAGCTTCTCACGCAGGGCGGCCTCATCGATCTGGATGACCTTGATACCGGCGGCCTCGAGATCGAGCACTTCGTCGCGGATGGCGAGGGCGAGCTGCTTGGTCTGCTCCTCGTGGGTGATGTCCTCGCGCGGCCAGGACCAGTTGAGGATGGTCACCGGGCCGGTGAGCATGCCCTTCATCACATGGTCGGTCTTGGACTGGGCGTACGCGGACCATTCCACGGTAATCGGGTTGGCGCGGGAAACGTCGCCCCAGACGATCGGGGGCTTGACGCAACGGGTGCCGTAGGACTGGACCCAAGCGTTCTTGGTGAACAGGAAGCCGTTGAGGTTCTGGCCGAAATATTCGACCATGTCGTTACGCTCGAACTCGCCGTGGACCAGCACGTCGAGGCCGATCTCCTCCTGCTTCTTGATGACGGCGTCAATCTGGGCTTTGATGAACTCGTCGTAGGCTTCCTTGGTGACCTCGCCCTTGCGCAGCTTGGCACGCTCGGCGCGAATCTCCTTGGTCTGGGGGAAGGAGCCGATGGTGGTGGTCGGCAGCAGCGGCAGGCCGAGGGCCTCGCGCTGCAGGGCCTGACGCTCCTCGCGGGCAGGCTGACGCACGTAGTCGGCGTCGGACAGCTTGCCGATGCGCTCGGCGACGGCCGGGTCGGCGGCCACGCGGGTACCGTCGAACAGAGCCTGGTTGGCGGCGAGGGCGGCGGATGCCTTCTTCTCGTCCTCGGTGGCGTCGGCCAGGGCGGCGACTTCCTTGAGCTCGTCGAGCTTCTGGACGGCGAACGCGAAGTGCTTGAGGTCTTCGGCCGGGATGCCGGTCTCGCCTTCGGTGCTGAACGGCACGTGCAGCAGGGAGCTGGCGGTGGAGACGGCCACGTTGGCGGTGACCTGCTTCAGCGCGTCGACCAGGCCGAGGCTCACGGCGTAGTTGTTGCGCCAGATGTTGCGGCCGTTGATCACGCCGGCGAAGATGGTGGTGTTGGAAGCCACGCCGTACTTGGCGACGGCTTCGAGGTTCTCCTCGCGGCCTTCGTTGAGGTCCAGGCCGATGCCGTCGAAGCCGAGCAGGTTGACGGTCTCGTACACGTCGGCGATGTGGCCGAAGTAGGTGTTGAGCAGCACCTTGACGTTGCCCTTGGCGGACAGGATCTTGGTGTAGAGGGTCTTGAAGAGTTCAACGTCGCCCGGCTCCTTGTCGAGCACGAGGTACGGCTCATCAAGCTGGACCCATGCGGCGCCGAGCTCGTTGAACTTGGCGAGCACTTCGGCGTAGACGGCGGCCACGGCGTTGACTAGGCCCTTGTCGAGCTCGAGTTCGGTGGCTTCCGGGGTGCGGGCGAGCTTCAGGAACGTGTACGGGCCGATGAACACGGGCTTGGTGTCGATGCCCAGCGCCTTGGCCTCGTTGAACTCGTCGAACGGCTTGGTGGAGTTGAGCTTGATCTCCGCGGCCGACTCGACTTCGGGCACCAGATAGTGGTAGTTGGTGGTGAACCACTTCTTCATCGGCAGGGCGGTCACGTCGCCCTTGTCGCCCTGGTAGCCGCGGGCCATGGCGAAGAGCGTGTCCTCCTGGTTGTCGAAGGAGAGACGTGCGTAACGCTGCGGAATCACGTTGAGAAGGATGGCGGTGTCCAGCATCTGATCGTAGTAGCTGAAGTCGTTGCTGGGAATGAGGTCGATGCCGGCGGCCTGCTGCAGCTTCCAGTGCTTGGCGCGCAGTTCGGCGGCGGTGGCCTTGACGGCGGCGAGGTCGTTGGCACCCTTCCAGTAGCCTTCGATGATCTTCTTCAGTTCGCGGTTCTGCCCGATGCGGGGGAAGCCGGAGACGGAAGTCAGAGTGGACATGAATCCTCCAATGTATGCGTTCGTAACCCGACTTAGGGTAGCAAAACATCCGGATTCCGGCCCTTATAAATGGCCGCAGAGTGTCGTTATAGATGGAATTTATATCCGCTTTAGTCGAAGTCTTTCACATTGATGACCGCGAGCAGTTCGCCGCTGTGCACCTGCCATTCGTCGAACGGTTTGTTCGATCCCATGATCACGATGGATGCGGGCGAAAGTCCCAAATTCAGCAGGTCGAGTCGTTCGCCGTCGGAGTCGGCGGAGGCGAGCCATTGGGCGCTGATCGACACAGTCGGCTCGTGGCCCACGATCATGAACACGCGATTCTTGGCCTTGACGTGGGCGAGCTCGTCGAACACCGCCTGCACTCCCCCGTCATACAGGCTGATGCGGTAGTCGACGATTGGCTTGTCGCCAAAGGTCTTGAGCATGCGGTCCAACGTCTGGCGCGTGCGGGTAACGGACGAGCAGGAGATTTGGTCGGGCACCAGTCCCAACGACTCGATGCCCTTGCCCACGGCCTTCGCCTGTTTCAGACCTTTGTCGGTGAGCTCGCGCTCCGAGTCACCCTTGTCGCCGAACGGCTCAGCCTTGGCATGCCTCATGATGATGAGAATATGGTCGTATTTCTTCGCCGCTTTGGCGACTTTACTCAGCTTGATGCCCATCCGTGGCTCCCTTCACGAACCGTCTGCCCGGTGTGGCGGTGTGGCGGTGTGGTATTGCTTCCAGTATAGAGGTGTGTGAGCGTTCACAAACTCATCGTTTGGCGGTTATTCGTGCGTATTGCCAAGTTCTCCCACCTGACGGTCGAGGTCGCGCAACACCTTACGTAGTTTGTGGTCGGAGATGTCGCGCAGTTCCAGTTCCTCGATCTGCGCTTCACGCTGTTCGTCGGTGAGCGAGTCGATGTCGGTCTGTGTGTCCTTGGTCACGCGATCGCGCTTTCTGAGCGCCTCGAACCCGGAGGCCATGGCGCGCGAGATAACAAGGAAACCGGTATGACCGATCATCTGGTGGTCGGGGCGTACGGCGAGGCCCTGGGCCTTCCATGTGCGTTCGAACGATTCCTGGATCTGCGGCTCGGTCCAGCAGCCGGCCGCGCGCAGGGCTTCGGCCATGCGGCTCATCTGCGTGGTGGTAGTTACGTAACTGACCAACACGCCGCCGGGGGCAATCACGCGGTATGCCTGCTCGAGCCTGTTCCACGGGTCGAGCATGTCGAGCATGATGCGGTCGAACCAGTGTTCGGGCAGTTCGGCGGCAACGGAATCGAAGTCGCCGGTTTTGAGATCCCACCAGCTGGGGGCCTCGCCATAGTACAGCGTGGCATTGGCTTGGGCGACCTTGGCGAATTCGGGGCGCAGCTCGATCGTGGTCAGGTGGCCGCGCTCGCCCACGGCGTCCAGCAGGTTCACGCTCATCGCGCCCGAGCCGGCACCGGACTCAAGCACGCGCATGCCGGAGCGGATGTCGCCGAGCTGAATAACTTGGGCGATGTCCTTCGGATACATGATCTGCGCGCCGCGCGGCATCGAAAGCACATAATCGGCCAGTCGCGGGCGCATCACCGCATACTCCCAGCCGCCGATGGCGCGCGACGATTTCCACGGCTTGTTCTTGTCTTTCTCGGGGTAGACCTGATTGACCTGTGCCTCGCGCTTGGCATGCACGGTGAGGATTACGGTGCCTTCGGTCTTGCCAATCACATCGTCATGCAGAATCAGGCCATGCTCGGTCTGCGTGGAGCCGCCGGCCACAAGCTGATCGGTGATCTTCTTGCCCTTGCGGTCGGTGAACTGCACTTTCTCGCCTGCGGTGAGAGGCCCGCGCCTCGGCTCCATAACTTGCTCCTTGCGTGCTCGGTGGGTCAATCGCTACAAGTCTAATGCATGTAAGCTCGCTGGTGAGGTGATGACGATGCGAATGCAGATGACAAGCCAGATCGATGCCGGCGGCAATGACCCCATTTTCCTGATGTTCCACGGTTACGGCAACGACGAAAGCGAGATGATGCGGATTCTCGACGCCGTATATGCGCCGACGCGAGCCGATGCGACCCCGGCCGCAATTGCCGCCGTACCCAGCTATATCTCGTTCCGCGCCACCTACGCGAGGCCCTATATGGGCGGCAATTACTGGTATCCCGACGGCTGCGGCGTGGACGAGCGCCAACGCGAATGCGCGGCGGTCGGGGATGCGGTGGCTTCACTGCTGGACGCCTCGGCATTCGCCCATCGCAGGAAGATATTGATCGGTTTCTCCCAAGGCGGTTATCTGTCGTATCGTCTGGTCAAGGTGCATCCGACGTTGTTCGATGCCGCGATCCTGCTCAGTCCTTCGTTCATGGGCGAGGAACAGGCGGCGCTTGACTCCCCTGCCCGATTCTTCCTGGCGTATGGCGCGCAGGACCGCACGATTCCGCTGCCCGACCAGCAAACGGCCCATCAGGTCCTTGAACGGGCCGGACATCTGACCTATCGCGAGTATTCCGGCATGGCCCATGCCATCTGTGATGAGGAAATCGCCGATATCCGGGATTTCCTACGTGCCATATGATGCCGGTGAGTGAAACACGGGTTGTCGAGTGGTTCCGCAATCACACCAACGGATTGCCGGCTGCCTGATACAGCGACCACCAGTCACGGCGTTCGAGTTCGATATCGGCACCGGCCGCCATCTGGCGGATGCGCTCCGGTGTCATTGAGCCGAGCAACGGCTGGATACCGGCGGGATGACGCAGAATCCAAGCGACGGCAATGCCGTTGGGCGTGGAACCGTATTTGCCGGCAAGACGGGTCAATTCGGCGTTCAGCTCGGGGAAATGCTCGTTGCCGACGAACGGACCGTATTCCGTGCCGGATTGGAATGGGCACCATGCCTGAATGGTCATATGCTTCAGCCGTGAATAAGGCAGGATGCCACCGGTGCGATCGGCTGCGGGATCGCTCGCCATATTGAATTGGATTTCAGCGTCGAGCATCTGTGTATGCATCAGGCCGAACTGCAGTTGGTTGATTTCCAATTTCTGACGAAGGCCGCTTTGCAATAGTTCGATCTGCCACGGGCCCATATTGCTGACTCCGAAATGACGCACTTTACCGCTTGATTCCAACGCGTCGAATGCTTCGGCGACCTCGTTCAACTCAAACAGCGTGTCAATACGGTGCAGCAGCACGGCGTCGACGTAATCCGTCTGCAAAGCCTCAAGCTCGTGATCGAGTGCGTCAATCAGATGCTTGGCGCTGAAGTCATATCCGTTGGCGCCGCCATCGTTTTCGCCGAAACTGTAGTCGATGCCGAACTTGGTTTGGATGAAGATGGTGCTGCGGTCGAGTCCTGCGTCCTTCCACGCTTGGCCGAAACGCTTCGAACTGGCGTGCGCGGCATGATCATGGAATCCATAGATGTCCGCCGTGTCGAAATAGTCGATGCCAGAATCATGGGCCACGGCCACGGTACGTGCCGCATCGGCGGCATCCAGCGCGTCCATGCGCATCACACCCAGCGCCACTCGTGACGCAATCATGCCGGATTGTCCGATTTCCTGAGTCTTCATAGTGTCTCATTTCTGTAATCGTGAATCGGCGAACGGGCACTGTCCGCCTCGTTGCCGGGCAGCAATCTCCATTGCCGCGGCTTATGTCACCTTATCGCTTGAAGTGCACTTGAAGGCAACTCGCAGGCAGGCAGCGCGCGCTGCCGGGCGCGTCTTCGCGTCTTTATGTCTTCGCTGTGACCGAGACATCGTTGTGCCGTAATCATGCCTATTTCTTGTATGATGACCTCTATAGCAACAAAGCTAGGGGGATTCCATGAACACTACCGATTCAGCCAAAGTCAGTGATGCCAACGCCGGCGCAAACAATGTCATCCATATCCCGCACAATCCCACGCTTACCGGGGCAGCTCTCGGCTTTGGCCCGCGAAGGCTTTGTGGTGGCTACGGTGAATCATCGCGATGCCTCGAGCGACCCCCACGACATGTTCCCCGCATATCTCGAGGACGTCAAAGCAGCCATCCGCTATCTCAGGGCAAACGCGCGTCAATGGCACGTGGACCCCGACCGTCTCGGCATCTGGGGCACGTCGTCCGGCGGCAACACGTCGCTGCTGGTGGGGTTGACCGCCGACGATCCGCGGTATGAGGACGGCACCAATGCCGATGAAAGCGATGCGGTGAAGTACGTGGTCAGCTGCTTCCCGCCCACCGACATGCTTGAAGCAGTCGACGCATTCGACGATGAGACCAATCCATTCCGGCTGTATTATTTCGGCCCGTTCGCGGCCGTGGTGGGTGCGACCCATGAGACCGGCATCAATGCCGAGGTCCGTCAGCGCGCGGCTGACATGAGCCCCTACCTGCAGGTGCGGGATGACCAACAGTATCCGCCGATGCTCCTGTTGCACGGTACCGCCGACACCGTGGTCCCCTATCATCAATCCGTCAAGATGCGCGACCGACTGGTCGAGCACGGCGTGGACGCGCAGCTGGTGCTAGTCGACGGCGCCGAACATGAGTACGATTTCTGGAGCCAGCAGGTCTTCGACGTGATCTTCGATTTCATTCGTGAGCGGAGCTGAACGGTAAGGGCACACGGGCGCGTCCTTGTTATAGGTTGCCAAGTTCTCTTTTAGCCAATTTTGTTGGAGCCCCTATCTGCACGAACATGCCATGACAGTTCTAGGCTGTGTTCTAGGACTGTCAATCGGCAATGTGTATGAAAGCGTGATGTGATGGGTCAGACGGCGATTGATGGAGTTGAGGGACTTAATAGGGCCGGCGAAATCGGCGGATTCAGCGGTTCGCGGTCGGTGGCGTTGCCGCCTATACCATTCTGGCCGTGCTTACTTCGCTACTGTTGCAACGGCCGATCACCACGGAACTGTTGCTCATCGTCATGTGGATCACGCTGGAACTATGTGCGCTGACCATGTTGCACAGTTCCGGAGCTCTCAGGGCAACCGCCGCCATCGTTTTGGCCATCATCCTGCTGATTTTGCTTATCGCCGACATGGCCTGCTACCTCGCCTACTATCATCTGCCACCCATGCCCGCTTTCATCGACGGCACCACACCACTGATTGCCGTAACGGTGTTTTCTGAGATTGTCGTGACGATGATTGTGTAGGTCCGGGGATTTTGTTTGCTATTTCGTGTTATTCAATTGTGTCCCGAATATATATGGGCACTGCCAAATTTATGATTCCAATCTTTTCCTGCGGATCGGCTTAAGATAATTGACTCTGAAGGATTTCCAATCACCAAAAAACTTGTTGTCCGTTTCAGTTTGTTCCCCATTCCGGAATTTCTCACAGGTCAATTCAAGGGTGCATAGAAAATCCGCAACTTGTTCAAGCCGGTAGTCGCGTGGAGAAGCGTCACGATAGACAATGGCATCTTTTGAGAGTGCATACTCAATCCCGCCTCGCAGGGCATCAGTAACTATCTGTTGGCCACCGTCGTAATACACCTTGACAGTGCCATAAGAATGGAAATCCGAAAGATGCGCCAAAAGTAGATTAACAATATCGCGTTTGAGTTGCGCTTCAAAACGTTGGCGGTTATCGTCAAAATCACTTTTACGATGCACAAACGTCCGATATGTAATCGGCAGCCGCCGAGTCATGATAACGAATAAACCCAGAAGCCTCTTACGCTCCGATAGGCTCATCCCTTCGTAAGCATCATGCCCGGTAAGCAGCGGCCCAGCATGGAAAGGGACATCAGGAAGTCCATAGTCAGCCAACGACTGGCGGTACCGCTCTAAGGCAAGACTAATGTCCTTAGACTGGTCATGAAAGACAAGAGTAATTAAATAATATTCTGATCGTTTACCCCACTCACCGCTCTCATCAGCGAAGATGCTCAATACAGACGGCATCGCATCCCCCGTCCCCGTTGACAAAAAATGCCGGGGGAGCCCCCCGGCGACTTGGAGCCTTTCTCGTTTCCGAGTAAAGCAATATATTTATAGCATTTTCAGCCCCTAGTCCGCAAGCCACAAACGGCTATTCCGCTGACAGCTGCTCATATTGTAGCCACGCCATCTACTGCAGCATCATGTCACGGTGCTTGTGCCAACGGAACAGACGCTCACGATGGCGGTTCAGCGTGAGACGATCCCACATCTGATTCTTGGCCCACTCAACCATGCCATCATGTTCTTCATCTTCGGGATTGCCCAAGGTATCAAGGAACCGCTCGAACCCATACACCCCGCCGACATCCTCCGAAGGCGCATCCCCCGCCCCATCCCAAAGCTGAGGATCCGCAACGTGCACGCTGCGGTAGGTACGCATCAGCTTAATATCATGGATCCAATCGTCACCATAATCGTAGTAATAGCGAGCGGTACGCGCCTTGGGAAACACGTCGCCCAGCTCGGTTTCCGAAGCAATGCGAACTTCCGGCAACGGCTCCACCGGCATATATTGTTCGTATTTCGCCTCATGGTATGAGGACTCTTCTCCCCACAATTCTTCCACTTGCACCTGCTTCCCATCCGGGAATGTGGCACAGAAGCAGAACAGATGCTCGCCGTACCACATAAAGCATTCCTGCAATACCGCATGCAAATCGAAGAACGTCAATGATGCCGGCACCACCCTGTTCGCCACCCAATACCCCCAAAAGGACTGGCGCCAACGAATCGGAGGCGGCACCCACGCCGACGCCATCATGGAACGGATTGTGCGCAACACCACCTAGCTGGAAACCGGCGACTACAACATGAGGGAACACGCACCCGGCAAGTAACCATCAAACAACCACCACGAACAGGGACGGCACCGATGGTGCCCAATGCCACGCACGCCGGTGCCGTCCCGCAATAACCCCGGTGCTCAAACCTTCAAATAATCAGCACGTCTTTCACGATACCGGTCATATTGCCGCACAACCACACCTTCGCAAGACGCGCATCCAACAGGAAGCCCCTGCTTCGGACGAAATGGACCAGGACATAAGCCCAATAATCGAGCTCTTCTTCTAACACGGCCTCACCGATGCCGAATTATCCACGATATGGCAGCGAAGCAAGCTTCCACAATGGAGTAATACTACTCATTTAATTTCCACAAAAAATAATAACCCATAGCTTTAGTTCCATTAATATTTTCTCTATGCTTACGTATTATATCAGTAACTGTAGCCGCCCCCAATGCACCTGATGCGAGACTTGCAACTGGGGCCAACTCCGGAGGTATCCCTAGCTGAGCCACACTAATGCAGATAGACCCAGCCATCAATAAAGCATCACTCATATAGGTATTTTTAGCATTCTTTACTGCATGTTGAATATTATTGATTCCACATTGAATCTCATCTCGATAAAAATCCCTGTAATCATTAGCTGTAACTAATTTTACAGATTTCATCGCCTTAGTAATTGAGCTTCTGTAGTTATCAAAAGCATCCCCTTCTTCTTTTCTCAATTTTAGTATTTTTTCAGTTGAGATATTCGCTAGATATGGAATGGAATGAGTAAGCTGCGACAAAATTCGATAATGAGATATATCTTCAAACGAGACACTGTCACTCATGCCTTTCAAAACAGTAAGATCCGATGGCCTGTCTGTAAGGTATGAACATTGCGCTTCGATATTTTGCTCATTATACATTGACAAATCATCATTAATCTCTTGAAAAATCTGCTGCGCTAAGCCAATCTCTCGCATAGACTCAAAATCGAGAGAAGCGCCAATTCCATCCTTATTCAAGGCAGACAAAACAACTGAAGGAACTTCATATCTAAAATGAATAAACGAACTTTCTTGTATCCCTAATTCTGGACAAGGAAGAATCTTAAGATATACTTCTTCGCCTTCTTTCATGACATACACCTGCAACGAATTTAGAACAGATTGAATGACAGGAGAACCAATTGATTCAAATCTATTTTGGAAAGTTTGCTGAATCTGATTGAGATGTACAGTACAACTAGGACAAGTAGTAACTAAATCAGGCTGGAAATAAAGTAAACCAGCCCTCACAAGTGGCTCATACATTTTAATGAGAATCAATGCATCTAAAAATAGATTTCTATCTAGAGATGAATTGGATTCTGCCTCTTTTAGTAAATCATTGAGAGGAAAAGGAACGAAGACATTATCCGCATACATCACAGAAAAATTACATAATCGTTGAGCATTCCTTAGCCGACAATTAATATCTGCACAAGGAAATCTACCTCCAGAAAGTGATTGCGAAGGAGAGAAAGAGAAGAGAGAAGGCTGCACTTTCGGTTCTCTTATGCTTAAATACATATCCCAAAATAAATCAAGTACTTCAGAATCACTCTTTGAACACAGAGCTTCATATGATTCCTGCGGTCCTCTCCCCAACCGATTTATATCAGAATAGAGTTCTTCATATCCTTCATCTACATAGCCCATCTCTACTATCTCCTTTGATACGTAACCGAAAATTCCTTCACGCGACGAAGTTTCTGCTGCCTGGTCAGTGGATTGAGCCAGTCGTTGTCGCTGTAACGCTGGTAGATGTCCAAGCCGCGGCCCAAGATGACCCGCCATCCGGTGTCGGTGACTATGGAACGATCGTGCCCGGACTCGCTGAATTCGTAGGTCAACGCAATGCCTAATGTGCCGAACGTTGCTTGCACTTGGCTGAGATTATCGATTTGCCGGTCGGGATACTCCTCATCGCATCCGGTAATCAAATGCACATGCACTTCGTCTGAACGATTAGTGTATGTGTACACGGTTTCAAGAAACTCCGCGAGGTTGCGCACCTGATAAGTCTTACGAATATACGGGTCCTTGAGCGTAATCTGCGTCGCACCAGCGACATACGGACCGAACAGCTTATTATATGTGGCACCTCGCTGGCTTTCAGCGAATTCGACATGTCCTTCCTTGGCCGTTGTAGCGGCACGCTCAATGGGAGACAAAGATGGCACGCGCGCAAGAGTAGACAAAGACGTAGCCGTAGACTCAGTGGCAAGTACTGGCGACGAAGACTCTGTTTCATTCGCGTTATCAACTTTATGAGTTACGTCAGCTGAGGCAGCAGCTTTGTCATCAACAGAACCGATGGAATCTCCAGCAGGCACGTCAGAAGTAGTGTTATCAACCTTCTCAACACCGAGACTAGCGTCATCAGCGAGTGCAACAGGAGCAACCGTACCTCTCTCTGCCTCGTCACGCTCATCATGCCCACCGCGCCAATACAGCTCCGGGTAATCATCCTCCTCCAGCACATGCACGGCGACCGGCTCCACCGAGCCAGCCCGCGTGTAGCTGAAATCCACCGCTGCCATGGTGGAGTCGATGCGGCACAGCTGATCCTTGACACGCTTGCGCCCTTCGATGGCGCAACGCAGCAGCGGTTCCATCTGTTCGGCCGTGGCCTGTCCGGATGGATAGATCAGCTTCATCAGGCCGGAGAAGGTCTTACGCACACCATCTTTATCTCGTGTGGACAGCGACGGCGACAGCTTGAAATACTTCTCGAACGCCGATCCGTAATCCACGTTGCGCAGGTTGTGCAATATCTCCGCCAGGTAGTCCACCACGAAGCCATATCCGCTCGTGAACATCTCCGTACGAATCTGCTCGAATTCCCACCCGGGCAGGTAATAGTGGATGCGGTCAAGAAACGCCGGGTCATGGTATTGCACCGGCAGCTCCTCGAACAGGTCGGAGTTCTTGAGCATGTATGGCACGTTGTGCGAGGTGTTGCCCACGAACACCATGGATGCCTCGGCCTGCGTCACATTGGTGCCGCGCGAGAAGCTCTTGTTGGCCATGTAGTTCTTCATGATGTCCACAAGAGCCTTGTCGGCCTTCTTGGCTTTGCCTGCGAACTCATCGAACGCCACCGTATCCCAGTAGCCCACCAAGCCGATCTGCTTGTTCGCATTATTCACGAAGAGCTTCGCCGCCGTCACCTCGCCACCGGAAATGAGCATCCCATGCGGCGAGAATTCGGAATAGATATGCGACTTGCCGGTGCCCTTTGGTCCAAGCTCGATCAGATTGTAGTTGCGTTCCACGAACGGGATCATGCGCACCAAGTGCAGGAGTTTGGCGCGCTCGCCGAACAGATCCGGGTTGAATCCGACCGATTGCATCAGCAGGTCGATCCACTCCCCCGCGGTGAACTTCGCGCGCATGGCTAGATAGTTTTCGCGGTCATCATGCGACATCTGCACGGGCATGAGCCGATGCAAACGCCACGGCACCTCGTCGCGGTCGTCGGAATAGGCGTATACCAGCGTGCACATGCACCAGATGCCTGTGACCAGCAGCTTGGGATTCTTGTCCACCGTAATGGAATCGACAACCACGCGACTGATGCCAAGGTTCTCGAATGTGGCCTCGTACCGGTCGAGTTTTTCGTTAAGCGCGACCTGTACCTTGTCGATAACCTGGTATCGGCCTTTCTCGCGAATCTTCGATTGGATGAGGTTCGCTTCCTCGCGATGAACGTAATTGTCCGCAAGAATGTCGCGAACGCGCTTCACGCCGGCATTGATGCTCTCCTGGTCGGTGGTGGTCGCGTATTTGCTCAGCAGATATTCCAGTACATATGAGGGCACCAGCGCATTGCCTTTGACTTCGCTTACCAGATCCTTGCGCACCGTGTATTGCGAGAAGTCATCGGTGATCTTGCGGTCCAGATTGCTCATTACGGGAGCCGCCACGCCGCCCTCAGCACCAGCACCAGTCAACGACCCGCTCACCTCATTGGATTCATCTGCCATAATCCCACCTTACGCCCAATCTCATTTCACCGAAGACACATTCGGCAACGACACATTCAACTTCAGAAATCGAATCCGTCATCGGTGAACAAGCCGCGCTTGAGCAGATACTCTGCCTTCACGTCCAGCTGGCGCATCTGGCTGGAGCCGGGAATCTGCTCGTTCACACGCAATTCGACGGTTGTGTTGTTGAATTGGCCGGCATCGCCGGCCAGCAGGAATGTGGCAGGCACGTGGCGGTCAGCGGAATCCTTGCTGGTGGAGTTGAACGCAATAGGCACCTCATTGGAGATGAGCACACCCTTGCCATCCGCCGAAACGCCCCACAAGCCGGCCAGCACGGTCCGTTCGGACACCTTGCCGCCCACCGGCTCGGTCTGCAGGAAGTCGACCGTGATCTGACCAGTGGTGATGCGGTCGGTCGTCTGCTGGATTCTGAAACTCACTTTGCGCACATCTTCCGAGGCGGACCGCCCCTTGCTGATGTGCACGATCGGCACCACGATCTCCGGCAAAGAAGCCCCGCCGTGCACGTATCGCACGCCAGGCCCTTTGATACGAAGGCGATGGATGGAATTCGGCACCTGGATGGTCACGCCTTCGCCCGCCATATCCCGCAAGCCGACCTGCGCCGCGCTGAATGTCGTAAATGCGGACTTGCCAACCAGATTGGAGCCTATGACGAAACGTCGGCTTTCCTTCCATATCGCATCGCCGGATGGCCGTTCACTCAGCCATTCCGCATCCGACATATCGTGGTCCTGGTAGAGGAAACCATGATCGGCGGTGACGATCATATTGGTGACGTTCGCGTTGGACAAACGCTTCACCACCGCTTCAAGCTCGTTGATCGCTCGACTGCACGCCTCGAACGTGCCGGATTCGCTGGCTTCCTTATCGCCAATGGCGTCAATGGTGTTGTGGTACACGTACAGCACGTTGCAGGATTTCACCAGATTGCGGTATTCGTCCCGCTTCATGTTGAGCAGATCCTCCGCCTCTACGGCGGTACCTCCGACTTCGGCGAGAATCGCAGCACGAGCCGGCGTACCGCTCGCATCCTTCCCATCCACAACGGCATAATAATGCTTCTTTGTATCCATGGACAGGTCCGCATGCGGCAACAACGCCGCCATACCCAATTGGGTATACGACGGCAGCGTGCTGAGCTGAGCCGTTATGGACGCGGTCCACCGGCTTTGCTCATTGAGCTTCCTGCAGAATTCCTCGGCGACTTCGTAACGCAACGCATCCGAGATGATGACCGCGATCTTCTTATGCGCATCCGTCACCGTCTTCACATTGCGCGCATAGAACTCGGTTTGGGAAGACACACCCGCAATCGCCCAACTGTCCATCTTGCCGACCTGCCGCTGCCATGCGACGCCAAGCTCGGACTGGTACCTGGAGTACTCCCGTTCCAGACTGTCCGCGATGTCCCTGTCCCGCGATGGGGAACCGATTTTCCACGCCGCGATGAAGCGCCGGTAACAGCCGTCAACTTGGTAGAGCGAATTGGTATAAGCCTCGAATCCATTTTGCGGCGAAGAGATAGATTCCACGATGGGCTGGCATTGCCTCAGCATGGCACGCAGCGCGCTCGCGGACGCGATGATGTCGTAATCATTGGCGAATCGGGAGAACCAGAGACCGTATCGGCGGGCAGCGATGATACGCTGCACATCTTCATCGGTCACGTCCGCATTGTCCAATGCCTTATAGAGCAGTTCCACGATTTGCTCGTCGACTTCACTGAATACGTCGTGCTGTTCCAGTTCAGCCAGACTCATGGTGGCGATGGTGTTATCCAGCGACAGATCCGGAAACACCTCACTCGCCAGCCTCTGTATCACCGGAGTGGTTTTCGGGTTATTGCGCCAGGTATCGAAGTCGCGGCGGACGTTCGCGTAATAGTCGATGCTATTCTCGGCATCGCTGAACCCGTTCCATGCGAGACGGAACAGCCAGATCACGAAATCCTTCACCGTGGGCTTGTTCAGTTGATTGCCGGAGTCAAATCTGTAGATGCCGCGTGTGCCCGCCCAGTGGTAGTCGGCCAATCCCATGGCCTCGATTGTCTCGATGCCGCGAGCGGAGTCTTTGGCGTATTGCGTGAGCAGCTCCCGCCAGATGGCCTGCAAGCTATGTTCGCCGACGGGCAATCCCAGCAGGGATGCGATCATCTTCGCTTGGAAGGTCTTGGCATCATCTTCCGCACGCAATCGTTGCTGCAAGGCTTGAACCAAATCGTCATCATCAAAGAACGGCTTGCAGCGTTGCATGATGGCGAGCCAATCACGGCGCGTTTCGGCGGATGCCTCGCGCGGGAACAGCTCGTTGAGGATCATTGACAGCTTGTCCGCAGTGAACCAAGGACCATAGGCGATTTCAAGATCCAGCAGCCAATTGTCCTCATTGGACGGCAGTTTGCCTTCCACATATACCAGGAATTTGGTGGTTGGTTCTGCAAGCATGATCCGGTATTTCAGTGCGAACGGATTACTCTCCAAACGAACCAGCTCAACATCGCGCAGCGCTTCGTTCTCCGCTTCCGGCCCAACGATGCTGTCCACTTCTTCGGAGAATTCACCGGCCTCGTCATGCCAGAACACCACGCGCCCTTCGCTATGCGGAGTGCCGTCGAATTTTGCGAAACGTGCCGCCAACAAACGACCGATCTGCGTATTGCTGCTCATTCACCGTCCTCTTCTCCGTCCACAGGTTGCCCGTAGTCCACCGATAATCGACATTGACCGCTCCCTCCATACAAAAAAATGCCGGGGGACTACCCCCGGCTCTTGGAAGTCTCGCATTACTACTGACTAATGAATCAGTTTATAGCGTATCTATGACCTCGCGTGATTGTTGTGCTCCTCGCTGTACTACATAGGCAGTTGAGCGGTTGACACCGATTCTCTGAATTACTCCCTTATCCGTCATGTCATTCAGTATGTCTATCGCACGTCTTTTTTTGCACACCCAGCTGATCCGCTATGGATGACGATTCCATTGGACCATTCTGCACAAGCATGTCCAGCACTTTGCGTTGCTGTTCGTCAAGCCGGGCCATCGATTCGAAGTATGGCCGCTGCGCGCCCGGCAGGATTTCCGCCACAATCACCGTCTTGCCGTCAATGTCCCGCATGGAGATATCCGGAATAATCAGTGGCTCGCAACTATCCGTAATGGCATTCGAGATGGCATCCATGATAGTGAGCACCTGATCATCCGGCACACCCACCACGCGCAGTGTCTAATCCTCGATGCCGAACACGATGCGCCCGCCCTCGCCATTAGCAAACGCCACCGCGGTTTTTTCGTGTACTTGATACTGCGGTCAGGCAAGGCAATCTTGTATTCTACGTTCTTGGATTCACCACTATCAATGCTCATATAATCACCAACGTTGTTATTTACCCGCCATATATCGCAGCACTTTACCTAAGCATTCATTGCTCTTCTGCACATTGACGGAATCTCTACTCCCTGGTGCTGTCAAAGAATTAGGAGAAAACTGAATGGAGTCTTCCCAATACCTAAGAATTATTTCCTCGTATGAACCTTTAGGAGAGGAAGAAGGAACACCGGGATTACACCAACGCCAATCTTTAATAGCGGAATAAACAAAACTGTCAATGACAATTCCTGAAAGATGGTAGCTTTTAAAACAAGAGTCACGAACCACCCTCATATGCCTACAGGTATCAACAAGCAGACCATTAGAAGATCTATTTTTTTGCTTTATGGCTTCTTGCTCAGCCTTGGGATTACTCGAAAGCCAATTACCGCCTTGGTTGGAATCGGGATACTCATATATAGTATTCCCTCCCCAATCCATAGAGACAAAAGCCGGCAGTATCTCAAACTTCATCTCATCACTAAAGGCAATTTTTACTACTTGGCCATCTGCGCGTACATCACTCATAGAATATGCTTGCTTAATAGCATTCCGAACCGATTGCAATAATCGAGATTGTCCATTACCGCGATACGAATCATAATGTTCATACTCTTCACGAGGAAGAATTACCATAATGTCAATGTCACTTGTATCGACTGCTGTGTAACGACCATAAGAACCTACATACAAGCTGTGCTCAACTTCGCTATACGAATTATAAAACTCTCGGTTAATAGCCTTAGTAACAGTCCGGTACCTTTTCGCGATTAACCCACGAGTTTCTTGATTGATAACTCCAGCATGCTTCTGAACGTAAAAAATCATTTCTTACATTCCTTTCTTAGTGATGGAGGGAGCCCACTGTTTATCTCTTCATCGGTTATGTCATCATCTTTATGTTTATGCAAGGCAGCTGACGCGAGACTAACTGCACAATTTGTAGTTTGTGGCGCTATAGAATTAATTTCAGATACCTTTGAAACAAGAGAGCGAAGCTCTTCTTCTAAGAAATCGCGATCCTTGTCATGCAAACGTATTTGATAAAGCAGTAACATTAGTTGATCTTTTACTGCAAGATATCGGGTTGCGAATTCCCTATGATTTTGAATCAGTTTTTCAAAATCAAATCTCTTAATGACAGCAATCAGAATTGTCGAAATACAAGACATTAATGTTGAAACCAATTTTAGCCAAAAAGGGTCAATAAATAACGCTGCTACGAGTCCGCCTGACACAATCGAAGAAAGCACAATACTGCATATTGTCAACCTTTTTGACTTAAATAGATAAATGTCTGCCTGTTTCTCCTGTATCTTGTGAGACCACATAACACGGCCAAAAATAATGCGTGTGCAATCTTCAAGTGCATCATATTCAGCTAACGATCCCGCCATCAAATCACTCTCCTAACATATGAATGGGCCAGGTCCAGGATTGGACGGTGGTGCGTTTCTTTTCGATTGCGGGGATGATGCGGAGGGCTTTGCCCATGCGCAGGTAGTTGACTAGGACGCCGTCATCGAGGTCGATGGGGAGGTTGCGGGTGGCGAGCGGGTAGAGGATGTCGCGCTCGTAGTCGGCGCATTCCTTGATGACGGTTTGCAGCTTTTCGCCCTGGCGAACCTCGCTGGCCTTGTCGGATTGCGCGAGCCGTTCGGACTGGGCATGAAGCTTGGCGGTGAAGTCGCGAAGGTACGACAGCACGTTGTTGGTGGTGGCCGGCGTGTAGCGGTGCAGATAGACCAGCGCCTTGAACGCGCCCTTCTTGTCGGTACGGCTGGAGTACATCCAGTAGATCGGTCGGTTCTTGTACATCTTGACGTGGTCGTCATAAAAATCGTTGACGAAGTATTTGCGCAATGACTTGCCCAGCACCTGCTCGATGTAGGCTATGTTCTCCTCAAGATGCTGCTCGCCGAGGGCCACGCTGAGGAACTGCCTGAATCGGGCCACGATGTCATCCTCGAACCATTCATCCTCGGTGACGGGGATGACGTTGTCCGAGTCGGGCTCGAACGAGGGATTCGGGATCTGCGCGTGATAGTCGGCGAGAGTCTCACCTTGGGAAGCGAGAATCAGACCGGGCTTGTCGAGCGAGTAGCGACCGAACATGCAGCCGACCGCATAGGAGACGATCTCCTTGACGATATCTCGCGTCATGAGTTCGTCACGCTCGGCAGGCGTGTTCTTCGGGTATGCGAATGCTGGATTACGTTTCAGCGACACTCGTTCGATCGGTACGTCGCATGGCACTTCATTGCGCACACCGTAGGCGTCCGCCACGAGTTCGTTGTTCTTGATTTCACGTTGACGTTGCTCTTCAGTGATATGTTTGCATCGTTCGATATATGTCGGAATGATCGTGCGTAAACTCCCCTTATCGAGGACATCCTCAGTTACTTCCCTCATAGGAATCACCTGCAGAGAAGACTTAATATCAATCGTATCTAGAATCCCTAATCTGGTGAAACCCCACGAAGTCTCATAAGAGTTCCAGTCCGAGCGAGCTACCGAAACCAGACTCGTGACAATAGACATGCATAGATCATCATCCGGGAAAATGAGCTTGGGTAACTTCTCCAAGTAGCCCGGGTGCATATTAATAGTTGGATTGATACCCCCTAGAACAAATGATGAATATGAAGAATTTAACATACCAAGTGCTTCAACGGCCTTGTCCCCCTGTGCGACACCAGCAGCATCCGCAAAAAGGAATCCATTATCTTGAATACGGAAAGAGGGTTCTCCACTCGTAATTGTCGTCCAACTTATTCCGGTCTTGAAAATTCGGTCAAGATTGAAATTATGAGCTTGGACTCTCGCGCCATCTGCTGTTTTAACTGTCTGGAGTGCATGGCCATCGTTCTTCCAATTCACCAATTTGGTATTATTCCCATACCATTTATGAAACTCGCCGCCGGACGCATAGGGAAACCATATGGCCCCACTTTCCACAGCCTGTGTCCGAGTCATTCCATAGCCAGTTTCAGACGTTGAAACCTCAAACCAATAACGTACAAAACGATTATTATCGCCAGTTATCATACCGATAGCGAACCGCATCTGACTGCCAAGTGATTGTGTACCGAATTTATTTAGAAGCTCTTCCGGGAACCAATACACAATTGGGGAGCCGGGGATTTGGGCGAAATCGTGTTGTTTGCAGACGTAGAAATGTTTGGACATTGGCGCATCTTCAACAGATAAACCCTCAGCAACAGCGCGATGAGCTGCAATAATCTCCCTCGACCGGGGAGCCTGTTGTTTTGCACCAACAAAATCACTTAATCGAACAAAGGAACTATGCTCTGTCGATTGTCCTTTGCCGAGCACAAAAGTACAAATCGGCACAGTAGCACCATCAAAGCCAGAGTATTCCAGTTGAATCAGAGAAGATATATGCTCGTGCTCGATTATTTGTTTACGTAGCTGTTCATAAGAACTAATGAACATCCACACGTATGGCGACATAAAGCCAAGTCGGCCATGCTCAGGAACCATCAACAGCAGGCGATATATGAATGCGGCGAAGAGATCGGCTTTGCCGTCCTTGTAATGGTCGTTGACGAACTTCTTAAGCTCGTTGCCCATGTTGCCCGAACCCATGTAGGGCGGGTTGGCCACTACCGCGGCGTATTGGCGGGAGAGGTAGCGGGTTTGGGTGAGGACGAGGTTGGCACGTTTGGTCAAACCCTCATCGAAAAGGGTGTTCTCCCCCCCAGTCTCGCTACGCTCGACAGCCCCCTCGTCAGAGGGGGCTGAGGCTAGAGCCGCCAATTCTGTGGGCGGTTGGATAAGGGAACCGTAGGTGTCGGCGTTTTGGTAGGTGTTCCAAGTGTCGGTGTCGAAGGTCACGTGGTAGAGGTCGTTGAGTTCGGTGACTTCGTCATCGGTGAAACCCCGTTGTCTAAATGAAAGTGCAACACCCGTTAGATTGGAAATTGCCTAGAAAACCAGTCCGAAGGGATGTCGCAC
>PPYE01338084.1_pt1 | contig 31443 bp, 37 predicted proteins | sample 1559881 | NCBI WGS metagenome assembly PPYE01 (sample SAMN08240022, study PRJNA423297) | Human gut metagenome, whole genome shotgun sequencing project.
GGCAGGCCATGCTGCTGTACTTTCAGGGATACCGCGTAGCCCGCATTGCTGAAATGCTGGGCGAGAAAGTTGCAACCGTACACAGCTGGAAGAAGCGCGACAAGTGGGGCGAATATGGCCCGCTGGATCAAATGCAGCTCACCACTGCCGCGCGTTACTGCCAGCTCATCATGAAGGAGCAAAAAGAAGGGAAAGACTTCAAAGAGATTGACCTGCTGGCGCGTCAGTCAGAACGCCATGCCCGCATCGGCAAATTTAACGACGGCGGAAACGAAGCCGATCTGAACCCCAACGTGGCGAACCGCAACAAAGGCCCGCGCAAGCCACCGGAAAAGAACGTATTCAGCGACGAGCAGACCGAAAAGCTGCAGGAGATTTTTCACAGCTCGATGTTCGCTTATCAGCGCCACTGGTGGGAGGCAGGCAACCGTCACCGCATCCGTAACCTGCTCAAATCGCGCCAGATCGGGGCAACCTTTTACTTTGCCCGTGAGGCGCTAATTGACGCTATCACCACCGGGCGCAACCAGATTTTCCTCTCAGCGAGTAAGGCCCAGGCGCACGTCTTTAAGCAGTACATCATCGACTTTGCCAAAGAAGTCGATGTGGAGCTGAGAGGCGATCCGATGGTGCTACCCAACGGTGCAACGCTCTATTTCCTCGGAACCAACGCCCGCACCGCACAGAGCTACCACGGCAACCTGTACCTGGATGAATATTTCTGGATACCGAAATTCCAGGAGCTGCGCAAGGTGGCCTCCGGCATGGCGATCCATAAACGCTGGCGGCAAACCTACTTCTCCACCCCGTCGAGCCTGACGCACAGCGCCTATCCGTTCTGGTCCGGCGCGCTGTTTAACCGGGGCCGCGCCAAAGCCGACAAGGTGGACATTGACCTGACCCACGGCAGGCTGTCCCCCGGCCTGCTCTGCCCGGACGGACAATACCGCCAGATTGTCACCGTTGAGGACGCGGTGCGCGGCGGCTGCAACCTGTTCGACCTCGACCAGCTGCGCATGGAGTACAGCCCGGACGAATACCAGAACCTGCTGATGTGCGAATTTATCGACGATCTCGCGTCGGTGTTCCCGCTCAGTGAGTTGCAGGCGTGCATGGTGGACAGCTGGGAAGTATGGGCCGATTTTCAGGCCCTGGCCCTGCGCCCGTTTGGCTGGCGTGAAGTCTGGATCGGTTATGACCCGGCGAAGGGCACGCAGAACGGTGACAGCGCCGGGTGCGTGGTCATGGCCCCGCCAACGGTGCCGGGCGGCAAGTTCCGTATTCTGGAGCGCCACCAGTGGCGCGGCATGGACTTCCGCGCCCAGGCCGACGCTATCAAGCAACTCACCCAGCAGTACAACGTGACCTACATCGGCATTGACTCAACGGGCGTGGGCCACGGCGTTTATGAGAACGTGAAAGCGTTCTTCCCTGCCGTGCGCGAGTTCGTCTACAACCCGAACGTGAAAAACGCCCTGGTGCTCAAGGCGTACGACATTATCAGCCACCGCCGCCTGGAGTTCGACGCCGGGCACACCGACATTGCGCAGTCATTCATGGCAATCCGCCGGGCCACCACCGCCAGCGGCAACCGTCCAACCTACGAAGCCAGCCGCAGCGAAGAAGCCAGCCACGCAGATTTGGCCTGGGCAACGATGCACGCGCTGTTTAACGAACCGCTGCAGGGCGAGGCCGCCAATACCAGCAACATTGTGGAGATTTTTTAATGAAACCAACGCTTATCAACCTGTTTTCAGATGCCTGCCTCAGAACTGGTGCTACTCCGTTCAACTATCAACTTTGCTGGAATGCAGGCGCACGTGGCACACGCAGGGTGCTGACCAAAATGCGCCAGTGTGGCGCTGACTGGTTTTTCTCACTTGAGGCGCTGTCTGATGCGTTAGCCACCGGACGAAACCAAATTTTCCTGGGGTGCGGTAATGGTCATTCGCAGGCTAACAGGGCCTACATCAATGCGCTGCTGGCGAAAGCCCAGCCACAGCTGCAAATCCATGTATTGCGTATGACAGACCACTATCTGGAACTGACCAACGGCGCATTCATCTACTTTATCGACCCGGATAGCCACTGCGCAGCGCTCCATGGAAATGTCTACGTGTCAGAGTATGCCTGGGCCGACTCGCCTAAAAATGTTATTGCGCTTGCCAAAAGCCTTTCAATGCACGCCCGATACCACGCGACCTACTACACCACCCCCAGCCGCAACCCGGAAGCGTGGCGGGAATACCAAAAGCTGCTCACCAGCAACAACACAGCCAACCTTATTTTTACCGCAGAGGACGCCGCAGCATCAGATGCACCTCTGTTTGATGACAACTGGCTGGAGCAAATGAAAAAAGAACTGTCAGCAGAGGACTGGAAAATGACGTTTATGTGCGAATGGCCACAGGCTGACAAGGAGCTGGGAGCATGAGCAATCTTGACTGCCAATCCCCGGCTGCCACTGCTACGCCTGCAGAAGCTACCGCGCCGCATAATTCCGCCATGTCTGCGGAGGCGTTCAGTTTTGGCGACCCGATTCCGGTACTGGACCGCCGCGAACTGCTGGACTACGTGGAATGCGTGCAGATGGATAAATGGTATGAGCCGCCCGTGAGCTTTGACGGACTGGCCCGCACCTACCGCGCCGCAGTGCATCACAGCTCACCGATTGCCGTAAAGCGTGACATTCTCAGCAGCACCTACATTCCGCATCCGTTGCTCAGCCAACAGGCGTTTACCCGTTTCGTGCAGGATTATCTGGTGTTTGGCAACGCCTACCTGGAGAAGCGGACCAACCGCCTCGGCGGTGTGCTTTCCTTAGAACCGGCCCTGGCGAAATATACCCGGCGCGGCGTGGACCTGGACAGCTACTGGTTTGTGCAATACGGCATGACCACGCAGCCCTATGAGTTCACCAGCGGCAGCGTTTTCCACCTGATGGAGCCGGACATTAATCAGGAGATTTACGGGCTGCCCGGCTACCTGTCCGCCATCCCGTCAACGTTGCTCAACGAGTCCGCCACGCTGTTCCGCCGGAAGTATTACATCAACGGCAGCCACGCGGGTTTTATCATGTACATGACTGACGCCGCGCAGAACCAGGAGGATGTGAACAATATCCGCCAGGCAATGAAAAGCGCCAAAGGGCCGGGCAACTTCCGCAACCTGTTTATGTACTCGCCCAACGGCAAAAAGGACGGGATTCAGATCATCCCGCTGTCAGAGGTGGCGGCAAAGGATGAGTTTCTGAATATCAAGAATGTGAGCCGCGATGACATGATGGCGGCGCACCGCGTGCCGCCGCAGATGATGGGCATCATCCCCAACAATACAGGCGGCTTTGGTGATGTGGAAAAAGCCAGCCGTGTCTTTGTCCGCAACGAGTTGATGCCACTGCAGAAGCGCCTGCAGGAGCTAAACGAATGGATCGGGGAAGATATAATCCGGTTTGAAGCTTATTCTCTTGAAGGAAACGATGCATAAACAAAGAGGCGCTGTATTAGCGCCTCTTACTTAATTCAACGATTTAAGGCTTTGATAGCTGCCAGTGTTGCTCTATTGACAGGAGTATATCTGGCAATTCTCGCAGTTGATGTAAAAAGCCCTCGATCACATGCTCATGGGTGTGCCCATGACCGATGCAGGTTCGCAGAGCGCTATCAACCCTGAAGTCGCCACCAAAAGCGATTGTTGCTTTCTCATTCACATGAGCAAGCGATAATTCATTAATCAGAAAGCAAATAACCTGCTCTAAGCAGACGAAGCGGTTGTTCAAAGCTGCTTCCTCGATAAAGCCCGTATCTGCGATTGCTTTCAAAAAACGCTTATCTCCTGAAAGCAATAAATCATGGTGATTCAGCAAGCCTTGAACCAGGCGCATCTCCCCCTCGTCAAGATTGTCAAAATTGTTCTGGAGCGAGATCAGCCTAGGGTCAGTAATTACCTCACCAAACAATAAAAAACTACCTTGCGCAAGGCAACTTTGTACGCGTGCGATAGCATCAGCGCCATAGCGACGCACTGCAGCCTTTCCTCGAAGTTGATAAACTAGTGTATCTAAAACAAATAGTTGGCCGTAGTTTCTTGCGAGTAATTTGCAACCATCAGCAAGCAGATCAAGTTGGGCCAATTTCAGTACTACATCATTATCAAGTAATACAGCCACTGGCACTACACCTCGATGTTGTTCATTCTGCAAAGCATTTCGAACTTATCTTCTGATACCTTTTCTTCATCAACGAATTTAAGAAAGGTGCGGTTTGCTTGCTCAGGCCAAGTCAAATCAGGGTAAAGAAGGTTGAGCGCGCTAAAACATACCGGATAATAATTACCGCCATTACGACCCATTGTCTTAGCGTAATTTAGGGCTACATGACCAGGATCAACCTGATTTTGGCGGGCAATGCGCATTGCACCATCAGCCAAGACATCTGCACTCACCCTATAGTGGCTATAAAAGGCCGCATCTGGTCGACCATTTAATAATTCTATCGCAAAGCTGTTAGCCTCTCTCTCTTGAGGATTATCAACATCATCTTCGTTGATTTTCTCATCAATCAGCAGTGAGTTCCTGTCAAGGTGCCCACAGGCAATATGCCCTAATTCATGAGCCAGACTGAATAAGAGAGCACTTGCATGCTTATGCCTTTTGGTGAGAGCGATGACCGGGCGTTCAGACACTTTGATAGCAACGGCATCCATTTTTTTCCTAGCCGGAATTTCTGGCATGTAAAGCACAGGAATCCCCATAGACCAAGAAAACTCTAACAGGGCCTGATAATCCACCCAAGGTTTACCGCTGGATAAAATGAAATGCCTAATCTCTCCAGCTGTTGGGAGTTCTTGGTAGTCATTTTTTGCGACAGCGGCTGCAATTTTAGCCATCCCATCTACAACTGCCGTTGCAGCCTGAAGCTCTACTACGGGCTTGTTGGCGGCATGTTTATACCTGCGAACTGATTCATTAAATTTCAGCGGCGCAGTAGGATTAATGACAGTATTGAGATCCAGATTGGCAAATTTTGCCAACCCTAAAATTACCTGTTGGCTGATACTCGGCGATTGGTTCAACGAGTCATCCCACCAATCGGGAAGAAGCTTTGCTAAGCCGTCAGCCAGACGCCCGTCGAGGGTTCTGACACGACTTAAAAAAGCATTAAGAGGTTTTTGATGGATAGCTACAGTCATCTCCGCCCCTCCTTATGTTGTTAATTCTGATAGTTGATTTCTGCTCACAGTATAACCTGCGCACTAATTCTTCACACGTAATTTCTACCACCCCATACTTGCGCGTACAGCGCATATCTACCCCGTTGCGCGCGCTCGTATCCCCGCCACGCCTGCCCGCTTTATGTAGTGGTTTTCATGCGCCTGCATGACATAAGCAAAAGCCCGCCATTCCTGGCGGGCCTCCGCTAAAACGATCCTTAAACGATCATGCGGATTCATGCAGCATAGACATGCACCACAGCGCATTTAATCAAACAGGGAATAATTCGCGTCAAATTCATCGCTGCACTGCTCTACCCTGGTGACTTCCATCAAAAACCCTAGTCCGTCATACAACGATACGGGAAAATCCAGCTCAAGCCAGAAGCAGTCTTCATAGGTGCGGCCCAACCAAAAACCTCCGCCACACTCCTTTGGGCGTTGAAAGAAGACCCAGCCGCCAGGGGTAAACCGTTCCAGAACCTGGCCCCGATAGATAATCTGGTGATTACTGTCTTTTTTCCCCATGGCTAACGCCTCGCTACTCTCGTTGTTCAACCTTGCTGACGTCAGAATCAAGTCCTGACGCCAGCAACGTTCCTTAATGCAGCCAGCTGTCGTCTTCCCAAACCTGCTGCATAATTTCCATCACTCGCTTTTTGTCTTCATCAAGCTTTAAGCCGCTCAGCTCAACGCCATTTGCCGAACCTTTGCGAATGCGGATCGCTGTCTTTGGATAGATGGGCTGCAGGTTTCTATAAAGCTCGGCTTCCAGAGCGTCCAGTGTTGTCTGGCTAATCTTCTGCTCTTTATCGATCATTATTTCAATACGCATATCATCTCGCCTGGCTATCGAGTGGGGAAGCTGAAAAAACAACGGAGAACTGGCGGTTGCGAATGATAGTGCCTGCAGCAATTTCCGCGATTAGGTTGATAGCAATCTCCCTGTCACGCTCCTTACAAACACCTTCCGAAACCAACCTGGCGATGAGTTCAACACGTTCCAAGCGGACAATTTCTTTCAAATCGGTATCCATTACTCCCCCAAACCATACCACTGTATATAATCACAGTACACCGGAAACATTCACATAGCAACTATCAGAATAAAACTATGCGAATCATCACATTGATATGATTAGTTATAATTTCATTTAGTTACCGATTTGTGCTCTTAAGCAGGAAGAATCAGTACCACTGCCGCCATTTATCATCTTCCTGCAGACGCTGGTTGCGGTAGAAAATACGCAGCCCGGCCCCGGACGGAATGCTGCCGCCACGCAAAAGCAGATCCACCTCTGTTTCACTCGCTTCAAACCCTCTGGACCTCAACTCAGCGTCGAGCTGCTGACGCTGCTGATCGTTAATTTCCTGTTTGTACCCTTTCCGCCGCTTCGGTTTTACCAGCCTCAGCCTGGCTGTCAGCTCCCGCCGTTCCTTCGCACTCAGATCGTGAAGGTCCAGCTGTTCCTCTGTCTCTCCGGTTTCAGGTAATTCGCCCCCTGATTGGTTCAAAATTTCAACAGGGGGACAGTTATTGCCACGAGTCCAAGGGGCGCAAGCGCCCTGGTCGGCTGCCGCCTCCTGAACGTCAACAGCCTTACGAATCATTTTCCACTTGATTGCGTGCGTGCAGATCCGGCCCTCAACAATCGGGGACCAGATGCCATAAATGCGAATACCGTGATCGCCGTAGGCGCTCGGCTCGTCGTTAAGCTCGTATGCCGTTCTGACAAGATGATGTTTACGGGGAACCAGCACGCCGCCCTGCTTCATGATGTAGGTAGCAAAGCACCCCGCATCCGCAGCCGCCAGCACGGCGTCCAGACGAGCATTTTCCAGAACCGGCGCACCTGCTTTTTTATCGCCCTGCGCTCTGCCAGCCTGGCCTGCCAGCAGGCGCAGCTCACGGTATGCCTGGCGGCCCGGAATGCCGAAGAAACGGAACTGCTGAACGCGGTGCAGTGACGCCCAGGCGGTAACGTGCTCCGCGCTGTCCCGCAGTGATCTGCCCGTTTCCTTGCTGACTTCTTTAGCCAGCCCGCGCCCGTCGATGTTCTTGCTGATGTATTTAGCGATGTAACTGGTCGGCGTGCCCTTGCGTGGGTTGATCAGCTCAGATTTGAAGCGCGGCCCGGTATTTTTTCCCAGCTCCTCACGGTCTTCACGGATGGCGAATTTTCGCAGCAGCGCGGTGATGGAACGGCGGTCTTTTTTGCGCATGAAGCACAGCAGGTGCCAGTGTACAGTGCCATCATGATGTGGCTCAGCAACCCGGACGCCATACCAGCGCAGCCCAGCCTTGTGCATGGCCTTGCGGAATGCCGCGAAGGTTTCAACCAGATAATCACTGCTTTGCCGGACCGTTTCGCTTGTCCACTTCGGGTTTGGCCTGCCGTTGTTGAGGGTGGCATGGAAGCGGGACGGGCAAGTGATGGTATAGAACACGGCGCAGTCACTGCGCATTTCAGCAATCAGCTCGAGCCCTTTGACGCAGGCCATCATTTCGTTGCGGCGGTGGGCCGGGTTACTGTTGCTGGCATTCACCACGTCTTCCATGTCCAGCGTGTCGCCGTCGGCGTTTACCAGCTCATGCGACTTGAAAAACTCCAGTGACTTGCGGCGCTGTTCGCGCTTATGGATCACAGCTTCATAGCTGACATACGGGGAGGCTTTCTTGTTGACCAGGCAAACGGCGCGAAGCTGTTCCTCTCGCCACTCGCAGCGCATCTGCCACAATTTGCGATACCACCAGTCCGCGCAAAGCATACGCGCAAGCGATCCCGGTATGAGGTCATAAGGCACAGGCTTGCGACGGCGGCGCTTTCGGCGCAGTTGCTCAAACGCTGGCGGGATCACATCCAGCCGCATTGCTTCAGCAGCCACCCTTTCCCACGCCTGGCGGATTTCTTCGGGTTTCACGTCGTCCGTGACGAAAAGATCACCACAGGCCGCATCCAGACACATGCTCATGTGTGCCGTAACCAGCGTAGACAGGCGTTTTACCTGGTCCTGACTCATTTCAGGCAGGACCAGCAGCCCCTCCAGACCATCATGGCTTGCCATAAACCGGAATGAAGCAGACACCTGGCTGTCACGCACCCGCGCCAGGCGTTCAAGGCATGGCCTGATAGTTTCGCGCAGATAGCGAGAATAAGCCTTTGCCCGGCCCAGTCCATAAAAGTATTTAATCCGCTCCAGCAGTGGCTTGCTGATGTGGGACGGTTCAGCGCTAACATCAGCGATAATCACCAGGTCGGGATTAACGCGCTGCTGCTCACGGGCCATTTTTGCCCGGCTGATGAGGTTATCCTGCTCCATTTCTCGCTGGACAGGATCACGGGATTCATTGAAGAAGTAACGCTCCCAGACCTCATCACTCAGCGCCTCGCGGCGCAACTGCTCCTGCTCATTGTCGGCAGCGTACAGAGTGATCAGGTTTGAAAGTGCTGAACCCGGCGCAACGTCTGCCGCATCCTGATATGGATTGATTGCAGTTTTGTCTGCATTCCATGAATAGAGGTAATCGCTCATGCAATCTCCAGCTCGAGCTGGAAAGGCTGTAGCCCTTTCGCTATCCATTCAGGGATCGTGGGCGGCTGGACCGCCTCAATTGCGCTTTTAAGAATGGCGCAGCGGTTTTTAAGAATGGTTGCGGTAAGTTCCTTTTCAGACAGGCCACGAGCATATTCCGCCTCACGAATTGCCCGTGTCAGTTCAGGGTATTTGGTATTGAATTTTGGAACGTTACAGGCGAGGTTTGTACTGTCTGCAGTCGCTAACGGATAGTTTCCCATTACACGCCCATCAAGCATACGCAGCCCATGTATCTGGGTCTGGAAACTGAATTTGCAGTAGATGGTTTCAAAAGCATCCTGCATCCGGCGGTGCCAGTGCGGAGTCCTGATTGCTGCGAACTCACCAGAGGACCCAAAACAGACGCGAGGCCATTCACGGCAAAGCTCAACAAGCCGATCGATAGACTCATGAAGATGCCAGACAGGCACAGCTTTACCGCGCAACATTGCCGGCACCTGCCTGATCAGCGCGTCATTATCCTTTTCCCCTCCTTCCACTACATCGGGAATGACATAAAAGCCCACTTTCGGATGGTGATAATAAGCCAGCAGCCATTGATAGAACTTCGCCCAGTCGATCACCAGGCCGCGCTTCCACGCTGAAAAAGCACCATTATCAATACCGACCAGATCGGCAAATTTGATAGATGCGTCAATTTGGTCCGGCCTCGCATAAGAAACGAAAGCGCCAGCTCTGTTCACCGCAATGCGATGAACATCACCAGCACTTCCCCATACAGGCGTGCCATGAAAATGATGCACTGCAGGCTGTTGCTTCGTCACGCCCGTGCCTCGACAACACCCGCGCAGGTATGAACATTTGCGCAGTGAACACGGTTAGAGCGCAGCACCCGGGAGACTGCGATAATTTCAGCTGCGGACTTACCCTCTCCAGCGTCAACGCCCATGCTCCGTTTGGTTGTGATGCGGTGCAGGATGAAGTTTCGGTAAAGCGAGCGCGTCAGCGAGGTGTCACTGTTTGAAACGACAACCGGGTGCCCTTCTGATGAGCGGCGCTCAAGAATTGAGGCCAGGTGATACTGGTCATCCTCGTTAAAGCCCGCAGTGTGATATGCAGTGAAAGTGCCGTCATACGGTGGATCGCAATAGACCACATCGCCCGCCTGCAGCATTGCCAGCGTTTCGTCATAGCTGGCACAGATGAACGTGGCCCGGCGGGCCTTTTCGGCAAAGGTGAGGATTTCGGCGTGAGGGAAATAGGGCTTTTTATAGTTGCCAAACGGAACATTAAATTGCCCGCTCAGGTTGTAACGGCACAGCCCGCGATAACAATGACGATTCAAATATAAAAACAGTGCCGCGCGCTCCAGCGCAGTCAGCGTCGTATCAATATTGAATCGCAGGCGGTTTTGATAATAGCTTTCAGCATTATTATCTTCGCTGAAAAATACCAGCGCACATGCAATTAACGCCTCAGTGTGCAGTGCAGCTTTCTGATAAAGGTTGATCAGGTCGGCGTTAATATCCGCGACAAGATAATGAGGATAGTCTGTCGCCATCATCACAGCGCAAGAACCTGCAAACGGCTCAACCAGGCGAGAACCGGCAGGCAGGTGCTGCATCAACTCAGGCATAACAGCGGTTTTATTGCCCGCCCATTTCAGGATGGTGCTCATACAACACCTCCGTTGTAGTGCTTGCCTTTCAGTTCAGCGATTTCCTGACATGTGATGCAGCACTGCACGCCCGGAATAGCGCGGCGGCGAGCTGGCGGGATCGGCGCATCGCAATCAATGCAGAGAACACGGGAAACGCCCGGCCCTTTGGCGCGGGCGTTGTGGATGTGCCGCTGGAGGTCGTCTTCCACGCGCTGCTGCACGAGGTCCATTGAATCTGCCATCAGTGGATCTCCTGCGCTTCGTTCTGGATGGTTTCAGCAGCGTTACGCAGCAGCTCTGCAGCTTCGGTGCCGTTGAGTTTGCCGCGGGTGATATGCACCGCCAGTTTTTCCAGATGAGCAGCAAATACATCAGCGCGGCCCCGGCGCTCTTCCATGCGCGCCTCGGTCAACATCAGGTTAAGCCCGGCATCATCTGGTCCGGTTTTGGTGGTTCGGGTTTCAATATTTCTCATTGTGTTTCTCCTGAATTTGGGCAAAAAGAAGCCCGGCGGGTTTACGCCATTAATTTCTGGTTTGGTTTAATTTGGCATGGTCAGCCGTTTAGGAAATAAGCTCACCGCTGCACGAATAACGTTCATTGCCTTTATCAGCTCCCGCTTTTCGTCAGTCGTCAGCTCACTAATTTTGACGCTGTGACGCTCCGCCGGAATATTAGCCATATAATATATGGCGGCTAATGCTCGCTTGTTCTGTTTATTATTTACGTCCCGTGGGTCGTTCATATCCTTAATAAACCGCTCAAGCTCGGATTCAATGTTGCTTCCAAATACCTTTGCCCTTAATTCCGCTATGTGGTTCAACCCGTCATAGCGTTCACCTGGGCTTATCGTGCGAGTCGTTGCAGCACCTTCAATAGCCATGGTTTCCCCTGTTTGATGGTTGACAGGTCAGCCAGCAATTCAGCCTGCGAATGGCACGGGTGCCAGCGCTTGCCATCTTTGCCTGCAATCCAGCCATGACCGAAGTGCATTCCTGGGCTTTTCTTAACAAGCAGTGATGCAAATGACGGTTCGTTACTCAGCATAAACACCTCAAATCAAACCGAATGAAGCGCCCAGGCCCGTCACGGTATCTACCGCACTTGCCATCGCCGGGCTTGTCTGCAGCCTGGCGTGCATAGAAACAGCCGTCAGCGCCATCAAACGAGTAACAGAGTTGATGCTGTCAATAACCTGCCGACGGCTGGCGGTGGTCTGTGGCTCACCAGAAACAGCGCTAGCAGCAACACGTCCGATCTCTGCTGTAGCATTCAGCACGTAATGCGGCATCTTCTCGCTTGCCACTTCGTTCAACGGGACACACGGCAGACAGTGAATCTGTGCCAGAAATCCATCAACCAGAGTTGAGTCCTCAGTGAGATCAGTAAGCAGCCAGATTTCCGGCGCGGTGAGCTGGTGCGGCTGTTCCGGGTTCAGCTTGTTGCGCAGTGTCTGAACGTTCATTTCTGCACGCTCTGCCAGCTTTGCCATGTTATGGCGTAAGGCGAAGGCCCGGCAGGCTTCATCAAAGTGCGGTTGTTTGGAAATACGATAATCAAACATGTTGCATCCTTAAAATTCACATAAAGTGAATTACGCGCCAACGATGATTTGAAAACGGGAGTGGCCCAATGCATCACGGACCTGTTTTTCTTTCCACTGCGCGTAAAGGATGCGGACACGACCACCCGCACGGACACGACCCGGCTTGATTACGCGGGGTTCAATAGGCAGACAGGGGCTGTTGCCAGTTGTCCAGCGGCGAACGGTACTAAGAGAAACGCCCTCCAGAGAGGCGAATTCTTCTGGATAGACTTTCTCGCGTGGGATTTTGACGATTGTAATTTCACTAGCCATGTTGCATCATTCCCAGTTCGTTAATGTTTGTCACAGATTGCTAACGATTAGCAGCGATTGCCATCAGTGACTTCGACTTTAGAAAAGTTACAGCTTAAAAATGCTGTAGTCAACATGGAATACCAATATGAAGATAGATTTAAGCAAAGTTGATAATGTTAAGGTCTTGGATCGCATCTGCGAGGTTTACGGCTTTACTCAAAAAATTCAGCTAGCAAATCACTTCGATATTGCTGCCAGTTCGCTCTCGAATAGATACCGCAGGGGCCCGCTATCATATGATTTTGCTGTGTATTGTGCTCTTGATACTGGAGCAAGCATTAGTTGGTTAATCACTGGAGAGGGGCCGAAATTTAGTGGCGAGCCTATCCAAAATCTCACACCAGACACTCTTGCGATTCCGTACTTCACGCTTTTAGATGGCGAAATTCACAATACGAGCACTTTCACTGTATCCCCTATGCTATTTGGGAAACCTTTAACCGAACCGATGTGCATCACTCTGGACAATCAAACTTATTTCATTGAGCGTTCAGCACCTTTGTCTGATGGCCTATGGCTCATTGATATTGAGGGGGCGGTTAGTATTAGGGAGCTAACTGTCCTACCAGGTAAAAGGTTGCATGTTGCAGGTGGCAAAGTTCCGTTCGAATGTGGTGTTGAAGAAATTACTAAAGTCGGAAAAGTGATTGGGAAGTACAGCGAGGTTAACTAATGGCTGTTCGAAAGAATCAGACTGGCGGCTGGATTTGCGAGCTATACCCCAATGGCCCGAAAGGTAAGCGCATCAGGAAAAAATTCGCCACAAAAGGTGAGGCGCTAGCTTTCGAACAACACACCATCCAAAAGCCCTGGAACGACGAACCAGAAGATCGCCGCACGCTCAAAGATTTAGTTGATGCCTGGTATAGCGCCCACGGTATTACACTCAAGGATGGCGAAAAACGAAAAGATGCAATGCATCACGCCTTTGAGTGCATGGGTGAACCTCTGGCGCGAGACTTTGACGCGCAGATGTTTTCACGTTACCGCGAAAAAAGAATCACGGGGAAATTCGCTCGTTCTAATCGTGTCAAAGAGGTTTCCCCTCGCACGGTCAATTTAGAGCTGGCCTATTTTCGCGCCGTATTCAATGAACTGAGCCGCCTAGGTGAATGGAAGGGTGAAAATCCTCTAAAAAACATGCGTCCTTTTCGCACTGAAGAAATTGAAATGGCTTGGCTCAATAAGGACCAGATATACCTTTTGCTTGATGAGTGCTGCAGGCATGAGCACCCCGATCTGGAAATGGTTGTTCGAATCTGCCTTTCAACAGGTGCGCGATGGTCTGAGGCCGAAGGACTGCGAAAAAGCCAGCTGACAAAATATAAAATCACCTACACGTACACAAAAGGCCGGAAAAACCGTACCGTTCCGATAAGCAAAGAACTTTACGATAGGCTTCCAGCTGATAAAAAATCCCGCCTGTTTGCTGACTGCTACGGCGCATTTCGTTCTGCCCTGGAGAGAACCGGTATTGAATTGCCTGCCGGGCAATTAACCCACGTGTTACGTCATACATTCGCCAGCCACTTTATGATGAATGGCGGAAACATACTTGTGCTTCAGCGCGTTCTTGGGCATACCGATATTAAGATGACGATGCGTTATGCGCACTTTGCACCGGACCATTTAGAGGATGCGGTGAAACTTAATCCTCTGGCATAAGGATACAGGGCTAGCCCCTATATCCTTTTTCGCAGATCAAATCTGATTATCTATCTTGCTTATGAAGAAATCATAAGGGTTTGCTCCAGGCATCCCCTTCATTACTTCAGCGATAGTACCAGCAGCTCGCACAAACTCACCCTTTGCTTTTGCTATCTCACCTTTGTTTGATAACCTTCCCGCAACTCCAGGTTTGAGCATTAATATGAACTTGGCAAATAACCTTAACAAATCCTTCCAAAGTATACAGGCCGCTTCTTTATGAATAGTTGCATTGAATCCAATTTGATATGGAGAAAGTATTTTCCCATTAAGGAGCGTTTCCAATAATCCACTCATCGCGTGGACAGTCATGAAAGCGCTTCCCCTTTCATTCAGGAATGATAACAAGTCTATATCGTCCTGTTTCAGTTGTCCCTGCTTGCTATTCTCTTGAAGTTCAGACTTAAGAAGGTTTGCAGCTTCGTTCAACGAGTATACAAACAATACATGTTGTGCAGAAATTGTTTCATTAAAAGCAACTTTATAATGGTCATCCTGTTCCCATATCTGCATTTTATTATGGTAACTATCATACGGGCTGCCATGCCATGCGGTTAAAGCTTGTGCCGCTGTATGAGAATCAATTTTGTTCTTCTTATTAGTAAACACATGACCGCGCAACCCACCATCGTACTCAGCAATTTTTAATTTTTTAAACTCATCACGCAATCGCGTTTGGATATTATCATTAGCTCTAAAATCAGACTGAATGACTTTATTTTGGCTGTTATTGAATTTTGTAATCGACCTTACTGTCTCTTTATTCTCACATTTAATAAACCTGACACCGACTTCGATATTTGATAAATCAACACCCGCATCCAGCTCACCAAGTGAGCCTGTTGTTTGAGCACCATTTACAATACCAATCCCAGTAATAGATTTTATAGCTGTTCCATTTTCAATATCGAAATCATGAACTAACGCAGTAATTCCATTATTGAAAACGAAGAAATCTTGTGGAGAGGATTGCGCGGAAAGCTGTATACCTGCATTTATCACCTTGTCCGAGTCTTTATTGTTTGCCCCCATAAAACCACGGACATTGGGATTGTAAAGCCCTGCCCCCACATAATCTCTGTAGAGATTAGCCAGCCACTGACCGTTGACAGTCGTAATGAATGTTTGCCAAGACGCATCTTGCATCAAGAATCCTCTGCGAGGTTCCTCAAACTCGAATTTGTCTGCAACAGAAATCGCCTGTGATGATGAACGATAGAAACTATCCAATGTTTCTAGACCCACTTCTCTAAATTGCAATGCGATGTTTTTAGCTACTTCGCCATACTTATCTAACTGAGTGCGAACGCCAGCCACACACCGCCCCATGTCTGTCTGTATTGTTTTGTTCTCTGGGCAATTGTGGATATACCAAACATGTATTGCTCGAATGGCACCTTCGCGGATCGCTTCTCTCGCATCTAAGATATGAGGCGAAACCCCTGCTGGCAAATCGGCCTCATCGGTTGAGAGTAAAACAGCCATTGCATGTCCAAGATCAGTCCCTTTATTACCTTTAGCGCTCACCCGAAGGGCTTGGGATTGGTACGCTTGGCAAACAACTATGATTCCCATATCCCGGTTGACGTAAAGAATATCTATTTTGGCATCACCACCTCCGCCAGTTACAGCAGGCATCAAGGTAGCAATAGGATCATCGATTCCGAAACACAACTCCATTCCAAATGCAGCGATTTTGTTCTCAACAAACGGGTCAAGATCATCCCGCTGGTTTAAGGCTTGCATGAACTGACTATCTTCAAAAGACGCGTATGCCATTCTGTGTGTTATCCTCATAACCATCTGGAAAATAATTGTAATTTTGAATCCAAAACTACTGTCAAAGCAATCTTAAGAAGATGACCGTGCTCACGGATTTTCAGAGTGGCGATGAAATGGCGGTGCAAATGAAGAATGCAGACAATCGGTGATAATTCATGACAACACAACACGCTGATTTTAAACGCAAACTATTGATTTTCGGTTGTTTCGACAGGAACTCATAATCGCTTGGTCGCTGGTTCAAGTCCAGCAGGGGCCACCAAATAAAACAAGGAGTTAGATGAGCAATCATCTGACTCCTTTTTCGTTTTATACGAATCGGGTCAGGTAATGGGTCAGGTAAGGAATTGCCTCCCTGCCCTCTTCATCTCGCTGCCAGCATCCCCGGATAGTGCTTCGCCACGATATCATTCATCTTTTCTGTCAGGTCGATACGTTTAAAAGTGATGTGCGCGGTTCCTTTCTGGAAGTAACGTATACTGAAAAAATCATCTTCGTAAATATCCTTCGAAGGGTTATCCCGAATATGTTCCATCAATCGAGTAGTAACATCGCCACGGTTATCGGGTATCGGTTTACCATCCAGCAGAAATAACATTCGTTCCAGGTCCGCTAATTGATCCCGCCGCCATCCCCAGTTCAAACTAAATCCCCAGCGGCTATGCGTCACCAGATTGTTGACGATGATCTTTTTACCAAAGCTGCAGGGACTATTGGTTTTGTAATCCCATGACAGCCCTTTGAAGACATTGATAATGCCACGCTCAAACACATCCATTTTGTTCAGATGTAGCTGCTCAAAAGTACTGAGGATATTTGCCTCGCTGATGGCGGGCAGATCCCCCTCCTCCAGGTTCTTATGCCACTGGTCACGGGCCTGAGCATCCATCAAGGCCATCATGCCAGACTTCAACATCAAGTCTCGCCAGATACTACGGTCAATATTGCGGGTAACGGAAGGCAGCGCTTTGTCTACCTTTTCGGTCATCCAGCTATCGTAACGGTGCCCGGCCTTCATCGCCCAGTCTTGCGCTGTGCCACCGCCAATTTCTGAGGTTAGCCGTGAAATGGCATCAAGCTGCTGAATGAGTTGTTCTATCTGTTTCAGTGCGGCATCGCGGCCAGTCACTATGCGTTCAATACTGGTCGAGCAAATCAGCTCGCTATGATCGGTTAATACTTCAGCTTTAGTTTGCATGACATTTTGTCCTTAAAAAGCAAACGCGCCCGCCGGGTAATGGCAGGCGCATTATGCAATATGTAAACAAGGGAGAAAGCTCAGAAATTTAAATCAGGAAGGTTGTACGCAATATTCACCGTACTACGTTGTTACGGCTTTGCCGCAACAAGCCAGTTGCCTGCCGTGCTCGCAGAATATCTGCTGCCCGAAGATAAGGTGATTGTTCCTGCCAACTAAACCTTCTGCGATCGATACGAACAAGCTCGTATTTTTCCACCAGAAAGTTAACGGCATTGGCCAGCGTGATACCTGCATCGATATGTTCCTGTATAACGGATTCATCCCTGAACGGCGTGTCGTTCAGGGTCAGGCCGTAGTGTTGTTCCAGCAGGCGTGTCAGTAGAATTTGCCAGATAGCCACGGGTGACAGGCAGGGTTTTACCGCCCGCGAAGTTGCTGCAGATTGAGGTTTCATGCTTGCTCTCGTGAAAGTAATTAGCGCTTAGTGGGGTAAATGGCGATGTATACGTAGCCGCAACTGCCGAGGGTGTCGGCTTCGCAGGTAAAACCGGTGTGGTACAGGGTGACGCAATGAACGTGTAGGGGATTCAGTTCACCGGAGGTCAGCATCGATTCCATCTGGCTGATAAAGTGCGGGAATGTTTCATCCAGCTTCTGGCATTCGGCGTCACTGAACTTACCGGTGATACTGGCCCGGTCAGCTAGGTAGTGCAGCCGGTTGCCCTCCTGCACCAGACGTGTTCCCAGGCGCGGCGTGATATCGCGCTGCAAGCCCCAAGTGATGTTGCTCATTACAGTTCTCCACTATTGTCAGTTTAGGGTGATGCTCATCAGGCAGGCATAAGGCCCGTTGCGGTCCTGGCGGCGTTCGGCGTACACAGCCAGGACTCCTGTGATATCCGGAACGTCCCTGCCGGTGTAATGGCAGACGCTACCGTGCCACTGATATTTTCCGGTGCAGTAGCGAAAGATTCGGGACTCAGGATGCTGGCGGTATATCGTCATTGCCCGGCGTTTACTGATAATTTTCATGTCATACCTCACAGCAGACCGTGTTCTGCGAACGAATAGATTTGCCTGCCGCCGACAATCAAGTGGTCAGGGACGCGGATATCCACCAGCTGAAGCACCTGCACCAGTCGCTGCGTGAGGGTTTTGTCAGCCTGGCTGGGTGTTGTCTCACCAGAGGGATGGTTGTGCGCGAGTATCACCGCCGCCGCGTTGAAGTATAGGGCACGTTTTACCACTTCCCGGGGATGCACCTCGGTACGGTTAATCGTGCCTGTGAAGAGCGTCTCATGGGCAATCAACTGATTCTGGTTGTCCAGATACAACACACGGAACTCTTCCCGCTCAAGCGCGGCCATATGCAGTCGCAGCCATTCACGTACGGCGTGGGTAGAGGTGAAGGCCACGCCGGGCTCATGCAGGTGGCGGTCCAGAGCCCTGAGCGCCCGCTGAATGAGACGCCGGTCCTGTGGCGTCATCTCGCCGGGTAAAAAGGAAAGCTGTTTCATCTGTTGCTCCTTCGGTCAGTCGATAATACGCAGAATGGCGTGGGCCTCTGGATGCTGCAGGGCGTAGTCCCGCAGGCGGTAATAGTGTTCAGTCATGGCATCGCATTGGGTGCGACAGGCGTGATGGCTGTACGCAATCAGGCAGACAGCAATACCTGCGGCTTCTGCACTCATTTGGGCATCGTTGCCGTTCAGGCAATTAAACAGACGCCATATCTCATCATTGTCAGACTCGGGAGCCATAAACGCCCCGCCATTGCTGAGGGTGTAAAAGGACCAGATACCACCGCTGTAGGTCGAACAGAAGCGATCCATCCAGGCGAAAATACGGGGTTCCAGCGTTATCCACTGCGGGATAGCGCCAAAGTGCAGTGGCCAGAAGCGGATGCGTTGTTCGTCAGGTACTGGTGTTGCAGTAAGGTCTAATTGAGGTTCATTAGCGGATATCAATTCGCATTGAGTTTCTGTCGTCATGGATATTCTCCGTCAATAAAAAACGCCAGCGACGATGGCTGGCGTATGGGGGTATGCAGGAATGATGAATGGGTGTGGTCAGCAGGAGGATGCTCTGAGGATGCCATACTGCCGGATATAGCGGTTAAGTCCTTCACCGGCATCAGGTTCAAAACACCACGCCCGCCAGACCATTCGACCTTCAGCGTCACGAACCACCAGGCGGAAGTGACTGCGCTGGTCATCTTCAATAGAGATGTTTTGATACCGGCTGGTAACAGCTTCGGCCTGCTGTCGGGTGAAAGGTCCCGTTGGCAGTAATTGAAGTTCAGACATTCTGATAACCTTTAAAGACAAAGCCCCTGACGCAGACGCGTCAGGGGCTTTGAGAGAGTGTTGTTGTGCGGATTCAGTCAGAAACCCGTTTGCACCTTATACAAGCGCAAAGTTTTGCTGCCCCGGACAATCTTTACATACAGGGCATTATCTTTTGTGCCACGCACAAACCCGGCCTTCACATCCCCTTTGCAGTCGCCGCCGTCAAAAGGGATGTTAAGTCCGGTGTTAAATACCAGGTCAATAAGCCCGAAACTTAAATCTTCACAGGCTGGACCGGGCATGTCCTGAATCAGGGCAAACTTACGGTCATCACTGACATCGGCCATTGAGCAGACTGTAGTGTTGATGTCATTACCCTGGCACCAGTATTCCTGGCCGGGATTGTCTTTATCCATCAGACTTTCCGGAAGTTGCGCGGCACCGGCGCTGAAAGCCGCGAGCGAGAGAATTAAAGCCGGGATAACAGAGGTCACTATTTTTAGCATGGTCTTCTTCCTGAATAAATGCGAACCGGATTGCGCCAGATATACCTGCAAGCCATCTGGCGCGGTTAAAACATCTGTAACCAGATCCTCAACAGTTACCGGTTCGGCGGCAGAGTTCAGCCATACTCTGCTTTGCCACCCATTGCTGCAGCTCCCTATCTTTTTGAGAACGCTTAGCCTCCAGCGCGGCCTGTTGTTTGGGATTGACGCAGTTATCAGGCACGACCATCAGGGTGTTTGGTTTAAATTTTGTCCGGGCTAGTCGCACTGTCTCTGCCGGGTCATCAGTTCCACTCGCTCGCTGCTGCGCCTCGTCAAGCAATGCAGCCTGTGTATCAATCAGAACGAAACCACATGCCTTTCCCTCACCCTGGTAGACAGATGTCAAATCGGAGGAAGAACCACTGGCTGTTTTGAGCGCCAGTTTGCGTACCGTTTTAGTATTTTTATCGGCCAGAAAATAGCCTCCATTGTATCCCTGACGTAGCAGGAATTGCCGGGTCCAGGGATAATTATCGATCACTCTGGCACCATACAGCGCGTTGCTAAGGGTATGGTTGTCCAGACCATCAGCTGATTTCCAGCCATCTGCCTGCATGTACTGCCAGGCCTTAACCGTACCCACGATATTTTCAGCGGCTACTGGTAAAACTGTTCCGACGCACAGGCTGAGCGCCAGCGTGGTGGCAGTGAGTAATTTCATTTTTGCTCCTTAAAGGGTGAAAAACCGTCGTCACCGACAACGAAAAGTGAATGGAAAGTTTGAAAGTGAGGTAAAACCCGAAGAAAATCTGGGTGTGACAACAGGTTACGTACCTGTGTATCCGGGACAAAAAGCGCAGGGTTGAATGTGACCGTGTGAATATCACCCAGCGTGAAAACCGTTATATGTCCCTCATGTTCACCGGTCAGGTACCAGCAGCCGTCGCTGCACACCAGTCGATAGGGAGCCAGACCAGTGCAACGATGACCCTCTGCCAGTAGCGTTACCCGACGGTGTTCTGTGATGGCGCGAATAAGTCGCGTAAACACTTCAGGCCGTGCTTGCGTCCTGACGTTGGTGCTGTGCCAGATAAGGCAAGGAGACTCGCTGGCGCTCAACAGAGAGTTGACCAGTTGGTTGTCTATATCCGGAAAAAGCGCCTCCACACCGGACTGACGGACAAAGGTCTGCACCGTCAGCTCCCTCTGACGGCTGCCGGACAGCAGACGACATTGCCCGTTACGGAATTCCAGATCGAGATAGGCCAGACGCTCGCGAAAATCCCGACGCAATGTGCGCACTGACACGCCAAATTCGGCGGCCAGTGTCTGTATGATCAGCGTTTCTCCCGCCACAAGACGGCTGATAATCAGCGACAGCCGGACCGCGAGGCGCTCATGGCGGCGCTCAGACTGAGACATGAGAGGCGTTCTCCACCCTGTTAATGGACTGAAAATTAAGTGATTAGTGTAACGAGAGGGTCGGACAGGATACGGACAGCGGAAGCGGTATTTTTTCTGCAGGATGAATGCAATCAGAATGCGGCTTCATCGTCTTTTTGAGGAAAAAATGCCTGGAAATCGATCAACGAACGGACAGGAGGTGTCCGTATGCTGCCGGAGCTAACATCCGTTTGCCTCAAATCTGGAGAGCATAGCTTCCGCCATCACCCATAGCGCCCGGTTGAGCTTAACGTCGCCGTCAATGCCGCGCACGGCACGGGTATGCGTTCGCCCGCCTTTTGCACTCCGGCCACTGAGCCCACCCTTAATCAGGTTCTCCTGAATACGCTGGTATGTAGTCCACAGGTCATTGCTCTCATCCTGCCAGCGCCGGGGGGAAAGCACCTGAGGTGCTGTCACCGGCTGGTGGTCCTCACCGAAACGGTACGTCAGTGCAGCCTGAGCCAGAGCCTGTTGTGCCGGTGGCGACAGCATCAGAGACTGCATGGCATCCCGCTTCTCTTCCACACGGTCAAAAATCCCCAGGACTTCATAAGCCCCCTCAATCACCTGACTCACCACATCCCCTTTGTGCGGTACCCGCACCTCACCAAACGACTCGCCGCAGACGAGCCCGTTCTGGCATACCGTACGGAATAATCCCGGCAACATCTGATACGAGCTGGAACCATCATGGGAATTGAGCAGGATAATTTCCGGCACCTGTTTGCCGGTAATCTGCCCTTCGCGACGAAGGCGCAGCATGTGTTTCGTATGTTCGCGTCGTTCAGGATCACGAACACGGGTCTGGCAGGCAAAGAACGGCTGAAAGCCTTCGCGCTGCAGTTTTTCAAGTACAGTAATTGTTGGTATCCAGGTATACCGTGCGCTTCGTGACTCATGCTTCTCCTCACTGAAGACACTGGGCACCACACGAAAAAGTTCTTCGCGGGTTAGCGGACGGTCACGACGAATAAGATTTGCTGCGCCAAAGCGCGAAGCCAGACGGGTCATAAACAGACTCCTCATTACGGGAAAAACAAATAAAAGAAAGCCCTGCCGCAAAATCGCGACAGGGCTGAGGAAACTATGGATCAGGAGAGTTAAGTTTTCAGAAGAAGAAATTCCAGACGGCACGGGCGACCGATACCACGGTATCGCGTACAGCCTGGATTACTGTCCGCACCGGGGCCGGTATCAGGGGCAGGGAACTTACTGCGTCCAGTGCCGAGCCGACCGTTTCACCAAAATCGTCACGGGCTTTTTTATTAACGGCATCGGTACGAAGTGGAGCACTAAGTTGTACAGCCACTGGACTACTGGCCTCTCGTGGCAGGCAACGAATCATCCGTTCAGCCATCACCCGCAGCCCCCACTGCAAACGTACCGATACCGCGCAGACAGGGTTTACAGGTTGGAACAGCTCATGCAGCAGACAGATTTTACGGCTGATATTCTGCTTCTGCGCCGTGGACAATTGACCACTACCGCTGGTGGGTTCAGTCTTATCTGACTGGCTGATAATAAACAGCACCTTATGGCGGTAAGCCTCCCCAATAACCTGATGATAAAAGAGCTCATCCACTGCCAGCGCCCGGTCATCAGCCTTAATCAGCCACAACACCAGGTCAAGTCGGGGAAGTTGTTCACGGTACAGCGCAGCATACTCGGTATCGCGAGCGCCGCTTTCGCCCACGCCGGGCAGGTCCACGATGGTCATAAACCGCTCACCGACTTGCAGACGAAATTGCAAAGGTTCACGGGTACAGGCTGCCACATCGCTGACCGGCGATACTTCGCCGACAAATAAGGCATTGCAAAGGCTACTCTTTCCCGCCCCAGTTTTACCCAGAATACCGATCACTGGCTCGTAGTCTGTTAACTGGTTTATTTGCTGTAGAATACGCTCTGATGCCCATTGTGGCAGACCAGAAAGCGGTTGCTGAAACGACTTCAAACCTTCAGAATTGTTCATTACTACTCCTCTGAAAAATAATACAAAAACGGCAGAGTCGTGAGATTCTGCCGTCAATAGGGTATGTTCAGAAGAATGATATATATCTGAAAATAATTTGAATTAAAGTAAGTAACGAGCCACTGCCGCTAGTGATCCCGGCCCCTGAGTCGTTAGGTTGTTCTGGTATCCCTTATCCCCAGACCAGTACAGTGGATAAGGGCAAATCGCCTGAGGCGGCTATAGGGCATTGGGCAGCAAGGTTTTATAGTTGGATGGCGTAAATATAACGATATAGAAGCATCAGCCTATACAATAACTATTTACACTAGCACCAAGCTATAGCGCCACTAAGAAGGCTGACTATTAATGGAACTGATCGACAATATCAACCGCCTGCTCGGAGACGACCTAAAGCAGACGCTCAAACCAGGTACCCGCCTGAAGATCGCTGCCTCCTGCTTTTCGATGTACGCCTTCGAAGCGCTCAAAGCAGAGCTGGAAAAAATCGACGAGCTGCAATTCATCTTTACCTCGCCGACGTTCACCGCCAACGAGGTTACCGATAAGATTCGTAAGGTACGTAAAGAATTCCACATACCGAAGGTTGACCGCGAACAGAGTCTGTACGGAAGTGAGTTCGAAATTCAGCTACGCAATAAACTGACCCAGCGCGCAATTGCAAAAGAGTGCGCGGACTGGATGCGACGCAAGGCAACATTCAAGTCCAATCGCAGTAAGGCACCGATGCAGCAGTTTGCTTGTGTTCAGGCCGCCGCCGCAGAGGCTGCCTATATGCCATTGCACGGTTTTACCGCCGTCGATCTCGGCTATCAGCAGGGCAACGCTGTCTCCAACTTTGTCAACAAGATGGACGAACCGACGTTTACGGCGACCTACCTCAGTCTGTTTAACCAGATCTGGCACGACCCCGAGAAGCTGGAGGATGTAACGGCGCAGATCTGCGACCACATTGCATCCGTCTACCAGGAAAACTCACCCGAGAGCATCTACTTCCTGATGCTCTACAATATCTTCAATGAGTTTCTGGACGACATCAACGAGGATGTCCTGCCGAATGACCGCACTGGCTATCAAGACACGCTCATCTGGAACAAACTCTTCAATTACCAGAAAGATGCTGCCACTGGGATCATCAACAAACTTGAGAGCTACAGCGGCTGCATCCTGGCCGACAGCGTGGGTTTGGGCAAGACTTTTACCGCGCTGGCCGTGGTAAAGTATTACGAACTGCGCAACAAGTCAGTTTTGGTGTTATGCCCTAAGAAGCTGGCGGACAACTGGTTGAACTACAGCCGCAACCTCAAGACCAACATATTTGCTCGCGACCGGTTCAACTACGACGTGCTTTGCCATACCGACCTCAGCCGTACAAGCGGTGAGTCGTTCGGTACACCGCTGAACCGCATCAACTGGGGCAACTACGACCTCGTCGTCATCGACGAGTCGCACAACTTCCGCAACAATGACGTCTACAAGGACAAGGAAACCCGCTACCAGAAGCTGATGAACAACGTTATCAAGGAGGGCGTGAAAACCAAGGTGCTGATGCTTTCGGCCACCCCGGTGAACAACCGCTTCAATGACCTACGCAACCAACTGGCACTGGCCTACGAAGGTGATTCCGAAAACCTCAGCAAGAAGCTGCGTACCGGCAAGACGGTAGAGGAGATTTTCCGTGGTGCACAGGCCAGCTTCAATGCATGGGCAAAGCTTCCATCCGAAGAGCGCACAGCGCGGGCCATCCTGGATTCGCTGGACTTTGACTTTTTCGAATTGCTCGACAGCGTCACCATCGCACGTTCGCGCAAGCATATTCAAACCTTCTACGATACCAAGGAAATCGGCCAATTCCCTGAGCGCCGCAAACCCTTGTCGTTCCATAGCCCGCTCACGCAGCGAACGGATGTGATGAGCTTCAACGAAATTTTCGAGCAGCTGTCTTTACTCAAGCTCGCTGTTTACGCGCCGATCAGCTACATCCTGCCCAGTCGGCTCAAGAAGTACGAGGAGATGTATGACACTCAGGTTGCAGGCAAAGGCAAGCTTAAGCAAGTCGACCGCGAAAAGAGCCTGCAGGCATTGATGACGACCAACCTGCTCAAGCGCCTAGAAAGCTCGATTGAGTCTTTCCGCTTGACGCTCCAGTCCCTGCGCGCGAACCACTCGAATACGCTAGGCAAGATCAGCACTTTCAATCAGACTGGCGACCTCAGTGGCATTGACAGCAGAATAAATGACCTGACCGACCAGTTAGAAAACCTCGATGCGGACGACGACTTGCCTGATATTGGCGACAGCGAGATTGGCGGCAAGGTCAAGATCAGCCTCGCCGATATGGACTTACCTTCATGGGAGCACGAACTGAAGGTCGATCTGGAAATCATTGATGCCTTGCTGACGTCGATGAACAAGATCACGGCTGCCGATGATGCCAAACTACAGCATCTCAAGACACTGGTTCTGGAGAAGATCGCCGCACCGCTGAATCCCGGCAACAAGAAGGTGCTGATCTTCACCGCCTTCGCCGACACCGCTGACTATCTGTATGCCAATTTGGCTCAGGAATTGCTGGCTACACAGGCCTTGCACAGTGCAAAAGTCACCGGCAAAGGGGTACCGAAGAGCACGCTCAAGAAGAGCTATGACTTCCAGGAACTGCTCACCCTCTTCTCTCCGCACTCGAAGGAGAAAGCCATCGTGCTGCCAAATGAGGAGGCAGAGATAGATGTGTTGATCGGCACCGATTGTATCTCTGAAGGCCAGAACCTGCAGGACTGCGACTACCTCATCAACTACGATATCCACTGGAACCCCGTGCGCATCATCCAGCGCTTCGGCCGTGTGGATCGCATCGGCTCACCCAACAGCTGCATCCAACTGGTTAACTACTGGCCAGACATCTCTCTCGACGAATACATCAACCTGAAGGAACGGGTTGAGAGCCGAATGATGATTGCCGATGTTACAGCCACTGGTGATGACAATGTGCTGAGCGCCCAAGCCAACGATGTGTCTTATCGCAAAGAGCAATTGCGACGTTTGCAAGAGGAAGTGATTGAGCTGGAAGACCTGAAAACCGGAGTGTCGATTACTGATCTCGGGCTCAATGACTTCCGAATGGACTTGCTCAACTATGTGAAGGTCAATGGCGAATTGAGCAACGTGCCAAGCGGGATGCACGCCGTAGTGCCTGCCAAGCCGGAGATGGGCCTACGCCCGGGTGTGATCTTCACGCTACGCAACCGGAATCCAAGCGTCAACGTCAGTCAACACAACCGCCTGCACCCTTATTACCTCGTCTACATTAATCGCGAGGGGGAAGTCATTCACGATCACACCGAAGTCAAACGTTTGCTGGATCTGGTTCGCACATGCTGTAAGGGACAAGCCCAGCCTATTACAGATGCCTGTCTCTTGTTCAATAAGGAAACGGCCGATGGCCGCAAGATGCATATGTATTCGGACCTGCTTGGCAAGGCCATCCGCTCAATGATCGAGGTGAAGGAAGAGAAGGATCTGGACAGCCTCTTCTGCAGCGGAAAGACCACCGCGTTGGTCAATACTATCGTCGGACTGGACGACTTCGAACTGATTACCTTCCTCGTGATTCAGGAGGCCGGATGAGTCAGTCTGCGCGATTTGAGTCGAATACCGCCTTCATTAACTATCCGAAGCAGGCTGTCTTTGGTCGTACCCTGCCAAAGAATAAGATCTACGAACACAGCGGCGCTAATACAAGGCTGAAGGACTTGTTCGTCGAGCAGGTGGAGCAAATCGTCTGGCAATACAAGTTGGCTCCGGAAACGATCAACCTGCCCGCCAGGCCGGGAGTACCAGAGCTTCAGATTTTCTCAATTCAGCTCAAGACATTGGAGCTGAATATGGACGTTTTACGTTGCATCGATGGTGCGGTGCAGTTTCCCATCATCTTCGAGCTGAGCTTTGATGGCCGAACAAAGGTGATCGCTGCATACAAACGACCGAATGAGTCAGACGGCAGCCGTTGGGTCTTGAGTGACTACTTTGCGACAGCCTGGTTGCCGAGTGACTATGAGCGCGCCGCCATGCCCCTGGCTCTCGACTTGGGCGGTTTGTATGAACATATGCTTCACCGCCTGATCCCCCCCCCTGTGCGCCCACAAGAAAGTCTCGCGGACTTGGTCGCACGTGTCGAACTGATTGCAGCCAAGCAGCGTGAGGTTGAAAAAGCCGCCAGCAGACTTGCCAAAGAAAAACAATTCAACCGCAAGGTAGAGATCAACGCCAAACTGCGGATATTGAAAATTGAACTGGAAGAGCTCAAACATTGATAGATCACAACAGGTGTAAGGGAATAAAACTGAAATGAAAATTCAATCCGTTCGCATCAAGAACTTCCGTGCACTCAAAGACGTCACGATCCCCTTCGACTCCGTCACGACATTCATTGGGCCGAACGGAGCTGGCAAGTCGACAGTGCTACGGGCACTCGATTGGTTCTTCAACGGCAAGCCCGGTTCGCTTACAGAAAAAGACTGCTTTTTTGGAGAGACTGACGAAGACATCGAGGTGCAAGTCACGTTCGCAGATCTCACCGAAAAGGATCGGGAGGCGCTTGGTAAGTACACTCCAGAGGGTGCCACCAAATTCACTGCGTGGAGGCGCCATTCACCTGACGGGACTGATGTGCTTTCTGCAAACGCAAAGGGATTCCCAGAGTTCAACGCCATCAAAACTGCAAATAGCGTAGCCGCAAAGAGGGAGCTTTATGCCAATCTTAGAGCTAGTCGCCCAGAGCTGGAACTCCCGACAGCCACAACCGGCACTGCTATTGAACATGCAATGACTACTTGGGAAGCGGCACATACAGAACAACTTGTAGACGCCCCCGAATCACTTCAGACCAACTTTTTCGGTTTCAACAGCAGCGGCAAGATGAGCGGCCTTTTCGATTTTGTGTTGGTGACTGCAGACCTTCGCGCAAGTGAAGAATCAATCGACGGAAAGTCGAGCATCATTGGACGTATTCTTGAGCGTTCGGTTGATCGTGCTTCGGCTGATGAAGAGATTGCGAAGATCGTCGAGGAATCACGAACACAGCAGCAAAAAGTGTACGACGAGAAATTCAAAGCGCAACTTGATGTTATGACGACTCAGCTTAATGCCGTCGTTGCGTCCTACTCACCGGGTCGGGCAGTCACTGTTTCCCCGGCAGATGTGGAGCTCAAAGCCCCCAAAACCACGTTCGAAGTAGCCGTGCTCGATGGCACAACCGAAACTGCGGTAGAACGACAGGGGCATGGTTTTCAACGGACGATTTTGATCTCGGCGCTCCAGCTCTTGGCACAGTCCGGCTCTGCATCAGCCGACGGAGTCATCTGCTTAGCAATCGAGGAGCCAGAACTCTTTCAGCACCCGATTCAGGCACAGGCGTTTGCAAAAGTGCTCCGCTCACTTGTCGAAGACCCCGACAAGTGCATCCAGGTGACGTATGCGACACATAGCCCTTATTTCCTTGAGGCCCGCCATTTTGATCAAGTTAGGCGATTGACACGATCATCTGGAGAGACTCCAACTGTGACTATCCACTTTGCCTCCGTTGATGATGTGAAGACCAGACTGCTCCAGATAGTGAACGCTGATGTTGTCGAACGTCAGTTAGATGGCATCGTTTCAGATCAACTGGCTGTAGCGCTCTTTGCCCATCGCGCTTTTCTGGTGGAGGGTACCACCGAGTCATCGGTGTTCCACGGTATAGGCGACAAAATATCTTTTGGTGCGCTTGAAGCCGCTGGCATTTCCATTGTCCCCGTTGGAGGCAAGACGTCGATCCCTCTTGTCCATGCCATCCTGTCCGCGCTCGGCATCCCGGTTTATGCGCTTTTCGATGCTGACAGAGCATGTGAGGCACGAGCAAAAGCCAAAGGAAAACAGCAAAACAAGATCGATGAAGAAATTGCAAAAAACGCCCGAGAAAACCGGACAACATTGAGATACTTCGGCATTGCTGAAGAGGATTTTCCAGACGCTGTCGTCGGCGACACAGTCGCCATTTTTGAAGACCATCTGGAATCATTTCTCGTAGCCAACTGGACTGAGTGGCTAACCGCCTGCAGTGAAATCGAGGCTGCCACAGGTATCAGTCTCTCGAAGAATCAACTAGCATACCGCACGGCGACACTCAAAGCCGCAGGGGCGGTGCCAGAGATGCTCCAGCAAATCTTAGCCAAGGCAAAAGGAGAATGACCATGCATGAAATCATCTGCCCCCATTGCGGCAAGGCTTTCAAGATTGATGAAACTGGTTACGCAGACATTCTGAAACAGGTTCGCGATGCTGACTTTGAGAAGCAGCTACATGAACGCCTTGAGCTGGCCGAGACGGACAAGCAAAATGCGGTCGAGCTGGCTCAAGCCAAGATTACCAGTGAATTGCAGAAGGCTGCTTCTGCAAAGGATGCCGAAATCCAGGCATTAAAGGCTAGGCTGGATGCAGGAGAGGTGGCGCAAAAGCTTGCTGTCAGTGAGGCGCTGAGCGCGGTAGAAAAAGATCGCGATGCGCTGGCGAACGCGCTGGAAAAAGCAAAGCAAGAGAATGAAACTAAAGCTCAACTGGCCGAGGCGAAGCGATTAAGTGAGCTACAGCAAGCCGAGGCCACCAAGGATGCGGAGATTCAGCGTCTGCAGGCCAAGCTTGCAGCAGGCGAAGTAGCGCAAAAGCTCGCGCTCACCGAAGCTGTCAGCGTGGTTACTAAGGAACGTGACGAACTCAAAAGCGGACTAGATCGAGCGGCTCTGGAGAAGCAACTTGCCGAGACTGCGCTCAAGGATAAATACGAAACACAGCTCAAGGATCGCGATGGTGAGATCGTACGTCTGCGGGACATGAAGGCACGGCTGTCGACCAAGATGATTGGGGAAACCCTGGAGCAGCATTGCGAGATTGAGTTTAACCGTCTCCGGGCCACCGCATTCCCAAAGGCCTACTTCGAAAAAGACAACGACGTGCGCACCGGCAGCAAGGGCGACTATATCTTCCGGGACATGGATGATACAGGCACCGAGATCGTCTCGATCATGTTCGAGATGAAGAACGAAGGTGACGAAACAGCCACCAAGAAGAAAAACGAAGACTTCTTCAAGGAGCTCGACAAGGACCGCACCGAAAAAGGTTGCGAATACGCCGTGCTGGTATCCCTGCTGGAGCCCGACAGTGAGCTTTACAACGCTGGGATCGTTGACGTGTTTCACCGCTACCCGAAGATGTACGTCGTCCGGCCGCAGTTCTTCATCCCCATCATCACGCTGCTACGCAATGCGGCGATGAAGTCACTTCAATACAAGTCCGAGTTGGCGCTGGTGAAGGCGCAGAACATCGACATCACCCAATTTGAAACCCAGCTCGATGACTTCAAGACCGCATTCGGTCGCAACTGGCGTTTGGCTTCAGATGGGTTTGAAGAAGCGGTCAAACGCATCGACGAAGCCATTAAGGATCTTGAAAAGACCAAAGAAGCCCTGCACAAGTCTGCCAACAATCTACGGCTTGCCAACGACAAAGCTGAAGACCTGACGGTCAAGCGGCTCACCCGCGGCAACCCAACAATGGCCGCCAAATTTGCCGAGCTCAAACACCAAAACAATTCTGACGCCGAATAAAGCCAGCCCAGAAAGAATTAGGACACTGCGCAATAGTGCGGCGTCCAGAGGAAAAGAACATGGAAAAGCTAAAAATGCATTCACCCAATCTCACGCAGGACAACATCGCCCACATTCGCGATCTATTTCCCGGCTGTGTTACCGAAGCCAAGAGCGAAGACGGCAGCGTGAAGCTGGTGGTGGATTTTGACCAACTGCGGCAGGAGCTTGCTGAGTCGGTTGTGGAAGGGCCGCAGGAACGCTATCACCTGAATTGGCCTGGTAAGCGTGAGGCCTTGCTGGCGGCCAACGCACCGATTGCCAAAACGCTGCGGCCTTGCCGCGAGGAAAGCGTGGACTTCGATGACACAAAGAATCTGTTTATAGAAGGCGACAACCTCGATGCGCTTAAGTTGTTGCAAGAGAACTATCTTGGCCGGGTCAAGGTTATCTACATCGATCCACCCTATAACACTGGGAGCGATTTGGTTTATCGAGATGATTTTGCGACAAATTCAGATGAATACCTGAAATCTTCAAATCAGGTCTCCACTGTAGTGGTCAACTAAAACTGGCCACGGCTTTAGAGTTTTTCCAGTATCGGTTTTCCGATTCGTTTGGGGGCAACCCAC
>PPYE01000310.1_pt1 | contig 31418 bp, 50 predicted proteins | sample 1559881 | NCBI WGS metagenome assembly PPYE01 (sample SAMN08240022, study PRJNA423297) | Human gut metagenome, whole genome shotgun sequencing project.
GGGGGGGGTGCAAAAACAGGATGGTACAAAGTAGTACAGAAGTGAGATGCGAAACATTATGTATCAATTCAAAGGTAAATGGCAAGCAGCCGTCATTATCGAATAGAATTTATGATACATCTGGTGTTGCCGCTGCTGTGACAACTTCTGATTACTTTATGCCAAGATATCAAATAAAAGGATGAGCAAAGTGGCAGGTGATACAATCCACCCCGATACTTGTCCTGAGCGGTTTATCGGGATAATTGATCCGCAGGGGAGAAAAGCAAAGGCAAATAAAATTTCATTTGTCTGTCCAACGCTTCGCGCACAAATACACGGAAATCCCCCTTGTGCGGTCTATGAGGTGAGAGAACAAGTTGGAGAACATTGTAAGAATCAAGCAGGCAACGAAAAAAGGTTTTATTGAATGTGTTGTGGGGGGGGGCTGTGGATCTGTCCTATCCAAACAGTAAAACCAGACGAGGCAGAGTCCAGGACGGCGGAAGAATTTGCCCCACAATTACAGCTCAAACAACTGGGATTTGCGTGATAGAAAAATCCCCAAACCCAGAAAAACCTCTTGACATTTTAGGAAAACCTGTTATACTGTAATAGGAATTAGTTAAGCAATTCTGACACATAGCCAGAATTTTAAGTCCATCCAAAGGAATTAGTTAATCAATCTAAAAAGGAGTAAAAGTTATGACTAAAATGGATCTGATCCGAAATCTGGCCGAGGATTTTAACTTTGGAGAGCTGCACATTGCCCCTGTAGAGGCGGTGAAGACGGTTCCCTGCACCCTGATTCCGATGCCGACTCAGGTTATCTTCAATCCTCCTGCCACCATTGTGTACTGGGAGGACGGCGATAAGACAGTCGTGCGCTGCGACAACGATGTGTTCTCCGAGGAATTCGGCTACGCTATGGCCTGCATGAGAAAGGCTTATGGTTCCCGTGCGAACTTCAAGGCGCAGTTCAAGAACGCATTCCGCCCTCAGCAGAAGCCGAAGAAGCAGAAGAAGGCCAAGGAGGTTGATCAGCAAGAGCCTGCTGCCGCTCTCCCCTCCCCCGCTCACAATGTTATTGGGCTTGACAAGATGATCAAGCAGCTCGCCGGTGACGACAGCATGGGTGTCCGCGTGGGCTATCGGGTAAAAGAGAACGAGTAATTTCGTATGTGTAGAGTGTGGCTGTGTGTTTCAAAATCCAAAAAACTATGTTGAGACACACGGCCTTGACACTCCGCCCTATGAGCATTTCACTGGATGTCCCGTGTGCGGTGGGAACTATGTTCCATATAAACAGTGTGACTACTGCGGGAATCCCATATTGGATGGCTATGTGGTAATAAAATCCGGTGAAGTGTATTGCGAGAATTGTTACAAACAAAAGAATATAGAAGATTTATGGGAGTGATAAGCCCTGGTAAATGAGGATCTAAAACAGAGATATCTTTCCATTTGTAGGGAGAATATTTCACGAGATGGCATTGAGGATTTGCTGGCCTGGATCGAAACCACAGACTTTTACTATGCCCCGGCCAGCACCAGATTCCATGGCAATCATGAGGGCGGTCTTCTGGAACATTCGCTGAATGTTTACGATGCCTTAAAGGATTTAGTTAAGCAATTTCCTGAGATTGCGGTATCAGAAGAAAACATTGCAATTTCAGCCCTATTTCATGATTTGTGCAAGGCAAATTATTATGCGGTAGGCACCAAAAATGTCAAGGATGAGGCAACTGGTCAATGGCATAAAGAGCCGTTTTATAAGGCAGAAGACCAATTCCCTGTTGGACATGGCGAGAAGTCCGTTATTATCCTTCTTCGTCACATGAAGTTGACAGACGAAGAGATTTATGCAATCCGTTGGCATATGTCCGGGTTTGACAGCGCTGTAAAAGGCGGGGATTTTGGTTGCAGCAAGGCTTATGATGTTTGTCCGTTTGCCGTTCTGCTTCACCTTGCGGATATGGAAGCAACCTATTTGATGGAGGAACGAAGTGTCTGAAAACAATGCGACAATGAACTTGAACCGAAAGCTCTTTGAGCTTCGCAAGTATGTAGATGTGGTGAAGAAGAGCAAGAAAGGCTACGGTTATACCTATGCGTCTATCGTAGAAATTCTTGCCAAGCTGAAAGCCGGCATGGATAAGTATGGCTTGCTGCTTGAGGAAGAGTGCGTCCACGGCTCGCAGAAGATCGTGATTGACCACTATGAAAAGCAAAAGGCGACGAAAAACGGCGATGTGATCCAAGAGGTCGTCCATGAGTTCGTCGTGTCCCAGGATATCATTTTTACCTGGATCGATGTGGACAGCGGGGAGTCGAGGCGGGTTCCCTGGACATGCTGCGGAGAGCAGGCAGATCCGTCCCAGGCGCAGGGCGGCGGTTTTACCTATGCTCAGCGTCAATTCCTGACTCAGTATTTCCAGATCGCTACCCCTGAGGATGACCCAGACTATTACCGCAGCCAAAAGGAAGAGGCAGAGGTCGAGGCAAATATGGCAGTGACAAAGCAGATTGTCACCAAAATCGATGCCCACGTCCATAGCTATTTGGACGCAAATGATAACTCTGAAGCCGCCCGCAAGACGCTTACGGAGCTGGTAAAGAAGCATGTGCGCAATGGCAATAAGCCGACTGCCGACTACATGAATTATCTGACCGACCCGCAGGTTGCGGCGCGTCTCTACGAAGAGCTGCAACAGCAATGCCCAATTAAGGATGGAGGTAGTAAGTAATGGGGTTTCATACAGGTGCTTATGCGACCGTGTGGGAGATTACGGAGACTGGCAGCAAGTTCTCCAAAATCCGTATCTCCACCAGCCGCAAGGATAAGGAATCGGATGAGTATGTCACCGATTTCAACGGCTTTGTCTCCATGGTTGGCGACGCAAACAAAAACATCAATCTGATCTCCGATGCGCTGGAGGGTGGTGGCCGCTGCCGCATCAAGATCGGTTCCTGTGATGTGTCGAACCGCTATGATAAAGAGGCTGGCCGCGAGTATACCAATTTCGCCATGTTCGACTTCGAGATGGCCGATGGCTCCAAGGACAGCGGCAAGTCAGCTGGAAAGCCTGCTAAGAAAAAGCAGCAGAAGGGCAAGCCGGCCTCTCCCCTGGCGGATGAAGAGTCGGACGATGACGACGAGAATTTGCCGTTCTAATTGAATCAATCGGCGGTGATGCTCTATTCGATATGATTTAACGATATCAGATATGGTATGGAGCTATTCTCGCCTTACTTCATTCGAGGAATGCCCGTACAGATGGTTCCTTAGCTATCTGTATCGGGACGAGTACGGTAGGCCGCTGAAAAAGAAAAGTGGGTTTTTTGCAGAGTTTGGTAGTTACATACACCTGATTATGCAAATGTACTTAGATGGTGTATTGAAGAAGAACGAGCTTTCGACCTTCTATGTAGCCCACTTTTCTTCCAATGTAAGATCAAAAGCTCCAAACCAAAAAATATACCACAATTATTTTGAGCAGGGTTTTCGTTATCTTGATAATCTGTCGTTCCCCCAAAGAACGGTTCTTGGCGTAGAGCAAAACGTGAACTTCTCCTTTGCCGGGAAACCATGGACTGGGTTTATAGATTTGGTCAGTGAGGACAATGGGAAACTGATTATCACCGATCATAAGTCAAGGCTGCTAAAGCCCCGCTCACACCGCTCTTCTCCTACGAAATCAGATCTGGAACTGGACAGTTATTTACGGCAGTTATATGTCTACTCCGCATCTATCAAAGATCTGTACGGCAGATATCCAGACGCACTTGAATTTAATTGCTTTCGTTCTCAAACAATGATTCAAGAGCCATTTCGTATGGACAGAATGCGTGAAATTGAATTGTGGTCAAAAGAAGAAATTGAAAAAATCACAGTGAATGATGACTGGTCAGCAAATCCAGATTATTGGCGGTGCCATTATCTATGCGATGTATGCGCAGACTGTGAATACAAACAGATGTCCTGAAGAGAGGGGTGACGGGATCTGCAAATTGATCGAGATACAATCCTCGAAGCAAAAGAAAAGCTTGGAGACGATAACGCTAAAATTATCGTTCAGGAGTTAGGAATTCAGGATTTTGACGAACAGAATTTGAGGTGCTGCTGCCCCTTCCATCAGGAAGACCACGCCTCTTTTATATATAACAGAAAAACATTTTCTTTCCATTGTTTCGGCGCTTGCGCCAGAAACTATGACATCCTTGACGTGTTTATTTACAAGGGGATGACCTACCTTCAGGCTTGTCAAAAGCTGTTCGATCTCGCTGGGATCAAGTACAGCTTTGGCGAGCTTGGAGTAAAAACAAAACACCAGTATAGATATCCAAAAGAAGTACCGCTTGGCGATAAAAGCAAGGTGTATGAGTATTTCAAGCGCCGCTGTATCAGCCCACAAACTCTTGACTATGCGGATGTTCGCCAGGACGAAGAGGGCAACATCGTCTGGAACTACTACGACTCCAATGATGTCTTGACCATGGTGAAATACCGCCCATCCAGAAAGGTACATAAAGGGGAGAACAAGTGCTGGTGCCAGAAAAACGCAGATACCAGCAACTTGCTTTTCAATATGAACCGCATCAATGTGACAGCACCCCTCTTAATCTGTGAGGGGGAGCCGGATTGTCTATCCGCAATTGAGTCGGGCTTCACCAACGCTGTTTCCGTCCCGCTCGGCAGCGGAAACTTCCACTGGATCGAAGAGTGCTGGGACTGGCTTGAACAGTTTGACAGCATTATCGTGTGTGCGGACAACGATGAAGCCGGGCAAAAAATGCAGAAAGAGGTCGTATACCGCCTCGGCAGTTGGCGCACCAAGGTTGCCGAAGTGCCACCGATTTATGAGGCGGAGAACGGCAAAAAGTACAGCGTCAACGATCTGAACGAAGCTCTCTATTATCTTGGCAAGGAAAAGGTTCTTGAGATCATCTTGAACGCCAAGGATAGTCCCGTTCCTGGTGTGATTGACTTCTCCGACATCCAGGATGTGGACTTAGACCAGATCGACGGTATCACAACCGGCATACGTCCCCTTGACCGATATCTGATGAAGCTATTCCAGGGGACGCTCAATATCATCACCGGCATCAACGGAGCTGGCAAAAGCTCGTTTATCAATCAAATCATTTGCCAATCGTTGGAGCAGGATAAAAATGTATTCCTCTTCTCTGGTGAGCTGCCAAACTTCCAGACAAAAAACTGGCTCAACTCTGTGCTTGCAGGCCAGCGCCACATCGAAGAGCGACACTGGCAGGACGCGACTTACTATAAGGTTTCTCCAGAGGCAAAACGGGAAATTGATGAGTTTTATCGTGGCCGTTTGTATATCTACGAGGACGGACGATCCAACCGTATGACGGATCTGCTGAAGACTATGGAGGATTCCGTCAGAAAGTACGGGACAAAGCTGTTGATTCTCGACAACCTAACCGCTATCAATTTGGAGTGCAGCGACGACAACAAATATAATAAGCAGTCTGAATTGATTATGAATCTGATTGCATTTGCAGTCAAATTCAATGTCATTGTTCTGCTGGTCGTGCATCCACACAAAATTGATACCATGCGCCGGTTAAACAAGATGGATGTGCAGGGCATCTCCGCCATTATCGACCTGGCGCACCGCATCATCAGCCTATACCGCGTCTCTGATAAGGATAAGCAGGGCGAACCAAAGCTAAATGGTTCCGGCTGGCGCGTAAAACCGATCAAGGAAGATGTACTGATCGACATCCTAAAGGACAGAATGCTCGGTTACGAAGGACGCAGCGTTGGTGTCTATTATGATCAGCCGTCCAGACGATTTTTCACATCTGAAGAAGATCTGGATCGCCGCTACTCCTGGGATAAACACCCTTATGTTGGCGGTCTCCCCTATCCTCCAGAGCAATTGAATGATGAAGAGGATGAGGTGTTTGGCACGGTAGACGGACATTAGTAGGGAGGCGAGTCTTCTGAGTAAAAACTATACTGCTTATCATGTTCACTCTGAGCTGTCTTTGCTGGACAGCGCAACAAAATTCCAGGACTATATTGATCGCGCCGTCCAGCTCGGCCAAACCGCAATTGCGTTTACAGAGCATGGCAACATCTATCAATGGGTTGCCAAAAAGATGGCCTGCGACAAGGCTGGAATCAAGTATCTCCATGGCGTTGAGTGCTATTTGACTGAGCAGCTTTATGAGTACCCCGACGCAAACGAGCTGTGGAGAGAAGCGCAGTCCGGCAGAAATGAACAGGACGCAAAAAAAGTGCTTGCTGAGATGATGGAGTCCGGTAAGAAAAAAGTGAGAGATAATTACCACACGATTTTGATTGCAAAGAATTACGACGGCATTCTTGAGATCAACAATCTGGTGAGCTTGTCAAACCGAGACGACCATTTTTATTACAAGCCAAGAATTACATTTGAAGAGTTCCTTGGCATCTCAGACAATGTAATCAAAATAAGCGCCTGTCTCGCCTCCCCGCTCAATAAAATGAGCGTCCGACACCCGATGTATGAAAAACTGCTGAAACATTACGACTATTTGGAAGTGCAGGCTCATAATTTTTGGGAGCAGATTTCTTACAACTGTCATCTTGCGGAGATGTCAAAGAAATATGGCATCCCTTTGATTGCCGGCACAGACACCCACAGCATCGATGCGTATAAGGCGGAATGCAGAAGTATTATGCAGCTTGCAAAGCACATCGAGTTTGCGGACGAGGACAGTTTTGATTTAACCTACAAGACCTACGACGAACTGGTTGAGATGTTCCGAATTCAAGGCGCATTACCAGAGCAAGTATTTCTTGAAGCGATAGAAAACACAAACCGTATGGCCGACTCTGTTGAGCCATTTGAACTGGATATTAGCTTCAAGTACCCGAAGCTATACGGGAATGCCGCAGAAGATAAGGCCGTATTTGAAGATACCATTCGCAAAAACTTCCAGTCAAAAATTGATGAGGGTGCAATCACCCCAGAGCAAATCCAGAATTTCAAGGACGCTATCAAAGAAGAGTGCCGCGTTTTTGATAAGATCGATATGTCTGGATTTATGTTATTCATGTCTGAACTTGTTACCTGGTGCAAGTCAAACGGTATCCCAATTGGTTTCAATCGCGGTTCCTGTGGAGGCTCCCGTGTAGCATATGTCACAAATACCACGGACTTAAACCCAGAGACTTGGCATACGGTTTTCAGCCGTTTTTGCAACGAAGACCGTAAAGAAATTGGAGATATTGATATCGACGTGTCCCCATCTGACCGCGACAAAGTGTATGAGTACATTATCAACCGGTTTGGTCAGGAGAAAACCGCATTTATCCTGGCAATCGGCACGATTAAATCGAAAGGCTGTATCGATGAGATTTGCCGTGCGTTGGGTGTAAAGTGGAACAAGGAGCACCAGAGAGATGAAAGAGGATTTCGTAAGGCACTGGAGCTTCTAAAGGATAATAGCGCTTCAGTTCGTTTTGGCGACCATCCTGACGGGTGTGAACTTTATCACTTTGATGAAAACGGAACACTAATTATCTCAAAGCAATTTGAGCATATCCCAGGGATTGAACTGGTCAAACAGTTCACCAAAGAGTATTCAAAGTTGAAAGAAGAAAACGAAAAAATCTTTCAGAAAAACCCATGGGTTGGTAAAGTAAACACTGAAATCAAGGATTTGTTTGAGCTTGATGAGGAAAAGGCAAGGAGCCAATATCCAGAAGTATTTTACTATTACGATGGGTTACTGGATGTCGCAATTTCCCAGTCGATGCACCCAGCAGGTATCGTGGCAAGCCCCATTACGCTGCGGGATCACTACGGAACATTTTTGTCCGAGGGAAAAGAGATCCTACAGATTGATATGGAGTGCGTTCATGAAGCCGGCTTGGTGAAGTATGATATCCTCGGCCTGAAAAATATCGAGATTATCAAAGACACCTATGCGCTCATCGGGAAGCCATACCCCAAGTCTCACGAAATCAATTGGAATGATGACGCTGTTTGGAATGACATGCTGCGCTCCCCCATCGGTATTTTCCAGTTCGAGTCTGCATTTGCATTTGACAGTCTGAGAAAGTTTAAGACGCACAGCATTTATGATATGTCGCTGGTCACAGCCTGCATCAGACCGTCTGGCGCTTCTTATCGGGACGAACTGCTTCAGAGAAAGCCGCATCACAACCCGTCTCCTATCATTGACGACCTTCTGAAAGACAACCTCGGCTACCTGATCTACCAGGAGGACACGATTAAGTTCCTTCAGCAAATCTGTGGACTTTCCGGCAGCGAAGCTGATAATGTGCGCCGCGCCATTGGCCGTAAGCAAAAGGACAGACTGGAAGCCGCTCTGCCCGATATTCTGGAGGGGTACTGCTCCAAATCCTCCCAGCCAAGAAACATTGCTGAGGAAGAGGCCAAAGAGTTCTTGCAGATCATTGAAGACAGCGCATCTTACCAGTTTGGTTATAACCACTCCATTGGGTACTGTATGATCGGATATTTGTGTGCGTACCTGCGCTACTACTATCCGGCAGAGTTCATTACCGCATATCTGAACAACGCCAATAACGAGGACGATATCAAAAACGGCAGCGCACTTGCTGAGCTATACGGGATTCAAATTGTCCCGCCTCGATACGGCATTTCCAAAGACCGATATGTGTACGATAAAGACCGCAATGTAATTGCAAAAGGGATCAACTCTATCAAGTACATGAACAGCACTGTTGCGAACGAGCTATACGATCTTGCAAAACGCAGCGATCCAAAAACCTTTATGTCGCTTCTCACCCTAATGAACAATGAGACATCTATTGATACCAGGCAGAGGGATATCCTGATCAAAATTGATTTCTTTGTTGATTTCGGGAATGTGACGGAATTATCCAGAATCGCATCCATATTTGTGTTCTTCAAAAATGGCACTGCGAAAAAGGTGCAAAAGGATAAGATCAGCGGGCAGATGCTTGATGTTGTATCGAAATATGCGACAGACAAGAACAAAAACGGGACAGAGGCTAAGTCATTTACCATCACGGATATGGCCGGCCTGCTGAATGAATGCGAAAGCGTAATCAAATCGCTTCACCTGCCAGACCTGGACTTGAAATGCAAAATCCAGAATCAGATTGAGCTTATGGGATATATCGATCTGACGACAAACAAGAAAGAGGATCGACGAAAGCTGTTGATAACAGATGTATTCCCATTGTCCAGCAAAAAAGACAACACGGTTTGGGGTTATGCGGCACAAACCAGATCGATTGGGAGCGGCAAGGTGTCCAGACTCACCATCAGGTCTTCCGTGTACGCAAAAACACCAGTCAAACGATTCGACATAATCTATGCAAAGGAATTGGAAAAGAATAGGAGTGGTTATTGGTATTTGCTCGATTATGATTTGATCGCATAAAGCAAGAAAGGATATAACGGAAATGACACATAAACATAATTTTATCTTTAAGGCCGCATCGGTTCTCTGCATGGCTTTGGTGATTGTTCTTCTCTCATCTTTTGTATATCCAGTCGCCAATGAAGTATCTGCAAAGGAAGCAACATCTACCACCGTAATTATTCCGCCTCCATATTTGGCGAGTGCTCCGGCAGTTACAGAAGGAACCGAGATCCAGCCTGAAGAAGAGAGTGTAGATGTGAGCGCTCCCGTCGTTCCATATACAGAGGAAGACCTGGATTTGCTCGCAAGACTGATTACCGCAGAAATGGGAGCAAGCTGGGTGTCGGATGAAATGCAGCTCTATGTGGGCAGCGTTGTGCTCAACAGAATGCAGCACCCGCTCTTCCCCGATACTTTATACGATGTAATCTACGCAAAAGGCCAGTATTCTCCAACATGGACTGGCGCAATCAATAACACGCCAGACGAAAGAACCATCGAAAACGCACATCAGCTCTTGGAGCAAGGCAGCGTTCTCCCAGAAAATGTTGTGTTCCAGGCAAACTTTCCCCAGGGCGACGGAGTGTATTACGAATACTATGATGAAGTGCTTGGAACCACAACTTATTTCTGCTACCTAAGCAATTAGTTAATCTATTTTATGGAGGTTATGCGATGAAAGTCATTAAACCAAGTTTTGAGATTATCACGCCGATTGACTCAGAACAGATTCTGAAGACGATTGAGGCGGTGGGAAGAACCTGCTATAAGAGCGAAGACAAGATTACGGATACATCCTGTGAATCTTTTGTTGGAGGGATTATCAAAAGAGGACATGAGGCCGTTATCGAGCATTACAACATCACTGTCCGTCTGATCAATGACCGTGGCGTTTCTCACGAGGAAGTCCGCCACCGCATTGCAAGCTATGCCCAGGAGAGCACAAGGTACTGCAACTATTCCAAGGACAAGTTTGGAAATGAAGTGACCTATATCGATCTCAAGGGCGGCATGGAGCTTGATCCCAAGATGAAAAATCTCGACGCTGAGACCACCGCCGCTATTTACAATGAGTGGCTTATGGGCTGCGCCGATGCGGAACGCCATTACAACCGTATGATTGAGCTTGGTGCGTCTCCCCAGATTGCAAGATCGGTTCTGAATAACTCAACCAAAACTGAGATCTGTATCACCATGAATATGCGTGAATGGCGGCATTTCTTCAAACTTAGAACGCCTGTTGCGGCTCACCCCCAGATGAGAGAGATCGCTATGATGCTGCTCCAGGAGTTCAAAAATAAGATCCCCGTGCTTTTTGACGACATTGAATGCGAGGTTGCCTAAATGAAAGTAGTTTGTATTTCCGGTAAGGCACAGCATGGTAAGGACACAACTGCCGGCATGATGAAGACTGTGCTGGAGGACATGGGGTACTCTGTTTTGATTGCCCATTATGGAGACCTTCTAAAATATGTGTGCAAGACCTTCTTCAACTGGAACGGAGAAAAGGACGATTACGGAAGAAGTCTGCTCCAAAAAGTAGGCACAGATATCATTCGCACCCAGCGCCCAAATTACTGGGTTGACTTCATCAAGGATATGCTTACCATGTTCCATTCTGAGTGGGATTTTGTACTGATTCCAGACAGCAGATTTCCAAACGAAATTGACTCGCTGAAGCAGGCCGGGCTTGATGTAATCCACATCAGAATTAGACGGGAGAATTTTGAAAGCCCGTTGACTGCGGAGCAGCAGAGCCACCCGTCCGAGACTGCTCTTGACCATGTTATCCCAGATTTTCTAATTGTGAACGACGGCACATTAGAGAATCTTTACAATAAGGTTTGCGGCCTGATCGCAAATAGATACGGAGTGTGTGCATGAAGAAACTGACCATATTGGTTGATATGGACGATGTTTTGGAAAACCTGGTAGAGTGCTGGGTAAACGAGTTAAACAAAAAGTGCGGCTCGTCCCTGCGGGAAGAAGATATTACCGATTGGAGAATCGCAAAATTCTTCCCGCAGCTCACCAAGGATGACCTCTTCTCTCCGCTGAATACAACCGAGTTTTGGGAGAAAATCTCCCCCATGCAGAACGCTCAGGAGGTATTGAAAAGGCTGATTGACGACGGGCATACCATTCGCATTGTAACTGCATCGTATTACGCGACCGTACCAGCAAAGATCAAACGACTACTGGAAATGTACCCGTATCTAAAATGGGAAGATGTGATTGTTGCAAGCGATAAAAGCCTTGTCAACGGGGATATCATGATCGACGATGGGACGCACAACCTTGAAACAACCTCATGCGATCTGCCTATTCTGTTTGACCGTCCGCACAACCGCAGCTACAACGATTTAGCGGCTGGCATGGTTCGCGTAGAAACCTGGGATGAAATTTACGAAGTCGTTTCTGATTTTGCGGAGCTTCTTTCCGCAGACGATGAAATCGACAGAGTTCTGAAAGGAGTAGATGTAGAAAGCGTATGATTGTAGTTTATTCAACAGGTTGTCCCAAGTGTGGGATTTTGGAAAGAAAATTGAATGAGAAAAATATCTCGTTTACAAAGTGTACTGATGTAGATGAAATGCTTGCTCTTGGAATTATGTCTGTTCCTGTTTTGAGTGTAGACGGGGATATGATGGATTTTTCAAAGGCGGTTCAATGGGTAAATGAACAGGGGGAGTGATGACATATGGATATTACGCTAAAGCTTTCTAAGGATTTTGAGCGCTGCTTAGAAGACCTGAAGAAAAAATACGGTGAGGATTTTGAGTATATAAATGGAGTCCACCCCAGTCAGCTCGATTTCAGCGAGTTCATTGACAATTTTGTTGACAAGGATACCCTTGCCGATGCGTCCATCGATCCGAACGCAAATGCAAACCACAAGGACATCCGCAGCTTCATGACTGAGAAAGCGAAGAGTGAAGATAAGCTGTTTGGCCTAAATAAGATCTTCCTCACCATCAAGAAGCAGTGGGGTCTTCGTACTGCTAAACAGTGGCTGGAGCAGGAGTTCAGCAAGGGCTTCTATCTGAATGACAGCACCACCGCCAGCTATTTCCCTTATTGCTGGGCAAATGACCTAACCAGATTGGCGACGGATGGACTATTCTTCCTCGATCACTATAATCACCAGGCACCGAAGCACCTCACCACTTATTTTGACGATGTGATCGAGTTCGTGTCGTTCCTGTCTAACCGTCAGTCCGGTGCGGTTGGTCTCCCGAATGTGTTGATTTGGGCGTGGTATTTTTGGAAGAAAGATGTAGATGGCGGCTATTACATGAAGAACCCAAGCTATTATGCCCGCCAGCAATTCCAGAAGTTCATCTACCGTTTGAACCAGCCGTTCTTACGGATTGATCAGTCTGCCTTTACCAATGTCTCCATCTTTGACCGTCCATATCTTGAGTCCCTGTTCGGCGGGGTGGAGTTCCCGGACGGACAGCTTGCCATTGACCACATTGAGGACTTTATTGAGTTCCAAAAGGTGTTCATGGAAGTCGTGAGTGAAATTCGGGAAGAGAATATGTTCACCTACCCGGTTCTCACCTATTCTCTCTATTACAAAGACGGGAAGTTCCAGGACGAAGAGTTTGCCCGCTGGTGTAGTAATCATAATATCAAGTGGTCTGACTCCAATTTCTTCGTCAGCGATAACATCGGTATTTTGAGTAACTGCTGCCGACTACTCAGCGACACCAAGAAGCTGGATGCCTTTATCAATTCTATCGGCGGCACCGCTCTGAGCGTGGGTTCCTGCCGCGTCAGCACCATTAACCTGGTGCGCATCGCCTATGAAAGCAAGCTCAACAAGAAGAAATACATCGATATTCTCAAAGACCGTGTGCTGCTTGACTGTAAGGCTCTGTATTCCATGCGCCATGTGATCAAGAGAAATATCGAAAAGGGACTTCTACCCAATTACCAGGACGGCGCTGTGGAGCTGGATAAGCAGTTCTGTACGATTGGCGGCATCGGCATGTACGAGGTTATGGATCTCTTTGGACTGATCAATGAAGACGAAATGGGGAACAAGTCGTATTCCGATGAGGCCGTTGAGTTCGCTACTGAAATCCTTGATACGATCAACGAGGTAAAGGATAACTTTGAATGTGATTTCACATTCAATCTGGAGATGATTCCGGCTGAAAATTGTGCAGGTGTCATTTGTGCAGCGGACAATCTTCTCTTCGAGCAGAACAAGTATTTTATCTACAGCAATCAGTGGATTCCGCTCATGGAGAAATGCACGATCCAGGAGAAGTGCCGGCTTGGAAATCTGTTCGATAAAAAGTGTGGCGGCGGCTGTATTGCCCATATTGACATTGAGAGCCGATTCCCGAATGAGGAAGCAGCCTGGGACATGCTCAACTATGTTGCAAGCCATGGCGTGATTTACTTCGCATTCACCACAAAGATTTCTGTGTGCGCTGACAAACACGCTTTTATGGGGACTAAGACCTGCCCCACCTGCGGAAAGCCAATTGCAGATACCTATGCTCGCGTTGTTGGCTTTTACACACCTGTGAGCAGCTACCAGAAAATCCGCAAGCAGGAGTTCAACCATCGTAAGTGGTATGATGTCCTTACAAAAAGCGAGGTCATGTGATGCGGGTAAAAGGAGTTATTGAAGAGGACTTCACCAACTTCAAATTCCCTGCCATGTTCATCAATACATGCTTTTGTGACTTTAAGTGCTGTACTGAGTCGAATCTGGGTATTGAGGTGTGCCAAAACGCACCTCTTGCCCAGGCACCATCAAAAGACATTCCTAATTCAGTAATTTATAAGCATTTTACAACCAACCCAATCACTAAAGCGGTTGTAATTGGCGGCATGGAACCGTTTTTGCAAATTGATGAAGTTGAGGATTTGATCAACCTATTTCGTTCAAACAACGATATCTCCCCCATCGTTATTTACACGGGCTATTATCCAAACGAAGTACGGTCTGCGCTTGAACGTCTGAAGAAATATGAAAATATCATTGTTAAGTTTGGTAGGTTTATTCCAGACAGACCGCATAGATACGATGATGTGCTTGGTATTACTCTTTCATCAGATAATCAGTATGCAGAGCAGATTTCATAGGGAGTTACGCATGATCATTAAGATAAATCCAGACAAAGAGTTTGTCAAAGAAATGAGAGCAAAACTAAGAGAAAACGATGGGTATTGCCCCTGTGTACTTATAAAAACACCAGATACAAAGTGTATGTGTAAAGAGTTTCTGGAGATGGAAGAGGGCAAATGCCATTGCGGGCTATACACCAAAATTAAGGAGGCAGACGACAACAAATGAATCGAGTAGCAAAATTTAGTAAGGTGTCTTTTGACCAATTCTACAACGATTTTTGCGACACATTTTTTGAGGATTGCGATAAGCCGTCCAAGGAATATGTTAAGGGGATCTATGATGAAATCAAAGTCCCAACAAGGGCGACGGTTGGATCTGCTGGGTATGACTTCTATGCACCGATTGATATGAGTCTCGTCCCTGGCGTGGAGATGAAAGTCCCTACCGGCATCCGTGTCGAGATTGATTCTGGTTGGTGGTTGGCCTGTATGCCGAAAAGCGGCCTTGGTTTCAAATATCGCCTCCAGTTAAACAACACAGTTGGCGTAATTGACTCTGATTATTTCCACTCCGATAACGAGGGACACATTTTCGCAAAAGTGATCAACGACAGCCGGCAGAATAAAAATGTCTTCATTACAAAAGGAGACAGCTTTATCCAGGGCATTCTTCTCCCCTACGGTATTTCTTATGACGACGCAGCCGATGGAGTTCGTAACGGAGGATTTGGATCTACCAGCGTTCCGAATGTCGTTGAGTTTGGTGCTAAAAACTAAATAAGATTTGGAGGTGTCTACATGGACACAAACAGAGCCTATTCTCCTGATGAATATTTTCAGTTCATCAAAGATAAGAAACACAGTGTAACTGACGATGACCTAACTGCGATCTACGATAACTGTCTTGAACTTCTCAATAAGTATCGAATCACTGGGCAAACCAAAGGAATGCGAAAGCTTATTTTCCATTTGGAGTGCATCGAAAAAGAGCGGGCGCTGATTGCTGCCGGTGTAGACACCTTTATTTATCGAGACGATATCGAGGAATACATCGACCATGTGGCAAAAGATGTCGTTAAAATTATTGAGCTTGAAAACTACGAACGAGAAATCCCAGACGAGATCGTATCGGTGGTCGAGGCGGTAAAGGACAAATTTGATAAGCTGTACGTCCTCTTTACGGATTATACTGGGCGAGTAGAGCGTCAGGTTGAAAAAGAAAGACGGTCTACAGATCCAATCCTATTTGGCACATTTCAAAATGAGGCAAGCAGAACTGTAGTAGATCGATTCTACTTCCTTGGCGATTGGGAAGATGAATATTGCGACCTTACCCTTGACAAACTGGTTGGAGATTTCAAGCGTCATGATGGCCGCAAGATTACGCATACGATCAAAACACCTGAAGATATTGCGGAACTGAAAGCGCAGCTCAATAGCATTGTCGAGAATTCTTCTGGTCATTTTATGGTCGTAAACAATGAAAAGCAAAGCTTTTTCAAAAAGGTGAGAAGTATTTTTACGGGTAAGCGCAAATGAAAAGAAATGTAGACCTTACTGAATCTCGTATTTTCAGCACTGTCCAAACTCCATCTTTGCTTGCCAGTATCGTAAAAGATTTGGGAAAGCATTACCTCTGGGACTACGAACATATGAAAATAGTTCAGTCCGACTATGACCTAACGGATTATAAATCTCGCCTTGTTTTGTGTGGGAATGCGAGCGAGCGACAGGCGCAGCGGTTCAATTATTCACTTGATTCTGGTGATATCTGCGAATGCTGCGGGAGACTTCTGACAAACAAGCTATGGTCTCGTCACTATTGTTTGTGTGAATCGTGTGAAAGCAGACTTGAGTATGATTGTCAAAAAACATGGAGGTTTCAGCCAGAAAAATTGTGGCAATCCAGTGATTTGCTTACAAGAGAAATGAACAGAAGGGAATGATTAAAATGCCGGAAAACTGCTACGATGGTGCGTGTGGAGGGACAATTACTGAGCGCTGGTATGGAGATATGCAGGATGTGAGCTGCAACCGTGGGTATGGGATGCAGACCGAGGGTGGCTCGTATCCTGAAGAACTATGCAGAGGATGCCCCATGGCAGAAAGCAACTTCCAAAACTATATGTAAGCCCTTTGTGACTGGAGCAGGATGGTATGTTCAAAGTAATTGTTGCTGGCGGGAGAGACTTTAATAACTATGAGGGTCTCTCCAACAGCTTAGATTATCTCTTCAAAAACATCAACGACGATATCCAGGTAGTGTGCGGTATGGCTCGCGGCGCAGACCGGCTTGGCGAGCGATATGCAAAAGAACATGGGTATCAAGTCATCTATTTTCCAGCCGATTGGGATTTAGATGGCAAATCAGCCGGCTTTAAGCGAAATGTAAAAATGGCGGAGTACGCAGACGCTTTGGTTGCGTTTTGGGACGGCAGCTCAAGAGGAACCAAACATATGATAGACACCGCCAAAGAAAAAGGGCTTGATATCCGCATCAAACGATATCGTACAAGGAGACGAGAATGAACCGATACATCAGCGATTTACATTTCGGACATGCCAATGTCATCCGATTTGACGGCAGACCATTTGCCGATACAAAGCAGATGGAGGAAGTGCTGATCGACAATTGGAATGGCGTTGTCACCGAAAAAGACACAACCTTTATTCTTGGCGATTTCTGCTGGGGTACGGAGCCTGAGTGGAAACGGATTGTCCCCCAGTTAAATGGGGATAAGGTTCTAATTCGTGGGAATCACGATTTGAAGAGTATGTCTTCTGGGCTGAAGAAGATGTTCCAGGATATTAAGGAGTATAAGGAAATCACGGACAATGGCAAGCATGTGATTATGTGCCACTACCCTATCCTTCTCTATAAATCCTCTTATAATCCAGACTGTTATATGCTCTGCGGTCATGTCCATACCACACGGGAAAATGACTTTCTCAATAAGTGGAGGGAAGAGCTAAAGAGCAGCAGAACGATGAATAGCCATAATTGTGGGAATATCATCAATGTCGGCTGTATGATGCCGTATATGGGATATACGCCAAGAACGCTACAGGAGCTTATTAAAGCAAATAGTTAATCAATCCAGAGGTGGTTTATGAATACAGAGGTCATGTTTTCTTCCAAGAAAATGGACTGGGCAACGCCGCAGGACTTCTATGACAAGCTGAATTCAGAGTTCCACTTCACCCTCGACCCCTGTGCAGACGAGTCCAACCACAAATGTGACCGCTATTATACAGAGCGGGACAACGGACTTGAACAATGCTGGGGGGGGCAGACCGTGTTTTGTAATCCTCCATATGGGAGAGCGATCAAGGATTGGGTGAAGAAATGCTCAGAAGAGGCCAAAAGGCCAGATACAACAGTTGTCATGTTAATTCCAGCGCGTACAGACACGGCATATTTTCATGATTACATTTACAAAAAGCCCAATGTTGAGATCCGCTTTCTCCGTGGGAGATTAAAGTTTGGAGACGGAAAGAACTCAGCCCCGTTTCCGAGCATGGTAGTTATTTTTCGATAGATAAGGTGGTGTGAAATGGTAAAAATTGTTGTTGGTGATTTGTTGAACGCAGCAGAAGACATTATTGTTCAGCAGGTAAATTGCAGAAGTGCAATGGGTTCCGGTTTAGCAAAGGCGATCTATACGCGGTGGCCTGAGGTGAAAACAGAGTACCATGAATTCTGCCGCAAATCCACTCCATTTGACTTGCTTGGCAAGGTGCAGTTCATTCCAGTTGTGCCTAACAAGATAATTGCGAATGTGTTTGGGCAGCTTGATTATGGGCGAACCGCTGGTAAAACCTTTACCAACTATACGGCGCTTACAAATGCTTTCAACCAAATCAGAACCCAGTACCACGATAAATCTTTGGCGTTTCCATATAAATTCGGATGTGGTCTTGCAAAAGGCAACTGGAAAATCGTCTACAATATGATTTGCACATACTTTGACGATATGGATGTAACAATCTACAAGCTCCCAGAGACAGAAGAGAGTGAGGCTGCGGCATGACATTATTTTTTCAGGGTAGCAATGGCAAGATGCGTGAGGTTGCAAAAATCAGCGATAACCTTTCCGTAAAAGAAGCTCGCAAAGAAGCTATGGGACATATCAAAAAGTTCTGCGACGAGCGCAATTTCCACATCTATTATGTGCGAAACTGGAATACAAAGGTTGGTGAAACGCCAATGACCTGTTTTGATGTAGGGAGTCATACAGAGTTCTTCTATACAGATCGGCTGGTGATGGATGCATGATCCTGATCCCGAATATCGACGGCTGCACGATCATCACAAACAATGGGTTCTGCTCTATTTTGGGGCATCCATTTGATATTGTGCCAAGCCTATTTGTAAAGAGAGATAAAATTGACGATACAACAATCTTGATTTCAAAAACCGTAAAAGAAGTCTCCGTTTTAGAGGGGAACTTTCATTCAGAATATTATATTGAGCTTTTGAAGAATCTCGGTATTGATGTAAAAGTCATTCCCCAAAAACATCCAAGTAAAATTTTCAAAGAGGTGAGATAATGGATCGGCTGGTGGCGATTGGAGATATTCATGGGTGCTTACATACACTGAAAGACCTGCTCCGCATGGTGTCCTACTCAAGTCAAACTGATACGCTTGTGTTTGTTGGCGACTATATTGATCGCGGCAGATTCAGTTGCGAAGTAGTAAATATGTTGATGAAATTACAGCAGCAGCTTGGCAAGGATAAAGTGGTCTGTCTGCGAGGAAACCATGAGCAGATGGCGATTGATGCTTACCGCCATGGAGAATACCCATTGTGGTACAGAAATGGCGGAAGATTTACAGAGTTCAGTTTTGAGCAGAATGGTGAAGACATCGGCAATGCGATCTCCTGGTTTGAAACCTTGCCTTTGGTGTACGACACACCAGAAATCATCTTCTGTCACGCCGGCCTTACCTATCCCCTATTGAAAGATAACTCCCCAGACGATCTACTTTGGGGAAGAGATTGGATCGCAACTGATACAGAGGAACGAGAAAAGCAAGTTGTATTCGGCCATACTCCAAGTAAGACTGGTAGGGCGTATACCGTTGATACTGGCGACATCTGCATTGACGCAGCTTGTGTGTACGGCGGACGGCTTTGCGCTCTCGTGATCCAGGACGACGGAAACAGTCTCTGTATGTATGTCAAAAAGAACGAAGAAGATGATTTCTAAGGGATTAGTTAATCAACTTGGAGGTGATTCATATAGGATTCAAAATCTTAGTCTTTTATAAAACAGACGATGCGTTGGAGCAATATATTAAGCGTTTTCGCTTCGTTTCGCCAGAGAGTTTAATGTACTCAAGAAAAAACGAACGGTTGTACCTCGGTGATGGAGTCCAGGTTTTCTGTATTAGAGGGTTGGGCGAAAACACACATGGTAGACGAGCTGATTTTGTAGCTGTCCAAGAAGAATTGACTTGGGGAGACGCATGGATAGAAATTCGGGACGACATTCTCTATCCTATGCTATGCAGTCCAATCCCCATTCAGATTTTTGATGGGATTTCCTACTCAACAGGTTAATTTCAAGCCGGCTCGACTGGAAGAAGTGGTAGGAGGGAATGTATGAACGCAACAAAGCAATTTTATAATATAAAGACAAGCGAAAAAATAGCGGTAAATACGAATGATCTTCAGGCCATGCTTGGGTGTGGCCGAAGATCTGCCGTGCAAATCGGTGAGCTGGCAGAAGCCCGTATCCAGTTTGGCAAGCGGGTATTCTGGAATGTAGAGAAAGTGAGGGCATATGTAAATGCAATCTCAGGTTGAAGATACCATTCTCGCCTGCCCGGTTTGTGGAAGAACACCAGCCGTGTCTCTCAAGGGTATTGCGGGACACGGTTGTTGGGCTACCATAAAGTGCAAGCCAATTTTCGGTAGGTCGCATCTGAAAGTAGTTGAGGGAAAGGCTCTCCCAGACCGTGCGCTGAAATGCGCAATTGAAACTTGGAACAAAGCTGTTTTGGAGGATGAAGATTATGTTGATGCGTGAACTACCTTGTCTCCCGCTCATTGCAGAGCGGCATATCAACGCCGTAAAGTCTCTTGGGGTTGATTACAAATATACAGACCTTTCGCTGCGGGTTTTTCCTCAAGTATGGGGCAGCACAGCTCTTGGGTTTGGCGGGATTGGAGGGCAGGCAATGACAGCGGCCTACACCACTGTTGTCGAGGACGCTTATGAGGGATTCTACAGCGTGTTCTTTGGAGAGCGCCTTGCCTACCTGATTCAAAACCCATCCGATGTTTTCTTCGAGGACATGTATAAATGTAACATGAAGCCTGTTTCTCAGGCTGGCGTTTATAAGAGAGGTGAGAAATCATGATTGTGGTTGAAACATGCCCAAAGTGCGGAGCGCCGTTGATGAACAGTGTTATTTGCACTTTCCCGCCAATCTCCCGTAAGGATTGCCCGTCGTGCGGATGGAGCTGGGAAAGTAATCCAGAGCGGATCGTCTACCACCCATTTGTACCAGAAGATGATACGGCAATAACGGAGGTTCAAAATGGAAGTAAGACCGATTGACGGCAATGAGCTGTTCGGGATTATAAAGCTGATCGATACGGACATTATCAGAGGCAGTAAGACGGCCTCCTGGCTGTTAGACCAGGTTTTATTTGATATCTCGTCTATGAAAACACTCTCAAACCGAGATGAGCCAATGAGTCCATATCCAGACGGCGATACTTCCATCATTGCCTGCCCATGCTGCGGAAGCGGTGAGTTTCTTCATAATGAAGATGGGAATGAGATGAACTTCTGCGGACAATGCGGACAAAGGATCGATTGGGAACAGCGAGAGGATGATTGACATGGATTGCTACAGCAATTGCCCATTTCGTGTAAATGAAACAAGCAACCCGCACCGCTGTGAGTGTGTGGCTTGCCAAAATCGCTGCAATGATTATTTTGTGTTCGCATCAAACAAGACGCTTACAGATCAAGAAATATCGGAACTAAAAAGAAATTACTGGAGGACATATGAGCATTTACCTAACAATCATGGTGACGATCCTGGTAATTACTCAGGTGGTCAGGATTACTCAAAATACAATTCAGCTCCATAGGCAAAATATCCTTTTCAAAGAGCAGCTATCCCAACTCAAGGATGTGACTCAAGAAGATTTTGACAATCAGCGAAAAGCCTATAAGCTTGCAATCGAGTATTTTGAAAGGGCAAATATCACTCAAGGACAAAACGGGTTAAATCTATTTGGGAATACGGAGAAAGCTCAATGATAAAACAAGACTATAAATCAGGACGTGTTCAAGTAGAAGGGCGGACATTTGAAATAGAGTTTTGGACTGAAACACATTTTGGTTTGCCGTATGCAAGTGTGTCAGAAATCAAAACCAAAGAAGTAAGAGCGCATCTGTTTTCTAAGAGAACCAAAGCAAAAGAAATAAAATGCGGAATTAACTATGGGTGGATGTCATCTAACCGTTTAGACTGGGCAATGAGGCAAATAGCTGAACACCTTCAGAGAGAAAAGGACGAGCTGGAAGAGCTGAGGCAAATTGATAAATTCTGCGGCCTAAGTAAAGGAGAATAATATTATGAATCCGTGTAAAGATTGGTGCTTCGCTCGATTCGGCAAGGAGTATACGCAAGAATGTGATAAGCACTGTGATTATGCAAGACTTCATATTGAGCTTAAACAACTTCGTGCAAACCTGGATCGGGTAAAAGCGGATAGGAATGCAGCGATTGAACAGTTACATGGTTATTGCCCGGCTTGTAAGAACTACACACCAAACCATAATGAGGGGCATGTGCAGAGTGTAAGCATGAATATTTCCAGTATCAGAACATTGACGCAAAGGATAACTGGGAATGGTGTGGCATTAAGGAGGACAGACCACGAAACGGATAACAGAATACAAGAGATTTCATGGAGGTATGCTTCCCGTACTAAATGATAGCAACAGATACAGTGCTATTGAGCGCCTCGCCATCATTGAAGATATCCTGGGGGATGAATATAACCTCGGACGGTTGCGGGAACTGATGGAGGCGGACAGAAACCAAGAATTGCAGCGCCACCTAAAGCGATTCGATATTATGCCGCCGAAAAACCGCCCTGAAATCGATAAAGCAGGAACGTGTTATATAGAGCGGGAATTAGCTGTTTCTGCTATCAGAGATATTGATACATCTCCACCATATATAGATGCTGACGATGTGATTGAACAAGCCATGTATAAGCTTGACAAAATCATTCCATCAGCCGATGTTGTACCAGTACGACACGGAAAATGGATTCGGCTCCAACATAGTGGAACGATTGTATGCGGAAATTGTGGAAGAAACATCCGCAAGAATCATGGAAATGATTATGCAGATTTTGAACTGTATTGTCCATCGTGCGGATCTCGCATGGATATAAAGGAGGAAAACAACCTTGGCACAGCTTTATAAAATGACATTGTATGTATGCGATTTGGAAGAAAACCTTTCCTTAGAAGAAATCAAAAGACTTATCAAATATGATGCTCTTGATGGTATTTCTACCAGTTGTGTCACCCACTTTGCCAATGAAAAAGTCGGTGCTCATGTAGACTGGGATGACGATATCGACATCAACTATACAAACTCCACAACAGAGCAGTGGGAGAAATATTTTGACGATGGGGAGCATCGTATTTTGTGTGCCAATGGAAAGGGTGTATGCCCGAATTGTCATCGTCTTGATAGCATAGACCCGCTTGCACGATACTGTAGATATTGTGGAGCTAAATTGACTGGAGATGTTTGAATGAGTAAAGCATATCGTTTAAGGGAATGCCCAGAATGTGGAGAAAAAGACAATATCAAAGTAAATCAATATGTGTTTGATTATGGACAAAGCATTGTAAATGAATGGACGGTATGCTGTGGGAATTGCGGACATGAAACAACAGACTTCCCAACCAAGCAAGAAGCAATCAATAATTGGGAAAATCGTGGATATTAAGCCATGAAATTCAACATAAACAAACTTCGATCCTGGGGGTTACGCTATCTGGCCTGCGACGAATCAGGCCAAGTCTGGGCATATGAAAAACTTCCAGTCCGAGTACAACCGTCCTATGTTGCCGGCCATTGGCGGGTTGCCGATTGTTTCTTAGCTCCAGAGATACACTTCAATTCCTCAGAGGAAGAATGGCAAAGGTATAAAGACCACTGGGCAAAAATGACGCACTACAATCTAAATGGCCGGCCAATATGTACCCCCATTTCAGATTGCCCAATCCAAATCTCATGGGAAAACGAGCCATACGACATGGTTGAGCATGACTTATTCCCCATGTCCGACTTAAAAGTATTCCACGAAAGAGAGATCCTGTTATGACACTCCAAGAAATTGACAAGCAAATCTCTGAACTCCAAGTCCTCCGCAAATCTCTTGAAAAAGAGGAAATCAAGAGGTTTCAAGAAGAAGCAAAGAAAAATGTAGGCCGTTGCTTTATCCTAAACGGAAATTATCTGCGGATCATTGATATCCCCCGTGAGCAGTACGATCTATCCGGCCACTGCCACTTCAACCCCTATCAGTACCCGGCTCTCTACTTGGGGCATGACTGCGATAACGATGATATTGTCCCCTTCTATTGCGACACGGTGTTTTCCAGCATTCTGGGCGAAGCAAAGAACGCTTCTGGCATGAGTTTTAGAGAGATCTCAGAAGAGGAATTTATGGCGGAGTTTGACCGCTATGCGAAAGAACTGAGGGACACTCTGCTTATTGGCAACAGCACCATAGAGGAACAGGAATGAACCAACGTCGAAAACTAACCAAAGATGAGCGCATGGCAGTCTATGAGAAGACAAACGGACACTGCGCTTATTGTGGGTGTGAACTGGAATATAAGGATATGCAGGTTGACCATGTTATCCCTATCAATGGCTGGTCGGAGCAGGGAGAAGATACACTGGACAATATGCTCCCCGCTTGTAGGAGCTGCAACCACTACAAAAGCAGATCCACCTTAGAAGGGTTCCGCAAAATGGTAGAAAATATGCCGACTGTTCTTATGCGTGACAGCGTTACATATAAGAACGCTGTTCGCTTTGGCCTGGTCACTCCTACTCCACACCCGGTTAAATTCTATTTTGAGCAGTTAGGACGGTGATTACAAAGTGGCAAAATACAAAATTGGGATAACCGAAGCCGGCGATGCAGGAATTGACCTTTCCTGGACAAGTAAAATGAACCAAATCGACGGCGCAATCCTAATAACAAAATGTGTATCGCCAGATTTTTACGACGCTGCACTCAAATATAAAGACAAGGTGATCATCCACACAACATTTACTGGCTTTGGTCATTCTGTTTTAGAACCGTTTGTCCCAGCTCCATATGATGAATTTGATGCGATAACTACACTGGTCGGTGGCGGCTTCCCAAAGAGCAAAATTGTTGTAAGAATCGATCCAATCATTCCCACAAAGAAAGGCATTGAAACAGCGAAAAATGTCTTCCTGACATTTATTGACCACGGATTTAACAGATTCCGAATCAGTTTGATTGATATGTACCCTCATGTCAGAAGAAGATTTAAGAATGCTGGTCTACCTCTGCCCTACGGAGAAAATGGTTTTGTTCCAGACAAACAGCAAATTGCCCAAGTTGACCAGATGCTTCGAGAAGTAAAATCCTACTTCTCCAATTCAAGGCCGTTAGATAGTATTCGGATTGAGTCATGCGCGGAGCCTGGATTAACAGAGACTATTCAATGTGGCTGCATTTCTTCTTATGACTTAGAGCTGCTTTGCTTACATGATGATAATGCAGATCAATACGGATTCCAACGGAAAAATTGTATGTGTTATTCTGGCAAGCTGGAACTACTCAATCAAAAGCATCCATGCGCTCACCAATGTCTGTATTGCTATTGGAGATATCCTGGGTGGCAAGAAAGCCATAGCAGAGATATCGCAAATATGTGAGGTGATCTCCAATGCCTTGTTATAAATCCAGTGGCTGCGGAGCATACGAAATGCGTTCATGCAGAGAGTGTCCGGCCAGTAAACCAGACTATTTAGAAAGAAGGAAGAAAACTATGATCAAGCCAAGAATTTGTGATGTGCTCGGTATAGACATTGGCGTACCTTTCAAAGTTAAAGGGTACAAGGGCAAATACCACATCAACAGCGATGGGGTTATGAAATGGGAAGAACAAGGGTCAAGCAATGCCGCAATCTACGAGGCAATCAACCACCCAGAGCATATCGTAAAAGTGATTTCGCTTTCTGATCAGGAAATTGAAACTATTAAAGCGATCAAGAACCTGTTTCCGAATGTGGAGTATGTAGAGCGGATCAAAAACAGCGATATTGTAGGTATCGGAAATAGTGAGAACGGTTGGATTGCCGACATCAACAATGCACTCTTCCCTTCTCTAAATCCTGGGGATTCCATTGATGTCAATGAGGCGCTGGCAGGAGGTTTGGACTGTGAGTAAAGCCTTTATTGTTCTATGGATGATTTTCTTCCATATTGTTGATGACTACTACCTCCAAGGATGGCTGGCCTCTGCAAAGCAAAAGCAATGGTGGAAAGAAAACGCTCCGCAGCCTCTATACAAATACGACTACATCTGGGCGCTCCTAATGCACAGTTTCAGTTGGGCATTTATGATTATGCTCCCTATTGCTGTTGCTCTATCGTTCAACATCTCCTGGTTCTTCCTGGTGTACTTCTTACTCAATGTTTTCGTCCATGCCTTAGTAGACGATTTGAAAGCAAACCGCAAAAAGATAAATCTATGGCAAGACCAGCTCATTCATATGTGGCAAATAGCCGTCACTGCTATTGTTATGCTGTTCTGAAGAGATAAATGGAAGGTTAAATTTGGTGGTAAATTATGATAGTTGCTTCCGCTATCCGAACTTATTTGGAAAAACCAGATTACCCTATCATCTGGACTGGAAAACGCCACGCCGATATTTTTGAAAACATGACCAGACACGGCATCAAGTATGACCGCATGACGCTTGAGCAGGGCTTTTATACCGACGATGGGCAGTTTTTGAATCGGTACGATGCTAAAAATCACGCCATTGCTTGCAGGCAAATTACATCGTCTGAATTTGCTGAGTTGTTTTCAGAGGATTTGTGGCCGGAATAAAAGATTAGTTTGGTGGTGATACCTGTTGATCCCCATTGGCAATATAAATTTCCTATGCGACGAATGCCCACTCGGAAAAGATAATGTCCAGAGCAGATATGAACGGCTTCGCAAGTACGGAGACTGGCAACCTGAATACTGCGGATGCGATAAAATTGGTGAAGAACATTTCTGGATCGGCGGATATTGTGAAGATGCACATGAATATCCCAAGCCAGCAAAGAAGGTCAGCAAGAGGAAAACAGGGCGGGCTTACCGCAGAGCTATGAACCGCCACAAGGATAATCGTCTGCGAAAAATACTGACATACGGCTATCATCCAGAGGCCGGCTATGTAAACTGGGACTGGGTTGACGGGATTTTCCAACCTGTAGGGAACCACATCAAGTATCCTAAAAATTCAAACAGGCAAGTGTATTGGAAAACTCATTCTAACAGGGTTGTAAGAAGATATCGAGGGTATTTGCCCAAAGGGAACGGCTATCGCAAACTCTTTGAGTATATGTACACAATCTACTAAAAAAAACGGGGTGCGCTGCACCCCGTTTATAAAGCTTTAGAACTCGAACATATGTTTTATATCTCTTCCCCAGTCTCTTTGTTAATGAACTTACCTTCATAGCGGTATCCCAGTGCCTCAGCGATCTCCGTCAATTCTTTCTCGCTGAAGTTATCCCGCTTGAACTTCCCACTCAGATTTTGAGAGGTACATCCTATGGCGGCAGCAAGGTCTTTAACGCTTTTATTCTGCTTGATTAAGGCAATGCGGATCTTCTCTGTCATCATGGGTTCCCCTCCCCTATTATCTTAATTGTAAACTAACGCACGAATAAAATCAACGCTAAATTTCAAAAGTAACTTTTCAGTGATTTTATCTATTGACGAATTTCGCTCTTTGATTTATCATGTAATTGCAGAGTGAATTTATTTTCTTAAATCTTACGAAAGGAGAGAATGTCATGGCCGGCCAAAAACGAACCGACAATAAAGGCCGTATCCTTAAAGACGGTGAAACTCAGCGCAAAGATGGCACCTATCGTTTCACCTACACCGACGCAGATGGCAACCGGCACGATGTATACAGCAGACGGCTTGTGCCAACTGACCGCCTCCCTCCTGGTTGTAAGGATGATCTGAGCCTTAGAGAAAAGGAACGGAAAATCATCCGTGACCTTGAAGATGGTATCAAAGCCACCGTAGAAAACAGGGCTACTTTGAATGACCTCTTCAATCTTTATATCTCTAATAAACCAGAGCTGAAGCAATCCACCCGCGCCAACTATCTCTATATGTACAAGAAGTATGTCCAAGACGATATTGGCAAGAAGAAAATCTCAAGCATTAAGTATTCAGATGTCAAGGCTTACTATAACCGCCTCATCAGAGAGCGTGGATTTAAGCCCAATTCCATGGAAATCATTCACACCATCATCCACCCTGTCTTTACGATGGCCGTGCGTGATGGTTATATCCGTATCAATCCCGCCACCGGCGCTATGGCAGAAATCAAGAAAAGCAACAATTGGGAAAAGCCAAAGCGTCACGCTCTGACTAAAGCAGAGCAGGCAGCTTTCATCGACTATATTAAAAGCAGTAAAATTTATAACCACTGGCTTCCGCTCTTTACTGTTCTTCTGGGAACTGGTTGCCGCATCGGAGAAGTCATTGGCCTGCGCTGGGAGGACTGCGACTTTGATGACGGGATTATCAGCATCAACCACAACATGGTATATCGGAAATATGAGGGTGAATCCAAAGCCCGTTTCCATATCGAAACTCCAAAGACAGAGGCCGGCACCCGTATCGTCCCCATGCTGGAAGAAGTCAAAGAGGCGCTGCGCACAGAATGGGCAAAGCAAGAAATCATAGGCTTCAACGAGTCTATTATAGACGGCTATACGGGATTTATCTTTCAAAATCGGTATGGCGATCCACTATCCCCTCACAGCGTCAACCGTGCCATTGACCGCATTTGCGCTGCCTATATTGAAGACGAAACTATTCAGGCCGACAGAGATGGCCGCGATCCCGTTCTGATCCGCCACTTCTCTGCCCATAATCTCCGTCACACATTTTGTACCAGGTATTGCGAGGTTGAGAAAAATATTAAAGCCATTCAGGAGATCATGGGACACGCCGATATTGAAACCACCATGAACATCTACGCCGAAGCCACAAAGGAAGTAAAGAAACAATCCTTTGCAAATCTTGAAGGAAAAATCAAGATATCTTAACGGGAGGGATTTTTGTGGGCAAGCTCGTTGACTTATCCGGTAGGACATTTGGCCTACTTACTGTTTTGCAGAGAGTAGAAGACCGCAAGCCAGGTCGCCCCATGTGGCTTTGTCAATGCGAGTGTGGGAATACCGTCGTTGTATCGTCTACTAATTTACTCAAAGAAAATGGAACAAAGTCATGTGGGTGCCTACGACACAAGCAATCTCCCACCCTCATTGATTTAACTGGTGAAGTCTTTGGAAAACTCACTGTAATCCAGAAAGATATTGCCACTGAAAGCGGAAAGGCAAGGTGGATTTGCAAGTGTGAATGTGGCAACACGGTATCCGTTCTATCAGACAGTCTTAGAAAAGGTAAAACAAGATCCTGTGGTTGCTCCCAGTTCCAACTCCAGCATGACCTTACAGGCCAGACTTTTGGCTATCTCAAAGTAATCGAGCCAGTGCAGAATGAACGGATCGCCGGCAATGAAACCAGATGGAAATGTCTCTGCCAAAACTGTGGTCGTACAGTGGAAGTCGGTAGCTATTGGCTGCGACACAGCGATCCATACGGACACTGCAAATGCACCAGATTTAACAAGCCTTAATAAAAGCCCGTAGACGGCTCTCAGAGCGCTCAATGCCTTTACTGGTGAAACTACACTCCTAAAGCTTAATCGTCGCTCCTGGGCTATCCTGAGCGGCGCATGAGAAAAAAATAGGGTACAGATTTCCTCAACGGATTTCTGTACCCTTGTTTTATACATAGAGATGATACTTCTTGCTGATTTCGTGTGCTACATCGTCTGGCAACGGCCTGAACCAGATCCCGGTCAAAGTTGTACCGTTCTCTTCCTCCGGTTCCAGCTCAGTCCGGCAATTATCATAGATCAAACCGTAGTCCTCGTTCTCTGCCAAACCCAATTCTTCAGCTTTGGTTTTAGCTTTCAGGAGATGGTTCTTGTTCCGCGCCTCACAGATGGTCTTCACAAAAGCGCCGTTTATATACTGCTCAAAAATATCAGCGGGGATCTTGAATGACACTTTGTATTCCCCGTCCTCATGTAAAGCGTTGCTGCGGAGCAGTCTTGTCCAATAGGCTTCTGTACAATGCCCTACCTGGGCAGAAAGCTTGCCTGGGGACATACCCAGATCTTTCCGTATAATAAATAATCGTCTATATCCCATCGTCTTCTCCTTTTACAAAAAAATAGGGAGCCAGCGTTAAGCCAGCTCCCTTTATAAAAAAGCTGATATTCGACCAGCTCTTTACTGTGCTGTATTAGACACAACCCATTCGTCATATTTCGTTTCCAGTAAACGAAAATCACAACAATGCCTATGTAATACGTGATTGGGGTTACAGCCAATCCCATATACCTTTCTGGCCTTATCTCGAATGGCTTGTTCGTTTTTCCTGCAAAATTCATATTCTTTCTCAAGCAAATCAGCATAGGCAGCGTCAGTGGCACGAATTGCTCTAAAATCTTTTATGCTAATAACAGAATTAGGAGCAGGAAACATAAAACTAAATTTGATTGACGATAACACTGTCCCATTATCATCCTGAATCAAGATATTAGTTTGTTGTCTGGTTTTGTTTGAAGAAATAGGGGCGAAGTAATTATGCCCAGCAATAGACAATACAATCCCGCAAACAAATTTGCTGTTCATCGTATATGTTATATTGGGAATGCGGCTATCGAACTGCCGAAGATAATTTGCATAGGCAGGATCAATGTCGTAAAATCTTAGCATAATGCCCTTTCTCTCTAACATAAAGAAAGGGCGGAAAACCCGCCCTTTCCATTAAAGCCCACACTTTCGGTGGTGGAATACCTTGAATTAAAGCTCGTACTTACGGTGACGAAACCTTGGATTAAAGTCCCACACTTTCGGTGGTGGAATACCCAAGTGGAGACATCTCTATCTCCATGCTTATTATATGCTCAATTTCCTATTTTGTCAACAGAAAATTGAAAGCAAATTATGGAGAGACAATACACCACCGCAATGATGTATCGCCTCTCAAATGACTGATTTTTCCGTTGTCTGCCAACCATCGACTCCTTCATCCGCCAATCGTCGGATTTCTGTCGCATCGCTTTCTTGCTGCCTCACGGCTCTTAATGTGCAAGCCCACGATCTGCGTTTACGCTATTCACAGAGAGCGTCAGATTTGTAGGTGTCAGTCACACCACTTGGCAGGGGTTTAATGTCTCCGTACCGACTAACTTTCTCACTTAGGGCTGAGATACACCACTGTTAGACCGCATTGCTGCGACCATCACCAGATTATATCTGGGTGGGCTTGCCGCCCTAATCAGTCAGATTCCAGCTTTCCAGTCTACCACATTTCTCTGTGGTATTTTCGGCAAATGTGGTAACGCTGTGGTAAGATAAAATCCGGCCTTCTCGAAACCACAATATATAGTGTCAAATTCGCTTGAAATCACTCTATATCGTGTGTTTTTAGAGAATTAGTCCCCAAGGGGTTTCATCGTGGGGAACTTCACACCGTATACTTCATCTTTGTTCATCATGTGTGATTTCCGCCTTTCAGACACGAAATCAA
>PPYE01106584.1_pt1 | contig 31382 bp, 30 predicted proteins | sample 1559881 | NCBI WGS metagenome assembly PPYE01 (sample SAMN08240022, study PRJNA423297) | Human gut metagenome, whole genome shotgun sequencing project.
TCTGCCAGCCGCCGATCCAGCCCCTTGAACATGATCTGCTGCATCGCCCACATCACATCAGAAAACCGTTTCGTTGCCAATTCATAGAGGAAGCAGCGGACATGAAGATTTTGCTCCTTGAGTGCAGCAATTGCCTACCCGATGTTTGCTTACCGCCCGAAGAAGAACGCCCCATCGGCATTTACGGGCAGCGGCGGCGAGTTTATCTGAAGAAGCACCACCGGGTGCTGTATTATAACCTGCTGACCGCAGGGGGGCTGGATGGGCACCTCGCAGACATCGAGGAGCAGGCGCAGGAACTCTTTCTTCGGCTGGTAAAACAATACGCAGACACCGAGGGCGTGACGGAGGAGGTAAAGGCCAATGACCCGCAGTCGTGGGTGCGGAAGATGAACGGCATACGACATCGGGCAAATGAGGTCGTAATGCAGGAAATTGTATACGGGTAACGAGCAAGCGGGGGTCGATGACCTCCGCTTGTTTTGTGTGCAGAAAAGAACAATACTGTTTTGCAACGGCATTGTTCCGAGCTTTGTTGACATTGTTCTTTTGTTTGGGTATAATGTACTTGTGATTTTATGCGTGGAGGTACCCCCTATGGCTGAAATGATCTCGGTAAGAGAGGCAGCAGTGCGCTGGAATATAACGGAGCGGAGAGTTGCGACACTCTGCAAGAATGGGAGAATCGCCGGTGCGAAAAAGCAGGGCAATCGTTGGCTGATCCCCGCTGATACGCAGAAGCCGGCGGATCAGCGGCTCAAGACGGGCGCTTTCCGCAAGATGGAGCGCGCACCGAAGCTGCCCCTGCCCATCGGCGTGTCCAACTACTGCCTTGCATCGTCGGAATACTACTACATCGACAAGACGATGATGATCAAGGATTTCATCGACGAGCGTCCGATGGTGACGCTGTTCACCCGCCCCCGGCGTTTCGGCAAGACGCTGAATATGGATATGCTGCGCACTTATTTTGAAAAGAGCGACAAGGATACCTCCGTCTATTTCCGGGACAAGAAGATCTGGGCCTGCGGCCAGAAGTACCGGGATTATCAGGGCAAGTACCCTGTGATCTTCCTGACCTTCAAGGATGTGAAGTTTGATACTTGGGAGGAGACCTTTGCGGCCATCCGGGATATTTTCGCAAAGGAGACCCGGCGGCACAAGGAACTGCTGGCCAGCGATAAGTGCGACGAGTACAGCAAAAAGACCTATGAAAAGCTGGCAGACGGCAAGGTCAGCGAGGTAGAGCTGGCTTCTGCACTGCTGGACCTGTCCGCTATGCTGCATAAGCACTATGCCGTTGCGCCCATTATCATCATCGACGAGTATGACACCCCCATCCAGCAGGGCTATCAGAAGGACTATTACGACAAGGTCATCCGGTTTATGCGAAACCTGTTTTCCGGCGGTTTCAAGGATAATCAGCACCTGTCCTTCGGCTTCCTCACCGGCATTCTGCGGGTGGCCAAGGAAAGCATCTTCAGCGGGATGAACAACCTGTCCATCAACTCCGTGCTGGACAACAAATACAGCGCCTACTTCGGCTTCACCGCCGACGAGGTGATGGAGATGGCGGAATACTACGGCGCTGCCGATAAGTATGACGAGATTTGCCAGTGGTACGACGGCTACCGCTTCGGCAAGACGGAAATTTTCAACCCGTGGTCGGTGGTCAACTACTTCAGCAACGAGTGTGAGCCGAGGCCCTTCTGGGTCTCCACCGGCAGCAACGATATTATCGGGGAAGTGCTTGCCCAGGCAGATGAGGAGATTTATAACCGTCTGACCTCCCTGGTCAACGGCGAGACCTTCACCACCTTCATCGACACCGGCGTGATCTATCCGCAGATCAAAAGCAATCCCTCCACCATTTACAGCTTCCTGCTGGTGACCGGCTATCTGAAGGCACTGAAAACCACGCCCTCCTTCAGCGGCGATTTTATGTGCGAGGTTTCCCTGCCCAACCGGGAGATCTCTCTGGTGTATAACAAGGAGATCTTGCAGCGGCTGGAGAATCTGATCCCGCCGTCCACGGCAATTTCTGTTCAGGAGGCCATCTTCTCCGGCGATAACGCACGGCTGAAAGCGCAGATCCAAACGCTGCTGACCCAGTCGGTCAGCTCCTTCGATACTGCCGGGGAGAATTTCTACCACGGCTTTATGCTGGGTCTGTGCGCCCTGCTGGGCGGCGCTTTCGTGACCTCCAACCGGGAATCCGGCGACGGGCGCTATGACATTCAGTTGAAGCCCACGCAAAAGGGTCTTCCGGGCATCCTGATCGAGCTGAAAGCGGAGAAAAATTGCAGCGATGAGCAGCTGAAAAAGCTGTCCGAGACGGCCTTGCAGCAGATCAACGATAAGAAATACGAGACCGAGCTGACGACCGCCGGGGTCAGGACGATTTATAAATACGGCGTGGCCTTCAGCGGTAAAAAGGTCGAAGTGGCAGTCGGATGAGGAGAGAAAGCAATGGTTAACGAGAAAAGCAGCGCCGTGGGCGTAAATATACAGGAAAAGGCAACTGTGATTTGGAACATTGCAAACGCATTGTTCGGATACTTCAAGCCCCACGAATATGGCCTTGTGATCCTGCCGATGACGGTGGTCAAGCGGTTTCACGACTGCCTGCTGCCCACCCACGATGCGGTGATCGAGCAATATGAAAAGGTTAAGAAGCTGGCGGTTATTGACGGCTTTCTGACCCGTGCTTCCGGCTATCAGTTCTATAACACCAGCCGCTTCACTTTTGAGAGCCTGCTGGCCGACCCGGACAACATTGAAGCAAATTTCCGGGACTATCTGGCCGGGTTCTCCGGCAATGTGCAGGATGTGCTGGCCAAGTTCGATTTTGACAACATCATCCGCCGTATGGTGGAGTGCAACAGCCTGTATCTGGTCATCAAGGAGTTCAACTCCCCCAAAGGCTACCTCGGCCCGGATAAAATCAGCGCCGTGGACTGCGGCTATATCTTTGAGGATCTCGTCAAGCGCTTTTCCGAGTCCTTTGGCGAGGAGGCCGGAGCGCACTTCACCAGCCGGGACATCATCTATCTGATGACCGACCTGCTGCTGTGCGACGCCAAACTGGATGACGGCAATGTGACCGTGTACGACATGACGATGGGCACCTCGCAGATGCTTTCCTGTATGGAGGAGCGCATCCACGAGCTGAACAGCGATGTGGAAGTGACCTGCTTCGGGCAGGAGTTCAACCCATCCACCTTCGCCATTGCAAAGGCGGATATGATGATCCGGGGCGGCGACCCCAATAATATGCGGTTCGGGGATACGCTCTCCGACGATCAGTTTCCGGGCTTCACCTTCCGGTACTGCATTTCCAATCCGCCCTTCGGTATCGACTGGAAGCGGGAACAGAAGGCGGTGGAGGCCGAAGCCGCCAAGGGCGAGCTGGGGCGCTTTGCGCCCGGTCTGCCGAAAATCAGCGACGGACAGCAGCTTTTTGTGCTCAACGGCCTGTCCAAGCTGGCGCCGGGCGGCAAAATGGCGATCATTCAGAACGGCTCGCCGCTGTTTGCCGGTGATGCCGGGAGCGGCCCCAGCAATATCCGCCAGTATATCTTGGAAAACGATTGGCTGGACGCCATTGTCCAGCTTTCCACCGACCAGTTTATGAACACCGGCATTTCCACCTATATCTGGGTGCTATGCAAGGACAAGCCCGCCTACCGCTGCGGCAAGGTGCAGCTCATTGACGCGTCCCACTGCTATGAACAGCGCCGCAAAGCCATCGGAACCAAGCGCAACGACATCAGCGACCATTGCCGGGAGCTGATCGTGCAGGCCTACGGCGAATACCGGAACAACGCCGTGTATGGGGACAAGTCCGGCGTGTACTGTGAGAGCAAGATTTTCGGCAGTGAGGAGTTCGGCTACAACAAAATCGTAGTGGAGCGTCCGCAGCGGGACGAAAACGGCGAGATCGTGATGAAGCGGGGCAAGCCGGTGGCGGACACCGCCCTGCGGGACACCGAAAATGTGCCGCTGGTGCAGGACATTGACACCTATTTTGCACGGGAGGTCCTGCCCTACGCCCCGGATGCGTGGATCGACAAGAGCAAGACCAAGGTGGGCTATGAAATTCCGATGACCCGCTATTTCTACGAGTATCAGCCGCCGGAGCCGGTGGACGACATTGTGGAGCGGATTCAAAAACTGGAGCGTGAGATTGCCGACAGCCTGAACACACTGTTCCATAAGGAGGGCTGACGGCAGATGCGTGAAATGAAAGACAGCGGGATTGAGTGGGTTGGGGCTATACCGCAGGATTGGCAGCTTTCGAAAATTGGAAGCCTATATACGCAGCGAAATGAAAAGGTTTCCGACAAAGTTTATCAGCCGTTATCGGTGACAATGCAAGGCATTCTGCCACAGCTTGCTACCGCTGCAAAGACGGATGACGGAGACAACAGAAAACTGGTGCGGGTTGGAGACTTTGCAATCAACAGCCGCTCTGACCGTCGTGGTTCCTGCGGCATTTCTCCGTTAGACGGATCGGCCTCTTTAATCAACATTATCTTGACGCCGAGGACAGCTATGCATCCCGGCTATTACAACTGGCTTTTCCACACCACATTGTTTGCGGATGAGTTTTATAAGTGGGGACACGGAATTGTAGCCGATCTTTGGACAACCCGCTGGCAGGAAATGAAATCTATTACTGTTCCTGTCCCGGAATATGCCGAGCAAGAGCGCATTGCGGCCTTTTTGGATGCGGAGTGCGCCGAAATTGACGCTGTATTGGAAAAGACCCGCGCGTCCATTGAAGAATACAAAAAGCTGAAACAGGCGATCATTACGCAGGCAGTCACTAAAGGCATCCGTGGCGACAGGCCGATGAAGGACAGCGGGAGTGTTTGGTTTGAAGAAATCCCCTGCAACTGGGTAATGAAGCGAATTAAATATCTGTTTCATATCAAAAAAGATATTGCAGGAAAAGAAGGCTACACGGTTCTTTCTATTACACAGAGAGGAATTCAGCCAAAAGATTTATCAAAGAACGAAGGGCAGATTGCTGCTAACTACAGCCAATACCAGTTGCTTGCTCCCGGTGATTTTGCAATGAACCATATGGATTTGCTGACAGGTTGGGTTGATATTTCAAAATATTCTGGTGTTACAAGTCCCGACTATCGAGTATTTGTTCTTGATGATACCGAGAAAAATGACAGTTCTTACTATCTCTATTTAATGCAGATGTGCTATTTTAACCGCATTTTCTATGGCCTTGGTCAAGGCGTCAGCGAAATGGGAAGATGGCGACTTCAAGCAGATAAGTTTCTGAATTTTCCTGTTGTCGTTCCACCTGTAGATGAACAAAAAGAAATAGCAAGTTACTTGAATGAAAAATGTAGTTGTATAGAGGTAATGATAGCAAAGAAACAGCAATACCTGACCGAAATTGAAAACTACAAGAAATCCCTGATTTACGAATATGTGACGGGCAAAAAGGAGGTCAAAACAAGTGTGTTGGCTGACTGATGTGATAATCCCGATTATATGCGCACTCATTGGCGGCGGTCTAACAATGTGGGGCGTGCAATGGACATTGAAAGCCCAGAGAAGTGAAAGCGACCGCATCCGAATTCAGGAGGCAAAGCCCTATTTATTTATGGAGCATCCTATGCAGGCACCTGCGTGGGAGAGCATTCCGCGTGTGGCATTAAAATCGGCAGAGGGCGACAGCGGCGATTATGAGCTCCAGTGTTATGTTAAAAGCAGTGACAACGGCATCGCTATCATCAAGAACGTGACTACAGACAATCATACATACATCCCAATATGGGGTAATATCGTCGATAAAAACTGCGTCACAGGTTTGAGCGTCTTCTTGTCAAGCAAAAATGAAACAATGCACGGCTGGAGATTGTTCGTTGAGGACATTTATGGGAATGAGTATTGCTATCTGATGACATTGGATGGAAATATGCTGAACATTGGTGCTTGCGTGGAATCCGAGAATTCACAAAAAGGTAAAGCGAGGAAATTCAAATGATCACCACCGAAAAGCGTTTTGAAGCGGATATAGAATCCTTCTTTCTCTCCCCGGCGGGCGGATATACCAAGGGCGCAGACACCTATGACGCCAAACAGGGGCTCTATGTGAATACCCTGATCGACTTTGTCCAGCGTACCCAGTCTAAGGAATGGGCGCGTTTTGAAAACGCCAATCAGGTGGACCCGGTGCGGAAGTTCTGCACGGCGTTCAACACCGCCTGCGAGACGGAGGGGCTGCTCTCTGTCCTGCGCCACGGCTTCAAGCACCGTGGTCTGCGTTTTCGGGTGTGCTATTTTAAGCCGGAGTCTGCCCTGAATCAGGCGGCGGCTGCCCAGTGGGCGGCAAACACCATCGAGTGCTATCGCCAGTGGTACTTCTCCTCCGATACAAAAAAGAGCGTGGATATGGTGCTGGTGCTCAACGGCATCCCGGTGTTCGCTTTTGAATTAAAAAACCAGTACACCGGACAAACGGTGGACGACGCCAAGCGGCAGTGGATGTATGACCGTGACCCGCGGGAGCTTTGCTTCCAATTCAACAAGCGCATTCTGGCCTATTTCTGCGTGGATCACACCGAGGTGTGGATGACCACAAAGCTCGCCGGGAAGAACACCTATTTCCTGCCCTTTAACCAGGGCTCCAACGGAGCCGGAAACGACGGCGGCAAGGGCAATCCGGCAAATCCAAACGGCTACCCGACAGCGTATCTGTGGGAGAATGTCTTTCAGAAGGACAGTATGATGGACATTGTCCAGAAGTTTATGAACCTGAAGGACGGCAAAACGCTGATTTTTCCGCGCTATCATCAGCTGGATGTGGTGCGCAAGCTGCTGGCCGATGTCCGACAGAACGGAGCCGGGCATAATTACCTGATCCAGCACAGCGCCGGAAGCGGCAAGTCCAACTCCATTGCGTGGACGGCTTACCGGCTGGCCTCGCTGTTCAATGAGGAGAACAAGCCGGTGTTCTCCAGCGTGGTCGTCGTTACCGACCGCACCGTGCTGGATGCGCAGCTGCAGGAGACCATTTCCGGCTTTGACCACACCCTCGGCGCCATTGAGACCATCGGGGAAGATAAGACCTCCAAGGATCTGCGGGACGCCATCAACGGCGGCGTGCGCATTATCGTCACTACCTTGCAAAAGTTCCCGGTCATCTATCAGGAAGTGGATAAAGTAGCGGGACGGAACTTTGCGATTATCGTAGACGAGGCCCATTCCTCCCAGACCGGCAGCTCGGCTCTGAAACTGAAAGCCGCCCTTGCGTATACCGAGGACGCTCTGCGGGAATACGCTGAGATCGAGGGCAAGGCCGAAGAAGAGCTGGACCCGGACGACCGCCTGATGCGGGAAATGACCGTTCAGGGGCGGCATAAGAATCTGTCCTTCTTTGCCTTTACCGCAACGCCCAAGGACAAGACGCTGGAGCTGTTCGGCACGGAATATGAGGACGGCAGCTTTCATCCGTTCCACATTTACAGCATGCGGCAGGCCATTGAGGAAGGCTTTATTCTGGATGTGCTCCAGAACTATATGACCTATGACACCTGCTTCAAAATCGTCAAAACCTCGGAAGATAATCCGGATGTGCCCGCCAGCCGTGCGGCTAAGGTGATCCGCAAATATCAGGAGCTGCATCCGTATAACATCTCCCAAAAGGCACAGATCATCGTGGAGACCTTCCGGGAAACCACCCGAAACAAGATCGGCGGTAGGGGCAAAATGATGGTCATTACCTCGTCCCGCCTTGCGGCAGTGCGCTACTACCACGAGGTCAAGCGCTACATAGAGGAGCAGAAGTACAACGATGTGCAGGTGCTGGTGGCCTTTTCAGGTGCTGTGCAGGACGGTGATGAGGAGTATACCGAGCCGAAGCTGAATGTTCGTGCGGATGGGACGCACATCGCCGAAACGCAGACCAAGGCGGAGTTCCACAACCATTTCAATGTGCTGATCGTTGCCGAGAAGTACCAGACCGGGTTTGACGAGCCGCTGCTGCACACGATGATCGTGGACAAGAAGCTGAAGGGCGTCAAAGCGGTGCAGACGCTGTCCAGATTGAATCGCACCTGCACCGGCAAGGTGGACACTTTCGTTCTCGATTTTGCCAACAAGAAAGAGGACATTTTGGAGGCGTTTCAGCCGTTCTATCAAGAAACCTCGCTTTCGCAGGAGGTCAACGCTGACCTGATCTATCAGACGCAGAAGGAGCTGCGGGGATTTGCGGTCTATAACGATGCAGATATTGAGGCTTTTGCCAAGGAGTATTTCAGCACAGGCCGGCAGGATGCCCGGGCGATGGGGCGAATGACCAGTGTGTTGAAGCCGGTGGCAGACCGTTATAATCAAAAAACGCCCAACGAGCGGTATCAGTTCCGCCGTCAGGTGCGCAATCTCATTAAGTGGTACGGCTATATTTCGCAGATCCTGCGGATGTTCGATAAAGAACTGCACAAGGAATATGTATTCTGTTGTTATCTGATCAATTTGCTGCCTGCGGAAACCACGGATATGGTGGACCTTGAGGGTAAGTTGAAGCTGGAATACTACAAGCTGCAAAAGACCTTCGCCGGAAGCATTGAGCTGGAACAGGTGAAGGGCGTGTACGAACCGGCCAAGCAAAAGGGTGCAATGGGACTGGACACAAAGTCGCCGCTGGATGAGATCATCGCCAAGATCAACGAAAAGTACAAGGGTGAATTCACCGAGGGAGACAAAGTGCTGCTGACAGCTCTGCGCAGCCGTCTGATGGCCGACAAGAAGCTGACCAAGATGGCGCAGACCTCAGATCCGCAGATTTTTGTGGAAAGCATTTTCCCTAAGGCCTTCGGAGCAGCGGCTCAGGACAGCTATCTGGAATCGCAGGATACCTATACCTCGCTCTTTGAGGATCAGCACAAGTATAATGCCATTATGAGCGCATTGGCCGATGTGGTGTATCGGGAGATGAGGATGGGCTAAAATTGATTGCTTATGTGGAGGTGAAATATAGTGGGCTATGTATATGCGACTATTAATAAAGATACTTTGGCTCATATCTGCAAAGAAAAGGGCGTATCTAGTGAATTCCTCGCCAGTAAAACAAAATTAAATATGTCTAGGCTAAATCAGTGGCTTACTCCTACTGATATAAACTTGCCAACCATCAACCAAGCGAAGAAAATTGCAGCCTGTTTGCATATACCCTTTGCAGGTCTCTATATGAATCCTTGCGATATACCATTGAAGCGTATTCCAAATATTCGGAATATGCGAACGATGTCTGGGGCAGTTAGTATTGATGACAGCTCATTAAATATCGCTATGATAGATGTTCTTCTTGAACGCGATTTTCTGTTAAGTGCCGACGATGAATTTGGAATAACTCCACCAGATTTTGAGCCGCTTATTCCTGACAGCGATTCTGTTGATGAATGGGCAAATGCGATCCGTAAACAATTCGCTATCGATCTTGGTGAACAGTATAAGTGTAGTTCTACACGCCAATTTTACCTATATGTTCGTGATAAAATCGAGACAAAAGGCGTTTTTGTGCATTGCTTCACGGATGTAACGATTGATACAGCTCGAGGCTTTTCAATTTATAATACGCTATTGCCTATTATCGGCATTAATGATGAAGATCGTCCGCCGGCAAAGACATTTACAATTATTCACGAACTAGTTCACCTATTCAAAAGGGAATCCTCCTTGTGCAATGATATGAGCAGTTCCGCATCGACTTTGTCAGAAGAAGTGTTTTGCAATGCTGTAGCAGGCGAATTACTTGTTCCAAAGAGAGCTCTTAGAATTGTACTTGAACACGGTCACTATTTTGCGCCATATTCAATTGATGATATTAAGCGAGTTGCGGATCGCTTTTCTGTAAGTCGAGAAGTAATAGTGCGCAGATTACTTGAACTTCGTAAGATTGACCAAAGCGAATATGGAACTTATGCAGATTTGTTTAGGAGAGAAATCGAAGAAGATCGGGAAAAGAGAAAAATTCAGAGGGAAAATGGAATAAAATCCTCTATTCCGCGGAATATGAGTAGAGAAGCAATCGACCGTACAAGTCCTTCTGTAAGCAAGATTTTATATCAGGGATATGTGAACGATGTGTATAGCAAACTTGATATTGCCCGCCATTTGAATGTAGGCCAAAACCATATAGACAAGTTTTTGCGGGAGGTATCCAAGTGGAACAGATGACACTATTCGATAGCGAAAGACCTTATAAGTACATAATGGACACATCGTCTATACTGGCTCAGAAACCAGGGGAAACTCATACACGGCTTGTTTATAAAAGTCAGTGGGAACGAATCGAAGAATATATGCGTTCCCATTCGATAGTAACTTGCTCTGAGATATTCGAAGAAATAAAGGATAAAGAAATTAAAGAGTGGATTTTTTCCCAACAATGTACTGTCCTTGAAATTGACGACGACATCCAAAACAATGTTAGAAAAATCGTCACTGAAAATCCGAAGATGATTGAATTTACAGGAAAAAGCGGTACATCTTCTGGCGACGCATTTCTAATTGCAACGGCTATGAAATACGGATTAATAATTATCACCGAAGAAAACAAAGACAAACAAATGAAGATTCCACAGATTAGTAAGAAGTATGGGATTACATCCGTAAACATTACTTCTTTGTGTGAAATGGAACAATGGAAATTCTAAACAGCATATTATTCAGTAATGTATGTAGAAATAGGGCACCGACCGCTTGGCCGGTGCCCTATTCCTATAGGAGCCATCTATAAGTCAATAGTGATTATCAGCCGTCCTCCTATCACCGGGAGGGCGGCTTTTTGCGTTCAGATAAAAAATATTTGAGAAATTTCTCGAAAACACCCCCACAAACGGCGCCCCTTATTCAGAGTAAGTGAAGGGAGAAATATTTTTGTGGGGAATTTTGAAAAACACCCTGCCAACCGGCACCCCTTATTCAGAGTAAGTAGAAGGACTTTTGAAAAGTTGAGAGGATTTTTCAAATTACTTTGCCAAAATCTCAAAAAATATCCCAATTGGTTAGTAGGAGGGGCACTTAAAAAATTTTTCTAAAACCCATTTGTTATTTGCCCGAAAAGTTCCCAGTTGATTAGTAGTAGGGTTCGCAGAAAAAATCTCAAAAGTTTTTTCGTTCAAATCCGAAAAATTTTCCCAGTTGGTTAGTAGAGAGATTTTCAAAGAATTTTTTCAAAATTCCTTCGTACAAATCGAAAAATTTTTCCCAATTGATTAGTGAGGGGGTCTATAAAATGCCTTTCTCGCTGGCTACCTATTGAGGGGACTGTCTCCCTGTGTACCTTGAAAATTGAATCGCCGCCTCCAAAGGATATGCTTCCGGCAAGTGACGCCACGACTTCCCGAAAAAGGAACGAGCGCATCAAAGAAGCGATACGCCGTGGTGAGATTCCGGGGCAGGAACGATGCGGATGAGCGGCAGCAAGCAAAAATCACTGCAGAAATGCGGATTTAGAAAAGACAAAGGAGGTTCAAGCCTATGAAGAAAGGAGAGCTCAGAGAGCTTTATCAGATGATGTTTCCGGAATATCCGGACATTGTGACGGTCAAAGAGCTTCGGGAGATGCTGGGCATTAGCCGCAAGCTGGCCTACAAGCTGATCGACTATGGGTACATCCACGCCGTGAAGATCGGCACGACGCTGAAGATCCCGAAAATCAGCGTCATCAACTATGTGATGGAGAAGGAGGTGAAGAAAGTTGGATGAGATCAAGCGCCTGACGCCCGCCCAAAGGGCACGCTGCAACCGGCTGATCCGGAGGCTGTGCGCCAACTATGATGGCGGCAACTGCCTGCCGCTGGACGACGGCGAGGGCTGCGTGTGCGTGCAGATGATTTCCTATTCGCTGCTGTGCAAGTATTTCCGGCGGGCGGTTCTGCCCGCCGACAAGGTACTCTGCGCCGATATTTACCGGCAGCGTACACGGACCTGCGAACGGTGTGGAAAGCCCTTTGCACCCAGTAGCAACCGGCAGAAATACTGCCCGGAATGCGGCTGCTCCATCCGACGCAAGCAGAAGGCGGACTCTGCCAGACGGCGGCGCAGCGTCGAACATTAAGCGCCGAGAAAGCCTTGATTTCCGGGGTTTTTTTGAGGGCGAAGCGGGTGCGGGTGGCCGTTTCCATCCGCCCCCGCCAAAATCCATTTCTAACATTCTACAAAGGAGAAATTTCTATGGGTAACAAACTGAAAACCGTGGACGCAGAGACCTTGCTGTCCACGCCGATGAGCAAGACGATGTTCATCGTAGACGGCCTTATTTCGCAGGGCGTCAATGTCATCAGCGGTGCCAGCAAGATCGGCAAAAGCTGGCTTATGCTGTGGCTGGGGCTGCAAGTGGCGCAGGGAAACTCTATTTGGGGGCTGCCTACACTGCAATGCGATGTGCTCTATCTGAGCCTTGAGGACACCCAGCGCCGCATCAAAGACCGGCTCTACAATCTTACCGACAGCGCCCCGGACAACCTGTATTTTGCCGTGACCTCCGGGCTGATCGGCGGCGGCCTGGAGGAGCAGATCACGGATTTCCTGACCGAGCATCCCGCCACCAAGCTGGTCATCATTGACACGCTGCAAAAGGTGCGGGACTCCAAGGGCAGCGCCGGAAAGGCAGGAATGTACGGCAACGATTACGATGACATTTCCTCCATCAAGCGCATTGCCGACAGCTTCAACATCGCCATTTTGCTGGTGCATCACCTGCGAAAGCTGCAAGACAGCGACGATCCCTTTAACGATGTCAGCGGTTCCACCGGCATCATCGGCGCTGCGGACACCAACTTCATCCTGCGCCGTAAGCGCAGTGGAAACGCTGCTACGCTGCTGGTCAGTGGGCGGGATGTGGAATATCAGGAACTGACCTTGCAGTTTAACGACTTGGTCTGGGAGCTGGTGGAGCGCAAGAACAGCGAGGATATTCACAAGGCAGAGCTGCCGAAATTCCTGTTTCGGGTGGTGGACTTTATGGAGTGCCGCACCGAATGGGTAGGCACGGCCACGGAGCTGCTGACCGAAATGAAGGAGCAGGAGGTCACGCCCAATATGGTCACAAAGTATCTCGGTCAGTTCGCTTTCGAGGTGCTGGAGCCGCTGGGCATCGAGTATCGCACCAAGCGAACGGGAAAAAATCGGCTCATCAAATTTCTGCGCCGTGACGGCGATGACGCAAATGACGCCGGGATCGCTATATAAGGAAATCCCCGTCACAACCGTCATTACCGTCACAAACCGAAGAAAGGGGGGTGAACAAATGCGCAGCAAAAACTACGGGATCAATGTCCGTGTGACCGAGCAGGAGAAGCAGAAGCTGCTGGAAAATGCCCGGTTCTGTTCTCTGTCGCTGTCGGAATATCTGCGGCGACTGGGGCTTGGAAAAGAGGTCAAAGCGGCCATCACGGAGCGGGATTACCACCTGTTTCGGATGATGAACAGCCTGAAAGCGGAGCTTCCACAGCTTCAGAAAGAGGAAATTCTGAGCAGGCTGGAAGCAGTTTTGAATGAATTAAAGTAAGCGAGAATTACGCCTGCGCAGTCTAAGCGAGCAGACTGTTTTTACTCCTGTCGGAGCCAAACAGTGTATCCGCTTGCGATGCCTGCGTCATCTGAGCGAGCAGTGCGTTTTTACTCCCGGCAGGGCCGGAGCGCAAAAACACTCGTTAGGGCGTGCCCTAAAACCCCGAAAGAAAAAACTATGAAAGTGAGGACAACACAATGAGAAAATCGGATTTTACTTTACCCACGCTGGACGATCTCTTCTCCACGCAGGCGGAGCGGGACGATGCCAAACTGGAGCGGGTGCGGAATATTCCGCTGGCCGAGCTGCATCCGTTCAAAGGTCACCCCTTCAAGGTGCAGAACAACGAGGAGATGCAGCGGATGATCGAGAGCATCCGCAAGGTGGGGGCTATCACTCCGGCACTTGCAAGGCCGCTGCCGGACGGCGGTTACGAGCTGATCTCCGGCCACCGGCGACTGGCGGCGTGTCAGGTGTTGGGCGTCGAGACGATGCCCGTCATCGTCCGGGAGCTGTCTGACGATGAAGCGGTGATCGCAATGGTGGATGCCAACTTGCAGCGGGAGACCATCCTGCCCAGCGAAAAGGCGTTTGCCTACAAGATGAAGCTGGATGCCATCAAGCATCAAGGTGTCGCTTCTGCCCAAGTTGGGCAGAAGCTGCTCAGTGTAGAAAAAGTAGCTGACGATGCCGGCGAAAGCCGCAATCAAATTAAAAGATATATCCGCCTGACCTACCTGATTCCCGAGCTGCTTTCGATGGTGGACGACGGCAAGATCGCCTTCAACCCGGCGGTGGAGCTTTCTTACTTAGACTCGTATCAGCAGCGGGCGGTGCTGGACGCGATGGCGCTGAACGACTGCACCCCGTCCCACGCCCAGAGCATCCGCCTGAAAAAGCTGGCGCAGGAGGGCTTGATGGATGACCAGATAGTCTACGCCGTGCTGGCGGAGACAAAGCCCAACCAGCAAGAGCAGCTCAAATTCAAGCGGGAGGAGCTGCGGAAATACTTCCCCTCCGGCTACACCGAGGAACAGATGCGCCGAGACATCATCAAAGGGCTGGAAATCCAAGATCACCTCGGCACAGGCGATGGAGACAGGGCTTGCTCTGCCAGAGGGCGGCGACTTCAGCAGCCGCTGGAGTTCGATCAGTGCCGGGGAGAACAGCTGATTTTCTCCCCTGAAAACCGAAAATCGTGCGGGCTTATCCTTTGGGCAAAAATAAAAAAGCCTGTAAACGGGCTTGTTTACAGGCTTTTTGTGGCGGAGAGTTAGGGATTCGAACCCTAGAGACCTTTCGGTCTACAGCATTTCGAGTGTTGTCTATCATTGGCAGATACGCGGTTGGAGCAGGTCGTTACAGGCAGCCTCGTCAAATTCCGGAAACCCAGGCGCCGCAAGGGATGGCGGACATTTCGACCCGTTTCGGCCAGAGCTGATTTGAACCAGCCCAGAGTTCAAATAAAACCGCGTTCTTGCGTAAAAAGCCTCCGTTCTTGCGCGTTTGCAAGAAGTCAGGCAAGAAAACAGAGACCCCAGCAGCGTCTATGAAGCACCCTTTCGGACCGAAAAAACAGAAAGGAGCTTCGTCATGACATACGATGCAAAGGAACTCGAACAATACCCAGAAATCATGAACAAGGAGCAGATGCGCAAGGTCTGCCATATCAGCAAGCGGACGGCGCACTATCTGCTGCAGTTCAATCTGATCCCCCACATCTGCACCGGGAAGAAAACCCGCTGCTACGCCATCAAAAAAAGCGACGTCATCGACTTTATGATCAACCGGGAGATCAATCCCAGCCGGTACATCGTACCCACCAGCTGGTACAAGTACGGAAACGAGGACGTGAAACCCTACAAGATCCGCATTCAGCCGCCCCTCCCCAGCGATCAGCAAAAGACGCGGCGCTACTATGAGAGCAAGCTCGCCTCCTACCCGGACGTGATCGACGTGGCCGCTATCGTGGATTTCACCGGCTACAACCGTCACACGGTCTGCGAGTGGATTCGCTTCAGAAAGCTCCGCGCCCTGGCGCTGCAGCACAAGTACATGATCCCGAAGTGCTATCTGATCGACTGGCTCTCCTCGGACGAGCACAACGCGACCCTCCGCAAGTCCCGCCGCCACATTGACCGGCTCTGGGAGCTGCAGAAATGGAGCGACGGGCAATGAGGGGAAATATTATTGAGGAGCTGTATTACGGCAACATCGACCAGCAGGATCATGGCTATTGTCCCAAGAACCCCGTGAAAAAGGCGTCCGACTCGCTGAACGATCTGGAGGAAAGGCTCACCGAGCAGCTCGCGGGCGAAAACAAGGCGTTGTTCCTCCGCTTCTGCAATGCCTACGCGGAGTTCATGGGCGAATGTGAGCTAGATACCTTCATCACCGGCTTCCGCCTGGGCGCGCGGTTTATGATGGATACTTTTCTGAGCGACGACGCGCCGTTTGATGGCTTTCGGGACGAATAACCCCCCCAAGAACACAATATATTGTGCCTGCATTTGACAATTAACCATATATATGGTATAATGCGTGTATCTTCAAAGAAAGGAGGTACACCGAATGGCAAAACCTATTAAACCCGGCACTGACAACCAGCCTCCAGGAACTTATGTGGAAGTCGGCCCTCGTGGCGGGAAAGTGGATGATCCGAGAATTGTCCACATTGGTCCCGGTGACAGATTGCCGCCTACGCAGGAGCCCGGAAACGGTTGGCAGAAAAAGTAAATAGCTCTACTAGACTGAGCGAGCGGCAACAGCCCCTCGCTCTTTCTTATATGTCAGTCCGCTACGACAAATCGCACATTGGTAGAGCCAAACTCTCCTTTGTAAAATGAGCGTGCAAAGGAAGTTTTACTATGAAAAAATTGTTTGAGTAGATGGGAGGCACCTACACGCAGCAGGGCGATTATTTCCTGCTGGATCTTCAATTACCACCCGAAGAAGAGCGTCCCGTTGACGTATGGGGCCGCGCAGGCTGCGCTATCTCCGGGAGCATCGTCCCATCCTCTATACCAACCTGAAAACCACCGGCCAACTCCACTCTCACCTGCCGACGTCGAAGAACAAGCCAACGCTTTCTTCCATCGGTTAGTCAAGGACTATACCACCTCCGTAGTCATCACCGAGCAGTTAATAGCGTAGGAACCTATAGAGCGGGTACGGAGGATGAATGGAATTAAGGCAAGGGTGATGGAGATTGCGAACAAAGAAATTACCTATGTGTAAGCGGATAGGCGCGAAGAATGGTCCTTGTGTCCTTCCTTTATGATACAATCTGAGAGAACAAGTTCGGATCCATTTCTTCTTCAGCAATAATATCTATGTACTCTCCTTTTTTGCCTTCTCCAGCTGGAATGTACTTGATTTTTATCTCATCTCCATTCTCTAATACATTTATCTTTTCTTTAAGCCGTTTCAAATCGAGGATCTTAGCCCGTCTAATTACTCTTTGTAGCGGGAGCTTTATTTTTGCTCCGAACAGTATGAATTCGCCCTCTCCTGCATAGGTAAGGCCATATTCCGATTCTGTCAACTCGAGTATTCTTTGTCGAACTTCCTCGGAAACAATAAATCCGAATTCAAACTTATCCCAAGTTCCGTTGTAACCGCCCCGAATTAGATCACATATACGAGATATAAGCATGTGATCTCCGATGGTTATTTCCTCCGGAATAACAAGACTAATATTGAAGTATTCTTCAATTAAAACAACTCTTTCGAGGAACTCAATCTCATCCTCAAGTTTTTTAGTATCTCTTAATTCAACTTTTCCGTGAAAGAGGGGTATGTTTTTTTCAAGTGCATTTACCGTTACTACTTCTCCAGAAAGGATTTTTTTCAAAAACACTCGATACGCTAAACTTTCTTTATTTGAAGGATTATTTGGCTTAACAGTAAATGTTAATTTGTTTGTATTCTGATTCAATAACCACCTTGCTCCGGTTAGAGTTTCACCTTTAAGGGTATTGCTTATGATACTTCTTAAAGTTTTTGACGATTGCGGTGTGCATATCACCAAACTGACTGCGGTGGCACTCGTCGAAGATAATCACGATATGCTTTTGATAAACCTCGTGCCCCTTGTTCTTGTTCACGAAGGTGGAGAGCTTTTGAATGGTGGTAATGATGATCCGACAGTTATCGTCCTCAAGCTGGCGCTTCAACACCGCTGTTGATGTGTTGCTGTTGGCTGCCCCCTTTTCAAAGCGGTCGTATTCCTTCATGGTCTGATAGTCCAGGTCCTTGCGGTCGACCACGAAAAGCACTTTGTCTATATAGGGTAAATTGGAAGCCAACCGGGCGGTTTTGAAGCTGGTCAAGGTTTTGCCGGAGCCCGTAGTATGCCAGATATACCCACCTCCGGCGATGGAGCCGTATTTCTTGTAATTGTTGGCGATCTCAATGCGGTTCAGAATCCGTTCGGTCGCCGTGATCTGATAAGGACGCATGACCATGAGCATGCTTTCCGAAGTAAAGACACAATACTTCGTCAGGATATTCAGGATCGTATGCTTGGCAAAGAACGTTTTGGTAAAGTCGATCAAGTCAGGAATCACCCGGTTGTTGGCGTCCGCCCAGAAAGAGGTAAACTCAAAGCTGTTGCTGGTCTTTTCCTTTTTGACTTTTCCAGAAGATGCGTCCTTAATGGCGTTATAGCGGGTGGAGTTGGAGTAATACTTGGTATTTGTGCCGTTAGAGATCACAAAGATCTGCACGTACTCATACAGTCCACTCCCTGCCCAGAAACTGTCCCTTTGATAGCGATTGATCTGATTGAACGCCTCACGGATCGCAACGCCCCGACGCTTCAGCTCGATATGCACGAGGGGAAGACCGTTGACCAGCACCGTCACGTCATAGCGGTTATCGTGCTTCGCTCCGGCATCCTGTCCCATGACATACTGATTGATCACCTGCACGCTGTTGTTATGGACATTCTTCTTATCGATGAGGGAGATGTTCTTGGTCGTTCCATTGTCACGATGAAGGACCTGCACGTAATCCTCCTGGATCTTGCGGGTCTTTTCTGCGATGCCTTCATTTTTGTTGGCAACGCAGTCCGAGAAAAACTGTTTCCACTCACTGTCCGAAAAAACATAGTTATTGAGCTTTTCCAGCTGCCGGCGCAGATTGATGATCAAGTCCGCCTCACTGTGGATAGGAAGATATTCATATCCCTGCTCTGTGAGCAGACGGATAAACTCCGCCTCCAAAGCCGCCTCGCTCTGATAGGCATCGGAACGTTTGGTTACAGGTGTATACTCCGTAACAACTGTATTCTCGTTTGTTTCAGCAACAATGTTAAAATACGACATGGTCAAGGCCTCCATATTGCAATATGGCTATTGTAATTTGAACCATTCAGGGTAATTCTCGGCAGCTTTTTCGAACGGTGATTTATTTCCCCAATCCGGAAGGGAACCTTCTCCGGAATTGACTGAATAGGCAGTATACTTACTTCTAAAATAAACTGGCGGTAGGTTGTACGCCATGGCTAACGAACCAAAAAGAAGGTACATCAAATATAGATTCAAAATATAAAGCGTTGCAACAGACAAGAAAGCATTTTCCAATGTCGCTTTCCTATATGAATCAGTCTCATTATGCTTGAGCGAATTGTATGCTTTCCACCAATCCAAACCAACCACCTTGTCTTCTTCAACACGCCAATCCTGTAGAGGTGTTGCTGTGCAGAATGGTGTCATGATTTCAGTCTTTGGTAAATTAGGGAAGTGTTTTAGAAGGATATTTGTAATGCTTTTGATATTCCTCGCCTTTTCCCCTTTGGCTTGGCAAATTGCTTTGGCTATGATTTCAAATTCAGACGCAGATAGAATGATAATCTGCTTAAAAATATCAGAATAAACATCACCATGAATCATTAGAGACCTACCGTCTTCGTTTTGACAAAATCCATGGTACACATAGTCCTTGGTTCCATCAAACCTTGCGGCTAATGAGCAATAATAATTCCAATGCTGAATGTATTCCTGGGGGTCCACTATACAGCCTCCTTAAATGTTAACAACCGGTCTCTGTAGTATTCATATTGTCTCTGTCGAGCTTCGATTTCGGCGGGAAGGCCTTCTTTGAGATCATTGCAAATTGCATCAAAACGGTCAAGAATCTCAATTACTCGTAATTGCTCTTCAATGGGTAAAACAGGTACGGGCGCTTTTGATATATTATCGTTGTACAAACGAGAAATCGTTCCACCTGTTGATACCTTCCAAGGCTTTAACTGATAATAGTAATACAAAAACCTGTTGAGCACTATGCTTTCATCATTCGCAACCCAAACAATATTCGAATCTTGAAAATAAGCTGGTTCTCCATTAAAAACTACAGTCCGCCCAATTGTTCCTGCCGCAGATATTAAGATATCACCCTTCTTTGGATAGGAATAGAGGTGGCTGTACTCCTCAAATAGTTCTTTTGAAATATAGGAATCAGCCGTACCCCCAAAAGTTCCAATTTTGAAGAAAGGAATACCTCCCTCCGAATTCGTTTGGGACTTTAAAATACGTTTGCACATTGAGACTTTTCCAAGATCACCGATTGTCAGCCATCTGACCGCCCGGCTCCGTCTCTCTCTCTCTCTACCTACATGAACATTCTGTGAATTATCCACATCGGAGAAGGTCAAGAGGAGATCTCGATAATATTCATACTGTTTTTGCCTCGCTGTAAGCTCCGCTGTAAGCTCCGCTGTAAGCTCCGCTGTAAGCTCCGTGAAATTGTCAAGAATCTTGACAATTTCAGCCTGTACCTCTATGGGCGGTACAGGGATTTTAAACTCTTCAGTGACTGGAAGGGATATTTGAGGAAGTGAGCCCATCCCTGATGCTGCTTCTCTAAACTTATTAATGTTATTCTTTAAGACATAGTAAAGAAACTTGACAGACACCAGATTGCTTGATGTATATGCCCACATTTCATTTTTAAATGTAAAGGGCTTATCATAATAAACTACATCTATAACTCCACGAGACTGTACTAAAACAGCGGGGACCCGTGTAATATTTGCATTTGGAATATCAGATTCACATGCGTTGATTACCGTCTTTCCGCCAGCAAACACTCTAATCTCACCGTCAGGGTTTTCTATCTCTTTCATTTTTCCTGCTGTAATAGGCGTTCCCTTAATTCTAGTAAAGATATCTTTGACTTTTTTATATTCCACTCCGTCAGGGCACAAATCAGAGATTAATCTTTCGAGTTTGCTCATACTACAGTTTCCTCCATTCTCCATCCAAGAGCATTTATGGCCTCGGTCAGTTCTTGCGTGTCTTTAACCTTATCAAGAACGCCGACAACCAAACGTCGTAATGCGTCATATTTCTTAATCCCAAGCGCCTCATCGTTTTCACCATGTACGATACCACTCAGTTCTCCAAATAAGCGATATCCATCAGCAGAAAACTCAGGTGGGATAATATGGACAGCTGCTTCTACGCTTTCAAGAATCTCCTTAAAAGGTTTCCGTTTGCCGTTACTTTTTAAGATGTTTATTCCTTGTCGCTGGGCTACTTGAATTGTAGCGGTTTCAAGAATCTGCCTAAGATATACAATAGCGCCAGCGCCCAGCTCATCATGATATGCTCTGTCTGCTTTTTCGAGCCACGTCGAATACTCTCCATAACGTTCGGTTCCCAGCAGGACCTTGTCTGATAGTTTTTCTGTGCGTTTTAGGATCCGAACCTCTGGAACTCTAGAGTATATCTCGTTTCGAGATTCAACCAGAAACCAAATCGGAACAGTCTGCCCACAGCGAGAGCAACTTACCACACAATCAGTGCTAACAAGATGATCGTTGATGCCGATGCAGTGCAATTCTTCACCGGAAAGAAACGTTATATTTGCATTGCAATTCTTACAGTAAAATGTAAGAAAAACAGCGCCAATATCAATTTTCTTCTGCTTCCCGGTCTTTAGTCGTGTGTTATTCAGAAAACCATCCACTTGCTCAAATTGGGAAGCAATCGGATTTGACAAAACCTCTGACAATCTCATACCTTATACCCCAATTTCCGCAATAACACGATCAATGGCCTCCCGCAGTTCGTTTTCTTTCTCCACGATCTCGGCAATTTCAGCGTTGAGTTTTTCGATATCCACCTTTTCACGGGTATCTTCCGCCTCAACGTAAGTAGATACAGAAAGGTTGTACTCATTCTCCACCACTTCGCCGTACTCTGCCAGGTGGGCAAAGTGGGGCTTTTCTTCCCGGGAAGCAAACTCGTCCACGATGGCGGCAATGTTTTCCTCCGTCAGCCGGTTATTATTCGTTACCTTCACACATTCGCCGGAGGCGTCGATGAACAGCACCTTGTTGTCAGCCTTGTTCTTTTTCAGTACCATGATGCAGGTGGCGATAGACGTTCCATAGAACAGGTTAGAGGGCAGTTGGATGATGCAATCGATAAAGTTGTTGTCCACCAGATACTTACGGATCTTCTTTTCGGCTCCGCCACGATACATGATGCCGGGGAAGCAGACAATGGCCGCAGTGCCGTTGGTAGCGAGCCATGAAAGGCTGTGCATGATAAAGGCAAGGTCTGCCTTGGATTTCGGCGCCAGAACACCCGCCGGTGAAAAACGGGGATCGTTGATCAGCAGCGGATTCTCGTCTCCCGCCCATTTGATTGAGTATGGCGGATTGGAGACGATGACTTCAAAGGGCTCATCGTCCCAGTGCTGGGGGCTGATGAGCGTGTCCTCATTGGCAATATTGAACTTGTCGTAGCCAATATCATGGAGGAACATATTGATGCGGCAGAGGTTATAGGTGGTCAGGTTAATCTCCTGCCCAAAGAAGCCCTGCCTGATATTCTCTTTACCGAGAATTCTTGCCGCTTTGAGAAGCAGCGAACCGGATCCACAGGCGGGATCGTAGACCTTATTGACCTCTGTTTTTCCCACGACAGCGATACGGGTCAGAAGCTCGGACACCTCCTGCGGTGTAAAGAACTCGCCACCGGATTTTCCTGCGTTGGAGGCATACATGCTCATGAGATATTCATAAGCGTCACCGAAAGCGTCGATTGTGTTGTCCTTATAGCGCAGCTTCATATCGGCAACTCCATTAAGGAGCTTGACCAGCTTTTCATTGCGCTTGGCAACGGTGGCCCCCAGCTTGTTGGAGTTGACATCCAGATCATCGAACAGACCGGCAAAATCGTCTTCGCTCTCGCTTCCTTTGGCGGAATCCTCGATGTTGTTGAAAACCCGCTCCAGCGTTTCGTTGAGGTTTTCGTCATCTGTTGCTCTTGCTCGAACGTTGCAAAAAAGCTCAGACGGCAGAATGAAGAAGCCCTTTTCCTGTACCAAACCGGCACGGGCTCCTTCGGCGTCTGTGTCTTTCATTTTGGCATAATCAAACTGAGCATCACCGGCGGCATGCTCACCTTCATTGATATAGTTGGTAAGGTTTTCGGATATGTAACGGTAAAACATTACGCCAAGCACATATTGCTTGAAGTCCCAGCCGTCCACACTGCCACGAAGATCGTCAGCAATGCTCCATATTGCTTTGTGGAGTTCTTCACGCTCCCGGTCATTTCTGATATCCGCCATCTATGTTTCCTCCGTTTACAGACAGAAGCAACAATTTCCTCCTAAGAAAATGTTGTCCGTTCGATTTCAATATGGTTTACGGGTTCTCCTTTGGTGGTTTGCCTTGATTTTGAACAATTCTGCTGACCCCATCCAGGGCATTGAAATATGCCTGTTGCATATTTTTCTGGGCCTCTATTTGTCTTGCCATTCCGTCGGGCATATAGGGATTCTGAATTGTCTCCCATGTAATCTTGTTTTTGTAACCCAGCGCATTTGCGATTGCATCGAGCAATTTGTACTGTGCAAGTTCAATTTTCTTCAGCTGTTGCTGGTCCGGATTGGTAACATGGTATTTTTCGTTGAGGTCTTTCCATGCTGCCCTAACTTTTTTGTCATCGGAAAACACAACGTCAATGATGTTGAGCGCGTTTACGCTGTCAGGAGTCCATCCATATATTCTTGAGGTCATTAGCACTTTAAATATTTGCATCTTATCTTTACGCTTTTCAGAACGGTCTTGGAGCCACCGACCAATAAGGACCGCAGCGATAGGAATGACAATAAGTGCAATCAAATTGAGAATATCTTTAGTTTCCATGCTTTTCCTCCTGATCCGGCACGAATTCCATGATATCGTCTATCGTGCAGTTGAGCGTCTCGCAGATCTTGCCTAAGACCTCGGTGGAGACGTCCTTCCCCTGAGAAAGCTTGCTTAATGCGTAATGAGTGATCTTGGCTTCACGCTCAAGGTCGCTCTTTTTCATATCTTTGTCGATGAGCAGCTTCCAGAGCTTTTTATAGCTAACGGCCATGTTTCACCCTCCTTGGTCGGAATTTACAAAATCGCAATGATATTATAGCAGAATACTCGCCAATTTTCAACCAGATTTGATGATTTTCGAATATAATATCCGACTTTTGCCAATCCAGCAGTTTAAGCCACGTACCTAACCAGTGCGTGGCTTTTTCATGGGAGTACCAATGATGAACACTTTTTCGAGCGACGATACCCCGCTCGAGAGCTTTCTGGATGGGTAGGACCAGCAGCAAAATTTGAAAAGTGTGTTTTTCAGACTTGTTTTTCTATTGAAAAGTGTGCACCGCTGCCTTTGTACCTGAAAATTCACTGAATATTCACCGATAATTCGCTTTATTCGCTCGTTGAGAGCGAATAAAGCGAATATTTCAAGGATCCGTCCGCTCGATAGTTTTTAAAATGTCTGTTTTAAGGCGTATTAGTGCAAAAAGAAGAAACCTGTCCTATGAGATCGAGAAAAACCTTCGATTTGGCAAGCATCAACCTGCGCCTTGGGAGAGTTCCCTGCTGTCAAGTCTACAAATCTGATTTTTGCACATTGGCGCTTTTTGGCGCGCTACGGTAGTATAGGGGCGAAGGAAGAAACCATCACCGCAAACGTGAAAGGAGACACGATATGGAGAACAGTTTTGCTGCGGCGCGGAGGAGGTATCTGCGCACACACATGGACGGGATCTACACAGGGATGCTGCTGACGGGGACCCTGGAGCCGCATCTCGCGGAGATCGGCGAGTCGGCGCAGGCCATGTTTGACCGCCTCATGGAGCAAATGAAGAAGGCTGAAGGCGTTACAGAGCAGCTGAAGGCCGCCGATCAGATGGAATGGGTCGGACGGATGAACAGTATCCGCAGTCGCGCAGAGGAGATCGTCTTCTCTGAACTGGTCTACTGCTGAGGTGCGGCCATGTTCGGGCGAAGGAAAAGAGACCGGGTTTTGGAGCTATGCGCCAATGAGTGCCGGTTGCTGACAATGGCCATGCTGTCCTTCCGGAACAAGCTGCTGGCCGGCGGCAAGCCTACAGAGGACGTGAACGAGCTGCTGATCCGGCTGATGAAGTAAAACTGAATATAACCAAAAGAGCGTCTGCTTCTGAAAAGAGGCAGGCGCTCTTTTGGCGCTTTGCGCCGTGAAATCCCACTAATTCGTGAATTTTCTGGGAACTTTCAAAAATCGATGTCGTTTTTTGGCCTCCTATGTTGCGGTAAGGGAGCGAGGGGCATTCGCAGCATTTTTGAAGTTGATGTTGAAAATTTTCCGCTCGATGTTGCGGTACAGGAATAGAGGGCTTTTCAAAAAAGATTTCGATGCGGTGTTTACTTTTTGGCTTTGGATGTTGCGGTACAGGAGTAGAAGGAAATTTTCAGCCCGGTGTTTACTTTTTGCCTCAAAACCGTGCGGTACAGGAGTAGAGGACAATGCTGAGAAAATCACGCCAGAATCCGCTACTGCAGACCACCTCAAAAGAAAAGCAAAAAACAAATGTCGTTTTTTGAGGGGTGCAGGCTTCGGTAATTTAGTAGAGAGATTTTTTGAAAATCCGTGTCGCTTTTTTGCCCTCCATGTTGCTGTAAGGGGGTAGAAGGGCGAGCTGAGTACAGTCTCTCGTTGCCTGCAAAGACGACGCTCAAAAAGTATTTTCAAAAAATCTCAAAATCAATGTCGTTTTGGAGGCTTGACGGTTGCGGTAGGGGTGTGGGAGGAGATTTTGCGAGAGATTGGCTCCGTTTTGGCGCCAGATGTGAGAGGGCACCGGGAGTTGGCTCCGTTTTGGCACCAAAAGCTAAGACGAAAGCGGGTTTTAGTCTAGTGGCATCATTTTTGATGCCACCTCCAAAAGCCAAATCGGATAATGGCATCAATTTTGATGCCATAAAAGAAAATTTTCCGGGACACCCATAAAAATGCCCGCTCTCATTCCTTACTTAGTGAGGAGGTGATGTACGCCACCGAATAGAGCGGATAAATTTTTCGCCGATAACCCCCATAAAGACAGGCTCCCATCGCTTAACTAGTGAAGAGATATTTCGAAAATCGCAGCCATCAAAAAAACTTTCGCCTGATCTTAATTTTTCCGCTTTCCCGTGATCTACCCCTTGAGGGAAGAATTTTTCCGGTGATACCCGTAAAAACGGTGCTTCCCATTCCTAAGTTAGTGAGGGGACTCAAAAAACCTTCTACGAAGCTTAATTTCTCGCCTTTCTCGTGACCTACTACTTGAGGGACAAATTTTTCCGGCGACACCCATAAAATCGACCCTTCCCACTCATCCCTTAGTGAGGGGATATATCGAAAAATGGCGATCACAAGAAAAATTTTCTCCATGGCTTAATTTTTCACCGTTCTCGTGATCTACCACTTGAGAGAGAAAAAGTATTCTCCGGCACCCTGAAAAAAGGCCTCTCAAATGGCTTAACTAGTGGAGGGGTTCCTCAGGAGCATCCGATTTCCCTCACCCGACAAGGAGGTGATAACGAATCGACAACTGAATAGCCATCATCGGGAGAAAGAATTTCGGCAAGCACCTTCCAAAGCACCCCTCTGAACTTACTAGCTAGTGAAGGGTTCTTTCCCCACATTGCACCTTGACAACTGAATAGCCGTCACCAAAAGAGATATGACTCTGCGAAGACATGAGCGGAGCGACGCTGCGGAGAACCCGGAGCAGGTACAGAAAAACCGTATCGGAAGGACGGCGCAAACCACAAACCAAACTTACCAGCTAAAAAGAAAGAAGGTGAAAACACATGAACAAGATTCAACTGATCGACGCGGAGACGCTGTACTACAAGCCGCTGGCGCACCCGAGGATGCTCATTGACGGCATCCTCGCCGACGGCCTGGCGGTGATGGCCGGCGACTCCAAGATCGGCAAAAGCTGGATGGTCCTCTGGCTCTGCCTGCAGATCAGCAAGGGCGAGCCGGTATGGGGCATCCCCACCCGGAAAACCGACGTGGTGTATCTGGCGCTGGAGGACCGGGAGTGGCGCATCCAGCAGCGAATGCAGGAGCTGACCGAAGCGCCGCAGGAGAACCTGCATTTCGGCTTCTCCTGCGGTCAGCTGGGCTCTGAGCTGGAAAGCCAGATCGAGGCCGTGCTGCAGGATTACCCCTCCACGGGGCTGATCTTCATCGACACGCTGCAGATGATCCGGGACAACATCTCCGGGAAGGTCAACGCCTACGCCCAGGATTACCGGGATCTGTCTTCCCTGAAGAAGATTGCCGACAATCACGGCATCTGCATCTTTCTGGTACACCACACCCGCAAGGATCGGGACAGCAGCAATATCTTCAACGACATGACCGGCTCCACCGGCATTATGGGCGTGGCGGACACGGTGATGATCCTCCGCAAGGAGGAGCGCTTCGGCGACGCCGCAGCCCTCTGCATCACCGGGCGCGACGTTGAGGAAAAGAAGCTGAAAATGCAGATGTGCGGCGTCCGCTGGGAGATCACCGAGGAGCTCAACGCCGACGACCTGCGCCGAGAGCGGATTCCCGATTTTGTGTACGAGGTCGTGGAGTTTCTTTTTGAGCACAGTAAATTCCAGGGCACCGCCACTGAGCTGCTGGCCGCCGTGGGCAACACCGAGCTGAAGCCCAACATCGCCAGTAAGTATCTGACGCGGTATTACAGCGAGGTATTCCTCCCCATGGGGATCAGCTATGAGTACCGCAAAACGGCGGCGGCGCGGCTGATCATCCTGGAGCTGCATGACGGTACTGACGGTCATGACGATGCTTCCAGGAGCGAGGGGCTTGCGTCACAGCAGCCCCTGAATGACGGTAGCGCCCCGCTTCCCCTTTTACCGTCACAGCCGTCATCTGCGTCACGGAGGGAGGTGAACGCGGATGAAGTATCACAGTGCTGAAATCCCCGTGGCTATACGCAGGCTTTTTATCCGTAAGGGTAACGAGCATGGGATTTGTGTAGCCGTGCGGCTCCCAATTCCCCCGTATCTGCCGATACGAAAGGGGCCAGCCCCTGTAACCCCGCATGAAGGAGGTGAACGCTATGCGCAATCGCACAGAGGAAATCAACGTGCGCGTCTTTAAGACCGAGAAAAACCTGATTCGCAGGAAGGCGCGGAAATGCGGCATGAACATGTCGGAATATCTCCGCACCCTGGGGACGGACACGGTGGTCAGAGAGGCGCCCAAGGAAGAACTGATGCAGGCCTACCGGAAGCTGACGCGGCTGCACGACGGTATCCGCTACGAGGTCTCCATGGCGGCGTTCAGCGACGCGCTGACGGAGATCGAGGATCTGCTTTTGCAGGCCTATCACGGAGAGGAGGACGATGACGATGGCGGTGACGAAGATCTGGGCGATCCATGACAGCGTATCCCGCGTGGTGGACTACTGCAGCAACCCGGAGAAGACCCGGCTGACGGATCTGGAGCAGGTGCTGATCTACGCCGCCAACAAGGCCAAAACCCTGGACGAGGGTGAGCAGAGCTACGCCGTCACCGGCGTCAACTGCCGCACAGAAACGGCGGCGCAGGAGATGTCCGCCACCCAGCGGCGCTTCGGCAAGACCGGCGGCAATGTAGCCTACCACGCATACCAGTCCTTCAAGACCGGCGAGGTGTCGGCGGCGGAATGTCACCGGATCGGGTTGGAGACCGCCCGGCGGCTCTGGGGCGACAGCTATCAGGTGCTGGTGGCGACCCACTTCAACACGGGAACCTACCACAACCACTTTGTCGTGAACTCCGTGGGAATGTGGGACGGGCGCAAGCTGGAGGCCAAATACGGCGTCTACTATGACCTGCGGGCCATGTCAGACCGCATCTGCAAGGAGCACGGCCTGTCCGTGGTGCAGAACCCGCAGCGGCACAAAACGGCGCGCTCCGTCTACTTTGCCGAGAAGAACGGAGAGCCCACCCGCTTCAATCTGATGCGTGAGGCACTGGACAAGGCGCTGAGTCTGTGCAGCAGCTGGTCGGAGATGACCACAGTGCTCCGTAAGCTGGGCTACGAGTTCGAGTGCGGCCCAACCCACAAGTACGCTACGATCCGGCCCTTCCGCTCCAGGAAGTGCACCCGCACCTTCCGGCTCGGTCCCGCCTACGAAAAGGAAACCATGCGGGAGCGACTGCTGGAAAACCAGCGGGACTACCGGGTGATGCAGAGCTACTACACCTTTCTGAGGCCCTACTCCAGGAACTACGCAAGAGAAAACCCGCCCACGGAGGCGTACTACCGCAAGCGGGACTTCTATTTCAAGGCGCCGCGCCTCACCAGTTACGTCAGCTTCTTCCGCGCCGTAGCCATTGTGCTGGGTATCGCGCCCATGTATGAAAAGGAATACCAGCAGCCGCTGTCGGCGGAGTGCCGGGAGGCCTGCCGCCGTCTGGACCGCTACACCGCTGAAATGACACTGGTGGAGCGGGAGCATCTGGAGACGCCGCAGGATCTGCAGATCTATATCGCGCGGGTCAACGCGGAGATCGACGAGGTAGCCGCTACCCGCAGCAAGGTCCGCAACAGGCAGAGAAACTGCACCGATCCGGTGCGGATGGCGGAGCTGAAAAAGCAATGCGCCGCCTGCACCACGGTGCTGGCCGATCTGCGGAAGGAAAAGAAAACAGCCTGCGACATCATCGAGGACCACCCGAAGCTCCAAGAGCTTCTGGAGAGCGAATTTGAGGCGCGGCTGGAGAACGACCCCTATCTCTCGGAGCGGGAGAAAAGCGCTCTGCGGCAGCAGAGTTCCCCTTCGAGAGAGGAAAAACAATATGAACGCTGATTACAGCAGAAAGAGAGATGATGAAATTGAAAAACCAAACCATTGATTTGGGCCTGAGCGGCTATGACGAGCTGTTTATGACCGAGCAGGAGCGGGCGGACATCCGCAAGCCCAAGGTGGAGGAGCTTCCGCTGACCGAGCTGACGCCCTTCAAGGACCACCCCTTCAAGGTGAAGAACGATGCGGAGATGGCGGAGCTGATGAAGAGCATTGCCGACGCAGGCGTGCTGTCGCCGGCCCTGGCGCGGCCCAGGGAGGGCGGCGGGTACGAGCTGATTTCCGGCCACCGGCGCCTTGCCGCCTGCAAGGCGCTGGGGATGGACACCATGCCGGTGATCGTCCGCAAGCTGACCGACGAGGAGGCTGTCATTACCATGGTGGACAGCAACCTGCAGCGGGAGCACATTCTGCCGTCGGAGAAGGCCTTTGCGTACAAGATGAAAATGGAGGCTCTTAAAAGTCAGGGAAAACGAACAGATTTAACTTCGTACCAAGTTGGTACAAAGTTAGACACCGCAAGTAAAATCGGAAAAAGTGGCAGTGACAGCAGAATTCAAGTTTTCCGCTATATCCGCCTCACGAACCTGATCCCCGAGATCCTCCAGATGGTGGATGACGGAAGGATTGCCCTGACCCCGGCGGTGGAGCTGTCGTATCTGCAGCCGTCCGAGCAGGAAGCGCTCTTCTCCGTGATGGACTGCGACGAGGTGACGCCGTCGCTGTCCCAGGCTCAGCGGTTGCGACGCATGAGCGAGGAGCAGAGGTTTACTGACAGTGCAGTGATGCAGCTGATGTCCGAAGTCAAGGGCAATCAGGTGGAATATGTCAAGGTGCCGGTGGACAAGCTCCGCAGCTATTTCCGACCAGACACCTCTATGAAACAGATGACCGAGACACTTGTCAAGGCTATGGAGTTTTACAACAAACATTTGGAGCGTCAGCACCGAGACCGCGACGCCCGCTGAAAGGAGAATTTACAATGAAAATCGTATATGACAAGAAATATCTGGCGGCAATGAAAAGAAGGCAGGAGCTTGACCAGATGATCGAAAAGTTCTCAGATGACGGATGCCTCCTTGTTGAGGATCTGTTCCAGGATTATTTGGCCGACTACGATTCCTGCGACTTTGAGCGAAGCTACGCCAAGCTTGCGGTCACCTTCTACGACGAGCTTGGGAACGAGCTCACCTTTATGCTCTCCAAGAAGGAGACCCAGTATGTGGTCAAGACAATCACCAAAAAGCTTGACAGCATGACTGTTGACGACGGAGGAGGTGGTTTCGGTGACGAAGACTGAGCTGCAGGCCATGTATGAGGTGATGTTCACAGACTACCCCGACATTGTGAATGTCACCCAGGTCCAGTCCATGCTGAAGATTAGCCGCCACCTCGCCTACGAGCTGATCGGCGACGGCTATATCCCCGGCATGAAGATCGGAAACGCCTACCGCGTTCCGAAGATCAACGTGATCCGCTACGCTCTCTCGGCGGGAAATCCCCAGCCGGCGGCGTAATCCCGTGACACGGATTTGAACTGAAATGACACATTGGACGGGCATCTGAGTAGGGCCTATAATAAAAGCGGTCCGAAAGGGTGCCCGTTCATACGCTGTCAGAAAAGGAGGTATGGATGAATGATAGCGGGACACCTGCAAATCAAAAACGACTACTATTATATGGTCCTGAGCTATTTGG
>PPYE01357308.1_pt1 | contig 31370 bp, 30 predicted proteins | sample 1559881 | NCBI WGS metagenome assembly PPYE01 (sample SAMN08240022, study PRJNA423297) | Human gut metagenome, whole genome shotgun sequencing project.
ACAAGAAATGAAAAAGATCTCTCGTCGTGACTTCCTCGCAGCTTCTGCTGCTGTGGGTGCAGCTGGCGTCCTGACCGCCTGCGGCGGTTCTTCCAGCAGCACTGCCACCTCTACTGCAGCTTCCACTGCTGCCAGCACCGCTGCCGGCGGCAAGTCCACCGACTACCCCACCAAGGGTATTTCCGTCATCTGCCCCTGGTCTGCAGGCGGCGGCACGGACTCCTGCCTGCGCGCATTCTGCGAGGCTATGGGCAAGAACCTGGGCGTCACCCTGACTGTCGATAACCAGACTGGCGGCGGCGGCATCCTGGGCCATCAGGCTATCGCAGATGCCAACACCGACGGCTACACCATTGGTATGATCACCTTCGAGCTGGCTACCTATAAGAAGCTGGGCACCAGTGAACTGACCTGGGAGAATTACGCTCCCCTGTGCCGCGTCAACACCGACGCAGCTGCCATCACCGTCGGCGCAAAGTGGGCTGCTGACAACGGCATCACCGACCTGCCCGGTTTCATTGATTACTGCAAGGCTCACCCCGGTGAGGTGCAGATGGGCGGTTCTTCCAACGCTTCTGTCTGGCACATCGCTGGCGGCTACCTGATGAGCGCTACCGGCATCGACATCCAGATGATCACCTATCAGGAAGGCGCTGCTACCGCTGTCCAGAACGCAGCCGGCGGCTTCATTCAGGGCGTTACCGTCTCTCTGGCCGAAGCTCGCAGCTTCATCGAGTCCGGCGACCTGATCTGCCTGGGCGTCATGGACGAAGAGCGCAACCCCGTCTTCCCCGATGTTCCTACCTGTAAGGAGCAGGGCTACGACATCACCTACTACACCCAGCGCGGTATGGCCGCTCCTCTGGGCGTTGATGATGCCATCATGACCCGTCTGGAAGAGGCCTGCGCCGCTGCCATCGAGGATCCTGACTTCGTGACCTTCATGAACAACAACGGTCAGGCGATCTCCTATCTGGATGCACAGGGCTATGCTGACTACCTGAAGCAGGCTGCTGTCGATGTCGCAGCTGCTATGGACGCTGTCGGCCTCTGATTTGTCTCTCTGAGTATTTGCTGGGGCAGGCAGTTCATGCCTGCCATTTTTTATGAGAAGATATAGAGAGGAGGAACCCCTTTTGAACAAAGACAAAATGAAAACGATGGCCTTCTCCAATCTGGTAGGCTCCATCATTTTCCTCGCGATCGGCATCTGGGCGTGGTTCCAGACCGATAATTTCCCTGAGGTGGCCAACACCTATGTGCAGGCTTCCACCTTCCCCCGCGTCATGATCGTGGGTATGCTCATCTTCTCGGTGGTCCTGCTCATCCAGTCCATCTTCAAGCTGATGGGTACCATGAAGCCCACCGACCCCGTTGCTGCCGAAGTCGGCACCCTGAATCCCCTCAAGGATAAGGGCGTGGCCGCTGCTTACCTCGTCATGCTCCTCTGTGTGCTGTTCGCTGCTCTGTTCAAGAGCTGCGGCTACATCCTGTGCGCTGTGGTGCTCTCGATGATCATCATGTTCCTCATCGGCAAGCGCAACTGGGTGCAGATGGCCCTTGTGAGCGTTCTGGTGCCGCTGCTGATGTGGCTGGTGTTCTACAAGGTGCTTACCGTCAATATTCCGCTGGGTCCGCTGAACTTCCTGCGCACCCTCGTGGACATGATATAAGGAGGGAGCACAGTTATGGATTTTAGTCTGCTTCTTTCCAGCTATGCTACTGTCTGGTCCAACCCCGAGGTCCTTCTGATGACCTTCATCGGCGCACTGGGCGGCGTTCTGCTGGGCGCTATCCCGGGCATGACCGCCACCATGGGCGTGGCGCTGCTCATCCCCTTCTCCTTCGGCATGGACCTCATCCCGTCCATCGGCCTGCTGCTGGGCATCTACTGCGGCGGTATGTACGGCGGTTCCATTTCCGCTATCCTCATCCACGCCCCCGGCACGCCCGCCGCAGCCGCCACCCTGCTGGACGGCTACCCCATGTGTAAGAAAGGTCAGGCTGGCAAGGCACTGTCCGTTGCCATGTTCGCCTCCTTCTGCGGCGGCGTCATCGGCGCACTGGTCATGACCTTCCTGTCTCCGCTGGTCGCTGATATGGCCATGAACTTCGGCCCCGGCGAGATGTTCATGCTGGCCGTCTTCGGCCTGTCGGTCATCGTCGCAATTTCCGGCAAGTCTGTGGCCAAGGGCCTCATCAGCGCCTTCTTCGGTATGCTGCTCTGCACCGTCGGCCTCGACCCCACCAACGGCATCCCCCGCTTCATCACCACCAAGCAGACCGGCCTGCTGGATGGCTTCCAGTTCATCCCCACTCTGATCGGTCTGTTCGCTGTCTCTGAAGTCATCGCCGGCGTTGAGCGCATCATCCGCGGCGAAGAGCATGAGCAGAAGTCCAACGAGAAGATCACCAACGTCCTGCCCGATTGGAAGACCATCAAGCGGATCTGGCCCAACATCCTCTCCGGCGGCCTCATCGGCACCTTCATCGGCGCCATCCCCGGCGCAGGCGGCGACATCGCAGTCTTCGTCTCCTACGGCGCCAGCAAGTCTGCAAGTAAGCACCCCGAGCTGTACGGCACCGGCATCCCCAACGGCGTTGCTGCTACCGAGTCCGCCAACAACGGCTGCTCCGGCGGCGCTATGATCCCCCTGCTGTCTCTGGGCGTCCCCGGCGACTCCGTCACCGCCATCCTGCTGGGTGCCTTCATCATGAAGGGAATCACCCCCGGCCCCATGATGTACGTCACTGAGCTGCCCACCGTCTACCGCGTCTTCGCAGCTCTGATGCTGGCAAACCTCTGCATGCTGGTCGTCGGCTGCCTGGGCGTCCGCTTCTTTGCAAAGATCGTCTCCGTCGAGAAGAAGATGCTCTACCCCATCATCCTCGTCATCTCCCTGCTGGGTGCTTTCTCCATCAACAAGAATGCCTTTGATGTGGGCGTCTGTGTCGCCTTCGGCATCATCGGCTGGCTGATGAACAAGTACGAGTTCCCGCTTTCTCCCATCCTGCTGGCCCTCATTCTGGGACCCATGTGCGAGAAGAACTTCGTGCGCTACATGAACATCCAGCGCGGCAACTTCTTCGCCATCACCACTTCTCCCATCGCAATGGTCTTTGCAACGGTCGCTATTCTGGTCATCGTCTACTCTGTCTACAACCAGAGCAAGATCAACAAGCGTGCCGCTGCAAACGCTGCACAGGAGAAGGCATAAGCTCAACATCCTGACAAGCTCTGTCTGTTACATTCCCATGAAGCTGCGGCTGTCCCGTTCCGTCGGGGCGGCCGCACTTCGCTTTGGGCAGCAAAAACGGAGGTCTGTTTATGTGGTTTGTATTTGCACTGGGCTCGGCCCTGTTTGCGGCCCTTACCTCGATCCTGGCCAAGGTGGGCATCGAGGGGGTCAACTCCACTCTGGCCACCGCCATCCGCACCGTGGTGGTGCTGGCCATGAGCTGGGGCATGGTGTTCCTCACCCGGGCCCAGGGGGGCATGGGGGAGATCAGCCGCCGGAGTTGGCTCTTCCTCATCCTATCGGGGCTGGCCACCGGGGCGTCCTGGCTGTGCTACTACCGGGCCCTGCAGCTTGGCCGGGCCTCTCAGGTGGTGTCCATCGACAAGCTCAGCGTGGTGATCACCCTGGTGCTGGCCTTTGTGTTCCTCCACGAGCCCTTTACCGCCAAAAGTATGGTGGGCTGCGCCCTCGTCGCCGCCGGCACCCTGTTTATGGTGCTGTAAGAGGGTAAGCTCCCTGCAAACAACAAGGCCCTCCCGGGTTTGCCTGGGAGGGCCTTTTGTGCTTGTCAGTGGGTGGTATCTTCTGCCGGAGCCTCAGGGTGGCGGCACTTGGCCAGCATATCCAGCTCCGGCATCAGCTCGGTGCTGATGACCGAGAGCATCTGCTCCATCTTGTCGCAGTCCTCAGCCGGGAAGCGCTTGCGCACACGCTCGATGACCGTGTGCAGGTAAGAATAGCTGATGCTGTAGTAATCGATGTATTTCTGGGTGGGGCGCAGGAAGTATTCGCGGCGGTCGGTGGTGGACTGGATCTTCTCCACATAGCCCTTTTTGACGAGGCTGCCGATTTTATAGGCCGCGTTGGGGGTGGAGATGCCCATCATGCGGGAAAACTCTGCAATGGTGGGCTCCCCCATCGCCATGATGCCCTCCATGCAGAAGGACTCCACCGTAGTCAGCGTGGCTTCGCGGGTGGCAAAGCGCTGAAATACATTCTGATAAAAATGCAGCTTGAATTTTGTATAGACGTCCTGAAAGACTTCTTCCAGCATGGGGTTCTCCTCCAGTGAGCAAATAGCTCAAAAAATTTACTCTTTTAATAAGTATACCATGATTTGCGCCGGAGGGGAAGACAAAAATCTACGATTCCGTTAAGATTTTGTGACTTCTTCCTTCCCAGTATGGCCCATCCGCGCCCTGACGATGCTGAGCACGACGAGTTCGATGACGATGGCACAGGCCAGCAGCACGAAGGAGGTCAGGGTGTTGGCGGCATCACCGAGGACAGCCTGTGCTGCACCGCAGAGCAGATAGCAGCCCGCCGAGATGGCGGCGGCGGTCATGGCGTAGGGCAGCTGGGTGGAGACATGGTTCACGTGGCTGCAATGCGCGCCGGCAGAGGCCATGATGGTGGTGTCGGAGATGGGCGAGCAGTGGTCGCCGCAGACCGCGCCGGACAGGCAGGCGGCGATGGAGACCACCAGCATCTCACCCTCCGGGAACGCATGGCAGACGATGGGGACCAGAATCGAGAAAGTACCCCAGGACGTGCCGGTGGCAAAGGCGAGGAAGACCGCCACCACAAAGATGATGATGGGCAGCAGGTACTGCAGAGCCGCTGCAGAGCCGCTGAGCAGGCTTGCGACGTAGTATTTTGCGCCCAGCAGGCCGGTCATGCCGGAAAGCGTCCATGCCAGCGTCAGAATGAGCATGGGGCTGACCATGGCCTTGAAGCCCTCGGGGATGCAGGCGGCGAAGTCCTGAAAGGTCATGACGCCCCGCACCCGGTAAAATACGAAGGTGAACATCAGCGCAATGGCGCTGCCCAGCACGAGGCCCATGGAGGCGCTGCAGTTGGCAAAAGCGGTGACGAAGTCCACGCCCTCAAAGAAGCCGCCGGTGTACACCATGCCGAAGATGCAGGCCGCGATGAGCACCAGCACCGGCGCGATGAGGTCCACCACATGGCCGCGGGTGTCGCTGCCGTCGTCTGCGTCGTCGCCGTAGGGGCGGTCGTCGGTGGTGAAGAGGTCGCCCAGCAGGGCGTTATCCTCGTGCTTCTTCATAGGGCCGTAGTCGAGGCCGCTGAAGATGAGGAAGAGGCTCATCACCATGGTGAGGATGGCGTAGTAGTTATAAGGGATGGTGCGCAGGAACATGGTAAAGCCGTTGATGCCCGAGCCTTCCGGCACAGAGGACGTGACGGCGGCGGCCCAGCTGGACACCGGCGCGATGATGCAGACGGGTGCTGCGGTGGCGTCGATGAGGTAGGCCAGCTTTGCGCGGGAGACCTTCTGCCGGTCAGTGACCGGGCGCATGACAGAGCCGACGGTCAGGCAGTTGAAGTAGTCGTCCACAAAGATGAGGATGCCCAGCAGCAGGGTGGCGAACTGCGCGCCCGCCCGGGTGTGGATGTGGGTGGAGGCCCAGCGGCCAAAGGCGGCGCTGCCGCCGGCCTTGTTCATCAGGGCCACCAGAAGGGCCAGCACGATGGCTATCACAGGGGGCAGCAGGGACAGCGCCGAGCTGTACACGGCGCAGGTGTAGGTGGAAGGGTCGTCGATTTTGCCGGGCGTTGCGGCGGTACACCACAGCAGCAGGGCAAACACCAGCAACGCACCCACCCACGAGAGATTGGTTTTTTTCATGATAAACTCCTCGGTTGATTTTTTTGCAGCCTGCCGGGCAGACTAACCCTTTAGAAGCCGTTTTCATAAGCATTGCACACCGCCCGAACGGCCTTTTTGCCCGCATACTGCGTTGCTTTCCCTTGCAATCCGCTCAGGATTGCTGCGGAAAATCGCCTTGTCTGCGAGCAAAAATTCTCGTCGTTCGATGCACTCTGCTTACAAAAACAGCTTCTAACGTGATGGGACACGAAAGGGGGTGTTGGCTGCGCCGGACTATAAAGCAATGTATTTAGAGCTGTTCCGTGCCAGCGAACAGGCGGCACGGCTTTTGCAGGAAGCTCAGGCCCGGGCCGAGCAGCAGCTGCTGGCTGCCGACCCGCCGCCCATCGAGCTTGCCGAGAAAAAAGAGTCTTAGCCCTTCTTGCTCTCGGCCTTGGCGGCAAACTTTGCGTCGTTGACCACAAAGCGCTCGTGGACGCCGCCGCCTACGGGGCCTTTCTCGTCGTACAGGGAGACTTTGAACACCAGCTTGCGGCCTTCCACAGCGGTCAGCTCGCTCTCGCAGGTGACGGTCATGCCCACGGGGGTGGGTGCGGTGTGCTCCAGCTCCAGCTTGGTGCCCACAGAGCCGCAGCCCTCATCCAAAGCGTCGGCGACGCTCATCCAGCAGGTCTTTTCGGCCAGCGCCACCAGTGCGGGAGTGGCGAAGACGTTCAGCGTGCCGCTGCCCATGGTCTTGGCGGTGTTCTCGGGGGTCACGGCGACGCTCTGCTTGCCGCGGATTCCAGTTTCTAACATATAAAAATTCCCTCTTTCTTAATTTGTCGTGATGCCGCGGTTTGCGGCAGATAATTTCACATTTGTAAGGATACCACAAAACTCACACTATTGCACCTGTTTTCGGGATTTTCCTTCAAAACTCTTTCCGTCTGAGGCCAAACGCGGTATCATAAGCTGGACAAGGAGGGAAAGAAGATGAACGATTTCTGGAAATCCTACGACATCACCCACGCCGAATACGGGGCCGATTACCGATGCTACCCGCTGTATGGCACGGTTCACCTCATGGAGCTGGCCATTTCGCTTGCCTTTATCGTGGGGGCGGCCCTGTGGTATCGCCGCAGTTCTGCCCGCACCCGGCGGCGCATTTTAGTCGGAGTCACCGCTTTGCTCCTGCTGGACGAAGCTGCCCTTCTGCTGGGGATGGCCCTGACCGGCCAGTGGAATTGGAGCTATCTGCCCCTGCACCTGTGCAATATCAACGTCTTCGTCTGTCTGTACAACACGATCATGGACAGAAACTGGTGCAAAGAGGAGCTGTATGCCCTCTGTATCCCGGGTGCAATGCTGGCACTGCTCTGCCCCAGCTGGCTGGATGTCCCCTCTTGGTGGACGCTCATCAATCTGCACTCCGTCAGTATCCATGCCCTGCTGGTACTCTATCCAGTCCTGCTGGTGGCGGGCGGCTACCGTCCCAGTCTCCGGCGGGTGCCGCAGGTGCTGGCGTTCCTGTTCGGCTCTGCCCTGCCTATCTACTTTCTGAATAAGTCCCTTAACACCAACTTCTATTTCCTCAATAATCCCTACGGGAACATCATCACCAGCACCTTCACGGCCCTGCTGGGCGAAAAATATTATATCCTGGGCTTCCTGCCTGCCACCGCGCTGGCGCTGTTCCTCATGTATCTGCCGTGGGCGGCGGACTATAAAAAGAAGAAGCGGGCATGAATGCAGTGCTTTAGAAAAAGGCAGTTCGGTCAGGACTGCCTTTTTCTGTTGCCCTAAATTGCATCCTTCCTGCAAAATAAAACTGCAAATTTCTTGCGTTTTGAGGTCTGTTTTATCAATTTTAAGAGAATGCTGATTTTTTATACAAAACTCCTTGACAGGAGCCATACAGCGTGTTATCATGAACACATGAACAGATGTTCATATATTGAAGCGAAAGGGTGACAACGATGGCTGAGAATGCTCTCGCCCCAGAACAGAAGCTGCCCACGGCCCCGCCGGTGCTGCCGGACGATGAGGTGCTCTACGAGCTGGCCGATTTGTTCCGGGTGTTCGGCGATTCCACCCGCATCAAGATACTCTACGCCCTCCACGACGATGAGCTGTGCGTGCAGGACATTGCAAATGCCGTCCAGCTCAGCCAGTCGGCGGTGAGCCATCAGCTGCGGGTGCTCAAGGACTCAAAGCTCGTCCGCTTCCGCCGCGACGGCAAGACCATTTACTATGCACTGGACGATGACCATGTGCGCAGCATCCTCTCCATGGGCATGGACCACATCGAAGAGTGATGCCCCGAAAACGCTGTAAGCTCTGCTGCACCCGGCGGCGGAGCGGGGATATAGAAAGAAAGGCTGGTACTTATTATGAAAAAGAGCTACAAGATCGAAGTTGACTGCGCAAACTGCGCCCAGAAGATGGAGGATGCCGCCAACACGGTCGCCGGCGTTGCAAAGGCTACCGTCAGTTTCATGACCCAGAAGATGAACGTCGAGTTCGATGAGGGTGCGGACGTCAAGGCTACCATGCAGAACGTCCTCTCCGCCTGCAAGAAGGTCGAGGACGACTGCGAGATCTTTGGCATCTGAGTTTCGACTTATACTGCCGGGATGCGCGTGGAAAATGTGGAAAAATAAATCAGCTTTCAACAATTTCCACGGCGTTTTCAACATCCTGGACGCAAAAATAGAAAAATGAACGCGCATTTGCGGCTTTTTGCGGGAAAATCTCGTGGAAAAGCCGGGGGAAAGCGTGGAAAACAAGCCCCTTGTGGGGAAAACCTGTTGAATCTGAGAAAACTGCCCCAAAAGGAGGCTGGTACCCGTGACGAAAAAACAAAAGAAAATGCTGTACCGCATCATCGCCGCTCTGGCGCTGGTGCTGGTGCTCAAGCTGCTGCCGCCTCTGCCCGCGTCGGTGGAGCTGCTGCTTTACTGCATCCCCTACCTCGTGGTGGGCTGGGATGTGCTCCGCAAGGCCCTTCTGGGCATCAAGAACCGTCAGCCCTTTGATGAATGCTTCCTGATGGCCGTCGCCACCGTGGGTGCCTTTGCGCTGGGCGATTACGTCGAGGGCTGTGCCGTTATTATCTTCTACCAGATCGGCGAGCTGTTCCAGGGCGTTGCCGTCGGCAAGAGCCGCCGCAGCATCTCGGCCCTGATGGACATCCGGCCTGACTACGCCAACATCGAGGGCGAGGACGGCAAGCTGGAGCAGGTGGACCCCGATGAGGTCGAGATCGGCACCATCATCGTGGTCCAGCCCGGTGAGCGTGTGCCTATCGACGGCGTCATCGTCGAGGGCGCTTCCACCCTCAACACCGCCGCCCTCACCGGCGAGAGCCTGCCCCGGGATGTCCGGTCCGGCGATGAGGTCATCAGCGGCTGTGTCAACATGAGCGGCCTGCTCAAGGTCAGGACCACCAAGGAGTTCGGCGAATCCACCGTCTCTAAAATTCTCGACCTCGTGGAAAATTCCAGCATGAAGAAGGCCCGCGCCGAGAACTTTATTACCCGCTTTGCCCGGGTGTATACCCCGGCGGTCTGCTACGGCGCGCTGGCGCTGGCCTTCATTCCCCCCATCGTTCTGCTGCTGATGGGCCAGCCCGCCCGCTTCGGCGACTGGGTCTACCGCGCCCTCACCTTCCTCGTCATCAGCTGCCCCTGCGCTCTGGTCATCTCTATCCCGCTGAGCTTCTTCGGCGGCATCGGCGGCGCTTCCGCCTGCGGCATCCTCGTCAAGGGCTCGACCTATCTGGAAGAGCTGGCCGATACCCGCGTCGTCGTCTTCGATAAGACCGGCACCCTGACCCAGGGTACCTTCAAGGTCGTCAAGGTCTGCCCCGTGGAGGGCGGTACCGAAGACAGCCTCGTGGAAGCCGCTGCGCTGGCCGAGAGCTGGTCGAAGCACCCCATCTCCCTGAGCATCAAGGCTGCTTACGGCAAGGACATCGACTCTGCCCGCGTCACCGACGTGGAGGAGCTGGGCGGACACGGCGTCACCGCCAAGGTGGACGGCAAGTTGGTCGCTGCCGGTAATGCCCGCCTGATGGCAAAGCTGGGCCTTACCGTCCCCGATGTCCCCCAGACCGGCACCATCGTCCATGTGGCCATCAACGGCAAGTATGCGGGCTATCTGCTCATCTCCGACGTGGTGAAGCCCCACAGCGCACAGGCCATCAAGGGCCTCAAGCAGGCTGGCGTCCGCAAGACCGTCATGCTTACCGGCGACGCAGAGCCGGTGGCAAAGGCTGTCTCGGCAGAGCTGGGCATCGACGAATACCACGCCGGTCTGCTGCCCGGCGATAAGGTGGACCAGATCGAGAAGCTCCTGGCCGCCAAGAACCCCAAAGAGATGCTGGCCTTCGTGGGCGATGGCATCAACGACGCCCCTGTCCTCTCCCGTGTGGATGTGGGCATCGCCATGGGTGCTCTGGGCTCTGACGCCGCCATTGAGGCCGCCGACGTCGTCCTGATGGATGACGACCCGGCCAAGATCGCCCTCGCCATGCGCATTGCCCGCCGCACCAAGAGCATCGTCTACCAGAACATCGTCTTTGCTCTGGCCATCAAGGCGGCCTGCCTGCTGCTGGGTGCTCTGGGTATCGCCAATATGTGGGCGGCCATCTTTGCCGACGTCGGCGTCATGGTCCTCGCTGTCCTGAACGCCACCCGCGCCCTCTATACGAAAAACCTCACCCAAAAATAAAAGATATAAGGCAAAGAGGGTTCTGTGCGGCCGCACAGAACCCTCTTTGCCTTATAAATAGTTCTTGCAAATGCAGATAAACCTGTTATACTACTATATTGGAGGGTTGAAGTAAATGCAGGAACAAAACGAAACAAATTTGAACCGTGCGCCGGCGTGGCGCGCGTTCCGGGCGGCAGCGCCTCAGACGCTGCCGGTGTTTGCCGGATATTTGGTGCTGGGCCTCGGCTACGGCATCTATGTGCAGTCGCTGGGCCTGCCAGTCTGGCTGCCGCCCCTGATGGGTACGGTAGTGTACGGCGGCTCGCTGGAATTCGTGCTGGCGTCGCTGCTTCTGGGCAGCTTTGCGCCGGTGTCGGCCTTTCTGATGGCGCTGATGATCCAGGCGCGGCATCTTTTCTACGGCCTGACCATGCTGCAGCGCTACCGCGGCTACGGCCTGCGCAGCGCCTACATGATCTTCGCCATGAGCGACGAGACCTTCTCCATCACCTGCTCGGCAGAGCCGCCCGAGGGCGTGGATAAGGGCTGGTTCATGTTCTTCATCACCCTGCTGGACCAGATCTACTGGGTCGCCAGCGCGGCTATGGGCGCGGCCCTCGGCTCTGTCCTGCCCTTCAGCACCGAGGGCGTCGATTTCGTCATGACGGCCATGTTCGTGGTCATCTTCCTCAACCAGTGGGAGAAGGAAAAGCAGCACGCCAGCGCCATCATCGGCATTGCCGCCCCGCTGGTCTGCCTGCGCATCTTCGGCTCGGGCAGCTTCCTCATCCCCTCGATGGTCTGCATCCTTGTGGCACTGCTGCTGTTCCGCCGCCCCATCGAGGCCAAAGAAAGCGAGGCGGCAAAATGAGCAGTATCCAGTTCATCCTGACCATCGCCGTCTGCGCGGCGGCGACCATGCTCACCCGCTTTCTGCCCTTTCTGGTGTTCGGCTCCCGGGGCGGCAAGGTGCCTGAGGTGGTGGAGTATCTGGGCCATGTGCTGCCCGCCGCCATCTTCGGAATGCTCATCGTCTACTGCCTCAAGGGCGTCAGCCTCACCTCGGGCAGCCACGGCATCCCGGAGGCCATCGCCATCGGCGTGACCGTCGCCCTCCATAAGTGGATGCATCAGACGCTGGTTTCCATCGCCGGCGGCACGCTGTGCTATGTGCTGCTGGTGCAGATGGTGTTTTGAGAAATGTAAAACGTCCTGTATTGATTTTGCAGCAATACAGGACGTTTTTAATTTGCTATTTTTTCTGGAAGAGTATCGGAAGTGCCAAATAGAGACAACTGTTCGTTTTCAAACCGGAGCTGATTTTGAGTGCCGGTAATGACATAGTTTGTAAGAAGTGCCTCTACGACAGGATTGCGGTTCTTTTCCTTTGCACCTACGTGATAAAAATGTTCCCGTGTGATGATTTGGCAGTCATTCCACACCTGCTCGATATATTCGTTTGAACGGTAATCATTATGATGCCATGTTGACAGCATAAAATTGGACTGTGATTTAACGAGTGCGCTGTGCAGAGCAACTTCGAGCTCTTCATCCCAACTGTCATAGTAATCGACATGACGGCCAATATACGGAGGGTCGCAGTATATGAAATCGGAATGGGTCGCTGAACTTATCGTATCCTCAAAGGATTGACATAAAAACTCCCATTCATGGTTTTTCAGAAGCTCTTCGATGTGGGCGACCTGGTTTACGATTTTTGTGATATAAGCCTTTGCAAACCGCTGAGGTTTGTGTCCATATGGAACATTGAAGTTGTAGTCCTTATTGAAGCGCATCATCCCGTTAAAGCAGGCACGGTTCAGAAAGAGAAAGTCCAGAGGTTCGTGATGCTGGTTGAATCGGTCACGAACCTCATAGTAATAATCGGCATCGCCATTCTCGAGTTTCTTCCCTTCCGCTTCGAGAAATGCACGGACTCTTCCACTGGTGATAGAGCCATCTTTTATTCTGTTATAAAAGTTGATGATGTGAGGGTTGACGTCTGCAAATACGGCACGTTCCGGCTCAACATTAAAGCCAACAACACCAGACCCCATAAATGGCTCATACCATATAGTTTCTTTGTCCAGAATCACATTTTCTCGAATCAGGGGGACAAGCTTTGTTTTAATGCCTTGAATTTTAAGAGGAGGAACGAATATTTTTTCGCTCATTTTGTGCTCCTTTTAGAGGCTCTGCAATTATTCAACTCGGAAGGCAGTCCTCTGTATTGCAGATATTCCGAAAAAGAGGAAAGCTTTTTTCGCTTGTTCGCAGAAAGAATTTCTATTTTGCCAAAGTTTGCCCAATAATCATCAAACAATTCTTCACCAGCTTTGGCAAACACACCATTACCATTTAAAATATCTTGAATATTATGGATACTGCCGATATTTGCCGTGTTTCCACTGCCACCCTTGTCACTTGCTATTTTCCACTTTTCTTCTGCGAAAAAGAGAAAATCGTGGATAACAGAAGGAATCTCATTCAGCTCATCAATGGAATATGTATGCGTCTCATTCTTTTTGTCCAGCACTGCACGGGTGTAAATGATTCCGAAACAGAAGTGCCCACTGTAATCATCATAGGGATATTGAATGTTTTTGGTACTTGTGCGATTGATAAAGTATTCGCCGTGAGAACCTAGTGTAAATCCATTGCAGAAATCAGGATGATTCTCTTCTCGGTAAGTTGTTTTCAAATCGACAGCAAATTTGATGGAAGGGTCGGTTTTAGAGATAAAAGTCAAATCCGGGTAGTAATTTTGATAAGTTGCAAGTTCGATGTCATATCCAGTCTGTTCGGCAAAGGCTAGAAACTGAGGGAATAAGTGCAACTCTAATATTTTGGAGACGATTTTAGTGTCGGAAGAAATCGTATAAATGTTTTTGAAAATATCGATAAAGCCCTTGATGGTCCATTCATCGTTTACTGCAATCTTATCGGACAGAGTATTTGCAAAGTCTTTTAGTTGTGCTAAAAATAAGGCTTTTTCACGTTCGTTTTTCATTACACGCTCCTCAATGGTAGAACGTATCAAAATTGACCTGCCGGTAGAACCGCTGCTGCAGCTGGTCGAAGCTGTCGCAGTCCTGCGCCAGCAGCCACATGATCTTCGTCACGACGGCCTCAATGGTCATGTCGTGGGCCTCAAGGAAGCGGAAGCGGTTCTTGACCCGCTTGCCCACCTCATAGATGCCCACATCGCTGCCCTCGTAAGTGACCTGGGTGGTGAGGATGAGCACTTTGTGGGTCTTGTCGTAGTCGCCGAGGCCCTCGGCGAAGGCGTCCATCAGCCGCTGGGGGATGCCGCCTACGCCGAAGCTCTCCACGATGACGCAGTCGTAGAGGCGGAAAATTTCGGGAATCAAATCGGGGCTGAGGCCGGGCGTCAGCTTGAGCAGGAAGACGCGGGGGCTGAGCGAGCGTCCAAACTCCACAGGGCCGGTGGGCCAGGGCGAAGGCACATACCGCACCAGACGGTCGCCCTGTACCAGTGCCAGCGCCGGGAAATTCACCGAGGCAAAGGCGTCGTAGCTGATGGTCTTGTTCTTCTTGGCGCGGGTGCCTGCGATGACATGGCCGCCAAACACCACCATGACGCCCCGGCTGCCGGGGTCGAGGGCGCAGATGACGCTGTCGCGAAGGTTTTTCTTCGCGTCGGTAATCTCGTTGGAGATGGGCTGCTGTGCGCCGGTGAGGATGACGGGTTTGTCGGCGTTCTGGATGAGATAAGACAGAGCCGCCGCCGAGTAGGCCAGCGTGTCGGTGCCGTGGCAGATGATGAAGCCGTCGTAGAGGGCATAGTTCTCCTGTACGGCCTTCGCCATCATCAGCCAGTGCTCCGGGCCGAGGTCGGTGCTGTCGATGCTGCACAGGGCCAGCGTGTCGGGGCAGCAGAGCTCGTTCAGCTCAGGCAGATGAGCCAGAAGCTCTTCGCTGGTGAGCACGGGCTTGAGGCCCTGCTGGGTGCGGACGCTGGCGATGGTGCCGCCGGTGGTGATAAAAAGCAGACGCTGCTTTGTGGACATAGAAAAAGCCTCCATCAGGAAGATTGAATCGCATTCATAGAAAGTATAACACACTCGCCCGCCCTTGCAAAGTGGCGCTCGGGCGGAAAATGGAGGCTTTTGGGACTTGGTCACAGAAATTAGGGGGATTTGGTGTATAATAGAGGTATAGAGCGCTGTTATGCGGGGTTAAGTTCTCTTTTGCGCGCAAAGAAAGTAACGGATTTTACGATAATACAAGAAGTACAAGGAGGCCCACTATGTCCAACATCGTCATCATCGGCTCCGGCCCGGCGGGGGTGTCTGCCGCGCTGTACACTGCCCGTGCGGGGGTGGACACCACCGTCCTCACTCGGGGGCCGGGTGCGCTTGACCGTGCAGAGCTTATCCAGAACTACTACGGCTTCGCCGCCCCCATATCGGGTGCGGAATTGGAGCGTCAGGGCATCGAGGGGGCCAAGGCTGTGGGCGTTAAATTTGTGACCACCGAGGCCGTGGGTCTGACCTATACCGATAAACTCACTGTAGAAACCCTCGATGGAGATTACCCATCGGACGCTGTTATCCTCGCCACAGGTGCTTCGCGGGCGACGCCCCGCATCCCGGGGCTGGCGGGCCTCGAGGGCCACGGCGTGAGCTACTGCGCCACCTGCGATGCCTTTTTCTATCGCGGCAAAGATGTGGCCGTGGTAGGCAGCGGCGAATACGCCCTGCATGAGGTGCAGGCGCTCCTGCCGGTGGCGGCCAGCGTCACCCTCCTGCTGAATGGTGCGCCGCTGGCGGCAGAGTTTCCGCCGGAGGTGACTGTCCGGCCTGAAAAAATCGACGCGATCCTCGGCGAGCAGAAAGTCACCGGCGTCCAGCTGTCCGGCGGCGATGTGGTGGAGCTGGCGGGTGTGTTTGTGGCTCTGGGTGTTGCGGGCAGTACGGCGCTGGCCCGGAAAATCGGTGCCGCTGTGGAGAACGACCGCATCGTGACAGATGAAAAAATGCAGACCACCGTCCCCGGCCTCTACGCCGCCGGAGACTGCACCGGCGGGCTTTTGCAGGTGGCGAAGGCCGTCTATGAGGGCGCTCTGGCAGGCACCGAAGCCGCCAAAGCGCTGCGGAAGGGGTGATTTAAAATGCCGGAAATCCTGCCTATCCCTAAATGCGGAGAGCACCGCCAATGTCTCGCCTGTGCCTTCCCCTTCTGGGACAAGCTGACCGCCGAACAGCAGGATATACTCTGCCGAACCACCCGTCCGGTGCGCTATCGCAAGGGCGAGCGGGTCCACAGCCCGGTGGAGAACTGCGTGGGCATCCTGCTGCTGCGCACCGGTCAGTTCCGGGCGTATCTTCTCTCCGACGATGGCCGGGACGTGACCCTCTACCGCCTCTTTGGCGGCGAGATCTGCATCCTCTCCGCCTCCTGCGTTATGGACTCGGTGAACTTTGACCTCTACATCGACGCCGAAGAGGACACCGAGGCATACTGCATCAGTGCGGGCGTCTTCCGCAGTCTCATGCAGCAGAACGTGGAGGTGCGGTGCTTCGCTTACCAGATGACCGCTGAGCGCTTCTCCGACACCATGTGGACGATGCAGCAGATCCTCTTCATGAGCGCCGACCGGCGGCTGGCCATCTTCCTCGCGGACGAGCTTGCCAAGACCGGCGGCGACGATGTCCGCCTGACCCAGGACCAGATGGCAAAGTACATGGGTTCCGCCCGCGAGGTGGTGAGCCGCCTGCTGAAATACTTCGCCGGTGAGGGCATCGTGAAGCTCTACCGCGGCGGGGTGACCGTGATAGATAAGGATAGGCTGCTGAAAATCGCTTACGGGGAATAGAAATGGAAGATTTGAAAAGAGCTGAGTTAAACGGCCAAGAGTCAGGAGAAGGACTCCCGGATGACATTTTAAGCATAAAAGAAAAACTGATAGAAGGATTGAATCAGCCGCTGAAGGACTGCATATCAGAAAAAGATGTGGCTTGGTGAAAAATCAAAGACATAAGAAAAGGGACGCTGCGCATATACACAGCGTCCCTTTTCTCGTGCGGAATTACCCCTTGCACCCCTGCTCTTCCCAGTCGCCGAAGTCAGAGACGTCGGCGATTTTAGTCGGGTCGAACTTACCGTTTTCGTCCTTGGGGGCGACGGCGGGGCCGGCCTCCACGGGGTTCGGGTTCGGAGCCTCGGGGTCACAGACCGGGCGCTCTTCGCTCAGGTCGGGCAGAGTCACAGGCTCTGCGGCCTCAGCGGGCGCTGCCTCCGTCTCAGGGACGGCGGGCTCCTCAGCGGGAGCGGTCTCTTCTGCCGGTGCGGCGGCTTCGGCCTCTGCCTTGGCCTCACCCTCGGCGTATGCCTCGGCGGTCTTGGCGGCCTCTGCGTCGTCCTTTTCGGCTTCCTCGGGGAACTCGATGGATTCGATGATGGGTGCGGCTTTCTCGTTCAGGAACTTGTCCATGATGACGATAGCGGCACCGGTGGCCGCCACAGCGGCGGCAGTACCCAGAATGCGGAAGATTGCTTTCATGCCATGACCTCCTTAGTTATGTTGCAGTTAGGAGAAGGTGACAACATCGTTCAGCGGCTTCTCGGCAGGCTCCACCGACAGTGCGGTGAGCACCGGGCCTTTGCCGCGGTAGATGTTATGGAACTTATAGCCGACCTTTGCGGTCACTTTGACCCATGCCCGCTGCTCGAGGGCCTTGTAGCCGTCGTAGCTGCAGGGGAAGCCCACGAACTGGATGTCCTGCACGCAGCAGGTCATGGCGAACCGGCCCGGCACGAAACTGTTCTTGCCGGCACGGTTGGTCTGGCAGACCTGTGCGAGGAACTTGACGGTCTTGCCCGCGTACTTCTGGGGCTCGTCCTGACAGTCCATATACCAGATGCCGTAATCGTCGTCCGGGATGTCGATGACCGGGGCGTTGATGTCGAAGGGCAGCGGGTCGGGGATGTCGTCGTAAGCCACGCTGCCGTCCTTGAACTCGTAGGCGATGTCGCACTTGCGGGATGCCTGACGCACCAGCTTGTGCAGCTCCTGACGGGCGGCGTCGTTGTTGACGGCCTCGGCGCGGTTGAAGACGATGAGCTCACTGCGGGCGATCTTGTCCAGCATCAGCGCACGCATGGAGTTATCGCGGGCGTAGGTCAGCGCGGTGGTGCCGTCGGCGGTGGCGATGCACTGGTAGACGATCCAGTTCTCAGGCAGATTGTTTGCCAGATCCTGCAGCATCCACATACCGTTATACTCGATGACCACGCGGCCTGCGTCGGCCTCCTTAGCCAGCTTTGCGAGGTTCTGGGGGTTCAGCTCAGCCTTGTCCTCGAGGTTGTAGAGCGTCACGCCGGGGAAGGCGAACTTCTTCTCATTGTACTCTTCTTCGCCCTCCTCGCAGACCAGCAGAAGGGTCTTGTCGCCGGAGTCGAAGTTGGGGTCTTCAAAAGTCTCCTGAATGAACTTGGTCTTGCCGCTCTCGAGGAAGCCCACAAACAGGTAAACCGGGATCTCATTTGCCATAATCTTTTATCCTTTCAGGGTCAATCAGCAGCCGAACAGTGCGGCGATGGCCTTTTCATCCAGCTTGGAGCCGATGACCACCAGCTTGCCGCCGACGTCTGCACCGCGTGCGCGGACTTCCCACTCGCCGGGAACGTAGTCGAACTCCAGCCAGCCGTCTGCGCCGCCGTCCACGATGCCCTTGGAGCGGAGGATCATGCCGTAATTGCCGGTGTCCAGCTCGGTGAGGGCGTGCTCAATGTCAGCCTTGGAGAACTTCTTGGCCGTCTCGACGCCCCAGCTGGTGAAGACCTCATCGGCGTCGTGGTCATGATGATGGTGGTGATGGCCGCAGCAGCAATGCTCGTCGTGGTCATCATGGTCGTGGTGGTGATGATGCTCATGCTCGTCTTCATCATCGTCATCGTGGTCATGGTGATGGTGCTCGTGCTCATCCTCATCATCGTCGTCGTCATCATGATGATGGCCGCAGCAGCAATGCTCATCATGATCATCATCGTGGTCGTGATGATGGTGCTCGTGCTCTTCTTCCTCGTCCTCGTGGGCGTGCTCCTCGTTGGCCTTGGCAGCCATAGCGATCAGCTCAGCCTTGAAGTCGTCCTTGGTGGACATGGCCTTCAGGATCTGCTCGCCGGTCAGGGAGTCCCAGGCGGTGGTGACGATGGTAGCGGTGGGGTTCTTCTCACGCAGCATGGCCACAGCGGCGGCGATCTTTTCCTCGGTGGCGTTCTGGGTGCGGCTCAGGATGATGCAGCTTGCGTGGCTGATCTGGTCGTCGTAGAACTCACCGAAGTTCTTCATATACATCTTGACCTTGTTGACGTCGGCCACGGTAACGAAGCTGCTCAGCTGAACATCCAGATGCTCGGCCACGCCCTCGACAGCGCGGGTCACGTCGGACAGCTTGCCGACGCCGGAGGGCTCGATAACGATGCGGTCGGGGTGGTACTGCTCCACCACCTGCTGCAGGGCGGCGCGGAAATCGCCCACCAGAGAGCAGCAGATGCAGCCGGCGTTCAGCTCATTGATCTGGATGCCGGACTCCTTCAAAAAGCCGCCGTCGATGCCGATCTCGCCGAACTCGTTCTCGATGAGCACGACCTTCTGGCCTGCAAAGGACTCTTTGATGAGCTTCTTGATAAGGGTGGTCTTACCGGCGCCAAGGAAGCCGGAGAAAATATCGATTTTGGTCATAGTCTGAAATGCCTCTTTCTTTTATGCAGACGCCGCAAAGGCGCTGCCCAGCAGGCCCGTCGGGCCTTACAAGCAGTCCGGGCCGCTGAGTGCTGACCCAGAAAAATTCCTACACTCCTATTATAACAAGGCTGTCAATGGCAAACCGGCCTTTTTGATGAGAAATTTGTAACATTTTTTGCAATTTGCTTGCGTTTTCGGGCGGCAGGACCAAAATGATACCTGCGAATTGCATTCTGCGCCCCGGAATGATACAATAAGGTACAGCAAACCATCGCCGCCGGACGTTTTTCCGGCAGAATAAAGAAAGAAGGCTTTTTGACATGAGCATGAATACCGTTCCCGAGCGTCTGGCCGCCCTGCGCGAGGCCATGAAGGCAAACGGCGTGGACGTCTACCTCATCCCGGTGGGAGACCCGCACGCCAGCGAGTATATGCCCGACCACTACACTGCCCTGACCTACTTCTCCGGCTTCCACGGCGAGAACTCCAACTTCGTCGTCACCATGACCGAGAGCGCTGTCTGGGCCGATGGCCGTTACTTCGTGCAGGCTGAGAAGGAGATCGCTGGCACGGAGATCCAGCTGATGCGGATGGGCGAGCCGGGCGTGCCGACCGCCGAGCAGTACTGCGGCAAAGTCCTGCCCGAGGGTGGCAAGCTGGGCCTCTGCGGCCTGACTGCTTCCTGCGGTCTGGTGCGCAGCCTGCAGAAAGAACTGGACGCTAAGAAAGGCACCATCAAGCTGCTGAACCTCGAGGACGAGCTGTGGACGGAGGGCCGTCCCGCCCTGCCCGCCACCCCGGCATGGCTCCTGCCGAAAGAGTACGCGGGCTTCTCCCCTGCCGAGAAGCTGGGCCAGCTGCGTGCGAAGCTCTCTGAGCTGGGCTGCACCGCACAGCTGGTGGGCAAGCTGGACAATCTGGCATGGCTGCTCAATCTGCGTGCGATGGACATTCAATGCACCCCTTACGCAATGGCTTACTGCTATGTGACCCCCGATAAGGCGACACTCTTCATCGACACCGCCCGCGTCAGCGCTGAGGCTGCTGCGGAGCTGAAGGAGAACGGCGTGGAGCTGGCTGAGTACGACGATGTGCTTACCTTCCTCGCCGCCCAGGCCGAAGAGCAGACCGTTCTGGCCGACCCCGTTTCCGTCAACTACGCTGTTTACCAGACCCTGCAGGCCAACCCGGCTCTGACCGTCAAGGACGAGGCCGACCCCCTGCTGCCCATGAAGGGCGTCAAGAACGAAGTCGAGCTGGCTCACACCCGCGAAGCTCACATCCGCGACGGCGTGGCTATGGTGCGCTTCCAGATCGAGCTGGAGAACCGTCTGGCCGCCGGCGAAGAGCTGACCGAGCTGACCATCGACGAGATCCTCCACAAGTACCGCAGCGCACAGGACAAGTTCCTGACCGAGAGCTTCGGCACCATTGCAGCTTACGGCCCCAACGCCGCCATGATGCACTATCACGCCACCGAGGAAGACCACGCAAAGCTCGAGAAGAAGGGCTTCTTGCTGGTGGACAGCGGCGCGACCTATATGGACGGCACCACCGACATCACCCGCACCTACCCGCTGGGTGAGCTGACGGAGGACGAGCGCCTGTTCTACACCTGGACTTTACAGTGCCACATCGACATCGCCCGGGCTGTCTGGCTGGACTACTGCGACGGCCATATGCTGGACACCATTGCCCGTGAGCCGCTGTGGCGCCACCTCATCAACTACCGCTGCGGCACCGGCCACAGCGTCAGCCACGTGGGCAACGTCCACGAAGGCCCCCACGCCCTGAACGGCCGCAACACCACCGTCTTCAAGCCGGGCATGATCGTCACCGACGAGCCGGGCGTCTATGAGGGCGGCGTCGTGGGCATCCGCATCGAGAATGAGCTGGAGTGCTACCACAAGGCATCCAACCAGTACGGCGAGTTCCTGGCATTCCGCCCCATCACGTTCGTGCCGATCGCCACCTCCCCCATCGTCCCGGGCGTTTTGAGCCGCGACGAGCTGGATTGGCTGAACGCCTACCACCGCGAGGTCTTCGAGAAGCTGGCTCCCTGCCTGACCGAGGACGAGCGCGACTGGCTGGCCAAGAAGTGTGCCGCCATCGGGGCGTAACAAATAAAACAAGGGCTGCGGCATATCGACAACCTCTCCGTCATTGCTTCGCAATGCCACCTCTCCTATCGAGGAGAGGCTTTGGCATTTCGTAAAGCTTTATCTCTTCGCCAGAGGCTCCCCTCGGTAGGGGAGCTGTCGAGCGACAGCGAGACTGAGAGGTTGGGATGTGCAACAGCCCGTTTTTGTTTCTCGTTATAATTTCTGTTCCAGCTCTGCCTTGTGCTCTTTCCAGTAGGCTTTCGCCTCGTCGATGACCTTCTTGAAGGGGCCGGAGGGGTAAGTGCTCTCGGCAATGTCGATGAGGAATTTGTAGAGCTGGGGCCTCACCTGCTCATACATCCCAAGCCGGGTGTAGAGGTCCTTGTAGTAGTGGAATACCTGGATCTTGTTCTGCACCAGAGTGGCAGGCTTTATCTGGGTGTGGCAGATGCTCTGAGGGTTCTGGACGTAGTAGTAGCCGGGCTGCGGGATGGACGCAAAGACTTCGGCGTACTGGATATACTGCATGTTGAACACGAGGTCTTCGGCCCAGCGCATCTCGCTGGTAAAGCGGATGTCGTGCCGGGTGAGGATGTCGCGGCGGTAGAGCTTGTTCCAGAGCACGCTGTAAAAGTAAGAGGCGGGCTTATCCATCAGGCGGCGGGCGAAGGTGTCCTTGTCGTAGACGCCCTCGGGCAGGAAACCGTATTCCCGGTTCTCCGGCGGGCGTGCAACATGCATGACGCCGAGGTCGTCCTGGATTTTTTCCAGCACCTGTTCCGGCTTCGACGCCCCGGCGGGGATGACCATGGTGTAGGGCGAGATGACGAGGTCGGCACCGGTCTTCTCTGCCGCCTCCACCAGCCGGGCGGTGTAGTCCGGGGCGATGTAGTCATCGCTGTCCACGAACTGGACGTACTTACCGCCGGCAAGCTTCAGGCCGAGGTTCCGGGTGTCGGACACGCCGGAGTTTGCCTTGTCCACCAGCAGGATGCGGCTGTCCTTTTTGCGGAACTCCTCGCAGACGGGCAGGCTCTTATCTTTGGAGCCGTCGTTGATGACGATGAGCTCGAGGTTCTTGTACTCCTGCCCGCAGATGCTTTCGAGACAGCGGCTCAGGTGGCTCTGGGCATTGTACACAGGGACGATGATGCTGACGAGAGGCATTTCCATAGCAGTTTCTCCTTCTGTTTTTTATAGCAATGATACTCCCGCCGGGCCGAAAAAGCAAGCGCCGGCGGCAGGCCCGAAAGGGGGCTTCGGAATGATATTTCATATCGCGGTGTGCAGCCCGGACAGCGTCCTCCGCAGCCGGGTGGAGCGGCAGTGTCTCGACTATTATGCCCGGCGGGACGACGCCTGCATCATCGAGCAGCTGGACAGCCCGGAGGCCCTGCTGGCCCGGGACGACGCCGGGGAGCGGTACGAGCTGTACCTCATCGAGCTGCCGTCCACGGCAGCCGCCGCATCGCTGCGGGCAGCGGCTACACTCCGCAGCCGGGGGCGGCGCAGTCCGCTGGCTTTTCTGGCCCACACGCCCGCCCACGCCTACAGCGCCTACCGGGTGGACGCCATGCAGTACTTATTGCTGCCTGTCCCGCCGGAACAACTGGACGCTCTGCTGGCCCGGGCCACCGAGCCGGAGTACGGCCCGGCCATCCCGGTAGCCACGGCGTCGGGTCTGCGGGTGCTGCCCTTCGCGGACATCGAATACCTCGAGTGTACCCACCATGTGGTGCATTTCCATCTCGCCAGCGGCGAGGATGTGCCGTCCCTGTCCGTCCGGGTGCCGTTCGCACAGGTGGCCCAGCCGCTTTTGGCGGATGAGCGCTTCGTCCAGCTTCATCGCTCTTATGTGGTCAATCTGGCGGCGGTGTCCCAGCTGGCGGCGGGCGAGTTTTGGATGCAGAGCGGCGCACGGGTCCCTGTCCCCCGCGGGCGGGAGCCTGCGGCCCGCACGGCGCTGAAAGATTATCTGGAAAAGCAGTTCCGATAAAGCAATGGGGAGGCCCGGAAGAGCCTCCCCATTGCTTTATAATTTTGTCCAGTCCAGCTGCGTCCAATCCGTTATGTACTGGTCGGCAAGGCGCTGCAATTCGGGCTTATCGGCAGCGCTGGTCTCATCCTCGATGTCGATGAGGTAAAAGCCGCACTGCCTGGCCGTACGGCTGGCGTAGACAGCGTCCTCGCAGACAACGGCGTCGGCGGGTTCGCTGCCGCCCAGCCGCTCGAGGACTTCGTGGAACACCTCGGGGTGGGCTTTGCTCTTCGCACCCTGTGCGGTGTAGAAGAACTCGAAATAGTCTGCGACGCCCAGCCGGGTGAGCACTTCTTCGCACTGCTCTGCCCAGGTGTTGGAGCAGATGCACATCCGCACGCCCTCGGCTTTCAGCCGGGCCAGCATCTCCCGGACGCCGGGCTTCAGCTCGACTTTTTTGTACAGGTCCCGGATGACCTGCCGCATGGCAGGCTCGTAGTCCCGCAGGGTCAGGGGCAGATCGTAGGTGCGGATGAGATATTCCGCGCCCTCCACCATCCCCATGCTCAGAAGAACATCGTGGATGCCGGGTCTTGCGGTGCGGCCATAGCGGCGCAGCAGCTCCAGCGGTGCGCCCTGCCACACCACGGTCATGCTGTCGGTGAGGGTGCCGTCCATGTCGAAAATCCATTGCTTGCGGTGCATCTGTCGTCCTCCTGAATCGTTCTGGCAAGGTGAATTTATTATAGCACATTTTTTGTTACAAAAACAGAGAGAAATCTCCCGGGAAATATGCTATAATCTAGGCAAAACCGGAACACATCAAAGGAGGCAGAAAACATGGCGCAGAACAACACCCCCGTAAAGGCGCTGGTGCTGGCGGGCGGGGGCGCCCGCGGCAGCTATCAGGTGGGCGTCTGGCGGGCGCTGATCGAGCTGGGCTGGCGGCCCCAGATCATTACGGGTACCAGCGTCGGCAGCCTGAACGGCGCCATGTTCGCCCTCGACCTCTACGAGACGGCCCGAGACATGTGGCTGACCATCCGCAGCCAGGATGTGATGGAGCTGCCCGCCGAGGATGCGCCGCTTTCCGAGCTGCACGCATTCCTCAAAGACGCTGTGACTCAGGGCGGCATGGACGTCACTCCGCTGGAAGAGATCGTCGAGCGGGTGCTGGACGAAGATAAACTCCGCAAAAGCCCCATCCGGCTGGGCCTTGTGACCGTGGAGCAGAAGACCCTCAAGGCCCGGGAGCTTCCGCTGGAAGACATCCCCGAGGGCAAGGTGAAAGACTACCTGCTGGCCTCTGCAGCCTGCTTCCCCGCCCTGCGGGCCCACACCATCGACGGGGTGTCTTACCTCGACGGCGGCTACCGGGACAATATGCCCACCGCGCTGGCTCAGAAGATGGGCGCAGAAGAGCTGGTCTGTGTGGACCTGGAGGGTGTGGGCATCACCCGCCCCAACCGCACCGGCCTGCCCACCACCCTCATCCGAAGCTACTGGGAGCTGGGCGACATCCTCCACTTCGAGCCCGCCACCGCCCGGCGGAACATCGAGCTGGGCTACCACGATACATTGCGGGCCTTCGGGCGGCTGCGGGGCTGCGCCTACGCTGTGGACAGCGGGGCTGAGAGCAGCGCGGATGCCGCCGCATTCCATGCGGCCTTCGAGGCCGTCCAGAAGGACGTGCGGGAAAAGCACCCCTCCACCCTGACGGCGGACGCTGCTCTCCTGCTGGCAAAACTCTCGGATGCAGAGCTTGCCCCGCTGGAAGCCGCGGCCGAGGACGTGGGTGTAGACCCCGCCCCCTACTACACCACCCGTACTTTGGGAGAAGCTTTCCTTGCAAAATGCGACTTCGAGCGCCTCAGGAGCTTCGAGCCGCTGTTCGAGGGTGAAGCAGGCCCGGCGCAGGCCGCACGGGCCGCTCTGCTGCCCAACACCTTTTTGCAGGCACTGGTCTGCCGGGCGCTGACCGGCAGAGTGCCGCCGGAGGAGATGGAAACATGAAGGTATATAAGGGCTTTACCGCATCGCCCGGCCTCGTGCTGGGTCAGGTCAGCCGGCTGGACCGCCCGCCGCTGGTGTTCGGCGAGGGGCCTTTCCACCCCGAACAGGAAAAGCAGGCGCTGGAAGACGCCATCAAGGTCGCTCAGCAGGAGCTGGACGAGATGGCTGGCCGCGCCGCGCCCTCGGAGCAGGCCATCTTCCTGTTCCAGAGCATGATGCTGGAAGACGAGGGCTTCATGAATGAGGTGGCTTTCCAGATAAAAGCCGGCGTCGGTGCCGCCGAGGCGATGGACCGTGTGGGCCGCCGCTACGCCGCCCAGCTGGCCGCCATGAAGGACAACGCCTACATGCAGCTGCGGAGCGTGGACATCCTCGACGTGACCCAGCGCATCACCAACATCCTCTGCCACCGGCTCCGCAGCTGGCTGGCCCTCGACCACCCGGTCATCCTTGCGTCTGACCTGCTCATGCCCACCGATCTGTTCAGCGTCCCGGCGGGCCGCATCCTCGGCCTCATCACCGCCGAGGGCAGCGGCCAGAGCCATGCGGCCATCATCGCCCGCTCGCTGAACATCCCGGGCATCACCCAGGTGGGCGAAGATTTTCTGAAAGACTGCGACGGCCGCGAGGTCATCCTGAACGCCACCGAGGGTGAGTGCATCCTTGACCCGGATGCCGCCGCCCGGCAGAGAGCCATCACCTGCATCTGCGAGATGCAGCGCCAGAACGAGGAGCTGAACGCCCAGCTTGAGCTGCCCAACCGCACCCGGGACGGCAAAGAATTCGAGCTTCTGGCCAACTGCTTCGGCCCCGAGGACGTGGGGACCGCGATGGAGTCCGGCGCGTCCGGCGTGGGCCTGCTGCGCAGCAGCTACATGATGATGCCCGGCCACGCCATGGACGAGCAGGAGCAGTATCTGTTCTACACCTCCTGCCTCGCCGCCGCCAGGGGCAAGATGGTGACGGTGCGCACCTTCGACTTCGGTGCTGACCGCACCATGGCCGACGCCTATCAGGGCGTCCAGTCCTCCAAGCTGGGCCTGCGGGGCATCCGCAGCAGCCTGCGCAATCTGCCCCAGATGGCAGTTCAGATCTGCGCCCTCATGCGTGCCGCCACAAAAGGCCCGCTGCGGGTCATGTTCCCCATGGTGACAGACATCGAGGACTGGGATTCCGCCATGCAGGTGGTAGACCACTGCCGCCGCAAGCTCACCGAGCGGGGCGTGGAGTTCGAGCCGGATGTCCCCTTCGGCGTCATGCTCAGCGTACCCGCCGCCTGCATGACGGCAGAGGACTTCACGGCTCACGGCTGCCAGTTCTTCGTCATCGGAACCAACGATTTGACCCAGTACACCCACGCGGTGAGCCGGGAACTGGCCATTGCCGAGCACTACTACCGTCCCGCCAGCCCGGCCATGAAAAAGCTCATCGCCATGGTGGTGGACGCCGCCAGGAAAGCGGACATCCCCGTCACCATCTGCGGCCTCGCCGTCGGCAATGCCGTCAACGCGACCCAGTATCTCCGCCTCGGCCTGCGCAGCTTCTCCATGAGCCCGCAGAACCTGCTGACCATCAAAAAGGCCCTGCGGGATGCAGATGCAGAATAAATGAAAAACGGCGTCCCACCTCGGCGGGACGCCGTTTCTGATGTCAGAACTTATTCGAGATTCCCCGTCAGGGTCATGACGGCAGAGACGACGGCCAGCGGGGCCGTCTCACAGCGGAGGATGCGGGGGCCGAGGCCGACGGTCTTTGCGCCGGCTTTTGCGGCCATCTCAGCTTCCTCGGCGGCGAAGCCGCCCTCTGCGCCGGTGATGATGGCGATCTTCAGCTTTTCGCCATCGGCGGGCGTGGCCTCAGCCAGCAGCTGGCGCAGGGGTGCGCCGCCGCACTCGTAGCAGAAGAGCACGAGGTCATACTGGTCGAGGCTGCGGCAGACGGCCCCGAAGTTGGGCAGCGGAAGGGTCACATCCGGCAGGATGCCCCGGCCGCACTGCTTGGCGGCTTCAAAGGCGATGCGGTTGTAGCGCTCGTTTTTCTGCTCTTCCTTCTTGGGCGCGGCCACGCAGTAGCGGCTGAAAAACGGGATGAAGTGGTCACAGCCCAGTTCGACGCCATGGCGGATGACCTGCTCCAGCTTGTCCTGCTTGGGGTAGCCCACCAGCAGGGTGACGTCCACGGTGGGCTCTGCGGCGCTGGGGTAGCCCGGCTCCACGCTGAACTCCACCGTCTCGTCGCCAAAACCGGTGATGGTGGCAGTATACTCGACGGCGCTGCCGTCGCAGAGGATGACGGTGTCCCCCAGTTTGCCCCGCATCACGCGGGAGAGATGGTGGGCATCGGCCCCCCGCAGCACGGCGGTGCCGTCGGAAATTTCAGTGGTAAAATAACGGTGCGGCATATTTTTTGATCCTTTACATCTTAGGCTCCCCTCACAGGGGCAATAACGACGACCGCCGCCAGTGGCGGAAGCAGGGAGTCGTTGTTGGGGCCGCGGCCAGCAAGGCGCAAGTGCTTTTCAAGCACGAAGCGAATGCTGGGAGCCGCAACCCGGCAATGGCAGTGCGAAGCACTGACTGAGAGGTTGGCCTTATGCCTTCTTGCAGACGATGCACTCCCAGCCGCGCTTCTCCTTCACTTCCAGCACGGCGAGGCCGGCGGCTTCCAGCGCGGCGATGACCTCATCCTTCCGGCTGTCGATGATGCCGCTGGCGATGAAGACGGCGTCGTCGGCCATCAGGCCGGGGACGGCGGGGGCCAGCGACATGATGGCGTTGGCCACGATGTTGGCCGTGATGATGTCGTACTTGCCGCTGGCCTTGTCGGACAGATCGCCCACGAGGACGGTCAGCTTGTCGGCTACGCCGTTGAGGGCGGCGTTCTCGCCGGCGGTGCGGACGGCCACGGGGTCGATGTCCACGCCCTCAGCCACGGCTGCGCCCAGCTTGAGGGCTGCGATGGCGAGGATGCCGCTGCCGGTGCCGATGTCCAGCACCCGCTCGCCGCCCTTGACCCGCTCGTCCAGCACTTCGAGGCAGAGGTTGGTGGTCTCATGGCCGCCGGTGCCGAAAGCAAGGCCCGGGTCGAGGATGAGCTTGACGCGGTCGGTGTCGTAGTCCTGCCAGGACGGCACGATGGCGAGGCGCTGGCCCACGTCCATCGGGTGGTAATACTTGCGCCAGCCGTTCTGCCAGTCCTCCTGTTCTACGCCCTCGGTCTTGGAGGTGTAGGGGATGCCTGCGGCCTCCATCCGGGCCGCGATGAGAGCCAGCGTCTCCACCGGCGAAGCGCCCGGCTCGAGGTACATGTGGATGATGACGGTGTCCCGGGGCTTGTCCAGCAGCTCCTGCTCGATGAGGTCCACGTGGGCGATCTGCTCCACCTGTTCCTCGATGTCGCTGTAGTCTTCGATATAAATGCCGCCCTCCGCGATCATGGTGGCCACGGCCTCTGCGGCCTCGGCGTCAGCTTTGGATACGGTCAGGCGAATATCAGTCCATTCCATAAGGATGCTCCTTCCGTGTATTGGGGATATACTGTCTTTATAGTACCCGATTCTGGCCCGGGATGCAAGCTCTCGGGCCGAAAGATACCCGAAAAGGCTTTCTTTTTTCCCGGCAGTATGTTAATATGGTGTTGTACCCGGACTGGGTCCGGGCGGCTTCCTGCCGGAAGCGCCCGCCGCATCGTTCCCCAAAGGAGGAATTATCGTATGTTTTTGGGAATGGATATTTACAGCTGGATCGCTGCTATCGTCATCGCACTCATCGTCACATTCCTTCCGATCACGCTGCCGTTCAAGATCGTTCTCGCCATGGTGGCCATGGCCTGCTTCTACTTTGGACGCAAGTATTATCACAACCATAAAAACGGCGGGGCCGAGACGCCCAGCATGAGCTCTGCCGAGAGCGAGGCACTGGCCTCCGGCATCCTGAAAGCCCTCGGCGGCAAGAATAATATCGTCAAGGTGGACTACTGCGCCACCCGCCTCCGCTTTGAGGTACACAGCTACGCCTCCGTGGACGAGGCCGCTGCCAAGGCCGCAGGCGCAGAGGGCGTCATCCGCCCGGCCAAGAACGCCTGTCAGGTGGTCATCAAGGGCGATGTGCAGGCCGTGTACGATGCCCTGCGCAAGCAGCTGTAACTAAGAAGCTGTTTTCTCACGCAAACAGCTTCTCGAACACCGCCGGGAACGGGCCGCTGCGCCCGGCCCGGCGGTATTTTTATCGGAAAGGAATTTTGATATGAAGCCCCAGACCTTTACGTGGAAGAAACTCACCGCCGACGAGTTGACGCGGGTGTATCTGGACGAGATGCGCCGCGACTTCCCGCCCAGCGAGCTGAAACCCCTGAGCATGATACTGAACAGTGAAGCCGTCGGCATGGCCCATACCTGGGGCGTGTTCGAGGGGGAGACGCTGGTGTCCTATCTGCTGATGGTGCGGCCTATGGGCTGTGAAGTGAGCCAGCTGGACTATTTCTCCGTCCTGCCCGCCTACCGCAGCACCGGCATTGGCGCAAAGCTGCTGGCCGCTCTGCCCGCCCACGAGGAGGGCGCAAAGGCCATCCTCATTGAGGCCGAGTGTCCCGAGAAGGCTGACGATGAGGCCATGGCCGTCCGGCGTCTGGGCTTTTATGCCCGCTGCGGGGCCGTTGACACCGGCTGGACGGAGCATCTTTTCGACGCATGGTTCCGGGTGCTGGTCCTGCCTGCCGAGGGGAAGACACTGGATGCGGAGACGGCCAACAAAGAGCTGGCCGACTGCTACAGCCGGGTGATGGGCGCGGACAAGTGGCGCAGATATGTCCAGCTCTACCGCCCGGGCGGCACGGAAGAGAAATTCTGATTCGATCATAGGGTCTGAAAGGCTGCTTTACGTTCTGTGAAGCAGCCTTTTTTGCACCCTTCAGCGGGCGGGATGCACAAACGAACGTGCAGATTTTTGACGGTTTGACCGGAAATGTAAAATCAAGTGTCCTATTTTCCACACCGGCTTTACCAGAGGATGACAGCAGCGCAAAAACACTGCACAAAGCTTTACCTGCATTTTGCGCCGCCATGGTCGCAGCTGGATGGGCGGTGCGCTACAATAAAGGCGTCCCAAGAGAGACACAACAAGGAAAAGGAAAACAGCCCGGCTAGAACAAAAGGGCCGGCCCAGTTGAAGGAGATATTCTTATGAAAAAGATCACTCGTCGTTCGTTCCTGTCCATCTGCGGCGCTGCTGCCGCTGCTGCTGCCCTGACCGCCTGCGGCGGTGCAGCTTCTTCCACTGCTGCCTCTTCTGCCGCCGCATCCAGCACCGCAGCTTCCGCTTCTTCTACGGCTGCGCTGTCCGGCAATGTCGCCACCGGCGGTTCCACCTCTATGAAGAACGTCATCGCCGCCCTGACCGAGGGCTTCGCTGAGATCGAGCCGGATGTCACCATCAGCTATGACCCCACCGGTTCCGGCGCAGGCATCACCGGCGCTACCGATAAGACTCTGGACATCGGTCTTTCTTCCCGCGCCCTGAAGGCTGACGAGACCGGCGTCACCGGCACGATCGTAGCTCTGGACGGCATCGCCATCATCGTCAACAAGGACAGCAAGGTCGAGGACCTGACCGTTGACCAGCTCAAGCAGATGTTCACCGGCGAGATCACCAACTGGTCCGAGGTCGGCGGCGACGACGGCGAGATCGTTCTGGTGGGCCGCGAGGCTGGCTCCGGCACCCGCGATGGCTTCGAGAGCATCGTGGACGTCAAGGATTCCTGCAAGTACGCGCAGGAGCTGACGGCTACCGGCGCTGTCATCAGCGCTGTGGAGGCCAATCCTCTGGCCATTGGTTACGCTTCCCTGTCTGCCATCGGCGACACCGTCAAGGCTGTGACCGTCGGCGGCGTAGAGTGCAGCGAGGAGACCGTCAAGGACGGCAGCTATGAGGTGCAGCGTCCCTTCGTGTTCGTCACCAACGACTCCGTCACCCTCTCCGCTCAGGCTCAGGCGTTCTTCGAC
>PPYE01585068.1_pt1 | contig 31350 bp, 26 predicted proteins | sample 1559881 | NCBI WGS metagenome assembly PPYE01 (sample SAMN08240022, study PRJNA423297) | Human gut metagenome, whole genome shotgun sequencing project.
CTATCTATCTATCTATCTATCTATGCAAGTCCTGCTACACCAACAAATTGTTAACACTCTTCGCGAGGCGTTTTTAGATTTTGTGGCACATTTTTCTGCTATTGTGCCAAAAACACATTATTACTTTGTCTTCGTCAGTATCAAGCATCAATTTGCTACCAATATTTAACATCAAAATTGAGTTAGCGTTATCCAGCTAGCAAAATCGCAATGTTATAAAATAACCATTAGTAATAATTTCAAAATAATATTAATTAGCTATTGTGGAGTATTTCTGGGATATAACCACCGGTTGTTATAATGGATTACTTATCTAACAAGTCGTTTTTACGACACTAAATTGTTATTCCAAAAACGAATATACTTATAACTATATGAAAAATTATGAGAAAAACAGGTTGATTGCTGGTTAAAATATAGACGGTTTAAGTATTGATTACGATAAAGTCATCAATAAAGATCGTAATGAAGATAACTTTGTTGATTAATCAATCTAGTAATGAAATTAGAGATATTAATGTAATTATTTATTATTTATAAAATCCAGTTTTTAACAATTTATATAATGTAATACAAAGGTTGATAATATGAAAATAACCATCATATTTATAATTAAAAAAATATATTAAGTTATTTCTAATAATGTGGGTTGAAAATTAGAAATAATAAATTATTATTTTTGTATTATTTTAAATATATTGTCTTATAAATTGATTATTTTTTGTGTTTTCTGTATCCGTTTGATTTTAAATGATTTGTATTATTTTTAATTAGCTTATTTTTTGATAATAAGAATTATTACTACTTATTTTATCATTACTATATAAAGAATAATTAATTTTAAATTGACCATATATATTAAAAATCCATCTTAAACATTAAATAGCTGAAACGTTTTTTCTCGCATAAAAGAATAATTTATTTTTTAATGAATTATCGCTTGATAATGATCAAGTCATTATTGTGTCGGAGTGTTAAAAAGGCGGTGTTTTAAAATTATTCCAATTAAAAATCATCATATCAGGAGAGATATATGGCCTTGGGGAATAATGTTTTTTCCCAACATGGTATTAACCGACGCGATTTTATGAAATTGTGCGCAGCGTTATCAGCTACCATGGGATTAAGCGGCAAAGCAGCCGCGCAAATGTCACAAGCAATGACATCACCTGAACGTCCACCTGTTATTTGGATTGGTGCTCAAGAGTGTACAGGTTGTACGGAATCTTTATTACGTGCGACTCACCCAACACTTGAAAACCTTGTTCTGGATGTTATCGCACTTGAATATCACGAAGTGCTCTCTTCCGCTTTTGGTTATCAAGCAGAAGAAAACAAACATAATGCGATGGAGAAATACAAAGGTAAATACGTCCTTGTTGTCGACGGTTCTATCCCTGACAAAGATGGCGGTATTTACTGTATGGTAGCAGGCAAACCTATTCTTGAGCATATCAAAGAAGCTGCTGAAGGTGCGGCGGCAATTATTGCTATCGGTTCTTGTTCTGCATGGGGTGGTGTGCCAGCTTCTGGAGGTAACCCTACAGGCGCTAAATCACTGGAAGCTATTTTACCGGGTAAAACAGTTATCAATATTCCAGGGTGTCCACCAAACCCACATAACTTCTTAGCTACAGTTGCACATATTATTACCTTTAATTCATTACCTAAGTTAGATAGCAAAAATAGACCGCTATTTGCATATGAGCGTCTAATACATGAAAACTGTGAACGCCGTCCTCATTTTGATGCGGGTCGTTTTGCTAAAGAATTTGGTGATGAAGGACACCGCCAAGGCTGGTGCTTATACCATTTAGGTTGTAAAGGACCTGAAACTTACGGTAACTGCCCAACATTAGAGTTTTGCGATATTGGTGGAGGAATTTGGCCTGTTGGTATTGGTCACCCTTGCTATGGCTGTAATGAAGAGGGTGTCGGATTTACGAAAGGTATTTTCCAACTTGCGAATGTTTATCAGCCAACACCAAAAGCACAAGTACCCGATGTTAACGCCAAAGAAGGTGGTGGTGTTTCTTATGGTGCAGCAGGTTTATTAGGTGCAGTTGTTGGTGCTGTTGCTGGGGTAAGTGTGATGGCTGTGCGTCAATTAGGCCGTGACAAAAATACCACAGGAGCCTCACAGGAGGATAAACGGTGAATAGGCGTCATTTCTTTAAGCTGGCATCAGGTGGGGTTCTCCTTGCGGGAATGGCACCCACTGCGAGTCATGCTGCGGCGCAGAACCGTCCTCCAATTCCTGGGGCTCTCGGTATGCTCTATGACTCTACACTCTGTGTAGGCTGTCAAGCATGTGTGACAAAATGTCAGGAAATTAATCATCCGGAACCCATGGAGCGTGGTGATACTTATGCTAATGGTGATCCGATCTGGTCAAACAATGACAAACTAAGTCCTTACACAAATAACATTATTCAAATTTGGCGTGATGGAACAGGTGAAAATAAAGATCAACTGGAAAACGGTTATGCCTTTATTAAGAAACAATGTATGCATTGCGTTGATGCTAACTGTGTTTCTGTGTGTCCTGTTTCAGCGTTAACCAAAGATCCGAAAACCGGTATTGTGCATTATCATGCAGATATCTGTACAGGTTGTCGTTACTGTATGGTGGGTTGTCCTTATAACATTCCTAAATACGATTATGATGATCCCTTCGGTAAGCTTTATAAATGTGAACTATGTAACCAAAAAGGGGTGGAGCGCTTAGATAAAGGCTTATTACCCGGCTGTGTTGAGGTTTGTCCAACAGGTGCTGTGATTTTTGGTACTCGTGAAGAGTTGCTTGAAGAAGCAAAACGCCGGTTAGCGAAAAAAGCGGGTGAAGAATATCACTATCCACGCCAAACCATTAATGGTGGCGATACTTATCTACATAAGATCCCAGAATATCAAGATCATATCTATGGTGAGTTTGAAGGTGGTGGTACGCAGGTGATGGTACTTTCCGCGGTGCCTTTTGAAAACCTAGGTATGCCAGAAGTAGCTCCATTATCAACGGGTGCGCGTTCTGAACATATTCAACATACGCTGTATAAAGGTATGGTTTTACCAATAGCAGCGCTTGCGGGCATTACTTATTTGGTTAACCGTAATAGTAAAAAACAAGAGCAGGAACACCATAAGGAGGATAACGATGTCGAGTCATGATCCTCGTCCACTTGGCGGTAAGTTATTTACTTTAGCTGTTAGAGTGTTTTTACCGCTTGCTGTGCTTGGTTTTATTCTTATTGGTAAGCGTTTGGTATTGGGTCTTGGGGATGTTTCCGATCTAAATGGCGGTTATCCTTGGGGTATTTGGATAGCCTTTGACTTACTTATCGGAACAGGCTTTGCGTGTGGTGGTTGGGCACTGGCATGGGCTGTTTATGTTTGTAATAAAGGTGAATTTCATCCCTTAGTACGTCCTGCATTATTAGCGAGCTTGTTCGGCTATTCGTTAGGTGGATTATCCATTGCAATCGATATTGGTCGTTACTGGAACATGCCTCACTTCTTTATGCCTCAATACTTTAACGTTAACTCCGTGTTGTTTGAAACAGCAACTTGTATGACCATCTACATTATGGTGATGGCATTAGAGTTTTTACCTGCACTACTGGAACGTTTAGGTTGGAAAGTTTCGTTAAGACGCCTTAATAAAGCGATGTTCTTTATTATTGGTCTAGGCGCCTTATTGCCAACCATGCACCAATCCTCCATGGGATCATTAATGATTTCGGCAGGTTGGAAGGTGCATCCTCTGTGGCAATCTTATGAAATGCTACCGCTGTTCTCTTTATTAACCGCCTTTATCCTCGGTTTCACTATTGTTATTTTTGAAGGTTCTTTATTAAAAGCGAGCCGTACTATTAATGACGATGAAACACCGCTATTTACCAAGTTAACTAAAATCATAGAAGTACTTCTGATCACCTTCTTGGTATTACGTTGGGGTGAAGTGATTTGGAACGGTAAGCTGAGTTATATCGCTAAAGGGGATATGTTCTCTTGGTTATTCCTTGCAGAAAGTGCCTTGTTGTTTATTCCTCTGGTATTGATGCACCTGAAAAATAATCGTCGTAGCCCAAGAATGTTATTTGTCTGCGCATTATTTATGTTAGTGGGTGCGGCAATGTGGCGTATGAACTATTCATTAGTCGCTTATAACCCAGGCAACGGCTATCACTATTTCCCAACTGCAAGTGAGTTGTTGATTTCTATTGGCTTCGTTGCATTCGAAGTTACTGCTTACATTCTTATTATCCGTTTACTGCCGGTACTACCAGCACAAACAGAGTCAAATATACAATTAAAAAAGGCTGAGGTTAAATCATGAGCCAACGCATTACTATTGATCCTATTACCCGTATTGAAGGGCATTTACGCGTCGACTGTGAAATCGATAACGGAAAAGTCGTTAAAGCTTGGTCTTCCGGTACTATGTGGCGTGGAATGGAGGAGATCCTAAAAGGAAGCGATCCTCGTGATGCATGGATTATTGTGCAACGCATTTGTGGTGTTTGTACAACGGTTCACGCAATAGCCTCAGTACGTGCTGTAGAAGATGCCTTAGGGATGGATATTCCGGTTAATGCTCAGTATATCCGTAACTTAATTCTGGCTTCTCACATTATTCATGACCATATCGTCCATTTCTATCAGTTGTCTGCGATGGATTGGGTTGATATTACGGCAGCATTACAGGCAGATCCTGAAAAAGCCTCAGCGATGCTTAAAGGGGTTTCTCAATGGCAATTGAACTCTGCTGAAGAGTTCAGAAAAGTGCAGAAGAAAATTCAAGATTTGGTTGATAGCGGTCAGTTAGGTATTTTCGCTAATGGTTACTGGGGTCACTCAGCCATGAAATTACCTCCTGAAGTTAACTTGATTGCGGTAGCCCACTATCTACAAGCATTGGAATGCCAGCGCGATGCAAACCGCATTGTTGCCGTGTTAGGGGGTAAAACACCGCATATTCAAAACTTAGCGGTGGGCGGTGTTGCTAACCCAATTAACCTTGATGCACCGAATGTTCTCAATTTAGAACGTTTAATGTATGTAAAACACTTTATTGATAACTTGGGTGATTTTATTGAACAAGTTTATAAAGTGGATACTGCTATTTTTGCTGCTTATTATCCAGAGTGGTTAAAAATCGGTAAAGGGGCTAATTACTACTTATCTGTGCCTGAATTGCCTATTAATGGCAATAATACTGAGTTTTTACTCTCAGGTGGCTATATGGAAGGCGTTGATTTTTCTACTTATCGTCCAATCAAAGATTGGAAAGATCAAAACCTGAAAAACGGCATTGAAGAGAGTGGTAAACACGCATGGTATGAAGATGATGAACCATTAAAACCATGGGAAGGTTTAACTCGTCCTAAATACACGGGTTGGGATGAAAATAATAAATACTCATGGGTTAAGTCACCCACATTTTACGGCAAACCTGTAGAAGTAGGTACTTTAGCATGGTTAGTGTGTGGTTTAGCGGGTAAACATGAAGGCACAGTAAAACACTATAACGAAGTTAATCAGATCTACACCAAATTAACCGGTCAAACCTTGGTGACAGAGCAGTTAGAGTCAACTTGGGGACGCATTATTGGTCGTACCGTTCATGCTTGTGTATTACAAGATTCGCTTAACTTCTTATGGCAATCACTGGTTGATAATATTGGCCGTGGAGATACTGCTTCCTTTATTAAACCTGAGTTTGAGCCGGGTAAAGAGTATCGTGGCGTCGGTTTTGAAGAGGCTTCGCGCGGTATGCTATCTCACTGGATAGTCTTTAAAGATGGCAAAATCACAAACTATCAGGCGGTTGTTCCTTCAACATGGAATGCGGGTCCTCGTAACTTTAATGATGAACCGGGTCCTTATGAGTTATCACTAGTGGGAACGCCGGTGGCTGATCCTAACAAACCTCTGGAAGTGGTAAGAACCATTCACTCTTTCGACCCATGTATGGCTTGTGCTGTGCATATGGTTGATTTAACAGGTAAAGAATTAAGTAAGGTGAAGGTATTGTAATGCGTACACTTGTCTTAGGTATTGGTAATTTATTACTAAGCGATGAAGGCATTGGTGTTCGTATCGTAGAAGCGCTCGAAGAGCGCTTCTCTTTACCGGAGAACGTCGATGTTATTGATGGTGGCACATCAGGCATGGAAATTTTGCAAGATATTGCTGCAAGAGATTTATTGATTGTTGCTGATGCAGTAAGAAGCCAGCACGAGCCGGGCAGTATCTTTGTATTACATGATGATGATGTACCTGCATTATTTACCCAGAAAATTTCACCGCATCAACTCGGGCTATCGGATGTATTAATGGCCTTACGTATGACTGATGAATTTCCTCGCAAACTGATTTTAGTGGGTATTGAACCTGCTTCATTAGCGCCAAGTATGTCATTGTCAGATATTGGTCAGCAATCGATGGAAATAGCACTTGAACAAGTGGTTAATATTTTGCGTGAACATGGGATCACCGTAACCCCTAAAGAGGTAACAGCATGAGTGAATTAAATTGGGATATCACGGGATACGATGAACCACCTATTGAATTACTTGAAAGCAGTTTTCGAGAGATTGCCAAAAAAGAGATGCAAGCATTGCCTTTTTATAGAGAAAATATTCCCGTAAAAGCGGGAGGATTTACTTTATTTGAAAAGCAATGGATTGGAACAATTTTAACGCCTTGGATGCTAGAGCTTATTGTGTTGCCCGGGCCATCACAAGAGTGGCCAAGACGTAAAATTGGTGAGCGTATCGCCTTAGCGCTTCCTTGTGGTCAGGTTAAATTTGTCGTTGGTGAACTTGCTAATGGTGCTCAATATCTGGCTTGTTCATTAATGTCGCCACTTGATCGCCATTTACAAGGTGAGCAAGCGGTTGAGTTAGCAGAAAACAGTGCAAAAATGGCTCTTTCTCTTCCTGTTCAGACACAATCCGTCACAGAAGTTGATTTAAGTCGGCGTTCCCTTTTTCGTGGTCAGTTAAGATCATAATGTAGAACGTTTACGCGACACCGAGTCAAATTCTTCTTATTGAATAGTCAGGAGTCAGAATATGTGTAGCACTTGCGGTTGTGGTGAAGGTAATGTCAGCATTGAAGGCGTAGCGCCTCATTCACACGATCACCACCATCACTCTCACGACCATGATCATCACGACCATGGCCATCACCATCACGGTCATCACCATCATCATGGGCATGATCATCATCATGAACACAATGCTACTCCAGCGAATACTGTTCATAAATATATTGATAAGTCTGAGCAAAAGCATAAGCACAATTACGAAACTCATGGTCAGCCTATCATTATTCATCATCACCATTACCATAATAGTGGCGATGTTCATCTCCATTTTTATCATGATGCACAGCAAAATGAAGCCCAAGTGTTCCATGAGCATCATCATGGGCATGATGACGATCATCATGCACATTCTCATGAACATACTCATAGCCATGCTCACGAACATAGCCATGAACACGAAGAACAATTTAGTCCAGTTATTGATAATGACAACATGCATTATGGGCAAGGGGAAGCTGGTACTCATGCTCCCGGAATTAGCCAAAAACGAATGTTAAAAATTGAGATGGATGTACTGGATAAAAATAATCGAATTGCCGTTCATAATCGTGAACATTTTGCCCAGCAAAATGTATTGGCGCTGAATTTAGTTTCAAGTCCCGGCTCCGGTAAAACAACGTTGCTAACTCAAACGTTAAAACAGCTAACGCAACGTGTACCTTGTGCGGTGATTGAAGGTGATCAGCAAACGACGAATGATGCTGATCGTATTCGTGAAACCGGGGTTGCTGCTATTCAAGTCAATACGGGTAAAGGTTGTCACCTTGATGCACAAATGGTGCATGATGCTACCCATCAATTAGGTTTAAAAGACAACAGTATTCTCTTTATTGAAAATGTTGGCAATCTGGTTTGCCCTGCCAGTTTTGATCTGGGTGAAAAACATAAAGTGGCTATCCTTTCGGTAACGGAAGGGGAAGATAAACCATTAAAATATCCGCATATGTTTGCCGCTGCAGATCTGATGATTATCAATAAAATTGATTTAGTGCCACATCTTAATATCGATGTGCAAGCGTGCATTGAATCAGCGCGTCGCGTCAATCCTAATATTGAGATCATTGCATTATCTGCGACAACTGGCGAAGGTATGGAAGAGTGGTTAGCTTGGTTGGAGAGCCGTTTATGTGCTTAGGTGTTCCTGCCAAGATAGTTGAGGTGGGCGATGACGTCCACCAACTCGCTTATGCTGAAGTCAGTGGCGTAAAACGTGCCGTCAATATCTCTATGGTTTGTGAGGGTGACCCGTCAGAGTTATTAGATAAGTGGGTGCTTATTCATGTTGGATTTGCCATGAGTATTCTTGATGAACAAGAAGCTCAAGATACTCTGGATGCATTACAACATGTATATGGTGTTACCCTTGAAGAGGCTGATGATGCAATACGTTGATGAATTTCGTGATCCCGAATTAGCCAAAGCATTATTAGCTCAAATACGTGAAGCTATTTCACAATGGCCTCATCCCATCACTCGCCCATTACAGATTATGGAAGTGTGTGGCGGACATACGCATGCCATTTTTAAATTTGGTCTCGACCGCTTATTACCACAAGAGATTGAGTTTGTTCATGGTCCCGGTTGCCCGGTATGTGTGTTACCTATGGGGCGCATTGATGCTTGCTTAGAAATTGCAGCCCGTCCAGAAGTCATTTTCTGTACTTTCGGTGATGCGATGCGGGTGCCCGGTCGTCATGGTTCAATGCTTGATGCCCGCCGTCGTGGTAGTGATATCCGTATTGTTTACTCACCGCTTGATTCATTAAAAATTGCGCAAGATAACCCTGATAAACAAGTGGTATTTTTTGGCTTAGGTTTTGAAACTACCATGCCAAGTACGGCGATGACGCTGCAACAAGCGAAATTACGTGGACTGAAAAATTTTTCGCTATTTTGTCAGCACATTACTATCGTACCGACTTTACGTTGCTTATTAGAGCAAGAAGATGTACGTATTGATGGTTTTATTGCCCCCGGTCATGTCAGTATGGTGATTGGCTGCACGCCTTATCAACCTTTATGTGATGAATTTGAAAAACCCTTTGTGGTGACAGGTTTTGAACCGTTGGATTTATTACAAGCTATACTGATGGTAGTAAAACAGCTTAAAGCAAAAGCTGAGAATGCAGATTATGTTTTAAGTATTGAAAATCAATATAGTCGTATTGTCCCTAATGAAGGCAATAAACTTGCGCAAAAAGCATTGAAAGATGTTTTTATGCTAAAAGAGAGCAGTGAATGGCGTGGACTTGGGGAGATCCCTATGTCTGGTATTCAACTAACACCCGCTTATGCTGAGTTTGACGCTGAACGACGTTTTACACCAGCACCACAACAAGTGGCTGATAATCCACAATCACGCTGTGGCGATGTATTAACCGGACGATGCAAACCTTCTGATTGCCCATTATTTGGTAAAAGTTGTACACCAGAAACGGCATTAGGTGCCTTAATGGTGTCATCAGAAGGTGCATGTGCGGCTTATTATCAGTATCGCCGTGAAGGTAATATATGAAACAACCTGATGAAATCACCTTAGCTCAAGGAAATGGTGGGCAAGGTATGCAACAACTTATCGAAGGGCTATTTTTGAAAGCATTCGATAATCCATTATTGAATGAAAAAGAAGATCAGGCTCGTATTGCATTAGCCGATCTCACAGCACAGGGCGATCGTCTGGCATTTAGTACCGACAGTTATGTGATTGATCCGATCATTTTCCCTGGTGGAAATATTGGTAAATTATCTGTTTGCGGAACCGCGAACGATCTTTCTGTAGGTGGAGCTGTACCTCGCTATCTCTCTTGTGGTTTTATTTTAGAAGAGGGACTTGCTTTTGAAACGCTAGAAACATTGGTGATGGCGATGGCAAAAGCCGCACAACAAGCAGGTATTCAGATTGTAACGGGGGATACCAAAGTGGTTCCTCGTGGTGCTGCGGATAAGATCTTCATTAATACTGCGGGTATTGGGGTGATCCCAAGTAAAATTGATTGGGCAGCAAGTCACATTAAAGCCGGCGATAAGATCATCGTCAGCGGTACAATAGGCGATCATGGTGCCACTATCTTAAATTTACGTGAAAATTTAGGATTGGAAGCTGATCTGCAAAGTGACTGTGCCGTGCTTGAACCAATGATCGCGCCTTTACGTCAAATTGACGGTATTCGTGCATTACGTGATGCAACTCGTGGTGGCGTGACCGCTATTTTACATGAGTTTTCTCAAGCCTGTGGCTGTGGCATGAATGTATATGAAAACAAACTGCCAATGAAACAGTCTGTACGTGGTGTGTGTGAATTATTAGGGCTGGAAGCACTCAATTTTGCTAACGAAGGTAAAATTGTATTAGTCGTGTCACCGCAAGCAGAAAAACAAGTTCTTGAGGCTTTGCATCAACATACTTTAGGTCAAGATGCTTGTACCATTGGTGAAGTAACTGAAGAGCGTTATATTCGTTTAACGGGAATTTTTGGCACAAGTCGTATTTTAGATCTCCCTTATAACGAGCCATTACCCCGTATTTGTTAATTAAATCAAATCACTCAACTGATCTTTTAAATACTCATAAGTTATTTCTCTGTTACAGAAGTTTGTTATAACGCAAACTTCTGTCATTTATCTTAATTCTGATCCTTTGATAAAAATATTTTTGGAGTAACATGTTCGACCAATCCTACTGCGTGGAGAGGGTCTCTCGTGGGGGTAAGTTCTAGGGAAAAACATGTCTTGGTCAGAATTTAAATCTCAATACCTGATCCGTTTCTGGAAGCCTCTTCCGGCGGTTATTGCAGCAGGTATCTTATCTACTTACTACTTTGGTTTAACCGGCACTTTCTGGGCAGTTACTGGTGAGTTTACTCGCTGGGGCGGTCATGTGATGCAATGGTTTGGTGCGCATCCAGAAGAATGGGGTTACTTTAAAATCATTGGTCTTGAAGGGACACCACTTACTCGTATTGATGGGGTAATGATTATTGGGATGTTTGGTGGTTGTATTATGGCAGCACTTTGGGCCAATAATGTCAAACTTCGTCATCCTCAACATAAAGTGCGTATTCTTCAGGCCGTTTTGGGCGGTATTATTGCCGGATTTGGTGCACGTTTAGCCATGGGGTGTAACCTCGCGGCATTCTTTACCGGTATTCCTCAATTTTCATTGCATGCTTGGTTCTTTGCTGTTGCTACTGCTATTGGCTCTTATTTTGGTGCCAAACTTTCATTAATGCCACTATTTCGTATACCGGTAAAACTGCAAAAAGTCAGTAAAGCATCACCTATTACGCAAGATAAACAACGTGCAAAACGTCGCTTTCGATTGGGGATGGTTATCTTTTTTGCCATGATCGCATGGTCATTAATCATTCTATTTGATTCACCCAAACTCGGCTTTGCTATGCTGGGGGGAATTGGCTTTGGGATCTTAATTGAACGTGCGCAAATCTGTTTTACTTCCGCATTTCGTGACTTATGGATAACCGGTAGAACGCATATGGCGAAAGCGATTATTATCGGTATGGCGGTAAGTGCGGTGGGTATTTTTAGCTATGTACAATTAGGTGCTGCACCGAAAATTATGTGGGCCGGTCCTAATGCAGTTATTGGTGGTTTGTTGTTTGGTTTTGGTATCGTGCTTGCTGGTGGTTGTGAAACAGGCTGGATGTATCGTGCAGTTGAAGGGCAGATCCACTTTTGGTGGGTAGGTTTAGGTAACGTGATTGGTTCAACAATACTGGCGTACTATTGGGATGATTTTTCTGCGGTACTGGCTACCGACTACGATAAAATCAACCTATTAGATACCTTTGGTCCAGTTGGTGGATTAGCCATCACCTACCTGCTACTTGGTCTCTCTTTTATATTACTACTTTGGTGGGAAAAACATTTCTTCCGCAAAAGAGCGCAACAAGCGCAAGCGCTTTCAACACAAATTAATAAGGAAATCGCATGAACGAGAAAAAAACCATAGTGCCAGATTATCGTCTTGATATGGTCGGTGAGCCTTGTCCTTATCCTGCGGTGGCAACATTAGAAGCGATGCCGTCACTGAAAAAAGGTGAGATCCTTGAAGTGGTGAGCGATTGTCCTCAGTCTATTAATAATATTCCCTTAGATGCGAAAAACTACGGTTATACCGTATTAGATATTCAGCAAGATGGGCCGACAATACGCTATTTAATTCAAAAATAGCGGCGGAATAATTGATAAAAAAACAGCCTGATCATAGCGTGAGATAGGCTGTTTTTTTGTACTATGATATCGGGTGATAAAATTACTCGGCTTCACCACCAAGTACTTCGATAACCCTTTCAATTAGCGCGCTTAGTTCACCTGTCATTAAGACAAAATCGGCATCAAAACGCTGGGCAAAATCGGCTTTATCAATATCATCGTTTTGCTCACGCAAGGTATCACTAAATTTAATGCGCTTGATAGAGCCATCATCACAAAGCATGAATTGCAGGCGATCTTCCCAATCAAGAGAAAGCTTGGTGACAAACTTACCGGCTTCAATATGAGTGGCAATTTCATCAGAGACAAGCTCTTGTTTCTTACAACGTATCACGCCACCTTCTTCTAATACCGCTTTAAGCTCGGCTTCATCCATTAATGTAAAACCAGCAGGGAGTTCACCGGAACGAACCCATTGTGTCATTTTTGATTCGACAGACTCATTAAAATTGAGTGGCACCACGGGTAGCGAACCTAATGTTTTACGCAATAAGGCTAAATTATCTTCGGCACGTTTTGCACTACCTGAATCAACAATCACTAATTGTTTATCTAAATCTAACCAAATAAAGGTTTGTGAGAATTTGCTAAATGCGCGAGGAAGTAACGTGTGGACAACTTCATCTTTTAATGTCGCTTTTTCGGTTTTCTTTAATTTACGACCTTGTTCACCCTCTAACTTTTCAACTTTATCTTGTAGCGCTTGCTTAATGACGGTGGCGGGGAGGATCTTATCTTCTTTCCGTGCGCACATCATGACTTGTTTACCTGCAACATGGATAAGTGCTTCGCCACGATCACCCATAGGTGAAACCCAACCCGTTTTGGTCATATCTTGGCTACTACAAGGGGTGAATGCTAATGAAGCCAGCTGTTGTTCTAACTCATCCATTGACAGCGCTATCTCTTTATTTAAGCGATAGACCAAAATATTTTTAAACCACAGCATCTGACATTCCCCTTAATCATGATTAACAGCAATATGATACTGAATGTTAGCAGTATCTAAAAGGTAATATCCTTTAAAAGAAATTTATTATCGGCTCACAGTATAAAAACAGTGCTCAAGCTGAATCGAATAATTAGTAAAATTACTTTATGAAAATGAGTTTTATTCTTATTTGCTGCTAATTAACTTATCGTTTTACGGGGGAGATAATCTAAATCTCAAGAATTGTCGTAATGTGATAATTATCACGTAGTTGGGTTTTCATCCTATTTTTGAACGCTTTCTTTGCAACACTTTCAGATTTATCTCTGCATTAATTTACAAAAGAAAATTTATCTTGACGATTGGATGTGATTTTTATCACAGTTTTAAGAAAAAGTAACAGGTTGTTTTTCATGGTAACGATGGTGATCTAAATCACAAATATAAATATTTTTTTGCGGAAAATTGACAAAAACGCATAAATAGCCTTTTTATGTTAACTATGGTTATAGTTTAGCTTTAGTTATGATTAATAGAATCCGTAGTTCATAAACAAACATTGATTAGAGATTGTAATTAAACCTTACTCTTGTCCTATCTTGGTTGATATTTTTAGTTAATTATCCTTATAAAGTGTGTAGGTCATTCATTACTGCGAGTTAAATTGTAGTTAAATTTATTTTTAAGCTTATTTAAATAACAAGTAAATATAAAAATAGAAAATTATAGAATTGAGATAATAATATTTAAATCTTTAGGGTTATTTATTTAGTGGTTAAAAATAATACGTCCTTTTAAATATATTAAATAGCAAGGTAAATTTTTTTATTAGCAAAAACATTAGCTATGTAACAAAATGAAATATAAAAGAAAAATTAAAAAATGGTATTTTGAAAAAGTTGATTAAGTTCAAAAAATACGTATCTTTAAGCTTAATTGTGAAGCTCATCACTTAGGTATGTAACCATGAAAATATACTTTGATGTAATTGTGGGCTATATCACGAAAGTTAGGCTTTTTTTTGAGTAACATGCCAGCGAAAATTCAATGCTCTACTCGATTTGTGGATAGAAATAAAAGCAATGCCCTTATTTAAATAGTAATGAGGACATTATTTTTGTGTCTTATTGGTGAATATCTCTGTGTCAAGGAAATTAAAGCCTGTAAGAAAATTAAGTAGAGTAATAATAGCAGTTATAAAAATGAACGGTTGTAAAAGCGATTTTCTTGTTTGAGATCCGTGGCGGCGGCTCTTTGAACTGAAATCAGGGTTAATCATAGACGGCGGTATTATTTTTAACCTTAGAAAGAAAATCATAAAACTATAGAAAATAGATGGGTATTTTAATCATGAAAAGCTTAAAGCCTTTAGCAGCGCTGGTAGGTTTATTGGTTCTGTCGGGATCTGCAAACGCAGTAAATGTGTACAACGATAAAGGTACACGTTTTGATGTTAACGGTCAGTTCCGTTTAAAAACGCAAGTGACAAGTAAAGATCATGAAATGCGTATGCGTGATGATGGTAGCCGTATCGGTTTCTTTGGTTCCCATGAACTGACTAACGATATCAAAGTGTTTGGTAAGTTAGAGTGGGGTTCAGATACTCAAAAAACCAACAGTGATAATGAGAAAACAAACTTTGATCTGTACAACCGCGTAGGCTATGTCGGTTTTTCTCATCGTGATTATGGACAAATCCAATTTGGTCGTACTTATATCCCAATTGACTGGGTGAAAAAATCAAGCTACGGCTATGGTAATACAGGGGTATTTTACTTTAGTGATGTATTAGGCCGTGCAGTAGGTTATTCAAGTAAAGGGGTTGGTAAAAACAACTTTATGACCCGTTTACCACAAACTATCTTTATTGAAACAAACCGTTATGAAGGCTTTAAATTAGCGGCAACTTTAACGGGTAAAGATGGTAAAGATAATGATGGTGATGGAAAAAATGGCGATCGCAGAACCGGTGATATCCGTCATGCCTATTCTGTCGTTGGTTTCTATAAATCAACTTTCGGTTTAGAGTTTGATGCGGGTTACTCAGCAGCTGTAGGTGAGCCTAATCTATACCCAGATAGTGTTGTTGGTAATAAAAAACCAGAAAATAGCATCTTAGCATTCGGTGCTGAATACTTCTTCCCTGGTCGCGAATTCTCTATCGGTATCGACTATGGTCAATCTCGCGGTAAAAATACTGGCTTAACCTTAAGAGAAGGTGCAACTGAGAAAGACTATAAATGGAACTCAGTTAAAGGCGATTGGAAAGCGAATTTATATGGTGTTGGTGTGAAATGGCACTGGGATCGTATCGAAAGTGGTATGTATGCGGGTTATTACCTGCGTGATGGCGATGCTAACACTTTCAACTACAAAAAAGAAACCTATACTGTGGGTGTAGATAAACGTTTTGCGGTATCTAAATACAACAACTTACGTTTATTCGCTGAAATGGCATATGATGATGCTCGTAGCGAAAACCCAGCCTATGAAGATAAAAAACAATATATCTTTGAAACTGGTATGCGTCTGTACTTCTAGTTTTATCAAAGCAAGTATTGTTTGACAGAAGTAATAAAAGGAGAGCAACTGTGCTCTCCTGTTAACCAATATATAAGGGGTGTGTAATGGTTAAGAATGTGTTGAAAATCTCAACATTAGCAATGTTGGTCGCATTCAATGTGAATGCTGCGACAGTCGATCTCCGTATTATGGAGACTTCGGATGTTCACAGTAACTTAATCGACTTTGACTACTTCAAAGACAAACCAACAGAACAGTTTGGTTATGTTCGTACGGCAAATTTAATTAAAGCCGCGAAAGCTGAAGCAACCAATGCGATTTTAGTGGATAACGGTGACTTGATCCAAGGTAGTCCACTGGCTGACTATCAAGCAGCTAAAGGCTTAGAGAAAGGGGAAGCTCATCCAGCGCACCAGTTAATGAATACCATGGGGTATACCGTAGGTAACTTTGGTAATCATGAATTTAACTATGGTTTAGATTACCTGAAAAAAGCCATTGCGGGCGCTGAATTCCCATATATCAATGCCAATATCATGGATGCGAAAACAGGCAAAAACTATTTCACACCTTATATCATTGTTGATACACCAGTAAAAGATCGTGATGGCAAAGAGCACACTATCAAGATTGGTTATATCGGCTTTGTACCACCACAGATTTTAATCTGGGATAAAGCCAATCTGGATGGAAAAGTCGTTGTCAATGATATTACAGAAACAGCGAAAAAATTCGTTCCTCAAATGAAAAAAGAGGGTGCGGATCTGATTGTGGCTATCCCTCACTCTGGTTTCTCTTCTGAACCTTATAAAGCTATGGCTGAAAACTCAGTCTATTATCTGAGTGAAGTTGATGGCATTAACGCTATTATGTTTGGTCATGCTCACGGCGTATTCCCAAGTAAAGAATTTGAAGGCATTAAAGGTGTTGATGTTGCTAAAGGCACTGTAAATGGTGTTCCAGCAGTAATGCCAGGCCAATGGGGTGATCACTTAGGTGTTGTCGATATGGTTATCAATAACGACAGCGGCAAATGGGTAATGACCCAAGCAACAGGTGAAGCGCGTCCTATCTTTGATAAAGCAAACAAAAAAGCATTAGTTGAACGTGATGCCGAGTTAGCGCAAATCATTGAAAAAGCACACCAAGGTACTCGTGATTTCGTCGGAAAACATATTGGTAAAGCGTCAGCTAATATGTATAGCTTCTTAGCTTTAGTACAAAGTGATCCAACGGTACAAATCGTTAACGATGCACAGGTTGATTATACTAAACACTTTATTCAAGGTGATCCGAACTTAGACGGCCTGCCAGTATTAGGTGCAGCAGCACCATTTAAAGCCGGCGGACGTAAAAATGCACCTGCAGACTTCGTTGAAGTAGAAAAGGGTGACTTAACATTCCGTAACGCAGCAGACTTATATCTGTATCCAAATACATTAGTGGTTGTAAAAGCAACCGGTGCAGATGTTGTTGAGTGGTTAGAATGTTCAGCGGGTATGTGGAACCAAGTTGATCCTAACTCAACCAAACCACAATACTTAATCAACTGGGATGGTTTCCGTACTTATAACTTCGACACTATCAGTGGCGTAGAGTATAAAGTTGATTTAACTCAGCCTGCTAAATATGACGTTGATTGCCAAGTTGTCAATAAAGATGCAAACCGTATCAAAAATGTCACTTACCAAGGCAAACCTATCGATCCTAAAGCAACTTTCTTAATTGCAACCAATAACTATCGTGGATACGGTGGTAAATTTGCGGGTACAGGTGAAAGCAATATCGCCTTTGCATCACCAGATGAAAACCGTGCAATCTTAGCTTCTTATATTGCTAAGCAAACGAAAGAAAATGGCGAAGTTGCAACAAAAGCTGCGAATAATTGGTCTTTCTTACCGATTAAGACAGATAAACAATTAGATGTTCGCTTTGAAACTTCACCAAGTGAAAAAGCTGCTAACTTTATTAAAGATTTTGCTCAGTATCCAATGACCTTTGTGGAAAATGACGATATCGGTTTTGCAATTTACAAAATCGACCTAACTGAGAAGAAATAATCTTATAGACCTGTCCATTCGGGCAGGTCGTTCTCATGTTTTGGCGTGAAAGAGTGCAGTTATTGCTCTTTAAGGGGATTTTATGCGCTTTATAAAGCTATTACCTGCTATTTTAGCTGTTATTTTAGCGGGTTGTGTGACACAAGCACCTGAAGTTAAACAACCATTAAAACCGCAAGCAAAATTAGTTGAAGGCGTATCTTGTATTTTACCTGATGCACCTACTGCCAATTATGACTATATTGCGACAAATGATCGTTATGGTCAAAATAGTAAAGCATCAACAGATTACTTTAAATTAGCCATTAATTACTCACCGGCTTTTTGTGATTATAAAAAAAATAATATTAAGCGTTTAAATAACGATAACGAAAAAGAGCGTGCTAAACGCGAATTCGATAAATTTGAAATCCAGTGTTTCTCAGATAATAAATTTGGCTGGATTGTTCATGGGCTATGGGCTGAAACCTGCGATGGTAAATCATGGGATGAATGCCGTGACTGGAAAGACATACGCAAGCATCCTCGTTTATGTAAAGGGGATTTACCACCATTAGAATACTCAGCGATTAAACCTTACTTATGTTCATCACCGGGTATTGACTTATTGCAAGGTGAATGGGAAAAACATGGCGTTTGTGCCTTTGATACGCCAGAAGCATTCTTTGGTCAGCAACAAGCGTTATTTGACGCATTAGTGTTACCAGAAGGCCGCCCTTCAAATAGTGAATTGATTAAGTTCTTAAAAGAAAATAATCCATCATTGAAGGATAAAGAAATTCAAATTAATCGAGATGAATTCTATATTTGTTATAGCAAAGATTTCGAAGTGATTGATTGTCCGAAACGTGAATATTGATCTAGGGATAAAACTTAAATGAACCATAAATATAAACTCGTAGCCCTTGCAGTAAGCTCCGTCTTATTAGCAGGTTGTGCTAAAAATTATGACGAAGCGAACGTCGTTGATGTCCGTGTGATTGCACTCAATGACTTCCATGGTGCATTAAAAGCACCAGGTCCAAACAAGCCTGGTGGTATTGAGCATATGGCTACGCTGGTCAAAGAGCTGAAAAAAGATAACCCAAATAATATTGTGGTAGCTGCCGGTGATATGGTTGGTGCTAGCCCACTGTTATCTTCAATGTTCCATGATGAGCCAACTATTGAAGCGCTGTCATTAGCAGGTTTAGAAGCAACTTCAGTGGGTAACCACGAATTTGATAAAGGTATGGGTGAGTTACTGCGTAAGCAAAACGGTGGTTGCCATCCAGTTACAGGTTGTCAAGGTCCTACTGAATTTAAAGGTGCTGATTTCCAATATTTAGCGGCTAACGTGACTGTTAACGAAACAGGTAAAACGTTATTCCCTGAATATGTGATTAAAGAGTTCAATGGTATTCCGGTTGCCTTTATTGGTTTAACTTTAGAAGGTACTGCGGCTATCGTGACACCAAAAGGAACTGAAGGTTTAAGCTTCCACAATGAAGCAAAAACAATCAACGCTTTAGTGCCTAAGTTACAAGCTCAAGGTGTACAGGCGATTGGTGTTCTGATCCACGAAGGTGCTGCACAGCGCCGTGATGGTGGTCCAGTAAATATCAACGCATGTAATGGTATTACAGGTAAAGTACTTGGTGTGGTTGAACAATTAGATCCAGCGGTTGACTTTGTTGTAACGGGTCATACTCACCAAGCTTATAACTGTACTATTAACGGTAGATCAGTGACTTCTGCACAATCTAATGGCGCGATGTTAACGCGTATCGACCTGAAATTAGATAAAACAACGAAAGATGTTGTTGATGTAGAAGCGCGTAATATTTGGGTTGATAACCGCAAATATGAAAAAGATCCTGCTGTCACTAAACTGTTAGAAGCTTACGAGAAAATTGCTACACCATTAGCGAACCGTATTATTGGTAAACTAGAAGGTAACTTAACCAAGCAAACTAACGATGCAGGCGAATCGGGTCTAGGTCAAGTTATTGCTGATGCCCATTTATATACGGCAAAACCAAAAGATATGGGTGGCGCACAAATCGCCTTAATGAACAGTGGTGGTATTCGTGCTGATATGACGGGTGGTGATGTTTCTTATAACGCTATTTATACCGTACAACCATTCTCTAATGTACTGTTAACACAAACATTAACGGGTGAGCAGATCAAACGCTTATTAGAGCAACAGTGGGATCGTTCACGTCCACAAGTATTAGCGGTATCGGGTAATTTCCAATATACATGGGACAGCAAAGCACCTGTTGGACAACGTGTGATTGTTGAATCAATGCGTATTGATGGTAAGCCTGTGGATATGAAAGCGAATTACCGTGTAGTTGCAAATGAATACTTAGCAACAGGTGGTAGTAACTTCTCTGTACTGAAAGAAGGTAAAGATCCGGTTTACAGCGTGCCAGATGTTGATGCAGTAGTGAAATACTTTGCTGAGCAGTCACCTATTGCTCAACCAAAAGCGAACAACATTACTCGTAAATAACATATTTTCATACGCCTTGTGAAAATAGCACCTCTTATAAGAGGTGCGTAACTAAATAAAGAGAGCAAAGTGTTGAACACAAAGGGTCCATCCCTACCTTTGTATTCATTACGCACTTTGCTCTTTTTTTATGTTTTTTTGTTCCAAATGTGGAGGAATAAACATAAGAGTCAATGTCTTTACAAGGAATAATTTGTGGTGTATTGTTTTGTTATGCGACAAAAGATTGCGTTTTGTCGTTATTATAAAGTTCTAAAGTTATAACTGCTGTGAGGCTTGGAGTATAAGTAATGGCTATTTCCGTAAGATTAGATGAAGACTTTGTGTCTGATGCTAAAATTCATGCGGAAGCGAAAAGCAGAAGTGTTCCTAAACAAATAGAACACTGGGCAAAAATAGGCCGTATAGCTGAAGATAATCCCGATCTGCCATATAGCTTTATCGAAGAATTGTTACTGGCACAGGCGGAAGTCGAAAACAAAAAGGTTTCTCGATATGTCCGAACCACAAAAAGAGATTGATGTTTACCAGTCAGCTCGTTTTGAAAAGGCAATGAAAAAATTGCCGGGATCTGATGTGAAGATCATTGAAGATGAAATTGATCAAATAATCGATAATCCATTAATTGGAGAGCAAAAAAAAGGCGATCTTGCTCATCTTAGAGTACATAAGTTTAGACTTAATGATTTAACCGTACTGCTAGGTTACTCATGGGTTGCCAATAAGCTGGAACTGTATTTATTACATATAGGCTCTCATGAAAATTTTTATGAAGCTTAGAAAAAGCAGCGAAAGCATGATATTAAACTGATCAAGTCATAAAAGAAGGGGGCTAATGCTCCCTTTATTATTTGTCGTGGGCAATAAAAAGCCCACAGAGGCTGTGGGCAAGGAATGAAAATAAAAAGAGGGTATTTGGATCAGATGTCTATATTAAAGTCTATTATTTGAAGATTTTAAAACGAGCGTCATCTTCAATATAATTTTTCTCACTTGCTTCTTGTTCGATAGAGCCAAAGACCATTTGTGCTCTTAATTTCCAATGGCGAGGAATATCCCAAGTTGCGTGAACTTCATCATCAATAATTGGATTGTAGTGTTGCAGTGATGCCCCTACATTTTCAGCCGCAAGGGCAGTCCAGACAGAAAGTTGAGCCATACCACTGGCTTGCTCTGACCAAACAGGAAAGTTTTCAGCATACAGTGGGAACTGCTCTTGAAGCCCTTTAACGATATCAGTATCTTCAAAATAAAGGATGGAGCCTGCACCGGCAGCAAAGCTATTAATTTTGGCTTCTGTTGCGCTAAATGCATCCGCAGGGACTAATTTTTTCAGAGTATCTTTAACGATATTCCATAATTTCTGGTGTTGTTCACCAAATAAAACGACAACACGAGAAGTTTGTGAGTTAAATGCGCTAGGGCTTTCTTTAACCGCTTCTTTGATAATAGTGGCGACTCTGTCTTCGCTAATAGGCAGTTGATTACCTAAATGATAAATTGTTCTACGTTTTTTCATTAATTCTGTGAATGCGTTAGACATGCTTATCTCCTTGATAAATATAAGCGTTTAAAGCTGTTTAGCCTGAGCTAATCTATGCACATACTATAGACGCTGTGGGTGATTTATTGATATCTAAAAATTTTAACCACTTACATCAAATTATTAGAGCTAGTCTTTAACTGATTGATTTTCATTGCTCTTATTACCATATCTAAACTCAGGTGCTAGCTGACTTATTCCTAAACCCCCCGCTTTTTTCACTTTTATTTGTACCGGAATACGCTCTTTCATCGCTTCAACATGACTGATCACACCAATAATTTTGCCAGAAGCATTAAGGCTATCTAAGGCATCTAAAGCAATATCTAGTGTATCAGGATCGAGAGTGCCAAAGCCTTCATCTAAAAAGAGTGACTCAATTTGCGTCTTATTACTGACTAAATCAGATAACGCTAAGGCAAGGGATAAGCTGACTAAAAAACTTTCTCCACCAGAAAGTGTACGTGTATCGCGTAGAGCATCTGCTTGCCATGTATCGGCAATCTGTAATTCAAGGCTACCTGTCGTTTTGCGTTGTAAAAAGTAACGACCATGTAGTTTTTCTAAGCGACGATTAGCCAGATAGATAAGATGGTCGAGGGTTAACCCTTGGGCAAAGCGACTAAATTTATCACCAGATGCAGAGCCAACTAACTCATTTAAATAGCTCCAATCATCATAATGCGCTTGTTGCTTGGCTATTTGCGCTAATAGTGTTTGTTGCTCTATCCGTTTTTCATCATCTTGGCGTAATTGTATTTGCAGACTAAATAGTGTTTCTTGCAACGCTTTGTGTTGCTTTGCTAAGTCGTCTAAATGGATATTACATTGCTCAGCAGTACATTGTGTTGAGAGTAATGGTTGTTGTAATAAATGTTGTTGATAGGCTTTTTCTTGAGTCTCAAGGCGCGTTTTTTCTTGTAAAAGTTTATCAAGTCGCTGTTTTTGCTGCTCTTGCAGACGTGTTCTTTCCTCTACCGATAATAGAGAGGCTAAAAAGTCATTTTCATCGGCAAAAAGACTCTCTTTTAACGCGTGTTGATAGTGTTCAGTGGCTTGTTGTGCTTGTGTTATTGCTCGTTGTAGGGCTTTTTCATTCTCTTGATATTGGCCAATTAATTGATTAAGTCGGTTTTCTAGTTGGTTTTTTTCTTGAGTATATTGCTCAATCTGGGTTTGTAAAAATTGGCTATGTTTATCAAGTTCACTGCGTACCTGCTCTACAGATTGTGAACCAAATAAGGCTTGTCGTTGATCCTGCCATTGTGTTTGTTGGTGTTGTTGTTGGCTTAATTTTGCCAATAGTGCTTCAAGTTCAGCCTGTTTTTCTGCTAAATAACGTTTTTTTTCATTTTGCGTCACTTGCTGTTCACGTAGGCTTTGTTGTAATAGCTGAAGCTCTTTTAACTGACTTTGATATTGCTGGTGCTCTTGTTGACGAGCCGCCAACCATGGCGTGAACTGCTCAAATTCAGGGAGTGTATAGCCTTGTTTTTCAATCGCTGACTGAATATGTTGTGCTAATTGTTGTTGCTGTTGGTGCAAGTGCTCGCTTTGTTGCTGATAGGTTTTGATTGTTTTTTGCAAATAATCTAAATCATTTTGCTGTTGCTTAACCGATTGTTGTTGTTGATTAAATTGCTCTTTTGCATTGAGAAAATGCGTATTCTTTTGATGTGTTTGGGCTTCTAATTGCTGATAACTGTCAAGTTTTTCTGTGAGAATAAGCTCTTGCTGATTTAATGATTGTTCTAATGTCAGTAAGTTATCTGCATCATCAACTAACGGTAAATGGTGTGCTTGTGCTAACGTCTGCCACTGTTGGGTCAGTACGCTATTCTCTTGGGTTAACTGAGCGATATTGTCACTCAAGGTGCTATTTTGTGAGCCATAGTTTACCAGTTGGGTTCGCTGTTCGGCTAAGGTGACGGTGAGTGAATGCACCTGATGTTGTAATGCTTCTAAACGTAGCTTTGTCTCATCTGGTTTGATGTCATGATAGGTTTCTACATAAGGATGCTGTGTTGAGCCACATAGAGGACAAGGTTTATCTTTCAGTAAACGTGCACGCTCTTGCTCATATTCGGCGACTTTTTGTAGCAAAAGATAGTTGTCATTTAAATCTTTAAGATGTTGTGCTTTCTCTTTTAGTACCAGATCATTTTCTGCAATCGTTCGGGTTAGAGTCGCTATTTTTTGCTGATTTTCACTCAATGTAGTTTGATAATGTTGCTGCTCTTTGCCATTACGTTGTAATTGAGTGTGTAAATTTATAATTTTTGCCAATGCATTTTTTTGCAGATTAATTTGTTGTAATCGCGGTTTTATTTCATCGGGTTTGTCTGCTTTTTGACGCGCTTCCAATTGTGTTTGATAAGATTGTAGTTGCTGTTGCTGTAAATTAAGTTGCTCTTGTTGGGTGGCTAATGTTTGGGTAGCTTGTTGTAATGCTTTTTCCAAACTTATGACTTTTTCCTGCTCTGCTGTTTCTCGTTTTTGGTTGGCAAGATATTGGCTTGATATTTCATTATATTGCTGAAAATAGTGTTGCCATAAGGGTAGATTTTCCGCAAGTTGTGCATGATAAGCGTGTTGTGTTAAGTCGTTATTTAATTGATTAACTTGTTGTTGTGTGGTGATTAATTTTTTCTCGGCTAACTGAGAATGTTGCAGATATTCAGCGCATATTTTTTCTAATTTATGCTTGTGTTGGTTATTAGTACTAATTTCTTGTTGTAACAGCACCAATTGATTATCTAAAGGCAGTACCTTCTCACGAATTAACTGTAAAGTGTGCTGTTTTTTCTCATGATGCGTTTTTAATTGTTCATGAAAGTCTGCCAATTTTTTATTGATAGGTAGGCTTTGTTGTTCAATAGCCTGTTTTTCTGTTTTTAAGCTTGTTAACTGTGTTGCTAAATAGTTTTGCTCTGTAAGACGACGATTTTTTTCATCATAAAGAGGGCGAATTTTTTCTGCTGGCTCATTTTTTTCTAAGCGTTGAATATCGGGTTGAGCAATAATTAATGCCTGTTGAGCCTCATTGAGTCCCGCTTGGGCTGATTGTTGTTGTTGCTGAATTTCTAGCGCTTTTTCTTGCCATTGCTTAGCAACTTGGTATTCCTGTTGCTCTTTTTGTAACCTTGTTACTTGTGCTTGAATATTGGCTTGTTGTGTTAATAGCTCTTGGCGTGTTGTTGCATCCAATAATGCCATCATTTGAGCTTGTTGTTTTAGCGTATTTAAAGCCTGCTCTTCTTCGCGCCAATGTTTAAAAATTGTTTGTGAAATATGGCGATAGATATCTGTACCAGTAAGCTCTTCAAGTAGCTCTGCACGAGATTTATCATCAGCGTTGAGAAATGCAGCAAATTGCCCTTGTGATAACAACATGGATTTAGTGAAGCGATCGAAATCTAATCCGGTGATCGAGATTATTTTTTCTTTTACTTGGCTAATTTTATTGGCTAAAACTTTATCTTCACCGCCTAAACGATTAATTTTTGCTAACTCAGCCTGTGGGGCTTGTAAGTTTCCCTCTTCTTTATAATTAGCACGACGTTGTTCCCAAAATGCCCGATAGGCAACCCCTTTAACTTCAAATTCCACTTCAGCTAAACATTCTGCAGTGTGACGAGTCATTAATTCATTTTGAGATTGGGTTACTTTATCTAAGCGTGGCGTTCTGTGATATAAGGCTAAACTAATTGCATCTAAGAGCGTGGTTTTACCCGCACCTGTCGGGCCTGTAATGGCAAATAGCCCATTGCTAACAAAAGGCTCTTGATCAAAGTTAATTTTCCATTCGCCTTTGAGTGAGTTAATGTTTTTAAAGCGCAGACTTAAGATTTTCATCGTGCGTTGTTATCCTCTTGCTCTGCCATTTCAACCGCTTGCTTAAAGAGTGTGGTTAACCGTGTTTTGTCTTCCTCGGTTTCAAACTGGTGTTGAGCTAAGCGCCTTTCAAATACATCATATACAGTCAGTTCAGTTAGGGTTTCTTTCTCATTTTGCATCAGTGCTTGACGTTGTTTTCTCGCTCTTCTTAATACGATCACTTCAAAGAGTGGCGATTGAGTTAGCTCTTGAATACGGTTTTGAATATCACTGAGATAATCTTGAGTTGAAACTTCAATATCTAGCCAAATCGTGGTATCCATTTCATTATATTGTGTTGCTAACTTTTCGAGTTGTGTGGCAATTTCTTGTAACGAGCCTGAAAGAGTGCGTAATAGCTGAAACTCAGGGATGGGTAATAGTGTCATTTCCGCTAACTTATCTTGCTCAAAATCGATAAGACAAACACTTTTCTGTTGTGCACTTTCATCAAAACTTAATGGAATAGGTGAACCACTGTAGCGAATATGACCCGATTTATTGACGCGCTGTGGGCGATGAATATGACCAAGGGCGATATAGTCAAATGGAGGAAATAGGGTTGCGTTAAAGGCTTCTAATGTGCCGATATAAATTTCACGTACCGAATCGCTAACACTGGCGCCAATCGTTGTCAGATGCCCTGTGGCAATGATAGGGATGTTAACATTGAGTTGTTTTCGTAAGTCGAGCGCGGCTTGATATTGGCGTTGATAATAATCTGCGATCGCTTCTTTTAAAGCGCCCTGTTTGTCTGCTCCCGATTGCCCACTTTTGCTATTTATCATATCTCTAGGGCGTAAATAGGGGATTGCACAAAGTAATGCTCCAGGTGTGTGATTTTTTTGATAAAGAATAATAGGGGCTTGTGGGGTTTCAGTGTGAACATTAGCAATGACGGTGGTATTTAAACACGCTAACAGTGATTTAGATTCATTTAGCGTTGCCACAGAATCATGATTACCCCCTAAAATAATCAGTTGGCACTGAGTATCTCTTATTGCGACGACAAATCGATTATAAAGCTCTCGGGCATAACTGGGGGGGGAGCCAGTATCAAAGATATCCCCTGCAACAATAACTGCATCAACTTGTTGTTCACGGATTTGCGCTAATAGCCAATCGAGAAATTGTTGGTGCTCTTGGGCGCGAGTTTTTGTAAAAAAATATTGTCCTAAATGCCAATCTGAGGTGTGAATAATCCGCATTGCTATCCCTTAATGTTAACTGCCGTCAGTATAGCGCACCTTACTTTTTTAGTGAAAATCCACCTATGAGCTACGTATTTTGAGTGAAATTACACCAATTTTAGCCTTATTTACCTTAACAATGACACTGTATTCCAGTATTGTCATAGTCAGTCATAAATCTGTCATAAAAGTGCCTCATAATCATTATGACCCTCTATATAAATAACACAGGATAGAGTATGGCAAGGCGTATTCTTGTTGTTGAAGATGAAACCGCAATTCGAGAGATGATCTGTTTTGTATTAGAGCAAAATGGTTTTCAGCCTATTGAAGCTGAGGACTATGATACTGCATTGAGTTTTCTGATTGACCCTTACCCTGATCTGGTTTTATTAGATTGGATGATCCCCGGAGGCTCGGGTATCCAAGTGATTAAACAGATGAAGCGTGAAAATAATACCCGTGATATTCCTATTATTATGCTAACAGCAAAAGGGGAAGAAGAAGATAAAGTCAAAGGTCTCGAAACAGGCGCAGATGACTATGTGATTAAACCTTTTTCGCCTAAAGAGCTGGTGGCTCGGGTAAAGGCTATTTTACGACGATTGTCACCGATGTCGGCAGAAGATGTGATTGAATTTAATGGATTAAGTCTTGATCCTGTTTCACATCGAGTTACCAGTCAAGATAAACCCATTGATATGGGGCCTACCGAATTTAAACTTCTCCACTTTTTTATGACCCATCCCGAACGTGTATATAGCCGAGAGCAGTTGCTAAACTATGTTTGGGGCACCAATGTTTATGTCGAAGATCGTACTGTCGATGTACATATTCGTCGATTGCGTAAAGCTATAGAGCAAGATGGCCATGACCGAATGATACAAACGGTACGAGGAACGGGATATCGTTTCTCTGCTCGATTTTGAGTTGATAAGGGAGTAATTAACTGGTGTTAGAACGACTCTCATGGAAAGCCCTCGTGTGGGGGCTATTTCTATTTTGTTTACCTGCCTTTGTATTATCACTATTTATTGGCCACCTTCCTTGGTTGCTCGTGGTCTCATTACTGAGTGCCTTGATATGGCACGCCTATAATTTAATGAAATTATCTAAATGGTTATGGCTCGATAGATCGGTATTACCTCCAGAAGGGAAAGGGGGCTGGGAGCCTATTTTTTATGGTATACGACAAACACAGCAACGTAACCGTAAACGCCGTCGAGAATTAGGTGATTTAATTAAGCGTTTTCGTAGTGGGGCGGAAAGCCTACCTGATGCCGTTGTGATGATCACTAATGAAGGAAATATCTTTTGGTGTAATAGTCTTGCTCAGCATCTTCTAGGCTTTCGTTGGCCTGATGATAATGGACAAAATATTTTTAATTTATTGCGCTATCCCGATTTTTTACATTATTTCACCGTCGCCGATTTTAGCCGCCCTTTAACTATTGCATTAAATAATGGTGCTATTGTTGAATTTCGGGTAATGCCTTATGCGGATGATCAACGTTTAATGGTTGCTCGCGATGTGACCGAGAAGAATAAGTTAGAAAATTCGCGACGTGATTTTTTTGCTAATGTGAGCCATGAATTAAGAACACCTTTAACGGTTATTCAAGGCTATCTTGAGATGATGGAAGAGAATACCGCAGAAAACCCAGCTGAACATAAAGTGATTAAGACCATGCAAGAGCAAGCAAAGCGTATGGACTTATTAGTACAACAACTGTTACAGCTTTCACGTATTGAATCTGCGCCTCATATTGATTTGAACACGGTTGTCGATATGCCTGCGCTATTAAGCGTGCTTGAGCATGACGCGCACTCATTAAGCCAAGAACAACAAAATATCATCTTTGATATTGACCATAAATGGGCTGTTCGTGGTAATGAAGAGCAATTGCGTAGTGCCGTATCTAACCTTGTCTATAACGCCATAAATCATACCCCTGAGGGTACGACTATTCGCGTGAGTTGGAAAAAAGTACCACAAGGTATGTTGTTTAGTGTGTCAGATAATGGGCCGGGTATCAGTGCTGAACATTTAACGCGCTTAACCGAACGTTTTTATCGTGTAGATAAAGCGCGCTCCCGCCACACCGGTGGTACAGGGCTTGGATTGGCGATTGTCAAAAAGTCCTTACAACATCATCACTCAATACTGAATATTGAAAGTAAAGTCGGTGTAGGAAGCACTTTTTCTTTTATCATGCCGCAAACATTGTTAACAGAAAAAAAATAATTTCGTTTTTATCCTTATTTTATTAGTACCTTTATTACCTATTTTTAAAAGAGGTGATAAAGGTATTTTTGTCATATACCCATCAAATCAATATCAATAAAATCTAATATCGTAGCGTTAAATTTTAATATTATTAATTAATGGGAACTTTAATTGATGGCTAGATTGCCGTTTGGTGAGTGAAAAATATACAAATCATATCGGGGATAATTGGCGATATATAACAGTTATCACTGGCCTGAAAAAATACTTTAGATGATTATTCTGCTTTTTAGATCAGCTATTGCCTTTTTTCATTATAAAAGTTTTACTTGTGAGCAGTTATCGGCGCTTTTTTCTATTTAATATGTAATTGCTCTGTGTAAAATGATTATTCTTAAATATTATTCTGAATAACCCATCATGAAGCAAAATAGATACTGCTGATATTTTTGTTGTATTTACTTTATATAGTAAATGTAAATTAACCATCTAATAACGATATATTAACAAATCTTATGGCACATCGATTAACTTCCAGAGATATTCTGGCATTAGGTTTTATGACTTTTGCTCTATTTGTTGGAGCAGGGAATATTATTTTTCCCCCGATGGTGGGGTTGCAATCAGGGGAGTTTGTTTGGACTGCGGCCATTGGTTTTTTGCTAACCGGAGTTGGCTTACCTGTGCTAACAGTGGTGGCATTAGCGAAAGTGGGAGGGGGAATTGAAGCATTAAGCACCCCCATTGGTAAATCTATGGGACTTTTATTAGCAATAGTCGCTTATCTTGCTGTCGGCCCTTTATTTGCCACCCCGCGAACCGCAACGGTCTCTTTTAAAGTTGGCATTGCCCCTTTAGTGGGTGATAGTGATATTGCCTTACTTATTTATAGTGTTATTTACTTTTTAATTGTTATCGGTATTTCACTGTATCCGGGAAAATTACTTGATAGTGTTGGTCACATTCTGGCACCGATTAAAATTTTAGCCTTAGCTGTATTAGGTTTAGCTGCGCTATTTTGGCCAGCAGGAACGCCGATCCCCGCTACACAAGCGTATCAAGATATGGCATTTACCCAAGGTTTTATTAATGGCTATCTTACCATGGATACGTTAGGCGCGATGGTCTTTGGTATTGTTATTGTCAATGCGGCCCGCTCAAGAGGGATTGATAATTCGTCTTTATTAACACGTTATACTATGTGGGCGGGAATTATCGCGGGTGTGTTATTAACGGCGATTTATCTTAGTTTATTTAAGCTTGGTTCTGCTAGCGGCAGCATTATTCCAGAAGCAAAAGATGGCGCAGATATTTTACATGCTTATGTGCAACATACTTTCGGTAATTTTGGTAGTTTCTTTTTAGCTCTGCTTATTTTCTTAGCTTGTATGGTGACAGCGGTAGGTTTAACTTGTGCTTGTGCGGAGTTTTTTAGCCGCTATTTGCCTATTTCTTATCGTACATTAGTATTGATTTTGGCTGTATTTTCCGCGGTAGTCTCTAATCTTGGTTTAAGTAAACTGATTGCGTTCTCCATTCCTGTTCTGGTGATGATTTATCCTCCTTGTATTGTGATTATTCTGATGAGTTTCACTTTACGTTTTTGGCATAATCCAAGCCGCATTATTGCCCCTGCAATGGCAATAAGCTTATTTTTTGGCATTTTTGATGCCATTAAAGCATCTGAGCATTTAAAACATTTATTACCGGATTGGGCGGCTAAATTACCATTAAGTGAGCAAGGATTAGCGTGGTTAATTCCTGTATTAGTGACTATTGTTATATGCGCTATTTACGATAAAGTAGCTGGCTCACAACATAAAAAAGTGATCCACTCTGGGATAAACAAATAATTAATTTTAAATAAATAACAAAAAGCGGGAAAGAATTTTTATCCCGCTTAATTTTATGTATTCAATAGACCTCTTTAATAATTTATCTGCCATTCACCAAACTACGCATGATGTTCTTTCTCCTGATCAAGCTTTGCCAGAATCTGTTCGACCTGTTGCTCAAAATCAGCAGGAGGTGGGTTTTTGCCAAAAGATAAAAAGGGCTTACGGGCTTGGTAATCAACAGATGAAACAGCATCTCGGCCTTGTTGCATATAGGCATTAAGAAAAGTGATAAAACGGTGGTTTTCACTGTCGGTACTGG
>PPYE01661852.1_pt1 | contig 31347 bp, 25 predicted proteins | sample 1559881 | NCBI WGS metagenome assembly PPYE01 (sample SAMN08240022, study PRJNA423297) | Human gut metagenome, whole genome shotgun sequencing project.
CCCGGCACCAGCGCCCCCCTCCTGGAAGAGAGCGGCGGCGTGGCCGGCACCGTCCTGCTGAGCGTGAACCCGGAGATCGAGATGGACTATGACGATCTGGGCAACGTGGTGGCCCTCACCGGCCGCAACCAGGAGGCCCAGACCCTGCTGGCCTCCTACACCGGCTATGAGGGCCGGCCCTGTACCCAGGTGGTGGGAGAGCTGGTGGACGAGATCAATGCCCTGGGCTACTTCGACGCCACCGTGGGCGGCCACGAGAAGAACATCATCCTGAAGCTGGAGCGGGGCTCCGTCTACCCCAATGACCAGTTCCTGAACGAACTGGCCGAGGCGGTCCGGCTGGTGGTGGAGACCGACCAGATCGGCTCCCAGGCCGTGACCCTGGACCAAGACGACTACGACGACGCCTACGGGGACAAGGGGTACATCAACGCCTCCGCCGCTCAGAGCATCCTCTCCACCCAGCTGGGCCGGGACGATCTGCAGTTTGTGGAGAAGGAGTACGACCTGGACGACGGGGAGTACGAGGTGGAATTCGTCCTGGACGGCGTGGAGTACGAGTATGAGGTGAACGCCTACACCGGCAAGGTCACCGAGATGGACGCGGAGTTCCAGGACTATGACGACACCGACTATGGCCCGGGCAGCGACGGGATCACCGATTACGGCGTGACTGACTACGACGACACCGACTACGGCCCCAATGCCGACGGAATCACCGACTACGACGACACCGACTACGGCCCCAATGCCGACGGGATCACCGACTATGACGACACGGACTATGGCCCCAACAATGATGGAATCACCGATTACGACGACACCGACTACGGTCCCAACGCCGACGGCATCACCGATTACGACGACACGGACTACGGCCCCAATGCCGACGGCATCACCGATTATGACGACACGGACTACGGCCCCAACGCCGACGGCATCACCGATTACGACGACACCGACTACGGCCCCAATGCCGATGGCATCACCGACTACGACGACTGGGGCGATGACGACGACTGGTACGGCGACCCCACCGGCGAGGACCACTGGGACGACGATGACGACGGCTGGGACGACACGGACTACGACGACCGGGACGACGATGACGACTGGGACGACGATTGGGACGACTGAGCCCCTCCGCCTGCGCCACGAGGTCAAGCACCAGATCTCTCCCCAGGAGGATCTGGTGCTCGCCTCCAGGCTGGGGAAGCTCTTTCCCCGGGACGGCCACGCCGGGCCGGACGGCTCCTACCGGGTGACCAGCCTGTATTTCGACACCCCCTACGATACCGCCCTCCGGGAGAAGCTGGACGGGGTGGACCGGCGGGAGAAGTTCCGCCTGCGGTACTACGGGGAGAGCCCGGATTTTCTCAAGCTGGAGAAAAAATTTAAGATGAACGGCCTGTGCGGCAAGCGGTCCGCCCGCCTGACCTGGTCGGAGGCGGAGCGGCTGCTCTCCGGGGAGGACGCCTTCCTTCTGGAGCGGGGGGAGCCCCTGCTGTCGGAGCTGTACCACAAGCTCCGGGGGACGCTGCTGCGGCCCAGGACGGTGGTGTGCTATGACCGGGAGGCATTCCTGTACGCCCCCGGAAACGTCCGGGTGACCCTGGACCGGGACCTGCGCACCTGCGGGGACAGCGTCGGCTTCCTGTCCCCAGGAGCCTTTCCCCTCAGGCCCCTGGAGGGGGTGACGGTACTGGAGGTCAAGTACGATGCCTTTCTCCCCGACCTGGTGCGGCTGGCCGTCCAGACGCCGGGCCGCCGGGCGGGAGCCTGTTCCAAATACGCCCTGTGCCGGCGGTTTGACTGAGAACGAAGAAAAGAGGTGTGGCTGCCATGCCCACGTTCACCTTTCAGGACATCTTCAAATCCAGCTTTCTGGAGCGGCTGGACGCGGTCTCCCTGCCGGACGCCGCCATCGCCCTGGCGCTGGCCTTCTGCCTGGGCCTGTTCATCTTCCTGGTCTATAAAAAATGCTACGCCGGGGTCATGTACGCCCCCAGCTTCGGGGTGACCCTCATCGCCCTCACCCTCATCACAACCCTGCTGATCCTGGCGGTGACCAGCAACATCGTCCTCTCCCTGGGCATGGTGGGCGCCCTGTCCATCGTCCGCTTCCGTACCGCCATCAAGGAGCCCATGGATATCGCCTTCCTGTTCTGGGCCATCGCGGCGGGCATCGTGCTGGCGGCGGGGCTGATCCCCCTGGCGGTGGTGGGCAGCCTATTTGTGGGGGTGGTGCTGCTGGTGTTCTCCCGGCAGAAGAACGGGGAGTCCCCCTACATCCTGGTGGTCCACTGCGCCGACCAGGATGTGGAGGGGCAGGTGCGCGCCCTGGTGGAGGCCCGGGTGCGGCGGCTGAATCTGAAGAGCAAGAGCGTGGCCCCGGGCCAGATCGAGCTGAACTACGAGGTGCGCCTGCGGGATGCCGACACGGAGTTCGTCAATGAGCTGGGGGCCATGGAGGGCGTGGGGAACGTGGTGCTGGTCTCCTACAACGGGGACTACATGGGGTGAGGCCATGATCCGCCACCGGCATATCGATCTTATCTGCGGCGGGGCCATCCTATTGGCCCTGGTCCTCACCGGTCTGCTCTGCTTCGGGGAGGCTCTGGGCCTCCGGCCCGCCAGCGCCGCGCCCGGGTACGCCTCCCGCCTCTTTGACGATGGCCGGGTCCACACCGTGGACCTGCGGGTGGAGGACTGGGCGGCTTTCCTCGAAAACGCCCCGGCGGAGGAGTATATCCCCTGCACCGCAGTCATCGACGGGGAGGAATTTTACCAGGTGGGCCTGCGGGCCAAGGGGAACAACTCCCTCCGGCTGACGGAGGAGTACGGCCTGTCCCGGTACAGCCTGAAGCTGGAATTCGACCACTATGTGGACGGCGGGAATTACCACGGCCTGGACAAGCTCTCCCTGGACGCCTCCTTCCAGGACAACAGCTACCTCAAAACCTGGCTGGTCTACCACATGATGGCCTACATGGAGGTGCCCGCCCCGCTGTGCAGCTATGCCTGGGTGACGGTGAACGGCGCCCCCTGGGGACTGTTTCTGGCCATCGAGGAGCCGGAGGAGGCCTTTGCCCGGCGGAACTTCGGCCCGGATCACGGTCAGCTCTACAAGCCGGACTACCGCTCCCTGAATGCGGAGAACGCCGACGTGGCCCTGCGGTACGTGGGCGATGACCCCGCCGGCTACCCAAACATCTTTGACAACGCCAAGTTTGACACGGACGTGGCGGACCGGGAGCGGCTGATCCAGGCCCTGCGGGTGCTGTCCACCGGGGAAGATCTGGAGACGGCAATCAACGTGGATGAGGTGCTGCGGTATTTTACCGTCCAGGTGTTCGTCATGAACTGGGACAGCTACCTGGGCCACACCGGCCACAACTACTTCCTCTATGAGGAGGACGGGGTGATCTCCATCCTGCCCTGGGACTACAACTTGGCCTTCGGCACCTACGCCCTGGGCATGACCGATCCCATCCGGGACCCCAATGTGCTGATCAACTGGCCCATCAACACCCCCGCCCGGGGGGAGACCATGCTGAAACGGCCCCTCTATCACAATCTGATGAAAAACAACGACTATTTTGCTCGGTATCACGCCTATTTCGACCAGTTGCTCGCGGAGTATTTCGAGAGCGGCCGGTATGAGGCGGTCATCCGGCAGACCCAGGCCATGATCGCCCCCTATGTCCAGGCCGACCCCACCGCCTTCTGCTCCTATGAGGACCACCTGCTGGCGGTGGACACCCTGCTGGAGGTGTGCCGCCTGCGCTCTGAGAGCATTCGGGGGCAACTGGAGGGGAACTACCCCATCACCCTGGCCCAGCAGGAGTCGAATCCGGGGGCGGGGGTGGACGCCTCCCATGTGGATCTGCGGGCCCTGGGGGATTTCGACGACCTGGAGGCTGCGAAGGAGCGGCAGAATGAGGCCGCGGCAATTGCGGGGGTGGAATAAGAGGGTAGCTCATATTGTTTACTGTCCCGTAAATTTTGAGCTGCCTCCGGCATAAATGGATTACATTATTTCCCTCCAAAAATTACAACGCAGACGGGCAGAAAATGCCTCCCCACTTTGTCGGCGGACGTGCCGCCGGCAAAAGAGGGGAGGCGCTTTTGACCACATTTTCAGCCACAGCGCGATGTGGAGTATACGGAAACAGGATGCTTAAAAAGTGGCGGAAAGCAAGCAGATCGGAGTGTATATCGCTATAAAGTACGAAAAATAGTTAGAAAAAAGTTCCAAAGCCGCTTGGTAAGGATGAGGTCGCCAGTTCAAATCTGGCTAGCAGCTCCAAAAACCCTTGAAAGCTTCGGCTTTCAAGGGTTTTTTGTTGTAAAAATTGAAGCGCACTGGACAGGAAGCATTTCCTTTCCAGTGCGCTTTTTTTGATCCGCCGCGTGGGCTTACATTGCAGTATGAATCTGGAAGGTGATGCCCCTCTGCCGGAGCATGGACTCCACGCGGCAGGCGGTGCAGCCACCTTCCGCCCAGTCTGCCAGGGCCTCCGGCAGGGTGCGGTTTGGATTCAGGGACTTTTGAAGCCGCTCTCCCTGGGACGCCTCCAATCCATAGTGATACTCCTTCTCAGCCTCCACGTCGATGCTGTAGCGCTCCACTGTGCCGCGCTGGTCATAGAACACAGAGAGGAAGAAAGGGTGCTCCAGGGAGAGGGGAAGACGCTTGTGGAACAGACCCAGGGAGGCATGGAACCGGTCGTCCTCCAGGATGGCCTGGGCCATGCGGTACTTGAGAACCCGCCGTCTGTCCCGGGCGGTGACTACGTTCAGACGAGTGGTGTCGCTGTTGTGGGTCAGGTCTGCCAGCTTCACCCGGCGGGCGATGGGATTGCTGCGCAGCCGGACCACATACTCCAGATAGGGAGTGTATTCGTCATGGGTCAGAAGCCCAAGGGCCTCCAGTACCGCCTCCGGGAACCCCTCATCCCGCAAATCGGAGAAGGTATAATGGGAGTCCTCCACCACGTCGTGGAGCAGAGCTGTGCACACCTCCGCCTCCGTTTCCAGCTGCTCGGCCAAATGGAGGGGGTGGATCACATAGGGCAGTCCGCTTTTATCCGTCTGGCTGTTGTGGGCTGCACAGCAGATCAGCAGGGCCTTTTTCGTCAGAGGTGTATATATCAGCCCTACGGGGCGCAGAGGCGCCATGGGGGCGCTTTCCAGGGGACTGGTGATGCTGTTGGAGTCGTGGTTTATGCTCATGTAGCAGCCCTTCTTTTTTGCTTGAATTTTGTGTAACCACTGTAACAGTTTTGCAGGCCGCGGGTATATATAGACAGAACAGGCAAAGCAAGACACAAATACAATTTATAAGGAGGACACAGAGATGGAGATGCAGAAGAATTTTTCCGAGCAGGACGTGAAGGACCTGGAACTGTTTGCTGACAAGCTGGAGCAGGCGGAGGACGAGGCTGCTGTAAACAGCATCCTGAAGGAGTACGGCTATGATACCGGTACCAAGTCCGGCGATGAGCTGGGAGAGGCCGATCTGGAGAATGTCACCGGAGGTGTGACCGAGTTTTCCGCGCTGAAGTGGCTGCTGAAAAATACTGACTGGGGCAAGCTGACCTGGAAAGGCACCAAGATGGCTGCCAGATGCCTGTACGACGCCGTCAGATATGGCGATCCGTACCGGACTTACAGTGAGAAGGAAGTCCAAAAGGTCAGCAAAGACCTGGATGAGGCCATTCCCAATTGGATCAAGAAGTTCAGCTGATCCGGAACGCCGGTCTCTGTTGGGGCGGGGCTGTTTGCCCCGCCCCTTCTGCTGCGGTCTGGTTTGGACGGCGCAGGTGGTTAAATGGAGGTGTTGTAAGATACGACACCTCCATTTTGTGTCTGTCTGGGATCACCACCACGCAGTATACTCGCAGAATGTGCGGTCCGGCGATCCTTTTTTCTCCAGGAAGAAGGGATCATCTTCGATGAGAGACTGCAGCTCTTCCAGATATTCCTCCATACGGCCGCCGGTAAAGATCCCGCCGCCTGTGACATAGCCGGGCAGGATGCTGCCGGTGCCGTAGGTTTTGCTGAACCAGATGCGCGCCCGCTCTTTCAGCACGTCATTTTCGTCGATAAAATAGAGATACAGGCCGTCGACGGGGGAGTGCTCCAAATCAGACTGCTCATATAAGGCCTTGGTCAGCGCTACTACCTGGGAGGCGAAGTTCTTGCCTGTGTTCATGTGCAGATAGACCCGGATGTTCATTCCGTCGCCGACCACTTCCATCTGCTCGTACTGAGCTGCGGCATCACAGTTCTCAATGTTGTCCCGCACCTGCTTGGTCAGGTCGCCGTACTGCATGGAGAAGTTGGCATCGTCAAAGGCAACGCCGTTCTCGTCCTCGTTGCACTGGTACTGGGCCGTACTTGCCCCGGAGGGCAGATTGACGTCCTGGGAAATGGCAGTCAGCAGCTGCACCAGCCAGCGTTGCTCCTCTCCGATGGGCTGATTGTCCCAGAAGCAGCCCTGATCCAGGGTCACCACCGTGCCGTCGGCCCCATCCTCCAGGTCGCAGGCAAGCCAGGGAATGTTGTTGACCTTGAGATAGATCTTGTCATACCCGGCGTCCTGAGCCAGCTGGAGGAAGTTTGCCAGGTCCTCCTCACTGCTGCCTGCCGTGGCCTCCAGGGCGTAGGTGCCGTCCGGGCGGCTGATCCAGTCCAGCTGCCGGACATATAGATTGTTTAAGCCGGCGCTGAGATAAAAGGTAACCTGCCTGAATTCCAGCAGCTGAAGCAGCGGGATACTCATATGTTCAGCGCCGGTTTTTACCACCATCTGATAGGTATCCCCGGAGCAGATGGTACCAAATGCGTATTCCTCACCCAGAAGGTCCAGGCGGCGCTTCATGGCGGCGCAGGCGTCGGCCCACCGGCCTTCCCCGGGGAGGGCATCGCTGTCCACCCAGGGATAGAGCAGGGTGACGGTCTGGCCGGTCACCTGGTCAGGGGAGCGCTGGAAGGTTTCGGCCTGATTGCCGGTGTCCGGAGTCTCCCACGCTGCCTCGTAGTTTACATCCAGCTGGTAGTAGAAGGGGTTTGGCAGGGGCTCCTGGGACAGGTTGTGCTGAAGCAGCCGGGCAAATGCCGCGCCGTCCGTATTGGTGATGTAGAAGGTCCGTCCGTCCCCCGCTGAATAGAGATAGGTGTACCAGAGATTGGAGGAACTCTCAATATCCTGGGCCAGGACCATATTGGTGCCCCATTGGGCCATTTTATCCCGGTTTTTCTGGACAAATTCCTCGGTGAATACCAGCTTCTCCAGGCCGCCCTTCTCCAGGGCCTCCGCCAGATCGGGCGGGCTGCAATCCTCCGGCGCCTGGGTCTCAATGGTGATGGATTCCACATCGGAGGGGGTCACCCGGATGGAATCACTGCGGTCTGTCTGGTATTCCTGAAAGTTGATCAGACTGAATTCCATGGGCCGGCTGATGTAGCACTGCATGGTCTTTTCCAGCCCCAGCGGCTCGATCACCGAGCGGGGCAGGAACAGCTTGATCTGATCGTCCTCCACCGCAAAATCGTAAGGCTGGCCGTCGCAGAGGAGATCGATCCGTGCCTCCACCGTATCCGCCGCCTGAGCAAAATCGTGGACGGGCATCTCCTCGTGGGCGGTCAAAATGATCCACATATAGTTGCCCGAATCGATATCCGCCTGGCTGACGCCGCCATTGCGTCCGGTTCCCTGGGGGATGAACCGGCTGGCCCCCCAGATCCCTGCGGCCAGCACCGCCACGGCCAGCACCGCGGCCAGCGGCCGCAGCCATTTTTTTCGGGCTTTTGGTTCCGGGACCGGCTGAGGTTCCGGCGGGGTGTGGTGGGGGTCGGGCTCTGCGCGGCGGGGAATGGGACGGGTCACATCGTCGTCGTCATCCAGCTCCAGCGCATGATTTTCCCCTGCGGGCCGGAAGAGCATCTCCTTCATCTCACCGATGGTCTGGAACCGGTCCTCCGCCCGGACGGCCATTCCCTTTTTCAATACCGCTTCCTGCAGGGCGCTGATCTCTACCCCCAGTTCGGAGGGCCACTTCAATTCATCCAGCTGGGCCCGTTCCAGGGCGTCGTCCGGCTTCAGACCGGTGATACAGCAGTAGATGGTGGCGCACAGCGCGTAGACGTCGGTCCACGGCCCCTGATGGCCTTTGCTGCGGTACTGCTCCTCCGGGGCGAAGCCCGTCTTGAGGATCACCGATACGCTGGTGTTGCCGCTGAGGTCCAGCTGTCTGGCGGCGCCGAAGTCCATCAGTTTGACGGTGCCGCTCTTCAGCAGCATGATGTTGTCCGGACTGATATCCCGGTGAATGATGCCCACCTGGTGGATCTTTTCCAGAGCGTCCATAACGGGCCGCATCCGTTCAAAGATATCGTCGGCAGAAAAGCGGGTCAGTCTCAGGATGGAGCGCAGGTCATGTCCGTCCAGGTACTCCATGACGATGTAGGCGGTGTTGTTGGCTTCAAAAAAGTCCCGGACCGTAACCACGCCCGGGTCATCTGCAAACTGTGCCAATGCCCGGGCCTCGCTGAGAAATTTTCGTTTTCCTTCCTCGATGGAATCCACCTGTCGTTGATCAGAGATGGTGATCTCAGGGGAAAAAGCCACGTTTCGGCTGGCGATCCCACTGGGGTAATATTCCTTGATAGCCACCCGGGTATCCAACAGCAGATCCCGGCCAATGTAGGTAATGCCGAATCCACCCTGACCCAGCGAACGCCCCACCAGATATCTGCCGTTCAGTTTGCTGCCGGGGCGAAGGTGGTGGAGCAGCTCCGTATCCCCGCCCTGATATCCGCAGTGGGGACACACATCCGCTCCGCCGGTGGGCAGCATACAGTGTAAGCAGTAATCTGTCATATCCTGTATTCTCCTTCTCTTAACACGGTTGCTCCCGCGCTCACCGGATGAGCATGGCGATGGCGGAATGGTTATCTCCGGTGTGGGCGCCCCGGACGGCAAGGCGGGCGCGCATGGCCTCCAGCCATTGCAGGGCGGTGGAGGCGCCGGAGAGGTCGTATGCCATCTCCGACTCCTGGATCTTCTCCCAGAAACCGTCGCTGCACAGGAGCAGCCCGTCCCCCGGAGCCAGCTCCAGATGGGCAATATCCACCGTCACATCATCCTGTGCGCCCAGGGCACGGGTGAGCCGGTGGCGGTCCTTGCAGGTGCGCAGCTCGGCCGGGGTGATGTCGCCGGCCCACAGGGCCAGCTGGGCGGTGCTGTGGTCCCGGGACTGATACAGGATACTGCCTTCCCGGAACTGATAGATCCGGGTATCGCCCACATTGGCGGCCAAAGCGGCCCGGCCGTCAAACCACACGGCGGCCAGGGTGCTTTTCATGCCGGAGGTCTGACGCTGCTCCCAAATGAGGGTGTTGGCCTGCTCCACAGCCCCCCTGAGGGCGACCACCGAGACGGGCTTGCCCATGATGCCGCCCCCCACTGTCTGGACGGCCAGCTGGGCCGCGGCCTTGCCGCCCTTATGCCCGCCCAGCCCATCTGCGATCAGGCCTGCCATGGTGTCGCCGCTCTCCAGCAGCGCAACGGCGTCTTCATTTTCCTTCCTGCCGCCGATATCCGAATAATAGGATGCGCTGACGTTCATGGGGAGGCCTCCTTACTCTATGACGTCCACAATAAAGGTTTCCGTACCCAACTCCAGCACATCCCCGCTCTTGATTTGGAACTGCTCCTCCTCATCCAACTCCCGGTCGTTGACATAGACCTTGTTGGTGGAATGATGGTCCATCACGGTACAGATCCCATTTTTCAGATGAAACACCGCATGGATGCGGCTGATGCTCTCATTGTCCGGAATGGCGTAGCTGCAGGTGAGCTTTCTTCCCACGGTAAACTCGTCCTTGGAGATCTGGATGGCCTCTCCCGTAGACCGCCGTTTCAGGTAATATTTTTTGATACTGGCCTTGGGGATGTGGATGGTCTTGCCCTCCTCCAGGCAGGGCTTCATCGCGGGCAGCTGCAGCAGGGCAAGACAGCAGGCGCCGTCGGTGTGGCAGACGGCGTAGTCCACCGCCGCCACCTGCTCCAGCTCCAGCTGGGCCTTCATGACGGGGGAGAGCTCCACCGCTTCAAGGAGCACGGCCGCCACCGGCTTGCCGCCCAGAATGCTGCGGTTGAAGTGGCTGCGAAAGCCGTGGTCCTCCACCGACTGCCGGGATAAGAAGGCCAGCATGACCTCGGCGTTTTGGGGGACAAGGGCGTTTCCGGCGGCGGAGGGCTGGTCCCAACAGAGCCGGCAGTCATTCTTTTGCAGGATCTCCAGCAGGGGGGACACCCGCTCCCAGTCGGCCGGGCAGCAGAGCGCGTAAACAAAGGGAAGGTTCTCTGTATAATCCTCTTGTATCAACATCCACGTTCACCTCAGCTCTCAATCTCAAACAGTTCGTCAAACCCGATCTCTGCAAAGGTGGCGTGGACCGCAGGGCTCATGGCGCACAGCTTCAGCATGGAGCCGGGACGTTGGTCCAGCAGGCGCTGGACGGTGAGCAGGGCCTTCAGGCCCCCGCTGGAGATGACTTGCAAGCCGGAAAAATCCACGGCAATCCTGCTGCGGACGCAGGCCGCAGCCATCAGCTCATCCTCAAAGGCGGGCGCCACAACCGAGGAGAGTGTGCCCGACAAACTTAGGGTTACGGTATCTCCTGATAGGGTTTCTGTGATGGAAAACAGCAGTTTCCCATCGTCCTCCTCCCAGCGCACGCAGTCCTGCTCTATGTGCCTGTTCATGTTACTAGCCCCTTCCCGCCGGCTGTCTTATTTGCCCACAATGCCGCAGACAGACTGCGGCCCCTCAGCGCTGGCGCTCAATGGTTTTTGTTGTCGATTCGCTTGATAAAATCTTTGTATGGGTTGGAACTGCCTGCAGCCGTGACCAGTTCCAGTTCGTCCTCTCCCAGTTCATCGGAGCATCCGTCAAAACACTGGAGATCGGACACCCGCTTCAGCCGCTGGTCGATGGCTTTCAGTTCCTCCGGGATCTCCTCCGGCATATGGTTGATGTTTTTGATTTGATCTGGCTCCATCAGATTACCTCCCCGGGTATATGTTCTGGTCGGGCCGGTCCGGCATGGATCGCTCTGCGGCCAATCAACTGCTATGGTTGTTCTAAACTGATATACACACCAAAACCGGACTTGTTACAAGGAATGCGAATCCTTACAGGATCTGACGGCTGGCCAGCTCATGGAAGAGCCCGCCCTGGGCCATCAGCTGTTCATAATTTCCCTCTTCCACAATATCTCCATGGTCCATCACCAGGATGCGGTCACAGCTTTGTATGGTGCTGAGCCGGTGGGCGATGACCACCCGGGTGCTGCCCATTTCCTCCAGCGCTTTGCACACCTGGGCCTGTGTCAGGTTATCCAGTGCGCTGGTGGCCTCGTCAAAGAAGAGAATGTTGGGTCTGTTGATGATGGCCCTGGCAATGAGAATGCGCTGCTTCTGGCCGCCGGAGATGGTGTTGCAGTGTTCGCTGACCATGGTCTCCAGCCCCATGGGCATCTCCTGGATATCTCTGGCCAGGCCTACCGCCTCCACCACCTGCTCCACCTGGGTTCGTCCGGCGTTGGGGGCGGTAAGGGTGATGTTCTCAAAGATGCTCCCTGAGATGAGCTCGCCGTCCTGCAGCACCACGCCGAAGTGCTTTCTCAGCTCCTGCAGGTCCAGCTCGTCCATATCCTGGTCGTCATAGTAGATTCGGCCTGAGGTGGCCTTCTCAAATCCCAGCAGAAGCTTGAGCAGGGTGGATTTTCCGCAGCCGGAAGCGCCCACGATCCCCACATATTCGCCGGGCCGGATGTGAAGGGAGAGGTCCCGAAACACAGGCGGGGTTTCCGGGTCGTAGGAGAAGGCCACGTGATCCAAGTCGATGCTGCCGGTGAGCTGGCCGGGCAGACGCTTGTCGCCGCCCCCTTCCGGCACCGTCTCCAGAATGGCCTTCACCCGCCGGTAGGTGGGTTTCAGCAGCTGATAGGAGATCAGCGCGCTGAACAGGCTGCTGATGGCGCCGGAGACCATGCCGAAGGCCGAGTTAAAACCGACGAAGCTGCCCATGGTGATGGAAGCGGACTGGGCCGCGATCCAATAGATCAATACCAGAAAGATCCCGCTGCTGGCGGAGGAGAGCAGGGCGCTGAGGTTGGACAGCCGGCCCAGCCGTGTTTCCAGCCGGCGCTGCTCCATAAAAGCGCGCATATATTCAAAAATGGTCCGCTCCTCCACGCCGGCGGTTCTGATCTTCTCGATCCCCAGCAAAAACTGGAACAGGAGAGAGCTGCTCTTTCCGTCCATCTCCATGACCTGGGTCTGATAGACCATACGGCGGCGCGCCAGAAGATAGCTGATCAAGGAGAACAGCAGCGTGACCGACAGCGACACCAGAGAGAGCTGGGGAGAATAGGTGAACATCCGTATGCCGTAGAACAGGGCGGAGATCAGGCTGAGTCCCAGCCCCAACAGCATTCCGGACACAGAGCTGACCAGGCTGCCCAGCTCCATGACCCGCTGGGCCAGATCGGCGCTCTCGTAGTTGCGGAAGAAGTTTTCCGGCAATTCAAAGATCCGGTGGTAGACCGCGTTTTGCACATCGTACCGGATCCGGCTGTCCAAACGGAAGGTGGCCAGACTTTTTACCACGGAAAAGAGCAGATTGCCCACCATAAACGCGCCTACCAGACAGCAAATCTGAAACACCATTCCCATCTGTCCGGAGGGAATGAAGCGGTCGTAGAGCATCTGATTCAAGGTGGGGATCAGCAGGCCGATGAGGGCGGACAGGATGGTCAGCCCGATGATGACCGCCAGATCGGCCCGGGACAGGCAGGACCAGCAGTAGGCCGCCAGGTCCTTCGCCGTCATTCCCTGAAGGGGGAAGGGGCGGTAGATGACATGGGCCTGGGGATCGCACTGCTCCGCCAGCGCTCTGGTCAGAGGGACCGCCTTTTCCCCGCTGCGGCAGAGCAGATATTTGCCCCGCCCTCTGGGAATACAGGCGGCCGGTTCCTTTTCCCGGCCAAATTGTACCATAATGGGCCCGGCGTCCGCCTTATGCCAGTTTTCCTCCAGCAAAATCTTCCGGCAGGGAATGTGAGAAATGCGGGCCACTTCCTCCACGGAGATCTCCTGACGGCAGCAGGACGTGATCTTTTCGTAGGGGGCGATGGGGATGCGCATACGGTGGCACAGCTCTGCCATGACCTGATAGACCGGGTGCTCTCCGTTTTCCCTGGATGTCTCCTTTTCCTTGGAAAAGAAGGAGGCGATCATCTCATCGGTGCGGGCCCGCACATCTTCTTTTTCCTTGTCCGTGCGGATCAGGTAGCCGTCCTCCTGCACCAGGTTCAGGCGGTAGCGGTCCACCAGCAGATTGCCGTAAGTCTCCCGGCCGGGGTTTTCGATCCCCGCTCTGCCCAGGAAATTTTTTTGCAGGGGTCCGGTGGAGAGCCCCTCCAGACGCTCCAGCTGGGCGTGCTCCTCCGCCGGTGTCACCAGAAAGCGCCACAGGCCGCCCTCGGCGTCTGTGTGAGAAAAGGCGGGGAAGATGGTATTTTGCTCTGCGGTGCAGATCAGGGACCGGCGTCCCGGCTGGCCCTCTGTCCAGGGCACCACATAGATGTGGACGCTGCCTGACAGCACCCGGTATGCGTCTGTGGGAGTTTCAGTGATGTAATATGCGCCGCCGGTCAATCCAATGAGATTGGCGGTTTCCGTCTGCATGATGCAGCCTCCTTTCAGTTCATTGACATGAACCGGCAGTAGAGTCCGTCCAGAGCCGCCAGCTGAGTATGGGAACCCCGCTCCACAATGCTGCCGCCATCCATCACCAGGATCTCATCGCTGTTGCGTACGGCGCTGAGCCGGTGGGCCACAATGATGCAGGTACACCCGCGGCGCTTGATGTTCTCAATGATCTGTTTTTCGGTGATGGGGTCCAGGGCGCTGGTGGCTTCATCCATGATGAGCACCGTGGGGTTGGTCGCCAGGGCACGGGCAATTTCCAGGCGCTGACGCTGGCCGCCGGAGAGGTTGCTTCCTCCCTCGGTGAGCCTGAACTCATATGCGCCCGGCTTTTGGGTAATCAATTCGTGGATGCAGGCGTCCTTTGCGGCGTTAATCATGTCCCGCTCCAGAACGGCGTGATTCCACATGGTCAGATTGTCCCGGATGGTACCGGAAAAGAGGGTAATATTCTGGCTTACGGTGGACACGCTGGCATGGAGCACGTCCGACGGGATCTCTTCCAGCGGGACTCCGTCCAGCAGGACCCTGCCTGCCCAGGGGCGATACAGCCCGCTGACGATTTTGGCAATGGTGGATTTTCCGCAGCCAGAGCCGCCCACCAGGGCCACCGAACTGCCGGGCTCCAGAGAAAAGGAAAAGCCGGTGACCAGGGGTTTGGCCAGATGGCTGTACCCAAAGGAGACCTCCTCCAGGGCCACCCGACCGGAGAGCTTGGCCTGAGAAAACTTCTGCACCGTGGTTTCCTGGAATTTCTCATCCACCGGATGGCGCAGGATGTCGTCTACCCGGGCGATATCGGCTTTCAGCGTCTGAATCTGCTGAATAAAGGCCACCAGCGTCTCCACAGGCGCGGAGAAGGAGGCAAACAGGGAGGTGAACGCCGACAGCATACCCAGGGTCATGTGGCCCTGGATGACAAAGACCGCGCCCACCAGCAAAAGCAGGATATCGATCAGGTTGTCCACCATTCCGGGCAGCGCCCCTGTCACGGACTGGGTCTGGCTGATGGCCTGCTCTGTGGAGGCTGCCTTGGCCTGGTAGCCCAGGACACGGGAGCTGTAGGCGCTCTCCGCGCCCGAGGCTTTCAGGGTAGAGGTAACGCTGAGACCGGCGCACACCACGCCGGTCAGTTTGCCGCTGTCCTGCTGCAGCTTCTGCACCCGGTTGGAGATCCGGCTGGCGGTGATTCTGGCGATCACAACATTGAACAGAATCCCCACCAGTCCGATGGCGGTCATCAGGGGGTTGTAGAAAAGCAGCAGCACCAGATAAAAGGCAGCCACGAAAATGTCCAGAAAAATGTTTGCCAGATCGCCGGCGATGAAGTTGTTGACGTTGTCGTTGTTGCCCACCCGGCCCAAAAGGTCGCCGGGGGAGCGCTGGGCAAAGAAGCCCACCGGGAGGCGGAACAGGTGCTCCAGCAATTCCCGGGAGGACAGCAGCGTCAGTTTGTTCTGCATCTTCAACAGGAGTTTGGCGCTGTACGCCTCCAACAGAAGCCGGAACAGGAGGGTCAGGATGAGAAAACCGATGAACTGGTAAAACCAGGGGACGGCGCCCGCCCCCAGGACCCGGTCCAGAAACACCTGGGAAAAGACAGGGAGGATGAGGCCGGGGAGGATCATCAGCAGACCCAGACACAGCATCTGGGCCAGGGCGCCCTTCTGCCCCCGGATGCGCTGTTTGATCAGAGGAAACAGGGTGTTTTCCCGTTTGGCCTTTTCAAACTGCGGGGTGGGGTGGAAGGTGAGCACCACGCCGGTAAATCCCTCGTCCAGGTCCTCCATGGTCAGCTTGCGCCGGCCCAGGGCCGGGTCGTTGAGGTAGACAAAGGACCCCTTAAAGCCTTCCAGCACCACAAAGTGATTGAAGTTCCAGTGGATCAGACAGGGCATCTCCAGCTGCTTCAAAGCTTCCGGCTCCTTGCGGTAGCCGTGGCATTCCAGCCCGAATTTGCGGGCGGCGTACATGATGTTGCGGGCGTTGCAGCCGTCCCGTGATACGCCTGTCTCCACCCGCATCTGCTCCAGCGGCACATATTTGCCCCAATAGGCACAGATCATGGCCAGAGAGGCGGCGCCGCACTCCGTTCCTTCCATTTGAAAGATGGTGGGGGTTTTGCAGTATAATCTGCTCATGAGGCCTCCCCTCCAAACATGGGAAAGACCCAGGCGATGGGGGCGCTCTGTCCCAGCGTGATCTGCACCGAGGCGGAGGAGCCTCCGTACAGGACCTGCTCAGCCCCGGCGGCGCCGGAAAAATAATATCCGCTGGCGGTGGTGCTGTCCTCCCGAAGGGTACAGGTCACCGCCACCACAGGCCCTGCGCTCATCAGCATTTCGATGGTCTGGGCGTCGTTTCCCACCACGGCGGCCATGGACTCGGCGGTGGTGTGGACCCGATCCACACAGGCCACACGGCCTTCCATCCAGCCGCAGGCATCTCCCGCACTGTCCAGATAGATCACCGCCTCCATGCCGGGTTCCAGCTGAAGGGCGGTCTGCTGACTCACATAGCAGACCACCGACAGCCCGCTGTCACTGTCCGGAGAGATGCGGAACAGGGCCTGATTGGGCACCACATACTCCCCGGGCGCCACCAGATCCTCCCGGATGACGCCGGACTGGTCCGCCGGTACCACAACGGTCTGGCCGGTGGAAGTCAGGATCTCCGCCACCGGCGTTCCTGCCTCTACACAGTCGCCGCTGCGCACCAGCAGGGAGGACACCTCTCCGGCCGCTGTATTGTACAGGGAGTTGGCGCCATAGTCATAGGTCAGAAAGCCGTATGTATCCACCGTTGTGGGGATGCGCCCCACAAAAGACCAGATGACCACGCTGGCCGCAAGGACGGCCGCCGCGGCAATGCCCAGCCAGGACATGGGGCTTGTGAGCTTGAGCATACCATCCAGCCGGTCGGGGGAGCTGAGCCGCTCCAACGCGGTTTTGCGAAATACGCTTGTCATGGGATCATGCACCTCACAGTCCTTGGCCTTCAAAGTATTTCCGGATCTTTTCCAGGGCCCGCTTGAGGGTCACCCGGACATTGACATCCGTCATCTTCAGGATGCCGGCAATCTCCCCCGAGGTCTTTTTATGGAAATACCGCTCTACAATGATGGTGCGTTCACGCTCAGACAGAATGTTCATGGCAGAGGACAGGGCCCGCCGCTCCTCCTCCAGCAGGATGGCCTGGGCCACAGAGGTGTCCCCGGGCAGTTCCGGGATATTCTCATCGTCCAGGGACAGGAACTCCTTCTTGTCCCGGTAGTAGTTTTTCAGGCGGTTTTTCATGATGACATAGACCCAGGTCCCCACAGAGGCCTTTTGGGGGTCAAAGCTGTCAAAATGCCGGTAACAAGCCACAAAGACCTCCTGGGTCAGGTCTTCTGCGTCCTGGCGGGATTGCGTATGCTGTTTTATATAGCGGAATACTTTGAGATAATATTCGCGATATACTTGTTCAAAGCTCACCCGATCCACGCTCCCAGTTTCTTCAAATGATCGCTCTATGCAAAAGCTGGATATTTTGTATATTATTATAGCATTGCCCTTTTTCCATTGCAATGCAGAAACCCACCGATAAGGAAAGGGCCTGCTGTCTGCGATACGCAGACAGCAGGCCCTTGTTCGTCCAGATGGCAATCAGTCGGTTTGGCTGTGTGTCTATCAATATGGGTTATCCTTCCGGATCAAGGATGGCGTTGGACAAATCAATGGGATGGTCACACTGGTTGTCCACGTCGGTGTCGTTGCCGGAAAACACGGTGCCTGCAAAGTCCAGGGTGATGTCGGTGGGCACGTTCTCCAACAGCACGGCGGTGCCGTTGTTCACAAACTGGTTGTCGTGGTAGCGGCTGTCCGAGGCGGACTGGCCGGTGGCGTTGAAGTGGAGGCCCACCTCGTTCTCCATGAAGGTACACTCGGTGGCGTTGATCCAGGCCTCCCCCTGGGACTGGAAGCCGGTCTTGTAGCCGGTAAAGGAGCAGCCGGTGGCCCAGGCCTTGACGGGGGCGATGATGCCGGTATCGGCGCCGTCCCCCACGAAATCCATGTCGTAGAAGTAGTTGATCCAGTAGAAGCTGGCGCTGCCGTCCATGGTTATGGAACCCTTGAGGGTGGTGCGGTCCGCCCCCTGGTCGGTGCAGCCGTAGAACTCATAGGAGCGGCTCAGATTCAGATCTCCCTCATAGGTCACCGGGGGCAGATAGATGTACACCAGGTCGGAGGGGGCGATCTCCTGGGCGGTCTGATCCAGCAGGGCCTGGAGGTCCTCCACGGTGTCCATGGGGGTGTCCTCCCAGTGATACTCGTGGGTGATAATGGCGGTGACGTGGATGTTCTGGCGGACCCGGATCACGTCCCCGTTTTTCATCTGAACGGTCCAGACGATCTGGGACTCCCCGGAATTGCCCGTAAAGTCCAGGGAGCAGATCATGGCGGCGTCGGGGGAGTAGTCCTCGTCATGACGGGGCTCCCCGGCGGTGAGGGGATCGGCGGCATTCTCGTCGGGGACCACCTCCACGGTGACCTGCTCCACCAGAGGCTCAAACTCCGCCCAGGCGTCGGCGCCGGTGGCGGCATCGTTGACGTACCAACGGGAGGGCCAGCGGTACTGCTCATCGGGGGAGCCCTGCTGGTAGATGTCGGGGGCGGGGGCGCAGCGGTCGTCGGGCCAGGCCACCAGCAGCTGGTAGGTCTTGTCCCCGTTCTCGTAGTACACCTCGCCCAGAGCGTCAAATTCCTGGGGCTCATAGGGGCGGTTGAAATACCAGACTGCTCCGCCCACGGCGGCGGCGGCCGCCAGGATCAGCAGGCCCACCAGCAGCTTTTTCAGCAGGGGGTTGGCGGTTTTTGCCTGTTTCCGGGGGTGGATATCCTTGGCGCAGTGGGGACAGAAGGCGGCGTTTTCCGGCAGGTCCGCGCCGCAGTGGGGGCATTTGTGTTCCATGGTGGGATTCTCCTTTACTCAAAGGTGGCCTGGGACAGATCCAGGGGTTGGTCGCAGAGGTTGAGGATGCTTTGGGCGTTGGCCCGGAAGATGGAGCCCTGGAAGTTGAGGGTTATGTCGGTGGGTACGTTGTCCAGCCGCACCGCCACATCGTTGCCAAAAAAGCGGTTGTCGTTGTACATGGAGTGGTTGGCGTAGTCTCCCGTGCTGTCGAAGTGGAAGCCGATGCCGTTGCTTTGGAAGGAGCAGCCGATGACGTTGACCCAGCTGGTGCCGTAGGCATAAACCCCGGTGTCCCAGCCGGTGAAGGTGCAGTTGGTGGCCCGGAAGGGAGCGGAGCCGGAGAGACCGGTGCCGCTGCCCCTCCCCACAAAATCGATGTCCTGGAGATAGGCAATCTCGCCGTCGGGGGCCACCACCTGAACAGGGCCGGTGAAGGTGGTGCGGTTTCCGCCTTCGTCAGCGGAGCCGTACAGGTTCAGGCTCCGGTCCCGGATGGTGATCCCACCCTCATAGGTCACCGGGGGCAGGTGGAGGTTGATCACCGCCACCGGGTCGTTCGCCTGGCCGCCGATGGTGTCGATGAGGGCCTGGAGCTCCTCAGCCGTGTCCATGGGGTAGTCCTCCGGGTGGTAGTCATATACCGGGATGGGAACCACCTCATAGGTCTGCCGGAGGTAAATGGTGTCTCCGTTTTTCATTTGGAAGGTCCATACCAACTCTGCCGTGCCGCTCTCCCCGGTGAAGTCGATGAGGGAGATAAGGGGGCACTCAGGCGCTCCCTCGTTGTAGGCGGGCTGGGAGCACAGGTAGGGGGAGGAGCTGTCCTCCTGACCGATGAAGGCCGCGCTGACCTCCTCCACCTCCGCCAGGAAGGCGTCAGAGACGTCGTTGCCGGTGCTGTCGTTGATAAACAGCCGGGAGGGCACCCGGTACTGGCCCTCCGGCTCCCCCGGAATGGTCATCTCCGGCACGGGGGTGTAGCGGTCCGCGTGCTGGGTGAGCAGGAGCTGATAGTCCCCGTAGCGGACCTCCCCATAGCCGTCGTAGGTCTTGGGGGCGAAGGCCAGCCACAGCCCGAACCCCACGGCGGCCAGCACCGCCAGAGCCAGCAGTCCAAGCAGCAGTTTTTTCAGCAGGGGAGTGGCGGTTTTCGCCTGTTTTCGGGGATGAATGTCGGTGGCGCAGTGGGGGCAGAAGGAGGACTCCGCCGGCAAAGGTGCGCCGCAGTGGGGGCATTTGTGCGCCATGACTTATCCTCCGTTCCCCTGGTAATCCAGCATGGTGTAGCCCAGCAGGTTGTAGTCCCGGTCCAGCAGCAGGTAGCACATCCACCGGTCCTTACGGGGCAGGGACTCCTCCAGCCGCTCAATCTCCCGGCACTGGCGCGCCAGCTCCGGGCCGTGGAGGGTGTGCCACAGAGCGTAGATCTGGGCGTCGTCCTCCCGAAGCACCGGGCCCCGGCCGGTGTTGTAGCCCTTCAGGAACCACACCGCCCCGGAGGAGGGGATCTCCTCCGGCGGGATGTAGGTGGAGAAATCGTCCTCCCAGCTGCCCTCAAAGGCGGCCAGTTCCTCCTCGTAGAGGGGAGTGAAGTCGTAGTCGCAGTTCACTACGTCCATCTGCCACTTGCCGTCTCCCAGGCTGGTGGGGGAGCCGATGAAGTAGCCCATCAGGTGGGTGTTGTTGTCAAAGATCATCAGAGCCACCCGGTTATTGGAGTCGCTGCCGGCGTTGTACATCCCCCGTTACCCCACGGCGTTCTGGGCGCCCCGGGAGGACACCAGAGTGGCCATCTGGAAGCTGTCCACCAGATAGTCGTCGATGTTGTCGCTGGTCTTGATGGTGGTGCGGAAGTCGATGCAGGTGAGGGTGGGGAAGAACTCCTCCAGATATTCGGGAGTGGCCGTCACCATGCCGTCCTCGTCCTCCTGAAAGACCACCGGTGTGGTCTCCCCGGCGGGGAGACCGGTGGGATGCTCATGGAGCAGCGCCCAGCCCACCAGGGCGGCCGCCGCCACGATGGCCAGAGCCAGCACCCATTTCAGACCCTTCCGCCACAGATGGGTGGGGACGGGGGCCGCCTCCCGGGTGCGGATGCTCTGGGCGCAGTGGGGGCAGAAGGAGGACTCCTCCGGGAGAACTGCGCCGCAGTGGGGGCATTTGTGTTCCATAGGGATCATCTCTTTCATGTAAAGGTAGCGCCTCCGGTATCAATGGCATGGTTGTTGGGGTTGAGGATGGTCGCCACGTTGCTGTCAAACAGGCAGAACTTAAAGTCAATGGTCCTGAGGCCGGGCACCCGCAAAAGGTCCACCGCCACCGTGTTGTTCCGGAAGGTGTTGTTGGTAAAGTCAGTGTAATTGCAGTAAGTTCCGCCGCTGTCGAAGCGGAAGCCGATGTCGTTGTCGGTAAAGAGGCAGTTTTTTGGGTTGGCCCAGGCCTCCCCGCCCACCAGCAGGCCGATCTCCCAGCCGGTGAAGGAGCAGTCCAGCACCCGGTACTGGGCGGCCACGGTGAGGCCGGTGCCGGTGCCGTTCCCCACAAAGTCGATGTGTTCGATGTCGCACAGAGGGTCCTCCTCCGGCGCAAGCACCACCGGCCCTAAGAAGGTGGTGCGCCGGCCCTGCCCGTCGGTGGAGCCGGAGAGGTTGATCCCCCGCCGGTCAATGGTGAGGCCTCCCTCATAGGTCACCGGCGGCAGGTGGATCCGCACCACCGTGGGCAGGGGGACCTCCGCCTGAATCTGATCCACCAGGGCCTGGAGGTCCTCAATGGTGTCCATGGGGTAGTCCTCCGGGTAGTAGTGGGCGGTGTCCACCCTCTGGAAGTCGATCTTCTGGCGGAGGAAGATGGTGTCCCCGTTTTTCATGGTGATGGTCCACTCTACCTCCACCGGCCCCTGACTGCGGCCGGTAAAATCCAGGGTGGTCAGGGCCAGACCGTCGTAGGGATTCAGAGGCTTCAGGGGCAGAGAGCAGACCACCGGGGAAGGGCTGTCCGGCGGCTGGATCACCCGGACCTGAACCTCAGACGTCTGGTTGAGGAAGGCCCGTCCTGCGTCTTCGCCGGAGTCCACATGGGCGACAAACAGCCGGGAGACCCGGTCGTAGACCCCGCCCTCCTCCACCTGCATGGTGTGGGCCGCCTCGGGGACTATGTCGGTGCGGCAGGTAAGGAACAGGTGGTAGTCGCTGCCATTCAGGGTATAGGTCAGCTCCCCCCCAGGCCTCATATACGTTGGGGGCAAGGGCGTCATACACCAGCCAGCCCGCCCAGCCAAAGACGGCCAGCACCAGCAGCAGGAGAGTCCGCTTCAAAGGCTTCAGCCACCGGCGGACGGGTGTGTCCACCTCATGTCGGGTGCGGAGGTTTTGGGCGCAGTGGGGGCAGAAGGAGGCTTCCGCTGGAAGGGGCGTGCCGCAGTGGGGGCAGCGTAAATTCATAGCACTCGCCTCCCTCAGTCAAAGGTGGCCCGGGTGAGGTCGGTGGGGTGGTCGGCGGGGTTGGAGAGGTTCAGGCCGTTGCCGGAGAAGGCGCAGCCGTTGAAGTAGAAGGTCTTGCTCCCGGGTACCTGGAGCAGCTCCACGGCAGTGCCGTTGTTCCGGAAGGTGTTGCCCTCCAGCATATTGCCGTTGACGTAGTCCCCCACGCTGTCAAAGCGGAAGCCCACGCCGTTGTCCTCAAACCAGCACCCGGTGGGGTCGGCCCAGTCGTCTCCGCCCACCAGCAGGCCGGTGTCCCAGCCGGTGAAGAGGCAGTCCTGCACCCGGCCGTCGGCCTCCACGGTGAGGCCGGTGCCCGAGCCGCTGCCCCGGAAGTCGATGTTCTGAATGAAGCACTGGGGGCCCTGGTCCACATCCACCGTCACCGGGCCCAGAAAGGCGGTGCGCATCTTTTTGTCATCCTCGGCGCCGTACAGGTTGATGGGCCGCCCGGTGATGATAAGGCCCCCCTCGTAGTGGACGGGAGGCAGGTTGAGCCGCACCACCGTGGGCAGGGGGACCTCCGCCTGGATCTGATCTACCAGGGCCTGGAGATCCTCAATGGTGTCCATGTCGTACTCCTCCGGGGTGTAGTCCACTACATCCACCGGCTCGATCACCATCTTGTGCCGCAGAAGGATGGTGTCCCCGTTTTTCATGCGGATGTCCCACCGAACCTCTGCCTCCCCCCGGCTCTGACCGTCAAAATAGAGCGGCGAGAGGGCCATCCCCTCGGCGGCGGGATCGCCCTGATAGGTGGGCTGCTGCCAGGTGATGGGGGAGGGGTTGTCCTGGGGCTGGACCACCTGGACCTGGATAGTCTCGACCTGCTGGCGGAAGACCTGCCCGGCGTCGGCGCCGGTGTCCACATGGGTCACAAAGAGCTTGGCGGCCCGGTCATAATCCCAGTCTTCGATGGTCTGCACGGTGTATTCCGGCTCCGGGGCGCTGTCGTTACGGAAGGTGGCCGCTAAATGGTAATCGTTGCCGTTCAGACGGTAGGTCAGCTCCCCCCAGGCGTCGTATGTGTCGGGGGTAACGGCGTCATAGAGCAAACAGACCGCCGCAGCCAAGGTGGCCAGCGCCAGCAGAAAAAGGACCCGCCTCAGTGGCCGGAGCCACCGGCGGACCGGTGCCTTCGCCTCCCGCCGGGGGCGGAGAGCTTCCATGCAGTAGGGACAGAAGGAGGCCTCGCTGGGGAGGGTGGCGCCGCAGACAGGGCAGGGCCTGGTCCCGCCGGTCATGTCACAGGACCTCCATCAGCCGCAGCACATTGCGGTAGCGGTGCTGGGGGTTGACGTGGGTACACCGGTCCACAATACGGCCCATTTTGCCCCCCGCCAGCTTCTTGGAGGGATGCTCTCCGGTGAGCATCACGTTGATGAGCACCCCCAGGGAGTAGATGTCGTTGCGGATGTCCGACTGGGACAGACCGTACTGCTCCGGGGCGGCAAAGCCGGTGGTGCCCAGAATCTGGGTGTCATTGTCATGCTCCGGCTTATGTAAACGGGCGGCGTCGAAGTCGATGAGCACCGCCTCATCCCCCCGGAGGATGATGTTTTCCGGCTTCACATCCCGGTGGACGGCGCCGATGGAGTGGAGGACCCACAGGGCCTTGCACACCTGCCGGACGATCTTTCGGGTCTCCTCCGGTGAAAAGAGGGCCTCCTGCAGCAGGAAGCCCATGGTGTCGCCCTCCACAAATTCCTCCAGCGTCAGGACCTTGCTTCCCTCCACCGCCACTTCGTACACGGTGGGCAGGTTGGGACAGGTGTAGTCCAGCAGCTTTCGGTAGACTTCCGGATTGCCGGTGAAACGGCGCAGGATCAGACGCCTGCCGGTGGCGTTGTGCCGGATGAGCTGTACGCTGCCCCGGGGACTTTCCTTTAAAATCCGGATCAGATCATACTCCTCCTGAAGCGCATTGGTAAGCCAGGTATAAATAGAAATCACCCCTGAAAAACCTTGTACACTATGCAGTGGGCATATTGTATCCAGGTACAAATTGTTGTAAATTTAGTATAAACGATTTCCATTTGAAAGTAAAGGGAGTGATAGGATTGGAAAATAAGACCACGGGCGATCTGAGCCATGATCTGATGAGCGAGGCCAACATTGACTCTTATCTCCACGACAATCAGCCCTTCTTTGCCAACCAGAGCGTTGCGGAGCTGCTGGCGGAGTTATATGAGAAGAAGGACTTTTCCAAGGCGGCCCTGGCCCGGAGGGCGGGGATGAGCGAGGTCTATCTCCACCAGGTTTTTGCCGGCCGGCGCAATCCCTCCCGGGACCGGCTGCTCTGCCTGTGCGTGGGGCTGGAGACCACCCTGGAGGAGGCCCAGCGGCTGCTTAAGCAGGCCGGCTACGCCCCCCTCTATCCCCGGCTGAAGCGGGATGCCATCATCAGCTTCGGCATCGTACATCACATGGAGCTGGGGGAGATCAACGACAAGCTGTTTGCGGAAAATGAAAAGACCCTGTATTGATATCATCCACCAAATGAGAGGAGCAAAGCACATGAGATCCATTGGAAAAAAGATCTGCGCCGGAGCCCTGGCCCTGGCGCTGTCTGTGTCCCTGCTGCCCGGGGTGGCCCTGGCGGCGGAGAGCCTGGATAACTTTCAGAGAGTCAATGCCTATGCCGCCGGGACCTTTACCGATGTGGCCGCCGACAGCTGGTATGCCGGCAGCGTAAAGGACGCCTATGAGCTGGACCTGGTGAAGGGGAGCAGCGCCACCACCTTCTCTCCTACTCAGAACATCACCATCGGCTCCGCCCTGGCTTTGTCCTGCCGCCTGCACAGCATCTACCACACCGGCAAGGCCGACTTCCAGCAGGGGGAGCCCTGGTACCAGGTGTATGTGGACTACGCCATCTCAAACGATATCATCACCAGTGACGAGTTTACCGATTATAACGCCACCGCCACCCGCCGCCAGTTCGCCGGCATCCTGGCCAAGTCTCTGCCCTCTGACGCGCTGAAGGTCATCAACCAGATTGAGCCGGGGGACATCCCCGATGTGGATATTGGCTCCTCCTACGGGGCGCTTATCTATTTCCTGTACGGGGCGGGCATCCTCACCGGCAGCGACAAGTACGGCACCTTCCAGCCAGAGACGCCCATTGACCGGGCGTCGGTAGCCACCATCGTTTCCCGTATGGCTCTGCCCGGCCAGCGCAAGCAGCTGACCCTGGAGGAGAAGGAGCCGGAGCCCACCCCCGGCACCCCGGCGCTCACCCCCGGACAGCTGAGCAGCCTGAAGAATGACATCGACAAGGCTGGTGAGGCCATTGCCGGCGGACAGAGATCGGCCAAGATCGTGGAGGACTCTTCCATGCCCAATCTGGTAGGTCCCACATCTACCCTTTTAATCATGACCAATGGTGTGACGGCTGTGGGGTTTTTGGATCTGGCCCGGGATGTGCTGAAGAATGTGGATGCCATTCCCATCTCCTATGACGGATACACCAGCCTTCAGGAGCTGATCAAAGTGACCCGGGATGACCTGTGGAATGAGTGCAGCGGGCACCAGAACAAGATCAACAAATATACCTGGAGTCTCTATTTTGATCAGGGCTGCGCGTCCATGGACAAAGCTGAGAGGCGGATCGCCGCCATACAGGAGATTATTGCCACTCTGGGATAACAAGCCCGCAAGTCAATGACAAGGAGGAACTGAGATGAAACGCAAACTGCTGAGCCTGCTGATGGCCCTTGCCCTCATGGCGGGCCTGATGCCGGCGGCTCTGGCGGCAGACAACATGGACCACTTTAAAAAGGTCAACGACTATCCCGCCGGGAAATTTACCGACGTGGCTGCCTCCAGCTGGTACGCCGAGAGCGTGCAGAAGGCCTACGAACTGGACCTGGTGAAGGGAAGCAGCGGCAACACCTTCTCTCCCACCCAGAATCTGACCATCAGCTCCACGCTGGCGCTGGCCTGCCGCCTGCACAGCATCTACCACACCGGCAAGGCCGGCTTCCAGCAGGGTGAGCCCTGGTATCAGGTGTATGTGGACTACGCCGTTGAGAACGGCATCATCACCGCCGGCCAGTTTACCGACTACAACGCCAACGCCACCCGCCGCCAGTTCGCCGGTATCCTGGTGAAGGCCCTGCCCGCCGAGGAACTGAAGGCCATCAACACCATCGAGGACGGGGACATCCCCGACCTGGCCGCCGGGTCCGCCAACTATGAGGATATCTACACCCTCTACCGGGCGGGCATCCTCACCGGCAGCGACAAGTACGGCACCTTCCTGCCCGAGACGCCCATCGACCGGGCATCGGTAGCCACCATCATCGCCCGCATGGCTCTGCCCGACCAGCGCCGCCAGGTGATTCTGGAGGAGAAGCCGGTGACCGTTACCGCCATCACCCTGGATAAGGCCACCCTGGCCATTCAGCAGGGCGAGAGCGGCAAGCTTAACGCCTCCGTCACCCCCGCCAACTCCACCGAGAAGCTGACTTGGACCAGCTCCAACAAGAGCGTGGCCACCGTGGCCGCCGACGGTACCGTGACCGCCGTGGCCCCCGGCACTGCCGTTATCACCGCCGCCGCCTCCAGCGGCGTCAAGGCCACCTGCACCGTCACCGTGTCCAAGCGGGCCCTGTCCACCCAGCCCCTCTATGAGGACTCCAATGTCAGCATCAAGTTCTCCAAGGTTCAGAAGAGCAGATATGACGCCGGCGAGGCCGAGCTCTATCTGAATGTGACCAACAAGACGGGGAGCACCATCACCGTCCAGGCCGACGCGGTGAGCCTCAACGGCTACACCTTCAACGATCTGACCATGAGCGACGACGTGTCGGCCAACTCCACCGGCACCGTCACGGTCACCATTAACAACTACGACTCCTCCCTGGTGAACCTGAACAGCGTCCAGACCGTGGGCGGACAGTTCCGGGTGATCCTGGGCGGCGTGGGCAGCGGCTCCAAAACCACCTATGCCCGCTTTGACGCCACCAACCTGTACACCGGCAAGACCGACGACACCATCCCTGCCGTCAGCGGCAAGGAAAAGCTGTACAGCGACGAAAATGTGGAATTCTATTACGGCAAGACCCAGAAATACCCCTACTCTGACGACGGCAGCGAGATCGAGGTCTACCTGCTGGTCCGCAACAAGAGCGACATCACCGTGCTGATCCAGAACGACACCGTGGTCATCGACGGCAGAAGCTATAACCGCACCACCATGTCCCACCCCGTCCTGGCCCACTCCACCGGCTATGTGAAGGTCACCGTGAAAGAGTACAGCGGCCCCACTCCCTCCACTGTCACCACCGTGGGAGGCGACTTCCGCATCATTGACGATCTGGGCGACCGGGGTACCTACACCATTACCCTGGGCGGCAGCTCCAGCGGCGGTTGGGAAGGCGGCGGTGACAGCGATGGTAACGGTGACGATAACGGTTCCTCCTCCGGCGGAAGTTCCAGCGGCAATACCGGCGACATGGATATGGACGCCACCTACAGCAAGTATCCCAATGTGCCCGATTTCGGCGCCATGTTTGGCGTGCCCACCATGGAGGAGGATCCCGACGGGGACGCCACCATGTACATCTATAAGCTGAGTGACATCCCTGGCGGGTCCAGCAACCGGAGAACCGTGATGGATCTCTACATCACCATGCTGGAGGGCCACGGCTTCCGCTTCTCCAACAGCCAGGGCGGAATCAGCTACGGCTACACCTACGATGTGTACAACCTGGGCAGCTTTCCCAACATTCAGACTATGGTATCCGTGGGCTATATCTACAGCGGCAGCACCCCCATAGCCGTGGCCATCCGGGTCGTACCTATGAACTGACTGTGCTTTGTCTAAATATTTCACCACAAAAGGCCCCGGCGGCAGACTATTTTGGTCTGCCGCCGGGGCCTTTTGTGTGATGGGAAGCTTGGGATTAGATGGTGGCGCCGTAGTCCACCACCAGGGTCTCGCCGTTGATGGCCTTGGACTCGTCGCTGGCGAAGAAGAGAATGGCGTTGGCCTGATCCTCGGGCTGGGTGCGGGGCAGGGAGCCGTCAAAGTGCTTGCCGCACAGGTGGCAGAACTCGTTGTCGAAGGTGGCCAGATTGGCGGGATCAAAGATGTCGGTCTGGGTGGGGCCGGGGCAGACGGCGTTGACCCGGATGCCCTTGCCGGCGAACTGGATGGCCACGTTCTTGGTCATGCCGATGACGGCCATCTTGGCGGCGGTGTAGGACACACCGGCGTTGGAGCGGGTGGCGCCGATGGAGGAGATGTTGACAATGGAACCGGAACCGGCGGGAGCCATGTACCGCAGAGCCTCACGCATCATGTAGTACACAGAGGTCTGATCCACGGCGATGACCTTGTTCCACAGCTCCTCGCCGCAGTTGGTGATGGACATATTCTTGTCGTCGATACCGGCGTTGTTCACCAGGATATCCACCCGGCCGAAGGTCTCCACGCAGGTCTCCACCAGACGGCGGCAGTCAGCGGCCACGCTGACGTCGGTGGACACGGAGATGGCCTTCACACCCAGAGAGGCGGCGTACTCCTCCACTTCCTTCAGCTTGTCCAGCCGGCGGGCAGCCAGCACCAGGTTGGCGCCCTCCCGGGCGAAGAGCGCTGCGGTGGCCTTGCCGATGCCGGCGTTGGCGCCGGTGATGATAGCGACTTTTCCTTCCAGACGTTTCATGTGGTTGTTCATCCTTTCTATGTTGTGGGCGGCCCTACCGCCGTTAATCAGAACAGACCTGAGTCATACAAAATAGGTATAGAGAAAGTCCCCTCTGTTCCGCTGTGATACCTTTAGTATAGCGGAACAGAGGGGACTTTCAAAATGCCCCTTGCGGCGCAGTATTATGCTCTTGAAGTTATACCTGCGGCAGTCATCCGAACCTTCTCCTGCACCAGCCAGTCGGTGGCAAACTGGATGAAGGCGTTGGCCGCATCAGTGAGGGGATAACCCTTGTGGTAGGATACCCCCAGGCTGGCGGGGGGAATCCCTTCCTCCAGAGGAATGACTAGGATAGGGCTGTCGGGGAAGAGGGCCCGCAGCCGCAGCATCTGGGATACCGGCATCACGGCCACCCCGGCCTTTTGCTCCAGCAGGCGGAAGGTAAGCAGATTGTGGCTGAGCGGGTAGGGGGTGACCGCCAGGGTGAGGGTGCGCTCCACCAGCTGCTGGGCCAGCCGGGAGGCATCCCCCTGGTACTGGCGGATGCCGATCTCCGGATGGGCCCGGGAGAAGGGCTGGAGGATGTCGGGGAGAAAGCCGTCGATGGAGCAGCCCAGAGAGAGGATATTCTGGTTGTTTTCATATAACCGCTGTACCGTCTGGATGCAGGCGTTCAGCTCCCCGAAGGCGTTCTCCACCCCGGAGAGAAAGATCCGGCCATATTCGTTGAGCACCACCTTGCCCTTCCGGTGCTCAAAGAGGGGGACCCCCAGCTCCCCCTCCAGCCGGGCAATGGAGCGGCTCAGGTTGGGCTGGGTGACAAACAGCTCCCGGGCCGCCTGGGAGATATTTCCCGTGCGGGCCACGGTGCGGAAGTAGTTGAGTTGGGAAAACTCCATTGACTCACGCCCTTTCCCCCGTATTATACCGGATTCCGGCAAAAAAGGAAAGAAATCATCCCGGGCCGACCCGGTCACTCCACTATTTACACCGACGGGTTTTGGGAGTACAATACACTTGTAGAAAATGCACAAGGAGGTGCCCCATGAAACTGACCTTTTTCGGCGCAGCCCGTGCCGTGACCGGCAGCTGCCACTGTGTGGAGTGCGGCGGGAAGAAGATCCTGGTGGACTGCGGCCTGCAGCAGGGCAGGGACGAGCGGGACAACCAGGAGCTGGACTTCAACGCCGGGTACATCGATGCGGTGGTGGTCACCCACGCCCACATCGACCACTCCGGCCGCATCCCCCTGCTGGTGAAGCAGGGCTTTGAAGGCAACATCTACTGCACCCGTCTCACGGGGCAGCTGCTGAGCATTATGCTGCGGGACTCGGCTCACATCCAGGAGAGCGACGCCCAGTGGCAGAACCAGAAGGGTAAGCGCGCCGGCGCCGAGCCGGTGGAGCCCCTGTATACCGTGGCCGATGCCGAGGCCGCCATCAAGCATATCGTCACCTGTGAGTACGGCACCCGCCTCCAGATCGAGGACGGGGTAAAGGTGCGCTTTGTGGACGCGGGCCACCTGTTGGGCTCGGCCAGCGTGGAGATGTGGCTCACCGAAGGGGAGGAGACCCGGAAGGTGGTATTCTCCGGCGATATCGGCAACCGGGACCAGCCCATTATCAGGGACCCGGAGTACATCCGGGAGGCCGACTATGTTTTGACGGAAAGTACTTACGGCGACCGGCTCCACGACATGAGCGAGAAGCCGGACTACACCGGCGACCTGGCCGCCATCATTGACGAGACCCTGGGCAAGGGGGGCAACGTGATCATCCCATCCTTCGCCGTGGGCCGCACCCAGGAGCTGCTCTATTTCATGCGGGAGATGAAGGAGCAGGGGCTGGTGAAGAGCGTGCCCAACTTCCAGGTGGTGGTGGACTCCCCCCTGGCGGGCGAGGCCACCCGCATCTTCTCCGGCGACCTCCACGGCTATCTGGACGAGGAGGCCATCGCCGCCCTGAAGGGAGGGGCCCTGTTCCAGTTCCCAGGCCTCACCATCACCGAGTCCAGCGAGGAGTCCCGGGCTCTCAATGAGGACAAGACTCCCCGGGTCATCATCTCTGCCTCCGGTATGTGCGATGCCGGCCGTATCCGCCACCATCTGAAACATAACCTGTGGCGGCCCGAGTGTACCGTAGTCTTTGTGGGCTTCCAGGCCGAGGGCAGCCTGGGCCGCCGGCTCATCAACGGAGTCACGTCGGTAAAGCTCTTCGGCGAGGAGATCGCAGTCCGGGCCAAAATCGTCAACTTCCACGGCCTCAGCTCCCACGCCGACAAGGACGGCCTGCTGCGGTGGATTGAGAGCTATAACCCCAAGCCCCGGCAGGTCTTTGTGGTCCACGGCGACGCGGAGGTCACCGAGATCTACGCCAACACCCTGCGCCAGATGGGGCTGGCCGCCCACGCCCCCAACTATGAGGAGGTCTACGACCTGCTGTCCAACAAGATGCTGGCTCCTGGCCTGCCG